>Ga0181532_10005549_pt1 | contig 10676 bp, 7 predicted proteins | sample PEATcosm2014_Bin_33_FD_119768 | JGI IMG/M metagenome (GOLD analysis project Ga0181532, IMG submission 119768) | Peatland microbial communities from MTU Mesocosm Facility, Houghton, MI, USA - PEATcosm2014_Bin11_30_metaG | ecosystem: Environmental > Terrestrial > Soil > Wetlands > Peat | place... | reverse complement strand
CCCATATCGCTCGATGACGCGGCTCGCATCACGTCGAATCAAGTGCTCGAACTGGCTCGCTTTGTCGAGCAGAGCAGTCCGGATGCGCTGTTGCAGCTCGGCTCGCTGATAGCCGATAGCCCGATCGGCGTTGCCACGATGAGCGGTTCGACGCTGCTGCTTGCCCTGCGTACCGCGAGGGCGAAGTAGCGAACTCGCGCATCCGCTCGCTTGACCCGGTGAAACGACGCGCGAACTTCGAATATCCCCGGCCAGTGCTCATACGTCAGGCTCGCACGCACGGCGCAATGCTCATAGCCCCGCTTCGCCCCCGCGTGGCGGCCGCTACCATCGAGCGGGAACGCCAGACGCAAGCGTAGGCCTTTTGCCACAGCGCACCGGCAACCAAAGCCGCGCGCCGGGCTGTGGCGGTGCCCCGCCGAACCAAAACGCTTGATATTGCGGCGTCCAAGCCCAACCCACGGCTCCGCGACGGCCCGCAAGTGCGCTTCTGCGCGCTGTGGCCGGGCGTAAACGACATTTGGCATTAGGCAATACGGGCGTGCCCGGACGATAATGCGGCGCATCCCGGTTTGTCGCGCCCGTGAAGCGGCAACCCCTTTTTCCCATGGCCACACCCACGACCGCTCCCGCTGGATCGCCGCTGCACCAAAACGTCTCTGGACCGCTCGGGGCGCTGATGCTTGGCGCGCTCGGCGTGGTCTACGGGGATATCGGCACCAGTCCACTCTACACGCTGAAGACCGTACTCGAATGGGCCGGCAGCTCGGCCCCGGATGTGGCGTATGGGTCGCTTTCGCTGATCGTCTGGACCTTGATCATCACGACCTCGATCAAGTATGTCGCGCTCGTGATGCGGGCCGACAACGATGGCGAGGGTGGCATTCTGGCGTTGATGGCCCGCCTGGCATTAAAGGGCCGGGAACGGCGCGGCCTCGTGTCGCTCGGCATCCTGGGCGCGGCGTTGCTCTATGGTGACGGCGCTATCACTCCGGCCATTTCGGTGCTGAGCGCACTCGAAGGGCTCAAGCTACCGGCGCCCGCGGTGGCGCCGTATATCCTGCCGTTGGCGGTACTGGTATTGGTCGGGCTGTTCGCGCTGCAGCGCAAGGGAACCGCGGTGATCGGCCGCCTGTTCGGGCCGGTGATGCTGGTATGGTTCCTGTCCATCGGCACCCTGGGGGCAATCGGCGTGCTGGCGCACCCGGCGATCCTGCTCGCGCTCGATCCGCGCTACGGATTGCATTATCTTGCCACCCATGGTTTTGCCGGCTTTACGGTGCTGGGCGCGGTGTTTCTGAGCGCGACCGGCGCCGAGGCGCTTTATGCGGACATGGGACACTTCGGCGCTCGGCCGATCCGGATGAGCTGGTACGGCATCGTGCTGCCGATGCTGCTGCTCAACTATGCGGGGCAAGCGGCGCTGGTCACGGCGGGCGCCGTTCCCGAAGGCGACAACCCGTTCTTCCTGCTAGGGCCGCATTGGCTGGAGCTGCCGCTGGTCGCGCTTGCGACCGCCGCCACCATCATTGCCAGCCAGTCGATCATCAGCGGTGTTTTTTCCATGACGCGCCAGGCGATCCAGCTCGGCCTGTGCCCGCGTCTGAAGGTCACGCAGACCTCGGCAACCGGCTACGGACAGATCTACGTCCCCTCGGTCAACTGGCTGCTGATGATCTTCACGCTCGGATTGACGCTCGGCTTCGGCTCGTCGGACAAGCTGGCGGCGGCTTTCGGGATTGCGGTCTCGTTCACGATGCTGCTCACGACCCTGCTGTTGTACAAGATGATGCGCGAACAGTGGAAATGGACGCCTATTGTCGCAATCGCAGTCGCGGGGTCGCTGGCGCTGGTCGACGCCTCGTTTGCATCCGCGAACCTGACCAAGGTGGCCGAGGGCGGCTGGGTGCCGCTGGTCGCGGCAGCCGCAATTTTTCTGCTGATGCACGCCTGGCGTACCGGCCGTGCCGAGATGCTGCGCCAGCTCGAGCGCGAGACGATGCCGCTAGATCTATTCATCCGGTCGATGTCCGCTGAAAACACCGTGGCCGGCACCGCGGTGTATTTGTCACGCCGCAACGACACCGTGCCGGTAGCGATGCTTCACAGCGTCAAGCATTACCACGTACTACATCAACGCAACGTGATTCTGCACGTCGAGACCGAGCAAGTGCCGCGCGTGGCCGCCCCCGATCGTGCCAGCGTGACCGATCTGGGCAGAAACTTCTACCGTATCGTGCTGCGCTACGGATTCATGCAACAGCCCGACATCCCCGCCGCGCTCGCCGAATGCAGGGCCGGCGGCCAGGGATTTGACATGATGCAGACCACATTTTTCTTATCGCGCGCGTCGATCGCCACCTCGGGTGCGGGTAAGCGACGCATGAACCCGCTGCTCCGTAGACTGTTTGCTTGGCTCCAACGCAATGCGGCCGACGCCACCGAGTTCTTTCACATCCCATACAATCGGATCGTCGAGCTCGGGGCGCGTATCGAGCTTTGATGGTCGCGACAAAGCCGCTGTGCGAAGCGCGCCCAAGCCAAGGAACATACCAAAAATGATGGCAATACGTTCGGGCGCTGACAGGCTTCGGAGATCGACGCTCGCCGCGCTGTTCGCCTCTTTCGGAATCCTCACGGCTGCCGGTGCACAACCAACGCGCGAAGCGACACGCGGTGAACTGCTGTATTCCACGCATTGCATCGCCTGCCACAGCACCCAGGTTCACTGGCGGGAAAAGAAACTCACCGCAGACTGGAAAACTCTGCAGTCACAGGTAGGTCGTTGGCAGGCGGTCTTGGGCCTCGGGTGGAACATGGAGGACATTGCCGAGGTTGCGCGGTACCTGAATGATCTGTACTACCACTATCCTGCCCAGGACTGAGTGCAAGTCGACCCGGCGGGAATTTCCGGCGCCAGACCTACTTACGCATAGAGCTTGCGTGGATCGACTTCTGCCATAACGTTGGCGCCGTTGATGACGGAAACAACCGCGTAGCGGGGCTCCGTGGTGTCGCGCCGGACGGACCGAACCGGGGCGTCCCCGCTCCTACTCATGAGCACCGCCACAATGGGCTTGTTGACCGCATCGCCACGCGCCACCGCGATGGCCACTTCGCCGTTGGCAAGACGAACAAAGATACCGGGAGGGTACAAGCCGAATTCCTTGATGACGGCGGCCGCGATTCGGTTGTTTCTGCCGTTGACGAAAATCTCGCAAACGGCTTGACTCGGAGGAATTGCCTTGCGGCTAGCGCGGCTCTTGAGCTTGGCCATGAAGATGTCGACGTGGCGCAAAACCTCCGCCGGCTCGAAAGCTGCCGAGATGCCATTCGGGTAGCCCGTACCATCCGCGGTTTCATGGTGCTCCCGCACCGCTCGCAGCCAGTCCGCGTCGGTCACCCCGAGGTTTTGCAGCAATTCAGCGCTCTTTAGCGGGTGTTCCTGGATTGCCTGTCGTTGCTGCGGGGTAGGTGGCGTCGATTGCAGGGCGAGTTCGCCTTGAACCTTGGCCATTCCGATGTTCATTGTGAGCGCAGCGCAAACCAGCGAATCGCGCTGCTGCTCACTCCAACCCAAGCGCTCTGCCACCAGACCGCATGCCACGGCGCACTGCATCGAGTGGATTACGGAATAAATGGCAAATTTGCTGGAAGCCTCGTGCATCAGGTGAAACAAGGCACCGTCCGGGTTTCTGGCAACGACCTCGGCAAGGGTCCGACCGGTGCTAAGAACGTCTTCCTTGAAAGTCGGGTTTGCTTCCGGCTGAAGCAGGAGCATCTTCAACTTGCTCTGCGCTCCTGTGAGCGCGCTGGCCGTGGCCTGGATTTGCGGAATGCGCACTGCAGCCTTCGCCGCCCGTCGGGCACTTGCCCCGGTGCCATCCCCGCTATCCGCCGGGCAAGCAACATCGGCCGGTGGCGGTACTTGCCCATCGCCCGCAGAATTCCGGTCCGCGAGATCAGCCAGCAGCCACCAGGGCTTGGCAATCCAGCTGGAAATGGCTCGCTCAACGTGAAATGCAATTTTTTCCAGCGATAGCTTGCTCATGACACCAAGGAAGACGACGCGGCGCAGTAATGGCCATTGCAGCATACGCAGCGTCCCCAGGCCTACATCGTGGAAATTGCCGGTGCGATGTCCGCCATATCTCCGGGCGTCAACCCGGACTGGGCCTGTGCCCCAGGTGATAGTTACCCTTGCCCGGTATCACGTAGCGTATACCGCCCCTCGGGTCGGCGACATCACCGTCTCGTCGCGGGATGAAGTGGTAATGGCAGTGAAAAATGGTTTGACCGGCAGACCGTCCCGCATTCAAGCCGATATTGAACCCCGTCACGGATGGGTCGGCGCGGACGATACGCTCCTTGAGCTGGACCAGAAGGTCGTGGCAGGCCTGTCGTTCTTCGTCGGCAAGACCCCAGTAGTCGATGACATGCCGTCGCGGGATAACGAGCGAGTGCCCAGCAGTTACCGGATAGATATCGCCGAAGGCCACGGCCACTTCGTTTTCCAGCACGATTCGAGAAGCCGGCAGAGTGCAGAACGCACAAGCCACGAGTGCCCGGGCATCAACTTCAGGTGCCGCAACGCCTGCCATAGCTCACCATAGGAAGGGACGGGCCAGTACAGCAGTTTGGGCCGGGAAAACCGCGGCGCGGCGCACCGGCACGCGCTCAAAGCATAGCAAGAGTGATCAGCGCAGATCGTGCAGGCGGCCGACAGCGGCCCGCAGCGGATCGTTGCGCCGGAAAGGGGTGGCCGCTGGAGCTTGGTTTCGCCGATGCCAGGGCGCCCTTGCAGCCGATTCTCGGTGATCCCACCGCCGTGCGCTCGCGCCTCGTGGGCCGCGGATGTCGGACCATCAACGAGGCCCGGGGATTGACCGGCCCGGATCTGCGCGTTGCTGATTCGGCAAAAGCGTACTCGCCCCGAGCGCCGGTTGGCCGCGCGTCGACGGGTCAACTCGCGGCGCAGCACCCTCCCGGCTATTTGGGCGGACGCAGGTCCACCTCGACGGTCATCCTTCCGGGTTGCCCGGGATCAAACGTCCATTTTCCGAACACCTGCTCCATGTCCTGGTCGTACACCTCGGGCGGAGTGGCGCTGACGAGCTCGACGCGCTCGACCGTTCCTTTGGCAGTGACGTGCAGGACCACGACAACGTGGCCGCTGTTGATGCCGAGCGCCTTTGCCAGTTTCGGTATCTGCGGCGTCACCTGGTCACGGACATGCAGAACGGGGGTCGGCGCCGGCGCAGGCGCTGGGCGCTCGTTGGCAACCGCTGGCGGCGCCGCGACATTGCCGCTTTGGGCCGAAGGTGGCTGAGCCGCCGTTGCCGCTGCAGGCACGGCAAGCGTGCCAGGCGCCGGATTGGCGTTGGCTGGCGCCGGCCGCGAAGTTGCCGGCGCCGCGTCCCTGGCGGGCGGGCTCTCCCCGGCGCGCTGTTCCAGAGCTGGGATGGGTTTGGAATCGGACGCCGGGTCTTGTTTGGCATGCACCGGCGAGCGCTTGGGCTCAGCGCTGACCGGCAATGGCATGGGCTCTGGCGCGGTCAGTTTGGGCGCGGCAATCACTTCGTCAGCATCAGCGGGCGCCGGCCGCGGCGGTCCCGGCATCGAGGCCGCGGGTGCGGCCAACGGCGCGGCCGACACTTTCGGGCTCTGCGTTACGCCGACCTCGTGCGCAAACAGCCAAATGATGCCCATGATGGCAATGAGGCCTGCGAGCACCACCGGCACGGTGCTGCTCCGGCGCGGTGCCGCATTCGTTGGCTCGGAAGGCGCTTGCTCCAACGCGAATGCGCCGCCGTCCACCGCGGGGCTATCCTCCGTCTCCGGAAAGTGCCGGACAATCTCAACGTAGCCCTCTGACTCGAGCAGCGCCAGCGAGCGATCGAGGGCTTCACCTCCGAAGATGCTCGTCAGGTCGCCGACGCTACGCTGTCCATCGATCAGGATCAGCAATTGCCGTGCCGAGGACGAGAGCGCGCCGCGCGTGGAGCTCAGCGCGCTCGCCCCGGAATTCGTCTTGCCGTATACGTTGTAAAAGCGCGTTGACGCGTCCATTTGCCGTTGCCGCTCGCCTGTTCTTTTTCTGCCGCATTGCGATAATGCCTGCACCCGACAGCGATCGCATCGGCGGGAAAACCGGCCTTCTAAAGGTCAATTTCACGCACCGATATATCGGCAATCGTCGACGTGCAGACCAATGAAGATGCGAATCGGGATTGCCCTCCTTGGCCGCGGCTCAGCAGCCGTCGCACAGCGTTTCATCGACGTCTACAATGGGCTTGCGCTGCCTTCCCGCTCAGCTCTCCTGCTAGCTAAACCACATCGTGATCCGGCCGTCTGGCACTGTGGCCAAATCCTTGCCAAAGACCGTGCGTTGGCATCGTCGTCGCGCCATCGGCTGACATAGATAAGAGGCCCGCCCTGTCTCCTACAACTCTCGCCCCCGACGCCAAAACCGTGCTCAGCGAGCAGCAAGATGCCGCGAAGCTGCTCGCGGTCGTGACCCAGCTCGTCCACGAATCTCGTCCGGCACGCGCGGCTGCTAGCGCGCTCGACAGCTCGCTCGAGCGTGACCTCGCGATCGACAGCCTTTCACGGGTCGAACTTCTCTTACGCATCGAGAAAGCCTTCGGCGTCCGTCTGGCCGATGACACCTTGACCCGCGCCGAGACCGTGCGCGACTTGCTGCACGAACTAATAAAGGCTTCAGCGGTCGCTGCGCCAACGCTCGCCGAACCGATTGTCGCCGCACCGCGCAGCGACGCTGCCGAAGGCGCACCAATCGATGCACAAACGCTTACGGCGATGCTGTTGTGGCACGTGGCGCGCCATCCCGACCGCGCACACGTCCTTTACTATCGGGATGCGGAGCAAACGGAGACGCTCACCTACCGGCAACTCTATGAAGCGGCCAAAATATCGGCGGCACGCCTGCGTGGGCCGGAGTTTGGGATCGAACCGGGCGAGGCCGTGGCGATCATGCTGCCAACCTGCCTGGAGTTCTTCACGTCCTTCTACGGCGCGTTGTTCGCTGCAGCAGTTCCGGTGCCGCTATATCCCCCCGCGCGGCCGTCGCAGCTGGAGGACCACTTGCGCCGACAGGCCGGCATCCTCGCCAGTTGCCAGGCCAGAATTCTGATCACAGTGCCCGAAGTCCGGCCGCTGGCCCGCCTGGTTCAGCCCCTGGCACCTTGTTTGCGGCAGATTGTGACAACGCAGGAGCTAGCCGGGGGCGCGAGCTCGACCGTCATCGCACGATCGCGTGCATCGGATACGGCGCTGCTTCAATACACCTCGGGCAGCACCGGCAACCCGAAGGGCGTGGTCCTGAGCCACGCGAACCTGCTCGCCAACATCCGGGCCTGGAGCGAGCGCGTGCGCATCGGGCCCGAGGACGTTTGCGTAAGCTGGCTGCCCCTGTATCACGACATGGGCCTGATCGGCACTTGGCTCGGGTCCCTGTACAACGCCTGCCAGCTGGTACTGATGTCTCCGACCGCGTTCCTCGCACGGCCGGAGCGCTGGCTCTGGGCCATACACCGCCATCGCGGTACGATCACCGCCGCGCCCAATTTCGCGTTCGAACTATTGCTGCGGCGGCAGGACGAAGGGGCGTTCGCGCACCTGGACCTGCGTTCGTGGCGCATGTGCGCCAACGGCGCGGAACCGGTCAGTCCGGATACGGTGGCCCGCTTTATCGAGCAATTCGGCCCCCATGGCTTTCGCGCGCAGGCGATGACTCCGGTATACGGCTTGGCAGAATGCGCCGTGGGTTTGACCGTGCCAATGCCTGGCACCGCGCCGCGCGTCGATCGAATCGCGCGCGAGCCTTTCCTGAGCCAGGGCCTGGCGCTGCCCGCCGGCACCGACGCGCAGGAGCCGCTCCGCTTCGTCGCGTGCGGCACTCCGCTGACCGGGCACGAAGTGCGCATTGTCGATGCTGGGGGTTGCGCGCTGCCGGAGCGCCGCGTCGGACGCATCGAGTTTCGCGGAGCTTCGGCCACCAGCGGTTACTTTCGGAACCCGGAGGAAACCGCAGGTTTGTTCCTCAACGGCTGGCTGGACAGTGGCGATCTGGGCTATCTGGCCGATGGCGAGCTTTACCCGACCGGCCGAGCGAAGGACATGATCATTCGCGGCGGCCACAACCTCTACCCGTACGAACTCGAGGAAGTGATCGGCACCCTGCCCGGCATACGTAAGGGTTGCGTCGCGATATTCGGTAGTCGCGATCCGCGCGCCGCAACGGAACGGCTGATCGTTGTGGCCGAGACGCGCTCGACCGACGGCGCCGAGCGCATTGCACTGGAGCGCCGCATCAACGAGCTGGCCGTGGAGCTGCTCGGCACGCCCGTCGACGTAGTCGCGCTCGTCCCGCCGCAGAGCGTGCTCAAGACCTCCAGCGGCAAGATCCGGCGGGCCGCCACACGCGAAGCGTACGAAGCAGGCCACCTCGGACGCGCGCCGCGACCGACGTGGCTGCAAGTGGCACGGCTGGCCGCTCGTGGCGCCTGCGATCGGATGCGTGGCTATGCCGGTAGCACCGGGCGCGCGGTCTACGTCGTCTTTGCCGGGACGCTTTTCGCGCTTTTGGCGATCGCACTCGCGGCGACGCTCATCTTCGTGCCACGCGGCCCAGCGGCCTGGGCAACGTGCCGAGGTTTCGTCCGACTGGCCCTCGCCAGCGCGCGCGTGCGCGTCAAATCCCAGGGCTTCGACCGGATCCCCGGCGCCGGACCGGTCGTATTCGCCTGCAACCACGCGAGCTATATCGATGGACTGATCCTGCTCGCCACGCTCCCGCGGCCGGTCGTTTTTGTCGCCAAGCAAGAATTGCGGTCCACGCCGCTGGTTCGCTTCGTGCTCGATCGCCTCGCTACTCGATACGTGGAGCGATTCACCGTGCAAGAAAGCGTGGAGGACGCGAAACGACTTGCCGCGGCGGCCAAGGCGGGGGAATCGCTGCTCTTTTTCGCGGAGGGAACCTTCCGCAGCGAATCCGGGCTGCTGCCGTTTCATCTGGGCGCCTTCCTTACCGCAGCGCAAAGCGGTGTGCCCCTGGTGCCGCTTGCGCTGCGCGGCACGCGTGCCGTTCTGCGTGGCGATGACTGGCGGCCGCGTTGGGGCAAGGTATCGGTCACGGCGGGTCCACCGCTGGCGCCAGGCGGCGACGGTTGGGGCGCTGCCGTGGCGCTGCGCGATGCGGCCCGTCGATTCATCGCCGCAAATTGCGGCGAGCAGGAACACGACGACCTGCGCTAGGATCCATCGCGATCAGGCCGGCCCCTGGGTATCGCGTTCGCGCCGGTGCAAGCGCGTAATGCTCTGAACCACCTGCGTCACCTCATCATCGGGCAAGGGCGGCCGGCAGCGGATTCGGTTCCAAGCGAGCATTAATTCGAGTACGACTTCCGGGTCGACGCCACGCCAAAGCAGGTGTCCGGTAAGCGAGGTGAGAGTGTTGTTGCGTTCGCCCTCGGCCACGCCCTCGCTGACCAGGCGTCGCCAGTACATCGGGTCGTGCCCGGAGTTGACCGCGGTGCGCATGACTTCGCGGAACCAGGCGGGCAGGCGCGCAAGACGGACGTCTTGGGGAGCGTGGTCCGTTGCCCACGCATAGCGGCGGCCGCTCGGGTGCAGCGAAGGTGGCGCTACCACGCAGCCGCCGTCCGCGCGCACGTCGATGCCGGGGCGCACCGCGACGCGGTTCGTCATGGTCGCGCCGGGGTGCGCGAAATACAGATGACGGCCGCCGCCACCCGTGAGCGCCTCGACCGTGGCCGGCAGCCGCCCGTGCTGGTCCTCGAGTTCAGCGAGGCTTTCGTGGCCCCCATGCTGTGCATCGATGTCCACGACCACGATACCCGAAATGCGGCCGGTCACTAGTCCGATATTCGCGTCCGGCCAGCGCTGGAGCCACGACTCGATTTCGTCTGCCTCCGCACAGCGCTGCTGGAATTTGAGCCACGCCACCAGCGGGCGCTTGCCGTGCGGCTCGATCGGAATGACCGACCAGCCACGCGCGCAGTATGCAAGGGCGGCAGCCCGCATATCGTTGGTCGGTACGCGAGCAGCGCGCGGCTTATTGGTTGGGACCTTGTTCATTGGGGCCGGTGGGTGCTAAACGGCCAGCACCCACCGCTCGCACCGTGGCTTTTATTGCCGGGCGGAATGCCGCACCGCTTCAGCCCACGTTCTTTCTCAGGAACGCGAGCGTCTTTTCGTTGAAGGCCGGCACGTTCTCGTAAAGCCCCGCGTGCGAGCAGTCCTCGAAGATATGCAGCTCCGACTTCTTGATTCCGTTCTTCAGCGGTTCGGCGAACCGGGTCGAGCAAACCACGTCGTAGCGCCCGAAGGTGATTTGTGTCGGAGCACGGATCTTGCCGAGCTGCGCCTCCGCGTCGTGATTGATCACTGCGTTAGATACCTGGATGAACGCGTCGAGCGGCTGCTTGGGGCGGCCGCGCACGAAGTCGGATAGACCCTGGATGTAATCCGGCTTCTGCGCATAGACTTCCGGCCGGAAGCACCATGGGAAGATCCCCTGGATCACTGCCTCCGGCATATTGTTGATCTGCTTGGCCATTACCTGCCAGCCCTGGGCGACGACTTTTAGATAGGCGTCGCTCTTGTGCCAGCCGCTGTGCAGTGAAAGTGACTTG
>Ga0181532_10005548_pt1 | contig 10677 bp, 4 predicted proteins | sample PEATcosm2014_Bin_33_FD_119768 | JGI IMG/M metagenome (GOLD analysis project Ga0181532, IMG submission 119768) | Peatland microbial communities from MTU Mesocosm Facility, Houghton, MI, USA - PEATcosm2014_Bin11_30_metaG | ecosystem: Environmental > Terrestrial > Soil > Wetlands > Peat | place... | reverse complement strand
TCGATCCACTTACCAATCCTACGGCACATGGCGGGAGCGCATCGGACGCCTTCCATCTGGTGATTCCGTCGCTACCGGGGTTCGGGTTTTCCGCAAGACCCACTACTTCCGGCTGGGGGCCTGAGCGCACCGCAAGTGCCTGGCTAGTGCTGATGAAGCGTCTTGGGTACGCAAAATTTGTGGCGCAAGGCGGCGATTTGGGCGCGGGCATTTGCACTGTGACGGCCCAACACGCACCTCCAGAATTGATGGGAATTCACACTAACTTCCCTGGGACTATTCCATCCGACATTGCGAGGGCGCTCCAGTGTGGCGATCCCCCGCCATCCGATCTCTCAGCTGAGGAAAGACGCGCGTACGAGCAACTCATGGTCTTATTCGCGAAGCGACGTGCCTACGCACAAATGCAGGGAACACGTCCACAAACGCTATATGGATTGGCGGATTCGCCTGTCGCCCTGGCAGCCTGGCTCTTTGACCACCCTGACGGATATGGCCAGCCGGTGGCGGCGATCACCTCGGCCGTGCTTGGGCGCACCATCAATGGACACCCCCCAGGTGACATTACACGAGACGACGTGCTCGACGACTTCACACTCTACTGGTTGACGAACACGGCGATTTCCGCGGCTCGCTTCTATTGGGAACAACACCTCAATCTTTATAACGCGGCCAATGTCTCTATCCCAGCTGCTGTGAGCGTCTTTCCCGGCGAGAACTATCAAGCCCCCCGGAGTTGGACAGAGCGGGCGTATCACAAACTCATCTACTACAACCAAGTAGACAGAGGCGGACACTATGCGGCCTGGGAGCAGCCGCAATTGTTCACTCGAGAGCTCCGAGCGGCATTCAAATCATTGAGGAATGGTTGAATTAGCGGGGTGCGCGCCCAAGGCAGGCGTTCTAACGAGGGCGACGATCGAATTTGTGACTGTTCGATACCGTAGTTACGTGAAAGAGAGAAAGCGGAGAACAGTTTTCTTGAACCTGTGTGCGGTCCCATGAGATCCCGCTGGCCCTCGCACGAAAAAAGGCCGGAATCCTGGGTTCCGGCCTTGACCATCTCTAATTGGTTGCGGGGGGCAGATTTGAACTGACGATCCCGCTTTGCGGGATTATGAGCCGATTTCAGCCCTTCCACCAGTAGCGACGGATAGCAGCCTATTCCATGAAATCGAGTAGTTAGCGATGAGGTCCTGTTATCCGTAGTGGCCTGTAGCGGCGCAAATTGCCAAAAAAACCGCTACACTCATTCCTCGAACTCTTCCACCCCATCGGGCGGCTTATCCGACTTGTCGAGCATCATGTGTGCAAAGCTGCGCCCTTTCGGGAGCAACCGGTTGTGGCACTTCGGTGCGTTGGGCGAGACGCGACCAAATGACCCACAAAAACTACCAGACAAACGGGATCAAGCGGTACCGGACGCGTTCCGTGTACACCACGTATCCGGGAAGCTCGCGCCGGAGAAGGCCTTCCTCGATGAAGATGCGCAGCACGAACAGTCCGATCAAAACGATCGCCAGCAACGCGCCAGCGGAGGACTGCAGCCACAGGGGCATGCCGACGAAAAGGAGGACTCCGCCGGAGTACATCGGATGCCGCACGACGTGGTAGGGGCCGGTGTCCACAACCACCTGCCCTCGCTCCTCTTGGTACCTGACGACCGCAGTGGCGAAGGCGTTCTCGCGCATGCCGACATGCATGATCCAGAACCCAGCGATGCACAGGGCGAGGCCCAACGACGAAACTACCACGTTCGGCTTCCCCAGCAAGTGCAGCCGAAACACATCCAACCCAATGAAGACGAATTGCCCGGCAATCGCGGGGATCAACGCGACGGCCAGGATCTTGTCGACCCGCGACCCTTTTTGGAATGGCCCCTTGAGGCGTTCAGCAATCAAGTCCTGGTTCACGCCGAACATCATGGTTGCCGTCGCGGCGAACATCACGGCGAGGAAAATCCACCCCCGCCACCACGCCAGTGTTCCCGCTGAAAAAAACAGCAGCGCTCCCAAGACGGTGGTCCGCGCGGTGACGGCGGCGATTAGTTTGAAGATCAGCTTGGCGCGAGTTGGGTTGGCCATGGCGACCGACCTCTCTTCAAAAACAGCGTCTAAAGCACGGTGCTGAAGGTCGTGGCCCTAAACGACCTCAGTCTAGTACAAGGCACTGCGGAACAGTATCGCTCAATAGTCGCCAACTACTTGGCCTTGTTGTCGCCGTATCGTACCTGCGCTCTGTTCGGCTCGTTGGGACATTCTGGCTTGCTATGTCCGGGTCAGTCAACAACGCTGCGAGCACTCGCCTGGTAGTTACCAAATCATTTGCAACCCCCAGAAACAACTCTGAAAGTCACAAGATAAGCGGTCAAGTCCCGCTAAACGTGGTGGTCTCAATGGGTCGACGCAACACCAAGGTCGAGCCCGGCTTGCACTGAAAATAAAAGCCAAATGGCTCTCTAGGGTTAAATCAGCCGCAACACTACCCTGGTCAGGTTTTGACCATGTGCAGCCGAACGGCTCGCTTCTCCGTTTGTTTAGATGAAAAGATTGCTGGAGGAGCGCTTGACCTAGAACTATTGGACTGAGCGGCATGCTGAAATCGATTGCAAGGGCATTGGTTAGGTCCGAAGCGTATTAGAAGTGGATGAACGCAGATGCAGAGGGCAGCTTGTCGTTCGCAGGGATTTAACGTTGCGGTCATACTCACGTAGCGGATAGCTGTTTTACTTCTTTCCGGTCGTTATCGCTTATGGGCACATCACATTCCAGTGAGCGGGGAATGGATGGCTCTGGAAGTGTAGACACCCCCGCCCGGAAACACTCCAACCTCGGTGCTCTCGCAGGCTGTTAGCGAAGGTGCTGCCAGCGAACACGGCGAGAGCGTGTTCCCGACGTCGCAAATCATCCGTTGCCATGGAGGATCGATATGAAATGGAAGCAGGTTATGAGGGAAGTGATAGGTCTGACGGTGCTCGCGCTTGCGTTGGGCTCGCTAGCTCGTGCCCAAAATCTACCGAACCTGGATCGCCAAATCACACCGCTGTCCCCGGCAGGAGCACAATTTGTGCCACTGAATCCGGGCCTCAGCGACAACCCGCAGTACCTTGCAGGGCAAGCTGTGACGAGCGTCGTGAGCCCAGATGGCAAGACCATGCTTGTGTTGACTAGTGGTTACAACCTGGAGAACTTCGCTTCTGGAGTGAATGAGGGCTCGGTGAATCCGGCGGATTCCACGGAATTTGTCTTTATTTACGATATTTCCAAGGGCCTGCCCGCGCAAAAACAGGTGATTCAGGTTCCGAACACGTATAACGGAATCATTTTTGATCCGTCGGGCACCGCGTTTTACGTTGCCGGGGGAGTGGATGACGACGTCCATCTCTATGGGCTCACGGGCGGAGTATGGGTGGAGCAGGCGGGAAGCCCCATCGCACTGGGTCACGCGCTCGACCCAACCATACTAAGCAGCGGCCTCGGTTTGGAAGTGCTATCGGAGGCGGCGGGAATCGCGATCACGGCGGACGGGAACACTTTGGTGGTGGCGAATTACTACAACGATTCCATCAGTATTCTGTCCAAGTCCTCGAGTGGCTGGGCGCTCACGCACGAACTCGACCTTCGTCCCGGCGTGATCAATCCGGCTAATACAGGTGTAGCTGGCGGCGAATATCCGTTTTGGGTGGTCATCAAAGGCAATGAAACAGCGTACGTCTCCAGCCTCCGCGACCGGGAAATTGATGTGGTCGATATTACAGGAGCACCTTCTCTCATCACACGGATACCGGTGCCGGGCGAGCCGAACAAGATGGTGCTGAATGCGAGTCAGTCCACGCTTTATGTGGCGCAGGATTTGACGGACTCCGTTGGAGTGGTCGAGACGACCTCCAACCAGCTAGTGGACAACATTCCAGTGACCGCGCCGCGAGGATTGCTCCCGGAGTGGCGAGCAAAGTTTAAGGGCAACGATACCAACAGCGTCACCCTCTCTAGCGACGAGAGGCTTCTTTACGTCACGAACGGAGCAATGAACGATGTGGCCGTGGTGCAACTGGGCGCGCCGAAACAAAGCGGCGTCATCGGCCTGATCCCTACGGGCTGGTATCCCAGTTCCGCCAGCGTCAGCCACGATGGCAAGTTCATCTATGTGGTGAACTATAAATCGCCGACGGGGCCGAACCCGGGGAACTGCCATGGGTTGACCGCAACGCAATCCGACCAGTGCAACGCAACCAATCAATACGATCTGCAACTGATTAAGGCGGGGTTGCAGAGCTTTCCGACTCCCAAAGTTTTTGAACTCGATCGGCTGACGGCGCAGGTGGCGGAAAACAATCACTTTGGCCGGACCCTGAGCAGCGAGGAAAAAGAAAAGTTGGCGTTCCTGCGCAGCCACATTCACCACGTGATTTACATGATCAAGGAAAACCGCACGTACGACCAAGTACTGGGAGATTTGGACGTGGGCAATGGCGATCCGGAGATCACGCAATTCGGGAGCGCCATCACTCCGAATTTGCACAATCTTGGAAGCCAGTTTGTTGACCTGGACAATTTCTACGACACCAGCGAGGTGAGCATGGACGGCTGGCCGTGGTCCACTTCCGCGCACGCGACCGATGTTGTTGAGCGGCAAGTGACAGTGAATTATGCGGGTCGAGGCCTGAGTTACGACTCCGAGGGCACGAACCGCAACGTCAATGTCGGCATTGCCACGCTGGCGGGACGGCTTGAGGCGGACCCTCTTCTTGCTCTTGTTCCCAACACTCCTAACGTGCTGCCCGGCACGGCGAATTCGGCCGCGCCCGATGGCCCCGAAGGGGAGCAGGGTGCTGGGTTCCTTTGGGATGGAGCGCTGCGGGCTGGATTGACCATCCGCAACTATGGGTTCTTTATTGACGAAGCGCTTTACAACCTGCCAGAGCCGTACACGCCGTACTCCACTCCGGAGCTTCCCAATCCGTTCGCCTCATCAACACAGGTAGCAATCCCCACGAGCCCGTCTATGGCCCCCTTCACGGATATTTATTTCCGGGGCTTCGATCAGAGCTTCCCAGACTACTACCGGTTTACGGAATGGCAGAGGGAATTCAACACCAACTATGCGACGGGAGGACTACCAAATCTGTCCTTTGTGCGCCTGTGCCATGACCATACGGGAAATTTCAGCACGGCCATCGCTGGAGTAAACACGGTCGAACTGCAACAAGCGGATGACGACTACTCCGTGGGGCTGCTCGTGCAGACGATCGCGAACAGCATCTACAAAAATGACACACTTGTTTTTGTGATTGAGGACGATGCGCAAGACGGGGCCGACCACGTGGATGCCCACCGCAGCATTGCTTTCGTTGTCGGGCCTTACGTGAAGCAAGGGGCGGTGGTGTCCAAGAGTTACAACACGCTGAGCATGGTACGCACGATTGAGGACATCCTTGGGATCGAGCACTCGAACCTGAATGACTCACTTGCCGTGCCAATGAGCGATGTGTTCGACACTAAACTGAAGCCCTGGACCTTCAGTGCAGCGCCGTCCGACTACCTCTACAGCACCACTTTGCCCCTTCCCGCGATGCAAGCAGGCCACCACATTCTTTATTCCACGCATGATGCGGCGTACTGGGCGAAAGTCAGCGAGGGAATGGATTTCTCGGAGGAGGACCATGTTGACGCACAGCGCTACAACCGCATCGTTTGGAGGGGCTTGATGGGTGATAAGCAGTATCCGTCGGTCCCGAGCGGACTGGATCTTCGCGCAAATCGCGCGGAACTTCTCAAGCACTACCGGGCGAACCTGAAGCCGGAGAATTCCAGGGAGAGCGCGGTGGAAAGTTCTGGAAGCGGTAAGTAAAGAAAACATACAAAGGGGCGGGATCCCATGAGCCCGCCCCTTATCTATTGGGTCGAGTGGAGGTGAACGCGCCGTGAGAATTCTGGTCATCGAAGATGAAGCCAAGACAGCCAAGTTTCTGAAAAAAGGGCTTGGGGAGGCAGGTTTTGTCGTGGATGTCGCCGGTGATGGACTGGATGGATTGCACTTGGCGCAGGAATTGCAGTTCGATCTGATGATTCTTGACGTGATGCTCCCAGGGCTCGATGGCTGGCAGATACTCGCTCGCTTGCGGCAAGAAGGGCGGCGCGCGCTGGTGCTTCTTCTGACGGCCCGCGATGCCGTGTACGAGCGGGTTCGCGGGTTCGAACTGGGCGCGGACGACTACCTTGTAAAACCATTCGCCTTTTCCGAATTGCTGGCGCGCGTGCGGTCGCTGCTGCGCCGCGGGCCTGCGCGCGTCCACGAGAGGCTTCGCCTGGCGGACCTGGAGATCGACTTGTTGCGCCAGCGCGCCACTCGCGCGGGGCAGCGGTTGGAGCTGACTTCCAAGGAATTTCTATTGCTGTCGCTGCTGGCACGACGCGCGGGCGAGGTGCTTTCGCGTACCTTGATAGCGGAAGCGGTGTGGGACATGAATTTTGACAGCGACACCAACGTGGTAGACGTCAATGTGCGCCGGTTGCGCAGCAAGGTGGACGATCCTTTCGCGTTCAAATTGATCCATACCGTTCGAGGCGCCGGGTATGTTCTTGAATCGGAGCAATAGCCTGTCGCCGGTCACGCGGTTGTGGGGAACGTTGGCCTTCCGATTAACGGCCGGGTACGCGTTTGCAGGTTTGTTTCTGGTGTTCTTCGCCACGGCCAGTCTTTATCTGGTGCTGGTGAAGGAACTGGACAAAAGCACCGACTTGTTCCTGGCGGACAAGGTGAACGTGCTGCGCACCATGCTGCGCGAGAGACCCGACGACTGGGATGCACTGCGGGAGGAAATTGAGCTGGAATCGGCGGCGCGCCAGTACGAACACTTCTATATTCGACTGCTGGATGGACGAAACACAGCACTGTTGACGACGCCGGGCATGGCGGAACAATTGGACGTGGCGCAATTGGCCGCGCAAGCCCAGAGCGGCCCTGTTCGCAACATTCAGATGAAGGGCAAGGACGGACGGGACTTTCGCGCGACCAGCACGTCGGCGCCGGTCGGTTCTTCCGCAACGCAAACTGACACCATTCAGATAGCCATTGATATTTCGCAAAAAGACGCGTTGCTGGCGCGTTACCGGTTCTGGTTCTGGGCCATTCTGCTTGCCACGCTCGCCATTTTTCCACTCGTGGGATATCAGATCGCGCGGCGAGGCATTCGTCCGGTGGAGGAAATGGCGACGACCGCGCGCCATATCAGCTCGACGAACTTGCGGGAACGCATTCTTCCGGAAGGATATCCGTCCGAGTTGGCCTCCCTTGCCGGCACCTTCAACGAAATGCTGGACCGCCTGGAAGAGTCCTTCGAGCGCATTTCGAGATTTTCGGCGGACATTGCGCACGACCTGCGCACCCCGGTGAACAACATTCGGGGCGAAGCAGAAGTAGCCTTAGCGCGGGCGCGAAGCGCCGAGGAATATCGCAATGTGATCGAGTCCTTCCTCGAAGAAGCCGTACGGCTCTCGGCGCTGATCGGCGACCTGCTGTTCCTGGCACGTACAGAGAGCCCCTTGACCCATTTGCGCCGCGAGCCGGTGGATGTGGGCGAATTGCTGGGCGGAGTTCGGGAATACTATGAGGCCTCGGCAGCGGACGGCGGCGTATCCCTCACCACTACCGTCGCCGACAAACCGGTCATTGCCGAAGCGGACCGCACGCTCTTGCAGAGGGCAGTGGGCAACCTGGTCTCGAATGCCCTCGCAAACACACTTCCTGGCGGAGAGGTCCAGTTGGGCACGAGCGCGGATTCTTCCACGATTCGCATCGAAGTCTCCGATACAGGCGTGGGCATTCCAGCGGAAGCGCTGCCGAGGGTATTTGACCGCTTCTTTCGAGTGGACTCATCGCGTTCGCAAGGTTCGGGGGGCACGGGCTTGGGGCTATCGATCGTGCAGAGCATTCTGCTGCTTCACGGCGGAAATGTTCAGATCTGGAGCCAACCGGGACAAGGCACCCGGGTCACTCTCCACATGCCGGCCTCGTGTGCCAGATGACAAGAATGTAATCTCCGCGTCATCTTGGCGTTTGCACTCCGCTACTAGGCTTGCAGTCCTCAAGGTGCACCCAGCTCCTGATGAAAAAAAATCCAAGGAGGAATACCGAATATGTTGCAAAAACCTCCTCGAAGCAATTCGAGGATCAACTTTCTGCGACCACTCGCCGGCCTGCTGGTAGCGGGTCTAAGTCTTGCGGGGCTCGCCGCAGCTCAGTCCGTACCGTTTCCGACCTACCAGGTCGGCGCGAATCAGAACGGGTCTCAGGGACCAGACTACCCGTCGACCCTGCCCGGTCCGTGGGTCGTCAGTAGTGGCCAGATCATCACCCCCGCCGGCACGCAGGTCTACCTCGGCATCACGACCCGCGCCAAGGCCATCGCGCTGAACCCTAATACCACCACGCACACCGCCGCCGTCCTTCAGATGGGCGCCCCACAGGCAGTCACGGTTTTCAACACGCAGACTGGCGCTATCGTGCAGAAATACAAACCGTTCGGAAGCAAAAGCGGCAGCTCGACCGGCATCGCCTATTCGGCGGATGGTATGCACCTGGTGTTCAGCCAGGACGGCGGTTACGGGCCAGCCTTCGTTGCGATCGCCGACGTTGATCCGACGACGGGAATGCTCTCAGACTTCGCCCACGTCAGCGTCCCGCTGGACGTTGACAGCACCGGCGTTCTGACCAACGTCACTTGCTTCCCGAACAGCCCGCCAGGGACTACGGGCAGCATTGAGATCCCTTGCGGCCAGACCGTTTCGCTTGTTTCAGATGGTGCACCCACTTCCTATCCCACGGGCGTTGCGATCTCCGCGGATGGCAAGACTGCTTACGTGGTGTTGGACAACAACGATACGTTGACCAAGATTGACCTGACCCAGGCGACACCAGTTGAGGGTCCGGAAATCCGCGTTGGTAACGTCCCGCACAGTGTGGTGATCTCCCCGGATGGCACTACCGCTTACGTCTCTAACGAGGCTGGGCGGATTGCAACGGCGAATGACTTCCAGGGATACTCCAACGGCACACCAGTCGTCGCTGAGTTTCCGACGGGCAGCACAGCCAGCGGCACTCTTTCGGTGGTGAACTTGGCCACGTTCACGGTCACCGGCAGCATCGAGACCGGACTACACCCGACGGGAATGGCGTTTTGGGGCAAGTACGTGTTGGTGGCGAATGCGTATAGCGACAGCATCTCCGTGATCGACACGACCTGCAACCGAGAAGTTAGGAAGATCGACTTGGGGCTGCCAATTGGAGTGCCAGGCGAATCGCGGCCAGCGTATGGAGCGGGGCCGAACTCGATCGCCGTCGATGCCAAAAAAGACATCGCCTATGTCGCGCTTTACAACGCCAACGCGATTGCCGTGGTTGATCTCCGCGAAAACGTGTGGGAGCCCGTCCTGGGAATGGTCCCGGTCGGCTATGCACCGAGCTCAGTTGTGCTTGACGCAGCTGACGACGCGTTGCTGGTTGCCAACGACAAGGGCCTAGGCACCACGGGCTTTGGTGTGGCAACGCCTCCGACGAATACGGCGGAAAATTCGTTTGCAAACGAATTCGGCGTGTCCAGTCTAAACACCCACCAGGACCTGGGCACCGTGAGCATCGTTCCCGTGCCGAAATTCCCTGGCTTGTGGTCGTTGACGAAGCAGGTTTTCCAGAACAACCACTGGGATTTGTTTGAGAACATCTTCTCGGCCGCAGGCGGCAACCGCCATGCCAAGCCGCGCGTAATCCCCGAAAAAATCGGCGATCCTTCGAAGATCAAGCACGTCTTCCTGATCATTCGTGAAAACCGCACGTACGATCAGATTCTTGGCGACGTTGCTGGCGGCAATGGCGACGCATCTCTGGCAGTGTTCGGCGACAACACAACCTACGGCAGCGTCACGCCCAACGCACACACGCTGGTGCAGCGCTTCCCGCTTTTCGATAACTACTACGACCCGAGCCGACAATCGGCCGACGGTCACAACTGGATCGTACAAGCCATGGCACCTTACTCCGATGACATTCAGTCGCCGGACTGGCTGCGCGACTATCCCTCCAACGGGGGCGATGCGATTGCCTACCAGAAGAAGGGCCATCTGTGGGACCAGGCGGTAAAGGCTGGCGTCTCATTCAAGAACTACGGCGAATACATCGAGTACAATTCGTTCCTGACACCGACCGGATCGACCACCGAGCCACTGTGGATCGACTTCTACAACGACGTACAGGCTTACGAGTCTGGCGCTGAGAGCCAACTCTATAACTACAACACAGTGGCCTCGCACTCCCCGCTGCCGAATCTCATCAACAACACCGTCCAGAACTATCCGCAGTTCGATCTAGGCATTCCCGACCAGTTCCGCTTCGATGTCTGGAATGAGGATTTCCAGAACGACGTCAAGAACGGAACGGTGCCACAGTTGGAATTCATGTGGATCAGCTCTGACCACACAGGCGGCCCGCCGACCGCGCAAGCCATGCAGGCCGATAACGACCTGGCCCTTGGCCGGTTTGTCGACGCCATCAGCCACAGTTCTATCTGGTCCTCTTCGGTAATTTTCGTCACGGAAGACGACGCGCAGACCGGCGTCGACCACGTGGACGGTCACCGCAGCCCAGGCTATATCATCAGCCCCTACGTCAAGCAGCTAGTGA
>Ga0181532_10005547_pt1 | contig 10681 bp, 10 predicted proteins | sample PEATcosm2014_Bin_33_FD_119768 | JGI IMG/M metagenome (GOLD analysis project Ga0181532, IMG submission 119768) | Peatland microbial communities from MTU Mesocosm Facility, Houghton, MI, USA - PEATcosm2014_Bin11_30_metaG | ecosystem: Environmental > Terrestrial > Soil > Wetlands > Peat | place... | reverse complement strand
GCCGAGGGGATGCGAAAAGGCAAATCGGAAGGGCTGGGCCGGAAGATAACTTTACTGTAGAGACGCGGCTTGCCGCGTCTCCGACGGACGGCCGGAGCGGGAACAATGCGAGCGTGGACGGGGCAAGCACCGTCTCCACGGGAGATTTATGAGAGTTATCGCTGGACAGTACCGGCGCCGGACGTTGCGGTCGTTGCCTGGGTTCGAAATCCGTCCGACGGCGGACCGACTGCGCGAAACGCTGTTCAACGTGCTGTGTTCGGGCGATCCGTCGGCACTGGCGGAGTCGACGTGGATCGATCTGTATTCGGGGACGGGTGCAGTGGGCATTGAGGCGATGAGCCGCGGCGCGCGGATGGTGCATTTCGTTGAGTCGTCCAAAGCAGCGGCTGATTTGATTGGGCAGAATTTGAAGTCGTTGGGGATTGTCCGAGGCTTCCAGATCGTAAAGGCCGATGCCGGGAAGGCCATGCGGCAACTGGAGGCTGCGGGGAGCGTTGCCGATTTCGTGTTTCTGGATCCGCCATACTCCATGCAGGACGAGTACGCAAAGACGCTGGCGGTGCTGGCGCAATCGAAATTGCTCCACGAGTGGAGCCTGGTGATTGCGGAGCATGAGAAGCGATTTGATCCGGGAGAGGCGTTTTTGGAATTACGGCGCTATCGCAAGCTGGTGCAGGGAGACGCCGCGCTGAGTTTTTACCGGCGGCAGACTTAGAAATTTGCGCCTTCCAAGCCTTTGTCGGCCTGAGCGAAGCGAACCGCATATGCATTTGTTTGCGGCGCCGGCATAGCCCTTTACCACAGAGACCACAGAGGTACACAGGGGGAACCTGAATAAATTGCCTTCCCTGTGTTCCTCTGTGTCCCCGGTGGTAAGGACTTTTGTCGCGGGCTCGCCTATCGCATGGGCTCGGCAGAAGCAACGGGTCGTTATAATTGAAACGCATGTCTAATTTTCTGCCGGTTGACGAACAACTGGCCTACATCAAAAAGGGCGCGGCGGAGATCGTCAAGGAATCCGAGTTGCGTGCCAAACTCGAACGCTCGCGTGCTTCGGGCAAACGGCTGCGGGTGAAGGCGGGCTTCGATCCGACCGCTCCTGATCTGCACCTGGGGCACACGGTCCTGTTGCGCAAGCTCAAACATTTTCAGGATCTCGGACACACGGTCATCTTCCTGATCGGGGATTTCACCGGGATGATCGGCGATCCGACGGGGCGCTCGGCGACGCGGCCTCCGTTGTCGCGGGAGCAGATTGCCGAGAATGCCGAGACCTATAAGGCGCAGGTTTTCAGGATTCTTGACAAGGAAAAGACGGTGGTGGACTTCAACAGCCGGTGGTTCTCGAAATTCTCGGCCGAGGATTTCATACGCTTGACGGCGAAGTACACGGTCTCGCAGATGCTGGAACGCGAGGACTTCCACAAGCGCTTCCACGACGAGAAGCCGATTGCCATGCATGAACTGTTGTATCCGCTCGCGCAGGGATACGACTCGGTCGTACTCGAAGCGGATGTGGAACTGGGCGGCACCGATCAGAAATTCAATCTTCTCGTCGGGCGCGAACTGCAGCGCGCTTATGGGCAGGAGTCGCAGGTGGTTCTGACTACGCCCATCCTCGAGGGGCTTGACGGCGTGAACAAGATGTCGAAGTCGCTGGGCAACGCGATTGGAATTCATGAGCCGCCGCTGGAAATGTACGGCAAGGTGATGTCGATTTCCGATGAGATGATGTGGCGGTATTACGAGCTGCTGACGGATGTGCGGACAGAGCAGATCGCGCAGATGAAAGCGGACGCGGCGAGCGGGAAGGCGCATCCGATGGCGCTGAAGAAGGAGTTGGCACGGGGGATCGTGGCGGATTTTCACTCGGCGGAGGCGGCTGAGAAGGCGGCGGAGGATTGGGCAAAGCAATTTCAGCAGGATGGGGTGCCGGAGCTTGAGACCGAGGAGGTCAGGCTGGCAGAGGTCAGGCTGGCAAATGTTGTTCCGGAGGGAGCTGGAGGCGGAGCGGTGCGACTTATCGGATCACCCGAGGCGCTCAGTAATAGCCCGACCGATTCGTTCCCCTACCCCCTCAGAGTCGACAAACTCCTGCGACACTCCGGGCTTGCAGCGTCGAACACCGAAGCAGCAGGAAAGATAAAACAAGGGGCTGTTAGCATTGACGGCCAAGACATCAATCCACGAGAGGTCTGTGTTATTGCTCGCGTCGGCAGCGTGTTTGTCATACGCGTTGGCCGCCGGATGAAAAAGGTGAAGCTTACGAACTAGCTTTCCAATCAAGGTCAAGAATTCAATATCCTGTCATCCTGAGCGTGCTAATTCCGGCCTCTTCTTGTGCCATTCTGTTGCTTGTTCGTAGGCATTTGCTGCCTGCAGCAAAACAATCCCTCGCCAGGGAGCGGCGGCTAATTGCAAACCGATGGGCAGGCCATCTGTTGTGAATCCGCAGGGAACCGAAATCGTCGGAATTCCCCACACGTTGAAGGGGCGCGTGTTCCTGAGCATGAGCAACTCTTGCGAACGCAGGCCTTCGGGATGCTCGCGAAGGTCGGCGATCAGCGGCGGCGGGATCGGGACCGTGGGCGTTAAGAGCACATCCACATCATGAAATACTTCCTGGATGGCATGACGGCTGGCCTGGAGGTCGCGGCTGGCGCGAAGAGCATCGGCGGCGGAGATTTTGGCTCCGGATTGGATGCGCGCCAGCGTTGCCGTCTGGTAAAGCTCTGGTGAGCGACCGACAAATTCCTTGTGATACGCATAGGCTTCAGCAGTCGACAGGGTCCGGTCAGTGGGGACTTCGAGTTTGATGTCGCGAATCTCGTGGTGGAGGCCGGTGAAGATCTGGATCGCTTTTTCGACTGCGGCGGCGCTTTCGGGATGGAGATCGTCGAAGAAAAATGGGCGTGGTACACCAATGCGCAGGGCCGGTGGAGGGTCGTCGAACGCGGAGACGAGACTCGGGGTCAGTTTATGAGAGCGCGGATCTGGTGAGTCGTAGTCCGAGAGCACTTGCAGCATTAAGGCCGCGTCAATGACTGAGTTCACGATCGGGCCGACGTGATCGTAGGACGATGACAAAGGCACGACTCCGCGAGTGCTGACGCGACCATAGGTCGGCTTGACTCCTACCACGCCGCAGTAGGCAGCGGGCAGGCGGATGGAACCGGCGGTGTCGGTGCCGACCGTGGCGAATCCCAGGCCAGTGGCGACGCTAGCGGCGGAGCCTCCTGAAGATCCACCTGCGATACGCTTCGGGTCCCATGGATTGTGGACCTCTCCGAAAAAACTGATCATCGAACTAGCGCCGTAGGCGAATTCGTGCAGATTCTGCTTGCCCAGGATGACGGCGCCTCCGGCGCGAAGACGACGGACGACTTGGGCGTCTTCGGTGGGAACGCGATCTCTTTGCGGAGCGCTGAACAGCGCGCTGGCGGCGGTGGTGCGGACTCCTGCGACGTCGATGATGTCTTTGAGTCCGATGGGAATGCCGTGCAGAGGCCCGAGATGGGTTCCGTGATAGATTTCCCACTCGGCGTGACGGGCGCGATCGAGCGCAGAATCGGCGGTGACCGAGATGAATGCGTTCAGCGTTGGGTTGAGCTTTTCGATGCGATCCAGGCAATCGCGAGTGAGTTCGACGGGAGAGATGGACCGTTTGAAAAGTTTCGCGCTCAGTTCGCTGATGGTGGAGGGCATTTGACCTTCATTAAATCTACTCCCCTTTGGCCGCCTTCTGCGCGGCGCGTTTGGCGAACCATTTCACCACAAAATAAATAACTGGACCGGCGGCCAGGGCGCACGGGCCCCAGCGCTTAGCGATCGGAGGGCTGTTACCCAAGGCGACGCAGGTCATCGCCAGTGGCAGGGCGATCACGTAGATCAGCCCCAGGTTGCCGCCGGGGATGCGGAAAGCTCGCGGCAAATCGGGCCGTCTGCGGCGCAGTCCCCAGGCGGAGAGCACGGTCATCATGGTGGTGGCGCCCCGCAGCCAACCATAGATGCTGATCAATTCGCCGACCGAGTGCAGCGCCAGTGAAGCGTAGATGACGGCGGAGATCAGGATGGCAATCCAGGGCGTGCCATAGCGCGGATGCCGGCGAGTAAGGAAGGGCGGCAGGTATCCGTCCTCGGCGAGCGTGAAGGGCATGGGGGTGGCGGTGAGCATGGTGCTGTTGAGCAGCGCAACGGTGGCGACCATGGCGGCGATGGTCATCAGATGGCCAAGCCAGGGGCCGCCGATGAGCTGAGCGGCGGTGGGGAAGAATCCGTCGTTCCATTGTGCCCAGTTTCCGAGCGCGGCCAGCCCGGCGAGCATGGGCAGAAAGTAGGTTGCGATGGAAAGCGGAATGACCACGGCGAGCGCTCGCGGATAAGTGCGCTGCGGGTTCTCGACATCTCCAGCCACGCTCGAGACTTGCTCGTATCCGGCGTAGCCCCAGATGGCCAGGGCGAGGCCCACACCGAAGGCTTTGGAAAAAGGCTGATTCGGCGGGACCAGCGGAACAAACGGGTTGTGATGCCACTTGGCGAGGCCGAGCACGACCATGGCGATCACGGGAATAAACATAAATAATTCGAAAAGCGTGGCTGCTTTACCGACCATCTGGATGCCAAGAATGTTGACCCATGTGATGAAGGCAATCAACGCGAAAGAAACGAGCCAATGCTTCCAGCCGGCGATGCCGGGAAAATAAAAAGTCAGATAGTCGGTGAAGAGCACGGCGTAGGAACTGCCCAGAAGAAAAGAGGCGGACCAGTTCCACCATCCGGCGAGGAATCCCGAGAAATCTCCGAACGCGGCGCGACTCCAGCGGTAAAAGCCGCCTTCGACGGGCATGGCGGTGGTGAGTTCGGCGGTCACCAGGGAGACCGGGATGCACAGGAAAAACGGAATGACCAGGAGAAAGATCAGGCTCATGCCCGGACCACTGGAGCTGATCATGCCCTCGAGTCCGAAGGGGCCTCCCGTGGTGTAGGAAAACATCACGAAGACGAAAAAGAAAAAGCTGGCCTTGCGGACGGTGGAAGTCGTGGATGAGCCGGGAGTATTCACCATGAAGATGGCGGCTAGTGTACAGCAAAGGCGCTGACCTTCCGCCCGGTAGAGACGGGGCTCGCCCCGTCTTTTTCTACACGACGAGAAGTACTCGACGGGAGCCGCGGCAAGCCGCGTCTCTACCCGGGAGCAGGCGTGGCGCGCCGCTGGCAGAGAGCGGCCATGCTGTCGAGTGCGTCCTTGATGATGAAAGCGACCGCGTCGTGAAAGGCGCTCTCGGATAGCTCGGACGACTTGCCGACGAGATCCACGGTCATGCGCACGCGCGTGCCGCCTTTGAGATCGGGGCCAAATGAGACGTTTTGTTCGGCGGTAACGCCGAGGCCGTGATTGATCAGGCTAATCGCGCGGGGTGGACTGATGGAGGTCACGACGGCGGAAATAGTGGTGCGGATGGGCTGAACGACTCGATAACGCAAGCGGCTACCTGCCTGCCAAGGCTCTCCCTGCACCCACGAAGCTTCATCGTAAATTCCGCGATGCAGAAGGCGTTCGAGATGTTGAAAAGCCTCGAACGCAGCGTCCACCGAAACTGGGACTGTAACGGAGTACTCGATGCGCGGCAGCATGGGAGCCTCCCCCCACGTGGCGGCGATTATGCCCCGATTTCCAGCGGAAGACAAGGATGAAGACTGGCCTGCTCCAGGTCGAGCAACTTGCGCTTGAGCTCGAGACCGCCGCCGTAACCGCATAGCGAACCGCTGGATGCGATTACGCGGTGGCAGGGGACGATGATGGCGACGGGATTCCGGTTGTTCGACATTCCGACGGCACGGTAGGCATGGGGGTGGCCAATGGCTTCGGCGATGTCGCGGTAGCTGCGGGTCACGCCGTATGGAATTTCGAGCAGCGCATACCAGCACGCGAGTTGAAAGTTGGTTCCACGCAGATCGAGCGGCAGCGAGAACTCACGTCGTCCGCCGGCAAAGTATTCGTTGAGTTCGCGGAGATAGGGCGCGAGGGCAGGTTTGGACTCATGCAGTTCGATGGCAGCGGGATTCAGTTTCTGCGTGCGGGCTTCGAACTCGAGTCGCACCAAGCCTTTTGTGGAAGCGGCGAGAAACAGTGGGCCGACCAGCGACGGTGTGCGGAGGTAGAACAGAGTTTCCATGACGCGTGGAGAATAACACGATGTTTGATTCGATACGCACAAACTACAAGAGGCCTCACCAGCAAAAAAGCCTCCCGCTTTCACGGGAGGCTTTCTCGGGGAAGGGTACTGCTGCTACTTCTGCTGCGGTTGATCCTGAGTTGTGGTGGTCGAAGCAAGCTGTTCCAGATTGTTCTTCAGGAGGCTGACTTCAACGCGACCGCCGATGATGCGCTTGGGCTTGGTTTCACCCGACGAGGTGGAAGCCGGTGCTGGTGCATTGCCCATGCCGACGAGGTAAATCCTGTAGATGGGAATGTCGTGGTTCAGCGCCAGATAGCGAACGACCGACTCGGCCATTTTCTGCGAAGACGCGATTGCTACCTGTCCGTGACCGGAGGAGAAACCCTGGACTTCGACGACGTAGCCACGCTGGTCCTTCAGGGGAGTGGCCATTTCATCGAGAGCGGTCTTGGCGTTCTGGCTTAGGACTGTCTGCCCGGGCTTGAAAAGGATTTCGGTTTGGGTCGTGGGCTGATACTGATCGATGTTCGTGACCACCTTCTCAACCGTACTCAGACGGGTCTGAGCCTGTTGCGCGGTCTGCTGCGCGGCCTGGGCCTTATTGCCGGCGTCGATGGCATGCTGGTCGGCTTCGTTGGCCTTGGACGAAGCGAGCTGGATTCCCGCCTGCGCGCGCGCATCGGTATCCTTGATCGCCTTGGTGTTGGCGGAAGTCAACTCATCGAGTTCGTTAATGCGGTCACGGATCGGCTGAGTCTGGCGCGCGACATATTTCTTACGCGCGAACGGATTCAGGTGACCCCAGAAACCTTCACGAGTCTCCGGTTGCAGGGGCGCTTTGCCGGTGGCGGTGTCGGTGCTGGTCGCCGTCTGGGTCGACGAAGGCTGAGTCGCCGCGGGTTGGGTCGAAGAACTGGAACTTTGCTGCGCGAAAACTGGCAGTGCCAGGCTTACGGCAAGCAGCAGAACAAAGAGAGTGCGGTTTTTCATTTTAAACTTCCTCCAAGTGGGGAGTGGGGAGCCACTCCAGGTGCCTTCCGGCGCGATTTGATTGCGTCGTTTCTATTGCGTCGTTTTCTAATCTAATTCTTCTAATGACAGAACCCATCTACTTCGGGAGGCCAGCACCAACGCCACGAATGCCGCAAAAAGCTTGCCTCAAGAAGCCAGCCCGTATCGGGGGCCGCATTTCTATAAACAGTTTGCGTGCCAAATGCCACGGTATCGGGCCTGGAACGCAAGTGCTTTCTTTTCATACATATTGTACCCTGTCGTACTCCTGCAGGACACCCCGCCTGACGGTAATTTTGGCGGGAACTGGTATAAAAACTGCGCGCAGAGGCCTTCCTCCGGGAGAATCATCGAAGAAAAGTGAACAGATTTTGCGGTGGAATCATCCCACTACTTATGCGACGAGCATTGATTCTGCTGCTTCCCATTCTGCTGGCATGGCTCGCATACACCGACTTTGCTCACGCTGAGAAAACTCGCTTCGATCTGGCGCAACTGAAGGCGCCGCCGGGATTCCACATCGCGGTTTTTGCCGATGACTTGGACAGCGCGCGCATGATGGTCTTCAGTCCGGGTGGCGTGCTGCTGGTGAGCGAATCGGGTGAGGGCAAGGTGGTCGCACTCCCTGATCCGAAGCATGCGGGCAAGGCCGCGCGGACGGTAACGGTTCTCGATGGGCTCAACGGGCCCCACGGGCTCGCGTTTTACGAAGGCAAGTTGTACGTCGCCGAGAACGACAAGGTCCGCCGCTACGACTGGGCGAGGCGAACCTGCGGGCGACCAATCCCGTTAAGCTCACCGATCTGCCGACCGGCGGCGGGCACTCGACGCGCAGCCTCTTGTTTCACGGCGGCAAGATGTACGTCTCGGCCGGATCGAGCTGCAACGTCTGCATTGAAAAAGATCCGCGACGAGCGGCGGTGATGGAATTCAATCCCGATGGCGGCGATCAGAGAATTTTTGCGAAAGGGCTGCGTAATGCGGTGGGGCTGGCGGTGAATCCGAAGACCGATACGGTCTGGGTAACGGTGAACGGGCGCGACTGGCTGGGCGACGATCTGCCGCCGGAGACAATCTATGATCTGGGCAAGGATGGAGGCGTTGACGGCGGATGGCCCTATTGCTACGGTGACCGCGTGCCCGATTCCAATTTCACGAAGGCGGGAGACGATCGCTGTAAGAATGTCATCGAGCCCAAGATGCAGATGCAGGCGCATTCGGCTCCGCTGGGACTCGCGTTTTATGAAGGTGCGAGCTTTCCCGCCGAGTACCAGAACAACATTTTCGTCGCGTTTCATGGATCGTGGAATCGCAGCGTTCCGACAGGATACAAAGTGGTGCGGGTGAAACTCGATGATAAGGGCCAGCCGGTGGGCGGCACGGAGATTTCATTACCGGGTGGCTGGCGCCCGGCGAAACGAAGAAGGGGCGATGGATTGGGCGTCCGGTGGGGATTGTGTTCGGCGGCGATGGAGCGATGTATTTGAGCGACGACGCGGGGGGTGTGATTTATCGGGTGACGTACGCGAAGTAATCGCGGAGCTTTTCATAAATTGTCATCCCGAGCGCAGCGAGGGACCCCTATTCCCTGCACACGTTCTCGGGCGAGTAGGGGTCCTCCGCTTCGCTCAGGATGACAGCGCGGTTTTAGACGCCGATCCCTGCAAGAAGGTGACACTACGCGCCGCAATACTTCTCATACTGCTGGTAAATGAACGGATCGGTCATGCCGGCGATGTAATCGCAAATGACCCTGGGCAGCGGCTCCCGCGCGGCTTTTTCGCGGTAGTTGCGTGGGAGGTCGTCGGGCTCTTCCATCCAGTGGGCAAAGAGCTCTCCGGTGATGCGCTCGGCATCTTCTTTCTCTCCCGCCAGCGCCGGGCTGTAGTAAAGATTTTCGTAGAGAAAGTCTTTCAGCCGGCGGCGCTGCTCTTCGACAGGCGGACTGAAGGCGGCCAGCCGCTCGGTGTGTTGGCGAACATCTCCGAGAGAATGCACGCCTGCGGCTGCGATGCGCTGCGCCGTGCTCGTAATCAGGTCTCCGACAAATCCGTCAAGAATACTTTTCAACGCCTCGTTAAAGACCAGCTTCTCGGCAACATTCGGGTAGCGGCTTTTTGCCTCGCCGTAATGGCGCTTGAACAGATCGACGCTGTCGGCGATCTGCTCGACCGTGAGCAGGCGGGCTTCGTAGCCATCGTCCAGGTCAGCGGTGTTGTAGGCAATCTCGTCGGTAAGATCGATGAGCTGCGCTTCGAGCGGCGGGCGCTGATCGAGCACGTATTCGGCGAGTTCGGGATGATCTTTAATGTCGTAATCGTGCGAGTGTTTGATGATGCCCTCGCGGACTTCGAAGGTCAGATTCAACCCGCGGAATGACGCGTAACGAAGCTCGAAGTCTTCGACAATGCGGAGCGCGTGGAGGTTGTGATCAAACGAAAGCCCGTGTTCGCGCATGGCGGTGTCGAGCGCTTTTTCCCCGGAGTGGCCGAACGGAGGATGGCCGAGATCGTGCACCAGGGCTAGCGCCTCCACCAGATCGGTGTTCAGGCCAAGTTGCGCGGCGATGGTGCGCGAAATCTGCGCTACCTCGATGGTGTGCGTCAGCCGGTTCCGGAAGTGGTCGGAGTAACGGCGGGTAAAGACTTGGGTCTTCGCTTCCAGCCGGCGAAAAGCGCGGGCGTGGACGACGCGGTCGCGGTCACGCTGAAAATCGTTGCGGTAAGGATGAGGCGGCTCGGGATGGCGGCGTCCGCGGGAGTTTTCTACGCGCACCGCATAGTCGGCGAGCATGGAGAGAGTTTAGCAGCTGCGTAGAGACGGGGCTTGTCCCGTCTCTTTGGACACGACGAGGAGTACGCGGCGGGAGACGCGGCAAGCCGCGTCTCTACTGGGGAATTACTACTTGGCGTCTTCTTCCTTGGCCAGCTTCATCTTGGCGGAATCGAGTTTCTTCTGCACTCGGATCGGGTCTGTGGGGTCTACGTCGGCGGCAATTTCGCGGTTCCACTCGGTGAGCGCGCGTTCCCAGTTGTTGGCGGCCAGCTTCAGGCGTCCGGTTTTCTGGTACAGATCGCCCAGGTGATCGTGGACGGTGGGATCGGTATTGATTTTCTGCGAAGCCTTCAGCAGGTTCTCTTCCGCCAATTCAAACTTTCCCAAGCGAAAGTAAGCCCAGCCGAGAGAATCAAGATAGGCGCCGTTGGTGGGATCGAGATCCACGGCCCGCTTGATGTATGCGAGAGCCTCTTCGAGTTTTATGTTCTGGTCGGCCAGCATATAACCGAGATAATTCAGCGCCGATGCATGGTCCGGGTCGCTGGCCAGCACCTTCTTGAACTGTTCTTCCGCTTCGGCGTAGTGCTTGTCGCGCTCAAAGTTCGAGCCGCGCAGAAACCAGACGTACTCCTTGTCTTCCGTCTTGGTCGAGAGCTGCTCGGCCTTGTCGAGCGCCTGCTCGGCGTCGGCGAACCGGCGCAGCCGCGTGT
>Ga0181532_10005545_pt1 | contig 10685 bp, 8 predicted proteins | sample PEATcosm2014_Bin_33_FD_119768 | JGI IMG/M metagenome (GOLD analysis project Ga0181532, IMG submission 119768) | Peatland microbial communities from MTU Mesocosm Facility, Houghton, MI, USA - PEATcosm2014_Bin11_30_metaG | ecosystem: Environmental > Terrestrial > Soil > Wetlands > Peat | place... | reverse complement strand
CCAAGCGCCTTCGCCAGATTCAGGGTTGGCCTATTGCTTGTATTTTATCGGCGTTCATCGGCGGCCAGATATGCTTTTCATCCGGCCCAACGCGAAAATCAAAACCGAATATTGGCCGCCGATTTTTTCCACTGGGCGGTCTCTTTCCGAGGACCTCTTGCCGCCTCGGGGAATCGCTGACGGTGACGTTGCACGGGGCTTCGTCTCGCCGTCAGTATCTTTCGTGGAAACCGGCAGGCCCCATGCCGCCGCCCATCCGTCCGTGGCTCTGACTCTCGAATTGGGCCAGCTTGGTTTGCTGCGCGGGGGTCAGGATCTGATAAAAGGCGGCGTCCGCCTTGCCTTGGTTCGCGGTCGTCTGCGCCGTCAGGCTGCCGATCGTCGCGGCGGCTTGCTCGATCGCGGCTGTGTCATTGCCTTGCACCGCCGATTTCAGCGCCTGGCGCGCGGCCGACATGCCGCTGTGCACCGAGGCGTCCGCGGTGGCCGCGTCGGCGAATATAGTAGTGGCTTGCTGCTGCTGCGCGCCGGTCAAGCTCAGAAGAGTGGTCAAGAACTTAACATGGCGCTGCACAAAGTTGCCCGGATTGCCGCTGGTACCCGCGTTCTGAGCGACTAAAGCTGAAACTCCATATGCCGCTGCAAATACAAATATGACGAGTGTTCTTTTCATGATTGGTATTTCCTCTTATAGAGAGAAACGAGATCGTCGGCGGGGGCGTTACTCATTTGCTGTTAAGGCTTTGTAAAAACCGGTTGTTTTCATGTGTGCGATACGATCCTTTGTGCCGGCGCTGTGCTAACATTGGAACCTCTGAGACCGCAAGCGGCGTCTCACGAAGGTCAGGAGACGACTATGGCTGAATCATACGGACCCACGCGCCGCAAGCTGCTGATGCTGGCTTCGGGAGCCTGCGTCGCGTCCGTTTTTCGACTAAACGCGGGCGAATCGGAATTCTGGAACAAGAAAGATCCGTCGCAGTGGTCGAGTGATGAAATTGAAAAGCTGAAGACCAAGTCGCCTTGGGCAAAAGCGGTCAGCGTCTCGCTGCGCCAATCGGGCGGCGGCGCAAACGGCGGCGGATCGGGATACCCGGGCGGCGGTGGAGGTTACCCGGGCGGCGGTATGGGCGGCGGCGGCATGGGACGCGGAAGACGCGGCGGTATGGGCGGGCCGGCGCCAGTCCAATACCACGGAGTGGTGCGCTGGGTCAGCGCCAAGCCAATTCAGGAAGTCCTGAAGTCGCCTGTTCCGGAGGGCTTGGCGAACGCTTACGTCGTCGGCGTGAGCGGTTTCCCGATTATCACCGGCGACCGCCAGCGCGGCGATGACGGCGATTCCGGCGACACAGGCGCTAAGGGACCCAGCCAGGACGTGCTAGACCGTATCAAGGCTCTGACTTACCTTGAGCCGAAGGGCAAGCCTCCGGCGCAGCCTGGCAAGGTGCAGGCAGGATCGGCCGGATTCGAGACCAACGTATTGTTGTTCGGGTTCTCGCATGAACTGCTGCAGTTAACGGCCGAGGACAAGGAAGTCACCTTCACCACGCAACTGGGAAGGTTGGAGATCAAGACGAAATTCAACCTAAGAGAGATGAGGTATCGCAAGGAACTGGCGCTGTAGCGCGGGTCCGGCGGGCGTCCATTCGCGAGGTGCGGGGCTCAAGCCCCGCGCGGGATAAATCCCGCCCCCCAATCACTTTAGCTTCACCGGATACTCTCCGCGTTCCGGTAGCTTCGGGTTGGTCTTCTCTAGCGCCTTCATCAACTCCGCCACGCCCCGCTCCAATTGCGGATCGTGGCCCTCCATCACCGACTTCGGATCGTTTTCCACTGCGATGTCGGGGTCCACGCCGTGGCCTTCGATCGCCCACTTGCCCTCGGCCGTGGCATAAGCGAACTCGGGTACATTCACCGTTCCCCCATCGATAAGCTGTCCGTGATCGTTGATTCCCACCACGCCGCCCCAGGACCGTTCGCCGATCAGCAGCCCCAGCCCCGCCGTACGGAACATCCACGGGAAGATATCGCCATCCGAGCCGGAGTTTTCGTCCAGCAGCGCGACTTTCGGCCCTATGAAGACGCTATCCGGGTAAGGTTCCGCCGTGGCAATGGTGCGCGGAAAGTCGACTCCCAATAACTTGCGCGTCAGCCGCTGGATCACCATGCGCGAAATGTTGCCGCCCCCGTTGGCGCGATCGTCAACCAGCAGCGCTTCCTTGCGAAGCTGCGGATAGTACCACTTGATGAACTCGCGAATGCCCGCCTCTCCCATGTCCGGTAAGTGCATGTAGCCGATGCGGCCATGCGACAGTTCGTCCACGCGGCGGCGGTTTTGCTCCACCCAATCGAGGTACAACAAGTTAGTCTCGCTGAGCACGGGCTTGTAAGTCACTTTGCGAGCCCCCGTTGGCGACGGAGCGTTGTTCAGCATCAGGATCACCGGCGCATCGCCGGCGTGGCGCAGGAATTTATAGATGTCGTCTTTGGCGGTCACATCTTCGCCATTGATTGCCAGGACGTAATCGCCGACCTTGGCGTCGACGCCAATTTCCGTCAGCGGCGCGCGATAGACTTCTTCTTCGTTCTGGCCGCGGAAGATCGTGGCGATGCGATAGCGCCCCGAGCTGGCGTCCACCTCGAAGCGTGCGCCGGGCAGGCCCGCGTGCGGGCGCGGCGAAAGCTGCACATCGCCGCCATCGATATAGGCGTGCTGCACGGTCAACTCCGAAATCATCTCGCTGATTACGTAATTCAGATCGGTGCGATGGGCCACGTAGGGCAGAAGTTGGCTGTAGCGCTGCCGCAAGGCCTCCCAGTCGTAGCCGTGCATGTTGGGCGCGTAGAAGAAATCGCGATAACGCCGCCACACTTCGTTGAAGATATCGTTCCATTCCGCCACCGGGTTTTTCTCCAGCATCAACCCGGCGGTGGAAACGGTTTTCTTGGCGCTCGTTCCGGTGGACGCGGCGTCGTAGACATTCCAGGCCTGATCCTGGCGGACCAGCACTTTCGATCCATCGCGCGAAACCACAAATCCGCCCATGTCTTCAACCAGCCGGGTCTCTTTCCGGTCTTTGAAGGTGAAGGTGCGCAGCGAAGCCTTGGTGGCCGCGGTTCGGCCGTAGTAAGGCTCAGGCGCCACGCCATAAATCAGCGCATCGCGAGTCACTGTCAGGCCGAAATAATTCTCCGCATCCAGCGGCACGCGCGCCACGCGCTGCTCCAGGCCGTCGAAATCGATGCCGCCATCCTTGGGCTCTTCTGCCTTCTTGTCTTTCTCGTCTTTGGTCTTGTCTTTGTCGTCTTTGCTTTTATCGGTTTCCTTAGCGGAGGCGTCTTTGATGGTCACTTCGTCGCTCTCCGGCGGAAACGGATTCTTCACGTCCTTGCGCAGCGCCATTACGAAGATGCCGCGCGCCCGATTGGCCGCAAAGTCGAATTCGATCTGGGAAAGCTGCGGCTGGAATTCGTGGTGCGACATGAAGTATAAGTAATCGCCGCCCGGATGCCATGCCGGGGTATCGTCGAAGAACATCCCGCTGGTCACGCGATGCAGCTTGCTGTCCTTTACCGACCAGATATACAGAGCGGAGAGCGTCTTATTATCGTTCATGCTGAACGCCAGGTATCCGCCGCCAGGCGACCACGCATAGTCGCGAATCTCGCCCTCGGCCGAATACGCGATCTCCTGCGTCGCGTGGTCCTTCAGCGATACCAGCCACAGCCGCCCGTCTTTATCGCTGAACGCGATGCGCTCGTTATCCGGCGCCCACTTAGGATCGTACCGGAAGGCGTGTCCACCGCTGGTAATCTTCTCCGGCGGCGTGGCGCCATCCTGCGCCACCACGTAGATTTCTTCTTCACCGCTGGCGTCCGATAGAAACGCCACCTTCGATCCATCGGGCGACCAGGCCGGCCATTTGTCGTGCGCGCCGGGCGAGTGCGTCAGGTTCCGCGTGGGCCCCTTCTCCACCGGCGCCGAAAAGATGTCGCCCCGCGCCGCGAACAACACGCGCTCTCCCTTGGGACTGAATTCCACCTGCTCGATCAGGTTGGCCGCCGACACGTAGCTCGGCCGCCGGTTGATGCCGTCGTCCGGCACGCGCACCGCGATGGCCGCGCTCTTGCCCGTCTTCACATTCAGCACCTGCAGTTCTCCGTCAAGCTCGTAGACGATGCGCCGCTGGCGGTCGCTCGAGGGCCAGCGTACGTCCCACAGCGGGTATTTCGTAATCTGCCGGGTCTTGCCGCTGGCCGTGTCGTAGGCATAGATGTTGAAGTGCCCGTCCTTGTCCGAGTTGTAGTAGATCTCCTGGCCGATCCACATCGGGTCGCGGCTGGCCCGCTCGCCTTCGCTGATCAGCTTGGCGGCGTGCGTTTCGGTGTCGAAGATGTAAAGCCTGTTGGCCTCGCCGCCGCTATAGCGCTTCTCGGTGCGGAAGTCGCGCGCTTGCGGCGAATACACGATCTGGTTTCCACCCGGCGAATACGATCCGGCGCCGGAGACCGGCATGGGCAGCGGCTCGGAAGGTCCGCCGCCCATGGGAACGCGGTAGAGCCGGGTGAGCGAGTGCGAGCGGGCGTCCCGCATGGAGCGATAGATCACGTAATGGCCATCGTTCGACCATCCGTAAACCTGGTTGTCGTAGCCCCAGCGCGGCGGCAACGGTCCCGTCGCTGGATAGAACGTCAACTGCTTGGGCTCGCCGCCATCGGCTGGCATCGCGTAGACCTGTTCGTCGCCGTCGTATTGGCCGGTGAACGCGAGCCACTTGCCGTCGGGCGAGAACTTCGCGAACAATTCCACGCCGGGGTGTGCGGTCAGCCGTGTGGCCGTGCCGCCTGCCGCGTTCACCACCCATAGGTCGCCGCCGTGGCTGAACACGATGCGGTCGTCGTGAATGTCCGGAAAACGCAGCAGCTTGGTTTGAGCGCATAGCGGCGCAGTGAGAGCCAAAAGAAAGGACAAAGCGAACTTAGATAAGCGCATAAGACTCCGACGTACAAAACTCCGAAAGGATAAGGTAGCAGAGCGGTGGAGGGCGGGCTTTATTTTCGTGGGGCAGGCTCCTCGTAGGCCGCCTGACTTGGCTCCAGGCTGTGCCTGCGCCGCGTTTCCGCACAACCTGCTAGAATCGGACGCAGATGTCCCAAAGCGGCGCCCTGGATTCCAAGACCGCGCACGACATGCGCCTGGCCATGCGCCTGTCGCTGGCGTTTGGCGTGTTCATGTTGATCGGCAAGACAGCCGCCTACCTGATCACCGGCTCCACCGCGATTCTCTCCGACGCTTCGGAGTCTGTCGTCCACCTGGTGGCGGTCGTGTTCGCCTGGTTCAGCCTGTGGCTGAGCCTGAAGCCGGCCAATCCGCGTTACTTATACGGCTTCGAGAGAATCACCTTCTTCTCCGCCGGATTCGAGGGCGCCATGATCGTGCTGGCCGCTCTGTTCATCATCGTCGTGACCATACGGAAATGGCTGGCCGGGCTGGCGCTCGACAATGTTGGCGCGGGCACCCTGTTTACGCTGTTTACAGCGGTGCTGAACTCCGGGTTGGGATGGTATCTGTTGAGGGCAGGGAAGCGCACGCAGTCGCTCATCCTGGAGGCGGACGGCAAACACGTCCTGACGGATAGTTGGACCAGCGCCGGAGTGGTTGCCGGGCTGGCCTTGGTGATGTGGACCGGGTGGAAGCCCTGGGACGCCATCTGCGCTCTGGCTGTGGCACTGAACATTCTCTGGTCGGGCGGCAATCTGATCTGGCGGTCGGCAACCGGTCTGCTCGATACGGCCGATCCGAAAACCGGCAACCTGCTGCGCCAAAAACTGGACGCGCTCTGCGGCGAGCTCGGCATTCAGTATCACGGCGTCAAGTTCCGCAGTACCGGGCACCGCTTGTTGGTGGAAGTGCATCTGCTGTTCGCCGGTTCTCAGACGGTGGCGGAGGCGCATCGTCTGGCCACGCTACTGGAAGAGCGCTTGGCCGAAACGCTGGGACAACCCTCGGAAGTGTTTACCCACCTGGAGGCCCAGGACGATCACGAGGTGGTCCACCGCGCCATGCACTACACCGGAAAACCGGGCGAGCGCTGACGGTGGGGCGGCGCGATGCGCCGCCGCGAGGCGCGCGAAGCCGCTGCTAGTACACTAAAGTAGTGCCCCGCCTCCGCGGTTTCTTCATCCTGCTCGCCCTAACACTCGCGATACGCGCCGCCGAACGCAAATCGCCGCCGCCCAAGCCCGTCCGCCAATCGCCCTTCGTGCGCCGCTGGATGAAAGCCCTCACCCTGCGCGAAAAAGTGGCGCAGTTGATCTTCATTCCGTTTCACGGCGCCGCGCCCAACACCCGCTCCCGCGAATACCGCCAATTCATGAAGCTGGTCCGCGAGACGCGCGTAGGCGGCATGGTGCTGGTCAACTGGAACAATGGCCGCCTCACCCAGAAGGCGCAGCCCTATGCACTCGCCGCCTTCCTCAACCGCATGCAGAAACTGTCGCGGGTGCCGCTGCTGGTGGCCGGCGACTTCGAGCGCGGCGCATCCATGCGCGTGGATGGCACCACCGTGTTTCCGCAAGCCATGGCCTTCGGTGCGGCCGGCGACGCGGCTCTGGCTCGCTTCGAGGGCCAAGTCACCGCCCGCGAGGCGCGCGCCATCGGCGTGCATTGGCTCTTCTTCCCGGTCGCCGACGTCAACAACAATCCCGATAATCCCATCATCAACATCCGCTCCTACGGCGAGGATCCCAAGCAGGTATCCGCGCTGGTGGCCGCGTTCATCGAAGGCGCCCGCGCCGACGCGCACTATCGCGTGCTCACCACCGCCAAGCATTTCCCCGGCCACGGCGATACGGCCGTCGATACGCACCTGAACATGGCCGTGATCAACGCCACCCGCGAGCGTCTCGAGAGCACCGAGCTGCCGCCTTTCCGCGCGGCCATTCAGGCGGGCGTGGATGCCATTATGACCGCGCACATCGCGGTGCCGGCCCTGGCTCCCGCCAATCTGCCCGCCACTCTCTCGCCCGCCATCCTCACCGGCCTGCTGCGCGGCGACATGGCATTCAAGGGAATCGTGGTCACCGACGCGCTGGAGATGGGCGGCATCGCGCAGGGGTATTCCAGCGGCGAGGCGGCCGTGCTGGCGCTCATGGCCGGCGCCGATGCGCTGGTGATGCCGCCCGATCCCGAGGCGGCCGTCAAGGCCATTCTCGCCGCAATCCAAAGTGGACGCCTCACGCGCGCCCGCATCGACGAAAGCGTCGCGCGCCTGTTGGCTGCCAAGGAACGGTTGGGCCTCGACCTCCGCGCCACGGTGGATCTGGAGGCTATCGGCGACCAGATCGACATGCCCGAAGACCAGGAACGCGCGCAAGAGATTTCGAGCGGCGCCGTCACCCTGGTCAAGAACGACGGCAACCTGCTGCCCCTGCGCGCCCCTGCCAAGACCTGCTTCCTGACGTTGGCGGAGAGGCATTATTCGAACGAAGGTCTGGAGTTCGCCCAAGAAGTGCACCGCCGCGAGAAGAACGCCACCGTGATTGAGCTGGATGCCTCGTTGCCGCCCGCGTCGCTGGATGCGGCCGTGCAGAAAACCGAGGCCTGCGATAGCGTGGCGGTGGCCGCATTCTCGTCGGTAGCGGCCTATCGTGGCGACGTGGCGCTGGGCGGCGATTTCCCGCGCATGCTCGACGCCCTCATTGCCACGGGCAAACCGGTGGCCCTCGTCGCGCTGGGCAATCCGTACCTGGTACGCAGCTTCCCCAAGGCCGCCGCTTTCCTGCTGACCTTCAGCACCGTGCCGCCGTCGGAGACCGCGGCCGTCAAGGCGCTATTCGGCGAGTCCGCCATTCGCGGCCACACACCTGTTTCCATCCCCGGCGTGGCTAAACTGGGAGACGGTATCCAGTTGCCCGCCGCCCACGCCCGATAATCGCCGCATACCTCGCGGCGGCCCGGTCCTGTCTGTTTCATGCCGGATTCGCGCCGGCATTCGACTCTCTGCAATATCGGCTTTTCAGCCCTTATTCTATTGGACGCCGCGGTACGCTTCGTCCGGCTGGGATATGATGGCGCATGGCCGCTACCAGGATGTTGCCGCCGGCTGCGCGCCTACCCTCGCAGGCTCTGCTGCTATTCTTTGCGAATATCGCTGCGCCCGGTGCGCCTTCGCTTCAGCCGGCGCAAACGACGACGCCGGTGTTTCCTCTCGACTTCGAGCGCTCCGGCTCCGCCTGGGTGGCGCGTGGACCCGCCTATCGGCTGGTACTGCGACACGGGAATGCCCTGCCGAATTTGTCGTATCCAGCGGGACAGCCAGCCACTGTCGGCATGCAAATCGTCGGCGGACGGTTCGCCGCTCCGGCTCAGCCGCTTTCGAAAGTGACAGCCACCGCCACAGCGGCGATTGTTGGGCAATCCGCCGAGGTGCTGTTTGCCGGTCTCGCGCCGGGGTATGTCGGCGTCGGGCAAGTCGACGTAGTGGTGCCCTCCGGTTTGCCTGCCGGCGAGCACATGCTGGTCATCGCTATTGGCGGTGTAAGTTCGAACGAGGCCGAAATCGGTACTCAGTAGCCGACTCAGCCTCTTATGCCGCGGTCAAAATGCGGCGCACTAGATCGGTGTTTTCGCGCACTTCATCTTTGAACCGAGGGTACATCCCGACAATCACGGCGTCGGTAGGCTTAATGCCGTTTAGAGCGAAGCGGAACGCCCGCTCGACCTGTGCGGAGTCGCCGCTGGCCCGTCCCGCGCCGAACAGCTTGAATGCCAGGCAGGGCTTCTTCGTCTGGCGGATCATGCGGCACATGCGTTCGGGATCTTTTTCCATGAACGTCTCGCCGATGGGCGACTCGCCAAACTCCGCGCGTGCCTCGTCCGGCGTCCGCGACACGCGATAGAGGCAGCACTGATAATAGTCGACGTCCCAGCCCTCGCCCTCGGCCGTGTCGATGACCGCCGGGTTATGCGTGGATAGGCCGACCATCACGCCGGTGTCGCGCACGGCTTTGAGAAAGTCCTTGATCTTGCCTTTCTCGCCGTTGCGAAAGCGTTCGTCGGTGCGGTTGCCATGGTGCCCGATGCCCAGCGGCCCCAGTTTTGCCACCTCCGGCAGCAGTTTGGGATCTTTCATCAGGGCGAAGTCGGCCAGCAGTATGAGCTGCATCTTGCCCCCCTCCGCGCGATAGCGCTTGAAATCCTCGACGGGCTGGTCGTTGTAATGCAGTTGCCAGGTGTCGATGCCGTGCCGCTCGCAGGCGTGCAGCACTTCCATTTTGCGATCCTGCGTGTACCACTCGCGCATAAGCTGGTCGAGCGTGCGGTTGAAGTGCGAGTAGCCGTACAGCGGATTCGAGCCGACGATCAGGCGGCTGACCTCGAATTTGCCGAACTTGACGCTGGGCAGCGCCGGCAGCGGCGCGGTGGACTCGGCGGGGGCTTTGGTGGCGGGCGCCAGCGCGCCCAATGTGGCCGCCAGTTGGAGGAAGGAGCGGCGGGAATTCGATTTCATATATAGGTCTTTCAGGTCTTATTCTATTGCCAGTCGCGTGCGAAATCAAGCACGCTTTAGCCATAGGCCATGGCCTATTATCGCTAAGCCAGAAAATAGGCTACAACCTATTATTTGTAACTGTTATAATAGGCCCTAGCCTATGAAAAAAGCCAAACTTGCCGCTCGATCGCGCGGGCACCTGGATGCACGCTTCAAGGCGCTGGGCCCGGCCACCCGATTTGCGCCGCCCGTGCGCGGATGGGTCAAGGCCGTCCGCGAGTCGCTGGGAATGACCACAGTCCAACTGGCGCGCCGGCTGCGCATCACGCAACCTACGGTTATCGATCTCGAACGCTCGGAGGCTAAGGGCACCATCGAGCTGGCCACGTTGCGGCGGGTAGCCGCGGCCCTGGACTGCACGCTGGTCTACGCGCTGCTGCCCAACCAGCCGCTGAAAACCATCGTCCGCGAGCGGGCGAGCGCGTTCGGACGCCGGCGTCTGGAGCCGGTAGAGCATTCCATGCTGCTGGAGAACCAGAGGGTCTCGCCGAAATCCAGGTATTCCAAGGCGCAACTTGAGGAGATTATCCGCGAGACAAACCCACGATTGTTTTGGGACTAATCCGTGAACGGACCTTTCGCGCAACCAGACGACGCCGCGACCCCTCTCACTCCGGCGGAAATACGAGGTCTCATCCCCGCGCATATCGCCTATCGCCGCGAGTTGAACGAGGCCGAGCAGGATAACATCCAGCGTGCCCAGGAATGGGCCCTCAGCCGACGCCGCGATGTGCTGAACGAGAGGTTCGTCAAGGATCTGCACCGGCGAATGCTCGGCGACGTATGGCGCTGGGCCGGCAAGTTCCGAATCAGCGAGCGCAATATCGGAATCGATCATTGGCAGATCCCGGTCGCCCTGCGCCAGCTACTCGACGACACCAAAGCCTGGATCCAATACAAAACCTACCCGCCCGATGAAATCGCGGTGCGGTTCCATCATCGCCTCGTCCGGATTCACCCGTTCCCGAACGGTAACGGCCGCCACTCGCGCCTGATGGCCGATCTGCTGGCGATGCAACTCGGGCGGGAACGGTTCTCGTGGGGACGGCAGGGCTTGCGCCATCCCGGCGCGATGCGGGCGCGGTATATCGCAGCCTTGCGCGCCGCGGACGAGTATGACGTTAGTTTCCT
>Ga0181532_10005544_pt1 | contig 10687 bp, 7 predicted proteins | sample PEATcosm2014_Bin_33_FD_119768 | JGI IMG/M metagenome (GOLD analysis project Ga0181532, IMG submission 119768) | Peatland microbial communities from MTU Mesocosm Facility, Houghton, MI, USA - PEATcosm2014_Bin11_30_metaG | ecosystem: Environmental > Terrestrial > Soil > Wetlands > Peat | place... | reverse complement strand
GGGGCTGCCAAACTGTTAGGTTACGTACAACCTACGGACAACTAAAAGAGGGGAAATGAGGCTTCTCGTCCTGTAAGCGACGCCAGATAAAGCGTTTATGGGATTTAGGTTCATAGTTCGGGACCAGGAGGTCGGTGGTTCAAATCCACTCGCCCCGACCACTCTTTGTAGAATCAGCTACTTATATCTAGCGAAACAGTAAACGACCTCCTGGTAGTGCCAACTACTGAGACAATTAGCTACCGCTCTAAAGTTCAGTGCATCTGTCGGTTAGAAATGAATGGGCTTGCGCGCTAACTAACTTCAAAACTTGTCTAACAACCTCAGATTGGTCTCTGCAAGAACAAAACTGCTTCGCCGGGGACCGGTCTCCAGAAGGCGATATTCGCCAAGAATTCGAGAGACCTTTTGTTTTATCGACCGGCGAAGAGTTCCCCCTTGAAAGAAGGGGAAAGTGTAACCTATGTGTCCGGAACGATGTGTTGCCTAGGTCTCGGACTCTCATCATCACGAATTTACGGCAATTTCTTGTTCGGGCGTTGACCCGATTTTAGTTTCAATAGGTTCAAGCTTTAATCGAGCAATGGAGCGACGAATTCTCCATCGTTTTCGTGCCTTTTGTGGCTGACGGCTCGGCGATTCGAATGGATTGTGGCAAACTGGTAGCGATTTAGAGAAGCCAACGGCGGATGAACACGAAGCCATTCAACAAGGTAGATCCAGTCGAGCAGCTGATCGAGTGCGCCTTCCGCCCAGGAACATTCGTTCCCGACGGTCAGTGCTTCGCGTTTGTAAGAGGGCTTGAGGAGGTCGCTGCCACAATCGACAGGCTCGTTGCAATTGAGCCCGCGCGCGCCGTGGCACTCTATGAAGCCTTTCTGGCAGGCTGCTATGTCAAGGCTGAGGAGCTCGATGACTCCAGCGGCGCATTCGGCCAATTCGCCCAGGAGCTAATCTGCCGTTGGATTAAGTCCCGTCAAGCTGCGATTGCCGGTCCGCGCGCGACCGCTTCCACTCTGCTCGCGTGGATGGACAACGACCCATACGCCTTCTGCTATCAGATTGAGAAAGTTGCTGCGGCAGCCTTCGACAAGGCAGGACTGGCAGCGTTCGAGAAGCAGGTCCGCGAACGCTTTTATGCTGCGTCGCCGGACCCTTCCAACTGGACGTACCGGCGGGCCGCTGAGATTCTGCGCACGATCTATATCGCGCAACGGGACATCGAGTCGTATATCGCGCTGGCCGAACAGACGGAACTTAAGCCAAGGGACTGCCTCGCTCTGGCTAAGTTGGTCTTCCCGTGCGAGCCGAACCAGGCTCTGGCTTGGGTTGAGCGCGGGCGCACTCTTGACCGCGACTGCCAGTTCCGGTCCACGGTAGCTTACGATCTGGAAAAGCTCCGCCGCGAGCTGCTGAGCAAACTTGGCCGAGCGGATGAAGCTCTGGAGGCCACTTTCTTCGATTTTCGGAAGCATCCCTCGAAATTCACTTATGACGACCTCATGAAATTTGTGCCCAAGGACCAGCGCGCGGCATGGCACGAAAAGGCTCTGAGTGCAGCGACTGACGCAGATCTGTATTCGCTTTTCGAACTGTTCACCGAGACAAAAGAGACCGAGCGATTGGCAGACTTGGTGCGCGGCTGTTCGGATAGAGATCTCGAAAATGAGAGCCACTACCTCACCGAGCCGGCAGCGAGGCTTTTGGAGCAGAATCATCCGGGACTTGCCGCGCGGCTTTGGCGCGCGCAGGGAATGCGCATCGTTGACGCCAAGAAGAGCAAATACTACGAGGCGGCGCTGTCCAATTTTGAGCGGGCTAGAGATTGTTATCGGGCCGCGGGACTGGCCGCCGAGTGGGAGCAGACCGCGCGCCGGGTTTGCACGCTGCACAACCGCAAGACGGGTTTCATCAATAGATTTCAGGCCTTCGTTGCCGGTGCAAAGCGCAGCGAACCACCCTCGTTCCTAGAGCACGCGAAGGCACGATGGCGCGAGCAGCACGGGAGAGATGTCCGTTGAAGACCCCGAAACGGCTCGACCCGGTCTCACCGGATGAGGTTGGCAAGCAACGAATCGAGCGCACAGCTATAGCGACCAATCTGACTAGTCCGGTTGAGCTGGTCGTGCTTTCGGTGAAGCGGAAGGCCGCACGCTGTCGCCTGCGTGAAAGTGGCCAGGCGGTCACACTTCGGGCCAGGCGGCTATGGGATCTTGTTCCAGGTGAGATCGCGGTCGTCCGGCCGCGCAGGCAATGGAGTTACGCGCGCAATCCCTATGTTTGTGGGGAAGTTGAACGCACAAGGGTTGACGTGCAGGCGCTGGGCCTTGCTGCGCTCAAATTGGAAGCGAGGGGCACGTGGAACCCTGCCGATCATTACTGGGGCGAGGAGGGTGAGCCGATCGAAGACTGGGCCAAACCAATCATCGCGTGGGGGCCGCGCCCGGAATTTGAGATGGAGCAGGTGTTGCCGGGAGCGGATGAAGAGGATCCGTTTTCCGACCCCATCATAGAGTCGAACGATCGGAAAGACGGCGGCGACATCGAAGGTGCCAACAAAGTTCTGATGGACCTCTGCCGGGCCGACCTTCGCTGCCTCGACGCCCATGCACACCTTGGCAACATTGCTTTCGATCATCGGCCCGCGATGGCGATTCGTCATTACGAAGTTGGGTTTAGGATTGGTGAATTTTCCTTTGGTGAAAGCTCCGATGGTCTGCTCCCCTGGGGGTGGATCGACAACCGTCCATTTCTCCGCTGCATGAATGGATTTGGGCTGTGTCTTTGGCGCCTGGGCAGGTTCGAGGAAGCCCAGAAGATTTTCAAGCGCATGCTGTGGCTGAATCCCTCCGACAATCAAGGAGTGCGGTTTGTGATCGAAAGTGTTCGCGCTGGACTGCAATGGGAACACTGCAGCTAAGCGCCGTCACACCAGAACGCGGTATCTAAACCCGAACAAACGCGAGTTTGCTCCGAACCAGGCGGTGATACAAGCAGAATGGGTCGAATATATCCGAATCGTGGATGTTTGGTGACGCTGCAGTGAAGAATGCGCGCTGCATTTGCGTCGTGCCGTGTGGCAGGCGTTCATGCGCCACAGCACTTCTTGTATTTCTTCCCGCTGCCGCAGGGACATGGTTCGTTTCTTCCGATCTTCGGCGTAGCCCTCTTGATCTGGGAGGACAACATGTCTAGATTGAGTTTGGAGTCTGAAACGGCGTGAGCTGCTTTTCTCGCTCGGTCCTCATGGAAGCATGCCCACCATCCCATCTCGGCCACGGTGTCGTTGACAAGGTGTCGATGCGGGTCATCTACAAGCCTAGCGAGAATGCGTTCCTTGCCCATCGATAGGTCGTGTTTTACGTGGTCGAAACGAATGTAGCCTGGGTCGACCAGTCCCTCCTCGCAGGCACGCTCAATATCATCGAGCAGTTCTTCTGGGTAAAGCTCGGAGCTATACGAGACCAACGCGTCCCACACGTGGGACCACTGCCGTACCAACTTGCCGCGAAAGAGGCTGGCGAAGTAACTCACGATCTCATCCCGGCTCTTTTGTCCGGCGACCACTAACGTCACAAGACTGCTCAGGGCTGCACCCCTGGCCCATTCGTTAGTAGCCTCGTTCTCGATTAGCGACTGAATTCCGGCCAGCTCGCCTCCACACACGGAGGCCAAAACCGCGCCGAGATCTTCGGTGATGAAGTCGCCGCAAAGCGAATCCAGCAGGTCGCCGGGAAGCGACGCCAAGCGGACCACAAGCGGGTAAGCGCGGGTTTCACGGAACTGCGCCAACAGAAACATGGCGTATAGATGGGCCATGTAGTTCCCCTCCGCCTCGAGTTGCGCAGCCCCGTTCACGGCGTCCTCCAGGATGCGCAGAAGCTCTGGAGTGACCTCCTCGCGGCGCTCCACTGCCGCTTCGACTGCTGCGAGTGCAAACCTTCCGGTATTCCGTTCAAATTGATGAAGAATTTCAGATGTCTCCATTGGGTTTTGCGAGGACCTCGATCCCTCTCGATTATCCGCCAGCCATAGACCTCACCGTGTGACCAAATATCTTCAGTCGGTGGCGATAACGAAATACACCTGCCATTCAAGGCCCGACTCGTGCCCGTGCATTCCGCTGGGTTCGCGTCTTACCGCCAGGGTCCGCCCGGTTCCCATCGCTTGGTGAATGAAGTGCCCGCAAGGTTGACGTTGAGTTCCTACGCAATTTGGTTTCGTCTCAGCAACTTTTGGAAGCCAGATTCCCGGGAGGTTCGAATCCCCACCAGGTTGTCAAAGCTCACAGATCTTTGAACTCAAGCAAGTACAGAGTGTTTGTAAGATCGTTTCGGTGTCAGGAGTTCTTCTTCGATCGCGACAGATTTCGTGCGACATTCTCGGTCTTCCAAAGGAGCGGGCACCATGAGTTTCCACGTGGGAACCCAACGGTTGCCGGGGCGTTTGTCGGCAAGATAGACAATGCCGCGGGGAACTTTGCGCAGGAACTGGTCGCGTATCTTGCCGCGAAAGAAAAGTCTCTCGGCGTGACGATCGAGGAGAAAACCAAGCCGAGCATAAAGCCACGGCCGGCCGAGTAGCTTGAGATAGGCGAGAGCCGCTTCGAAGTTGAATGAGGGGAACATGGCCAGCGATTTGTCGAGTTCATCGACGCCCCCACTGTAGTCGAGGAAGAGCAGGCAGTCGGCGAAGGATCGTTCGCGCGTGGTTACGAGGATGTTGTCGGCGCCGTGCTCGGTCTGGAACAGGCGGTGGGAGGGGGCGGCGGCACCGCGGGGAGGAGCGACGCGGTGGTACGTGACATTGTCGAAGACGACGTCTTTCCGTGCGCTGCCGGAGAAATAATAGACGGTTTGAAAGACCTGATTCGCGACGCCCTGCAGTTCGAGGGCGGAGTGGAGCGCGACGACGGCGTCGTCACGGAGGGCGTGGGGGACGCGGTAGCGGTTGAGCGGCGCTGCGGAGAGAACGCCGGCATAGACGCCGTTCGCAACGAGTCGCACGCGGCCTTGGGTTTTCAGTCGATGAAGCAGGTTGAGTATGGAGCGGCTATGTTTGTCTTTCTTGTAGAGGTCGCGGGCTTCCCGAACCGTAAACAAGGAAGCTGACTGGGCGTATTGCGTGAAAGGAACTTGAGGGTCCATTAGATTCTCATTAGAATATAGAATAACACACTTTAAACATGTAATTGTAGCTGTATATGAGAATTAAGTGGAGCTACATTCTCAATAAAGAATTACAATACACACTAATAATGTGTAAAAGATACAACAAATGAGAATGCAATAAGATGGAAGAAGAACAAAGAGCTAGGTTTCTGAAGGCAAAAGTCCGTTCCTAGCGCTCCATCGGAATTGAATTTTATCGAGGGCGCAGCGGCATCATAATGCTCCGGTCGTCGCTGTCGCGATGAGTATTAGGCGAGGTAAGAAGACCACAGGCGCGGATACGGACGTTATCTAACAACTGCTTGCCGTAGCGCCCTGCCATCTCCCGCTCCCGTGGCCCATCCAATTATCAATGAGCAGTGGGCGGACTTCGCTCATTTGCAGTACAGATTCCCGAAATCGACGGAAGATGTGGAAGCCCGCCGGGCAGTTGTCCAAAATCAACAATTGCGTCCAGCATCTGGATCGACATTTCTTGAATTTATTTTTGGCGCACGACTATCTCATTGAGCCAACAGGGAATAACCGTAGTTCACTCAACTGTATTCTCGGCCACCTCCGTGCAGCGACGATGACGAGGCCAGGCCAGGGGAACTTCTGCTCGCATTAACCCCGGGACAACCACAAACGCACCTCCGCACATCCGGACGAAGCATTCTACTGTCCGTCCGAAAGGCGAAGCCAGGAATTGCTAGACAGGAGGAAGCCAATACCGAACGTCAGGCGCGTCCGCTCGTTGGAAATCACACAATAGCCACGGCGGCAGGGGCTGATAGCACTGGAGTGTGGGCCGGACCAGTCGGCGTTGGTCCACGATATGACGGTGAGAAGGACCGGTGGATTCGCGAGGCATTGAAGAATGCGAGGTTCTCCAGCAGTGGAGGTAACTCTGAAACATATTCTTGCGGCGTTGGTTGTCTGCTTCTTTTCGCCTGGGACGCTCGTTATTGCACAGCAAGCACCAGATATCTTCTCTGCTGATCGTGACGTTCTCTACGACCAGTCGCCGTTGCTGCATTCGATCGATCAGGCCTGGCTTGCCTCGCTCTCCTCAGCCACTCCTGTCGCTCCACTCCGATTCGACTCCCGCACAAACCCTTCCTCTGTGGCTCATACGAATGACAGTCTGCCCAAGGACTCAAGCAGTGGCGACGTTCGAGTGAATCCCCAGGATGCGAAAGCCAACAACAACAACAAATCCGATGGGCACTTTCGTTGGGGCCCCGCTCTTGGGGAGTCTCTCCTCTACACAGGGACCATGCACTCCTTCGATCTGGCGACGCAGGCGGGGACCCGCGATGCGCTAAACGGACACTGGTTTCAGCACTATACAGAATCGGTGTCGGAACTTCGCGGATGGAGTGATAGCGACACATTTATGGCCCCCTATGTAGGCCATCCGATCGAGGGATCAATATTCGGGTTTATCGAGCGTCAAAATGACCCCAGATACCGCCTCGTGCAATGGGGCGACGGTCGGGGATACTGGATCAGCATGTTGCGTTCTATGGCGTACTCTGCCGTTTGGCACACACAATGGAAAATCGGACCCATCAGCGAAGCGTCCATCGCCAACGTAATGTTGCACGCTTCACCCGGTTTCATCACCTTGGTGGATACGCCCACACTCGGTTTTTGCACCATGCTGGCCGAAGACGCCGCTGATCGTTACATCATCATGGGCCTCGAAAATCGCACCGCGAATCGTCCGATCATCATACTCGCTCGCAGCTTTCTCAATCCTGGCCGTACATTCGCCAACATGATGGCCTTCCGTCCTCCTTGGGTCCGCGACACTCGCCTCAATCTGTTTGGCACAGACTACGAAATCCGCAAGGTGCTCCTCGAGGATTTCAAGAACGGGGATGGAGAGAAGCCCTTTATTTACGAAAAAGATGCCTGGAAACCTGCTGGCGTAGAGTTTACACACCCGCACTCCAAAGAGGCGGACATCGAGCTTACCGCCTTCCCCTATTACGAAACGTTTCTAGGCGGCGGTTCTTGTGTCGGAGGCGGTGGCTCGGGTGCTGCGCGCGTCAGTCCCAAGCTGCAGGTCATTACGGAAGTTAGCGGCTGCTTGATCATGCATCAGCCGCAATACAACTACAGCGCAGACTCACTCTTCTACGGCGGTGGTTTCCGCTGGACTCCCATGGCTGCTCGCCGCATCTCTCCTTTTGCTCAGTTTATGTTCGGCGGGAGAAAAGTCACCCAGGAAATCGACAACCTGGACCTGAAGAAGAAATTGCTGGACGAGTGGAATGACGGGAGCGGCACCCTTCCGCACTACCCCATGCGTAGCGCCTGGTCCGTTGAGACCGCGCAGAACGGTCCAAGTATCGCTGTAGGAGGTGGATTCGATTGGGTGGTCACGCGGCCGTTCGCGTGGCGCATCCTAGATGTCGAGTACACGCGTTCCTGGATGAATGACGTGGCCCAGATCCATCCGCAAGAAGGTCTGAAGATTTCCACTCAGGCCGTGGTTCGCATCGGCCCTTGGTAATGCCAGGCCAGCCCTGTGCTACGCAAAAATTCCATCCGGTTACCATGATCTGAATGTAACATTATTACATTCAGATCAGATGGCTCCGCTGATGTTCCCGTTTCAGCCTCTTGAAGGTGCTGATTTTAAAGGCATTCACGCCGGATAACATTTTCGGTAGGCACAATCCATGTTAGGCTTCGGCACGTTCCCCCAGGAACACCTAGCCGGATTGCGTGGAACCATGCCTAGAGAAAAATAGCCGATCAAACATGCGCATACACTTCGTGTGCGAGACGAGCCCCGCCGCAATGAATGTGCGGACCTGGTCGGCCGAGAGACGCAACTCTTGGTCTAAAAGATATCTTAGGCTTCTTGCCGAGTTAGGTAGCCTTCCAAGGCGGCGCGCAATGTGGGAAAGAGTTGGGCCGATCGGGGAAGAGATCTCCTCGCTTCTGTCCAATCGTGCCATTCGGTTTGTCGCCCTGCGGCAGCAAGTACAACACCTCGGTTTTGTAACTCCTCTGCAAGTTCGTAGGTAGCGTAAAGGCCAGTGGCATCAATCATGGTCACGGGGAGCAAATCAAGCACCACCCATTTCAGCTCGGGGCCTGCAGCATTCACCGCTGCAATCAACTGACGCTTGAAATGAGCAGCGTTGAAAAAAACGATGGGCGCATTAAAGCGAAATAGGAGTAGGCCCGGAGTTGTTGCGGCGTCTTGATGGCGTTCAACGGAATGAAAGCCTGGTACTCCTTGGATTCGTCCGAGGATTTCGACCTTTGGACGTGCCGTTAGACGTACAAACTGCAAGATCGCCAATGCCACCGCAAACAGGATTGCATGAATCGCGCCAACGACGATGACGCCCAGCACGGCCACGATAGATAAGACAAATTCCTTGCGGTCAATTTTATAAATCAACTTCAAGGCATCCGTGTCAATGAGAGAGAATCCAGCTTTGATAAGGACAGCGCCGAGAGCAGGAATCGGAACGTAGCGGAGTGGACCGGCAAAGAAGAGCAAAATCACCGTGATTGTCGCTGCAGCGACTAGACCGGTGACTTGTGTGCGTCCACCGCTGGCATCGCTCACGGCCGTACGGGAATCGGCCCCGCTCACCGCAAAACCTTGAGACAATGCGGAAACGATGTTGGCCGCTCCCAAAGCGGCAAATTCCTGATCCGCGTCCACATCATACCCATTCTTCGACGCGAAACTGCGCGAAGTGAGCATCATGCTGCAAAAAGTGACCAACGCCAGACCAGCAGCGTCCGCAAATAATGTTGCGGTCAGGTCCAGAGAGAAGTGCGGCGCACGGATGGGTGGAAGGCCGGCTGGGACATGGCCGATAATCTTGACCCCGAGTTGTTCGAGGCCGAACAGGCGGACCGCAATTGCCGCCAACACCATGGCTAACAGGGCTGCAGGTACTTTCTTCAGCAATCGAGGCGCAACAAAAAGAACGAGGAAAGTGCCCAGTCCCACGGCGAGCGACGGCCAATGTGTAAGGCCCAATTTCGACGCGAACTCAATCAGCTCTGGCACGATTCCGCATGCCTTAATAGAAGTGCCAAAGACTTTGCCGAGTTGACCAAGAATGACGCTCAAGGCAATCCCGTTCAGGAAGCCCACAAGAATGGGCTTAGAAAGAAAATCGGCTAGGGCACCTAAGCGCAGAAATCGAGCGCCAATACAAAACAGACCTGCGAGGAAAGCTAAACTGATGGAGAGGGACGCGTAGAGAAGTTGGTCGCCAGCAGCAAGCGGAGTAACTGCGGCGGCGACCAATGCGCAAGTAGCTGCATCAGGGCCAATGATTAGTTGGCGGGAGGTCCCGAAGACAGCGTAAGCCGCAAGCGGGAGAATGCTCGAATAGAGCCCCATCACGGGATTGAAACCGGCCAATTCCGCGTATGCCACACCGACCGGCACCGCCACAGCCGCGACAGAGAGACCTGCTATGAAGTCGAAAGGTAAATTTCGGCGTTCGTAAGGCCACAGGGCGGCCAATCCCGGCGCTACCCTGAATAGCCTTTTCGCATAGGCATTTCTCTCTGAGGTTTCTCGGGCATTCGAATTCTCGGAACGCACCGTTGTTGAAAACATGGGTCGCTCTGTCTCCTGCGGCGCCGGCGTGTGTCTGTCCCTGGACGTGATTGCATTGGTGATGTGACAAAGCTACTTCTTCGGCTTAGGCGGAAAGGTCTTCAGTAGCTTATGCACGGCCTTGTTGATTTCTTTCTCTCTTTTTTCCGGTTTTGCCTGGGGATCCAAGGTCTTGGAGGCCTCGCCGCGCCAGACCAGCTGCTTCGTCGCCGGGTCGTAAATGCTGATGTCCAATTCACCGACATAAACCGTCGAGGTTGAGCCATAGGTCGAACTGGTCGCCATGCCCCCGTTATGCCCGTACCAGCCAGCGCCCCACCCCGGGCCGTAATTCCAACCGGTGCTGTACGAGGTAAACTGCTTCTCCTTGCCGAGCGCGGTTTGGTAGCCAATGTAAAAGTCAGGGTTGTCGCCATCGGTCTTCGCGAATCCTTTCGCCGCCAGCTCCGCATCGACTGCGGCGATAATCCGCTTCGCAGTCAATTCATCAGCCTGGTCGGCTCCTTTGATGGTGACCCACTTATAGGTGTGATATTTACTGAAGTCCTTATCCTTGTCGTAGTCATAGCGCACATCCTGTGCGACTGCGGCGCCCGCTGCGACGACCAGCAAAGCAAAGACGAGAAACAAAAGCTTTTTCATTTTTCGCTCCTTCAGACTGAAATTTTTTGACCAAAATAACCACTGCTTCCGTGTGTGAAGTCTTTTACCTTCCGCGATATGTCACTTTGCCGTTCATCATGGTCAGCTTCACCTTGGTGGTGCTGATATCGCTCGATGGAATCTTGTAGAGATCTTTCTCCAGCACGACGATATCGGCCAACTTTCCGACCTCCAGCGAGCCGACCTGCTTCTCCAGGTCCAGCACATACGCCGAGTCGAGGGTGTACGCCTTGAGCGCCTGGTCAAGCGTGATGCGCTCGTC
>Ga0181532_10005542_pt1 | contig 10687 bp, 7 predicted proteins | sample PEATcosm2014_Bin_33_FD_119768 | JGI IMG/M metagenome (GOLD analysis project Ga0181532, IMG submission 119768) | Peatland microbial communities from MTU Mesocosm Facility, Houghton, MI, USA - PEATcosm2014_Bin11_30_metaG | ecosystem: Environmental > Terrestrial > Soil > Wetlands > Peat | place... | reverse complement strand
TTCGCCGACGACAGCCTGCATTTTGCGGCCGAAGCCGCGTTGTTGGCGGGCTCCGTCGACGAAGCAGAGATGCTCGTTCAACGCTTTGAGAAGGAACACCCGAGCAGCCCGTTGGCGCTGCACGAAGAGATCTTGCTGGGCCGCGTCTTGAACGCGAAGGCCGCGGCCCTATTGAAGCAGAGTAATAGGACCGACGGCGACAAGAACCGCCGCCAGGCCGACGAGTTCCGCCGCTCCGCGATTGAACACGTCGAAAAGGTCGTGGACGAAAGCCGGCTTCCGCGAACAGTGGCACTGGGGCGGTTTCATCTGGGCCGCATCCTGCAGGACGCCGGTGAGCACGCGCGAGCGGTTGAGGTCTTGGCTCCCCTTGTCAAACAGGCCGAACAGCCGCACGCCTCTTCGGAGGCCATCGAGTCGCTGGTTATTTCGGGTCATAGCCAAAGCGAGCTCGGCAATCAGGAGGCGGCGATCGCTGTGTTTTCCAAGTACTTGACCCTGCGACCGAACGGGAGACAGGCGGAACAGGCGCTGGCCGATCGCGCCCTGGCAAATGCCAGGATCGGGAAGACTCGGGCTGCAGGCGCCGACGCGTTGCTGCTGCTGAAAGAGTTTCCCCAAAGCTCCGTCGGTGCCGACACTCTCCGCCGTCTGGCCGAACGGGCCTACGATGCGAAAGAATGGACCGGCGCGGCGGAGCTGTTCCAAATGATGGTCGAGCGGGGTGCGGCCGAGTCGGACTTGCGAAGAATCGGCCTTTCGGGCCTGGGCTGGGCCAAGTTCCAAGTGAAGGCCTACGACGAGTCTGCCGCCGCGTTCGAGCAGGTCTTCGACCGGTTTTCGGCGCGTCATCCGCAGGTGGCCGAGGCGGGCTACATGCGCGGCCGCGCTCTTCAGGAAGCCGGCAAACTCTCAGAGGCCGCTAAGGCCTACGCGGATGCATTCCAAAAACTCGCCCCGTCGACTCCCGCCGACCCAGGAGCCGAGTCCGCCGGCCCGGCTCAATACGGTTATTTGGCCGGCGTGCAGGCCGCAAATCTGCTCGCGCAACTGAAGCGCTACGACGAGTCCGACGCTGCCTATCGGCTCGTAATCGAGCGATTTCCGAAGGCGCGGCAGGACGGGCAAGTCTTGTTCGATTGGGCCAACATGCTCTACGTCGCGCGGAAGGAACCCGAGCAACGAAGGCGCATTCGTGAAATCCTGTCGCGGATTGTCCGTGACTTCCCCGAGAGTTCCGCCCAGAACAATGCCCGGCTCTTCCTGGCGGAACTTGATCTGCTGGACGGCAAAGTGACGGTGGCGGAGAAGGCGTTCCGCGACGTGCTCGCCGACCCCAAGTCTGATGCGAAGGTCCGCGAAGACGGCCTCTCGCGATTGATCGCTGTCGCCGCGGACAAGGAGGATTGGAAGAGCGTTCAGACTCTGGCCGGCAAGTTTTTGGCTCAGTTCCCAACGAGTCCCGACATTCGCCTCGTGCGACTCAATCTGGCCGCGTCCCAACTGGGCCTGAAAGAACCTGCGGCTGCCGAACAGACGCTCGTCAAACTCCAACGCGAATTCAGCAACTCCCAGCGAGAAACTCCCGAATGGTCGGCCCGTGCCTGGGTCTTGCTTGCCGAGGCGCTCTATCAAGAAAAAAAATATGACGACGTCCAAACCACTGTCGAAGACTTGCGGCACCGCATGCCGAAATCGCCACTGCTCTATCAGGCGGACGAAATTCTCGGCCGCAGTTTCAAAAACCAGGCGCAGTGGGACAAGGCCATTGCCGCCTTTCAGCGGGTGATCGACAACCGGAAGGGAGAACAAGACGAAACTGCAGCCAAGAGCCGGTTGATGATCGCCGAGTGCTGGTATCTGCAGGAGAACTACCGCCAGGCCCGAGAAAACTATCTCAAGGTTTCCCTGCTGTACGACAAACTGCCACAGTGGGCGGCCCCGGCCCTGTTTCAAGCCGGGCAGTGCGAAGAGAAGTTAAAGCAACCGCGTGACGCGGAAAAGACGTACCACGAGCTCATCGCCAGCTTTCCGCAGAGCGAGTACGCCGAGAAAGCGAAGAAGCGGTTGGACGAGCTTCACAAAGGACCCGCAGGCTGAGGATTCCATGCGCTCCTTCAACGGATTTGTGACATTCGTCGTCCCGTCGCTCGGTGTGACACGCGGGGCGAGTCGCGCGGCCGCGCGGCTGGCCACTGCGATGGCCTTAGCCGTCGTCTTCAGCCTTCCCGCGCGCTCCGCAGCCCAAGATCGGCCCGCGGCCAAAGCAGCCGGCAAGGAAGCGGCCGTCTCCGTGCGGCCTATGGCTGATGCCGGCGCCAGTAACCCGATCGCGGGTGAAGCGGCACCTTCGAAGGCGAAGCACCGGAAGATTGCCACAACGCCGATCGAAATTGCCGAAGCCCTGGGCTTGCCGCTCCTGCTGGCATTCCTCGGCACGTCGGTGATCGCCGTCTGGTTCACGATCGAACGGCTCGTCGTCCTGAGGCGAGGGCGGGTAATTCCCCGGCCCTTCGTCGAGCGATTCCTGCAGAATCTCGAGCAAGGCAACCTTGATCCGGAGCAAGCGCTCACGCTCTGCGAAGAAAACGGAAGCTGCATCGCGCTGATCTTCGCCCATGGCATCCGCAAATGGGGCAAATCCAGCGTCGAGGTCGAACAGGCGATTATCGACGGTGGCGAACGGCAAGTGAGCCAACTCCGCAGCCACTTGCGCGTGCTCAACGCGGTGGCGACGATCAGTCCTCTCCTGGGACTTTTGGGGACCGTGATCGGCATGATCCAATGCTTCAACGAGGTGGCCAGTTCCCAGGCGATGGGCAAGGCCGACCAACTCGCCGGCGGCATCGGCATTGCGCTGCTGGCCACGGCGGCGGGCCTCGTGATCGCCATTCCCTCTCTGACGATGTACATGTATCTGGCCGGCCGGGTCGACGCGCTGATCATGGATATGGATCTTCTCGGGCAGAACATCGTGCACCTCGTCTCCGCCGAGGCCATCGCCGACGGCGCGCAACTCGTGGCGAAGGGCCGGCCCCGCCGCAACCCACCGTCGGCCCCCGAGCCCAAAGCCGTATAACATGCAGCTCGACGTCCTGATCTTTGGCGGAGGTGCGGCCGGACTGTGGTTACTGGACACGCTGTCTTTGCGCGGAGCGCGGGCCCTGCTGGTGGAGACGGACCGTCTGGGATCTGGTCAGACGATCGCCGCCCAGGGAATCATTCACGGCGGGCTTAAGTACACGCTGCAGGGTGGGCTCACGCCGTCGGCCGTGCAGATCCGCGAGATGCCGGACCGTTGGCGAGAGTGCCTCGCCGGGCGCCGCCAGCCCGACTTGCGCGGCACGCGGATTCGGTCGTCGCACTGCTATTTGTGGCGGACCGAATCACTCGCCTCGCGGCTCGGCATGATGGGCGCCCGTGTCGGTCTGAACGTCACTCCGCAGCTCCTCGACGATGAAGATCGACCGGCCGTGCTGGCCCGCTGTCCGGGGCCCGTCGCTCGGCTCGACGAACCGGTGATCGCACCCGAGTCGTTTCTCGAAACGCTGTTCTCGAAGCACCGCAGCCGCGTCCTCAAGGTTGGTGCGGTCGGCATCGACTGGGAATTCGATTCCCGCCGAAACGTGCAGTCGGTTCGGCTGCCGCACCCCTCGTGCGACTGCCATCTGACTCTGAAGCCCCGGCACGTTGTGCTGGCGGCCGGCAAGGGGAACTCGGACCTCCGCCGGCAGCTCGGGCTCTCCGAAACGGCAATGCAATGTCGTGCGCTGCACATGGTCCTCGTACGTGGCCGATTGCCCGAACTGAACGGACATTGCGTCGACGGAGCGGCGACGCGTGTCACCATCACCTCCGATCGCGATGCCGCCGGACGCACCATCTGGCAGGTCGGAGGACAGATCGCCGAAGTCGGAGTTTCGCTGGATGAGCGAACGCTCATTCGGCGGGCCAAATCCGAGATCGAAGCGACGATCCCCGGAATCCAACTCAACGGTGTCGAATGGTCGACCTATCGCGTCGATCGCGCGGAAGGAGCCGTGCCGCACGGCAAACGCCCCGAGACCGTCCATCTCGTGCACGAAGGGAACGTACTCACGGCCTGGCCGACGAAATTGGCCCTCGTTCCGCTTCTGGCCGAGCGAGTCGCTGAGGCGCTGCCCTCCTTTGGTGCTGATGCTGCGGTCGACTGGGCCGCTCCGGCGGATTGGCCGCGGCCACAGATCGCTCAGCCTCCCTGGGAATCAGCCCGCTCCTGGTTCACAGCGGCGGAGCCGGACGCGCCGGCCCGAAAGGCGGCCTAGAAGCGGCGTGGAACGTGGTTACAATCCCGGCTGGCACCTCAGGCTCGACATCGGACCGATTGACGCCGACGCAATGCATGGTGATTGATCGTCGGGGTCCCCTTGATTCGCGGGCTCCCAATGCTTGCCGCTCTCCGTTGTGAAGGCAGGCGTCAATAATCGCTGGTTTCTGGGGCGTTGAAGTTCGTGACCCGATTCTTTGAATCAGACATGTTCAAGGCTTCCACGCCGCTCTCGCGACGAACGTTGCTTCAGGCGGGTGGTCTCTCGGCCGTCGGCTTGTCGCTGCCACAGTTGTTCGCCGGGAGGGCAGACGCAAAGGCTGCTCCGGCAAGCCAAACCGGTCCTCGGATTGGCTCGGCGAAGGCCTGCATTTTGCTTTACATGTTGGGCGGGCCTCCGCAACAAGAAACCTTCGACATGAAGCCCGAGGCGCCCGGCAGCGCCCGCAGCCTGTTCCCGTCGATCGCCACGAACGTGCCGGGGATTGAGATTTGCGGGTTGTTGCCTGACTTGGCGCGCCAAGCCGACCGGTTCGCGATCGTGCGTTCCGTGTTCCACCGTGGCAATGCGCTCTTCCACGGCGCGGGAACGCATTACAACCTGACCGGCTGGCCGAGCGTTCCCCGCGAGGGAGAACCGTTTCTTGATCGCCGCGACTATCCCGCCCTGGGAGCCGTGCTGAACCAGCTGCGCGGAACGCAAAACGGACTGCCAGCCTCGGTCCAATTACCGATGTGGATCACACAGGACGGGCCTGGCCGAGAATGGGCCGGTCAGCACGCCGGCTTCCTGGGACGAAAGTACGATCCGCTCGTGATGGACTATGGGTATTTGAAATTGAACTTGGACTTTAACTCGGCTCCAGCGAGCGGCGAGGCGAGCCTGCCGGGCGTGCTGCCCGCAGGTTTCACACTCCGGGACGATCTTCGAGAAGGACGGATGACGAAGCGGTTGGATCTGGTGCAGGCACTTGGCCGCTCGCGGATCGGTGAAGGGACCGCTCTCGTCCACGACTGGACGCGGCACCAAACCCAGGCGCTGGACGTTCTCAACGCCACATCGACCTGGAAGGCATTCGTCACTGACAACGAGTCTCCGTCGCTACGGGCGCGCTACGGAAACGACAGACTCGGGCGCAGCTGCCTGGTCGCCCGTCGTCTGGTCGAGGCTGGAGTCAGCCTGGTCACCGTCATCTTCGGCGGTTGGGATACGCATTCGCATCATCTCGAACACACCCGAGACCGGCTATTGCCTCCGCTGAATCGCGCGTTCGCGGCCTTGTTGGACGACCTGGCCGATCGAGGGCTGCTCGACACGACCCTGGTTGCCTGGACGGGGGAATTCGGCCGCACGCCGATAATCAACGGCAACAATCCTCCCGGCCGCGACCATTGGGCCACCGTCTACAGCACGGTATTGGCTGGTGGCGGAGTGCAGGGGGGGCAGGTCTACGGCAAAAGTGACAAGCTGGCCGCCGAACCGAAGGATAAACCCGTTCCCGTGGCCGACTTCGTCGCGACGATCTATCACGCGCTGGGCTATGACGTCGATACAACGGTTCTTGACCCGTTCAACCGCCCTCATCACATCATCGCCGGTCGGCCAGTGCTGGATTTGTTCTGACTGCAATTGCTGCCACTTCGGCCATTTCCTGGTGATCCGAACCGTATGCCCTGGCGTTGGGCGCATGCCTGACCTCAATCGAAGACAGAAACACTGTCGTCGACATGAGGCGGCTGGATAGAATGACGGGCCCAGACGGCAGAAAGTGCCGGGCTTTGAGCCCCAGTTTCACCCTGGACGTTTGACGAGATCGAAAAGCTGTTCCCCTGAGAGCTGAATCGCCTTAGGGAAACGCAGCCGGATCGGTCCGGCTGCCGCGTCGAATGTTGGAAAGGTGGCGATCGGCTCTGCGAGATCCACCAACACAAAATGAAGAATGACGAACGGCCGAATCCTCGCACCCTGCCAGCTCACGAGACATTGATTGCGGCTCGTCATTCGTCATTCGCGCGCCGTCCCCTGGGTCGCACGGGTCTCTCCGTCTCGCCGATCGGCTTTGGCGGATTCAAGATCGGCCGCAATCAGCAGATCAAATACCCGAGGGCTTACGATTTGCCGAGCGATTCGGAGGTCGGCGGGCTGCTAGAAGGGTTGCTCGATCTCGGCATCAATTACATCGACACCGCGCCGGCATACGGCCTGAGCGAAGAACGGATCGGGCGTCTCATTTCACAGCGCCGCAGCGAGTTCGTGCTGGCGACCAAGGTCGGCGAGACCTTTGCTGACGGCGCTTCGCGCTACGATTTCTCGGCCGAGGGATTGCGGGCCAGCGTCGAGCGGAGTCTTTTGCGGCTCGGAACCGCGGCAATTGACGTCCTGCTGCTTCATTCGGACGGCCGCGATCTGTGGATCCAGAACGAGACCGACGCGGTCTCCGTGTTGCGGGAACTCAAACAGCGCGGTCTCGTGCGGGCGATTGGACTGTCGGGCAAGACGGTCGAAGGGGCATTCCAAGCCCTCGATTGGGCCGACGTGCTGATGGTCGAATACCACATCGAGGAGCGTTCCCACGAGGGGCTGATGGCCCAAGCGGCCGAACGAGGAATCGGCATTGTCGTCAAGAAGGGCCTGGCGTCGGGCCATCTCCCCGCGGCGGAGGCCATCCGTTTCGTGCTTTCCAATCCGCACGTCGCGTCGGTGGTCGTGGGCGGCTTGAGTCTGGACCACTTTCGCAGCAACATTGCGGCGGTAACTGGAAACTCGTAGTGTTCCGACTTCTTCCAAGTTGTGGCTAACCTGCCGCACTCTGGATGGCGATTCGCCGCCGACACCGGCGCGTCGCGCTTGGTGAATCGCCAACCGCTTGCGGTTGCTGCGGAAATGATTTGAGCCGATCACTCCCGGCGCGTTCGTGGCGACGTTTTAGCCAGACACGAACCGGCCTTGCACTGTTCGGCGACGAGACCCTCTTCTCGCTATCGGTTCCACATAACTTGCAAGCGTTCAAAAAGGGAATCCCTCAGTCCCAAATTGTCCGCCGATCGCGTGATCGATGCTCGGCGGTCCGAGTGCTCCCACCTTGGCTGCCGTCTGATACCAACCGTTCGCCATGACGTTCAAATAGTTGATTGCGTGAAGCGTGTCGTCCATCTGGGTCTCCGGGTGGAGATAGCGCACGGAGCGGTTTTGCGGATCGTATTCCGCCGTCTCGCAATAGATCTCGCGCAAGAGGGCAGTAGACTGCGACAGCTCGGGAAATGCGATCCGCCGCATCTTAATCCGGTGGAATACGGCGCCGATCGAGGACGATCGGGCGATGATCCAAATCCACGCACGACCGCGGTGCGGGTGCGGCGCGTGTCCGTCATCCGCGTATAGGAGTTGACGCCCTGCTGAAGCTTGGCGGTCGACGGCGGAGACACCGAGTCGACGGTGATGGTCACATAGCTCTGATCGGTCTGTCCGCCGTACGTTGCCACCAACCTTAAGTAATAAGTGCCTGCGGCACTGAAGATCGCCGTCGTTTGCGGAGAGGCGCTGTTTCCGAAAGTGACCGTTCCGGGACCATTGGCAACCTGCCAGACGGTCGATAGCGTCGCGCCCGGAACGCTGGTGTAAGTCACCGAGCCGTTGAGGCTGACGGCCGCGCCTTGGCTTACCGTCTGGTTAGGTCCCGCCGACGCGACGGGGACAGAGTTAACCGAAATGGCGACGGTTGCCGACCCATTCAAGACGTCCGTTTGGTCAGTGACGCTAATCCCCAGCGAGTCGGGGCCGGCGTAGCCCGTCTGCGGCGTGTAGACGAGGCCGTTCAGGGCCGCATTTACGTTGGCCAGGGTCCCGATCACTTCAATCAACGCCGACTTGTTGGTCGTGCCGTTTTGGAACGCCAGCCCGCTGGTCGAGGCCAGAGTCAGGGTGCCGTTGACGACCGTCAGCGTGAGCGAGTCGGAGGCGGGTGTCGCGGAGATGTCGGCCACGGTGATCGCGTCGCCCAAAGCCGTGGAAAAGGTCACGGAGCCATTCTGGCTGACGTTTGCCGAGGAAGGAGCCGTCACTTGGGGGGGCGGGTTGACCGCAATGGCGACAGTGGCCGACCCGGTCAGGTTGTCCCCCGAGTCCTTGACCGAAATCTGCAGCGAATCGGGGCCGCTGTAACCGGACTTGGGCGTGTAGACCAAGCCATTGAGGGCCGCATTCAAGTTTGCCAGCGTCACCGTCATCGATGCCGAGGTGTGCTAAAGGTCAATCCGGCCGTCGAGCCAAGCGTCAGCTTACCATCGGTGACGGAGAGCGAGAGCGAATCGGCTTCGACAGCGCCCGGGCACTTCAAGGCAGGATCCATCGAGCTCGTTTTCGGAGCGAGATCGCCTGCGAGGAGTTCCTCAAGAAACGGCTCGATCGCGCATCCTGGCGGTGCCCGCGTTGCGGTTCCGCCGCGGACCATTGGCTCCCGTCGAGGCGCTGTCGGGAATGTTCGCGCTGCCGGCGGCAGACCGGCTTCCGGATCGGGACTCTGATGGAAGGGTCGCGGGTCCCGCTCGTGAAATGGTTTGGAACGATTGAATTGCTGCTCACCGATCCCGGATTTTTGTAGCCGAAGTGGGCCGCAGGATCAAAATCAATCGCGACGCGAGCGTTCGGCGGCTAGTCAAAAAATCCGTTGCACGATTGCCAGCCGCGACGCGTCGAGACCGTTGGCCGGCCTCGACGCCCACTTCTGTTGCCGGCGATCGACCTGAAACAGGTGTCCTTCCGAAATGCTTTTCTGCAAAACGAACTTGACGGCTCGGAGGGCACAATCACCGCGGCGCAGACTGATCAAAGTCCTTCCCAGTAAGAGCTTAAGTCGAGCGTCTGACCCTAGACACCGGGAACAAGTTACCTGTTTTAAGCGGATGACTGAGTGAGTTAGGTGATCACCTTAGTTTTGAACACGCACCACGCGAAGGATCGCCAAATGCCACAGAACTTTTTATGCGGGCCGGACGGAACGAATCGGGACGAAGGCGGGTCCGCCAGTGCGACCGGATCCCAAACGGGTGAGGACGCTGAAAACGGCCGGAAGCGGCGGAATGGGAGCCGTGAGGTCGCCAGTGTCGAGCAATGCCTCCGCGCCCTGACGCAGCTTCCCGGCCTCGTCGCCATGGGAATGCTCATCCCGGCCCAGTCAAACGCCCTGCGGGCCTCGTTCGCCACGATTTTGCAGCACGATCAAAAAGCTCAGACGGCTCGGGTCGCCGCGGTCGATTGCTGTGAGCGGGGTCCTCAGATCATCCCTCGATCATGCGATCGCCGAGCTAAAGTTATGGAAAAAACGTGGCACATTGACGTGTAGGAGGACCTTCGCTCGTGACGGCTGCGGCTGCGGCTGACGTCGGTGTTCCAGTCGATTTCGGGATTGGGCGTGCAGAGCGCCATGCATTGTTAGCACTCGAGAACTGTGGCCCCTTCTCGATGTCCTGCGCCTCTTCGCGTGGCCAAACCGGCCGCCTCAGGCCGCCGATCTCGGACATCCTGCGCGGAAGCCTTGATTATGGCCGCCACACGCGCCGCGCGGCCACGCTTGCCAGGCCGAGTATCACAGCTTGTTGTCTTGGCCGGTTGGCGGAGAGGGCCTTTGAGTGATTTGCATTTGATTCGGCTTTCTCCTTTGGACCGGCTCTCCGCAGAAACGACCGGCCCGGATTCGTCGTTTCAGAGTCGCGGTCCGACGTAAGCCGTAAACGGCGCGGCGGGAGGGATCCGGTCTCGATCCGCGGTGTGAGGGATCGCCCGCCGCGCGCTGCTCGGATGCACTGTGGGACGCGCACTCGGACGTGATGGTTGTGCTCCCGCGTGGACGCGGGGCGGTTTGTGTTTTCGGACACAGACTGTCCCCGTGGACGGGGACAGTCTCGACTTCTGTGGAGGTTGTTCCCGTGATGAATTGTCGAGCTCGTTTGCAGCTGGGACCGGTTTGCCTACGCGACAACGCCCGGTTTGTCGCCATGCTCCCCTCGATCCGTAAGTTCGTGCGGTTTGCGTTTCGGTCAGTCCCTCGGGCGACGCGTCAAGAACAGGTCGACGAGGCCCTCGCCCAGGCGTTCGTGCTGTTTGCCCACTTGGCCCACCGGAAGCTGATCCACTTGGCGCATGCGACGGCCTTGGCGCGCTATGCCGTACGACGCGTCCGGTCGGGTCGAGCGATCGGGTCTCGGCAGAATGGAAACGAGGTCTATTCCCGGATGGCCCGGCGGCGGTTTGGATTTCGGTTGGTCTCGATTGAAGAGCGGGCCACGGATGGTCATTCGAATTGGATCGATTTGCTGAGTGCCACCCGACGGACGTCTCCGGCCGACCTGGCCGCGCTACGGATCGCCTTCGCCCTCTGGCTG
>Ga0181532_10005541_pt1 | contig 10690 bp, 8 predicted proteins | sample PEATcosm2014_Bin_33_FD_119768 | JGI IMG/M metagenome (GOLD analysis project Ga0181532, IMG submission 119768) | Peatland microbial communities from MTU Mesocosm Facility, Houghton, MI, USA - PEATcosm2014_Bin11_30_metaG | ecosystem: Environmental > Terrestrial > Soil > Wetlands > Peat | place... | reverse complement strand
TCCGCTGTCACTAGGGGCGAACGAGGTGGTAATAGTCGTGACGGATGGTTCGAACAACGTGGCGTATTCGACGAACACGATCATCGTGACGGACGTGACGCCGCCAGTCGTGACGCTCATTGGGGCCAACCCGCTGACCAATGTAGTTCACACGTTCTTCACCGATCCAGGTGCGACGGCTGCCACTGCCTGCGCCGGCAGCCTGAGTGTAGCGATCAATGGCACGGTCAACGTGAACGCGCCGGGCACCTACACCATCGAGTACAGCGCGACGGACCTGAGCGGCAACTCGGCGACCAACACGCGCACGGTGTATGTCGTGGCCCCCCCCCCGCCGGTCGTGTCCATGCCGGCCATCTCCCTGTCGGGCGGAAACCTCACCTTGACTTATCCCACATGGGCCGCCGCCTACACGCTTGAATGGGCCACCGATCTTGCTTCCGGTGCGTGGACCCCGGTCAGTGCGTCGCCCGTCACCAACGGCGACAACGCTGCCGTGACGCTCGATACCACCGTGAACCCCATATACTTCCGTCTGCGACCTTAAGAGCGATACAATCTGAGCGAATATGCGCCCGGCGCAGCACCGCAGGACTATTTATTCGCAGACGAGGCCGGTGGCGGCAATCGCGGCGCGGGGTGTGCGTCCAACCAGACGATGGCCTGCTGCTGGTTGGTGACCCCGCCGCGGAGAATGCTCAGAACAAGATCCTTGGTGACCACCGTGTTTACTTCCGGAGAGTAAATGGCAGGCTGATTTGCTCCCGGCGCCTTAATCAGGAAAGGTATGCGATGATCCCGTTGGCCGTCATACCTGCGAGAATCGCGCCAAGAGTGGTCGGCGCTAAGAATGACCCAGGTTCTGTCCCATTGGCCCGAGGCTTCCATGGCCTTGCGCAGCGTGCGGAGAGCGCGATCGGCCAGCGCCAGGTTGCCGAAATATCCTTGCACTGCGGTTAGATCGAGGACGGTGAATCGGCCTGTAGCCGCGTTGAACACGCCTGGCGTGTGCGGCGGCGGAAGGTGCAGGAAGACCAAACCATAAGTGGAATTAGTGACCAAGGCCAGCGAGTCCGCCAGGCTAGCTCGGCAGATCCCCGCGAACACGCCCCGCAAATGGAATTCCAAGGCCAGGCACCCGAGCTGGTTGAGCATGGCTCCGCCAACCGTCGGACCTCGCACCAGCTCATATTCCGTAAAAGGATACCAGGAACAGTAGTTGAGGCTCCGCCCCAACACCCGATCATACGGATGGTGCCAGCCGACCAGAGCCGTATTGACGCCTAATGCCCGTGCGGAATCGAATACCGACGGGAGGTCCTCCCAAAGTACGACCTTGCCGGTGTCGGCGAGGGTGAGCTCAAGCTCGCGAGCATTTTTAATGGAAGCCATCAAAATGCGCTGCCCGGTGGTCAGTCCCGGGAGTGATTCGAGCGTATTCGTCCCCGGCGGATAGGCGTTGGTGGCATACAAGGACTCATGCACGAAACGATCGAATTCGGGCATCTGCAAGTTAGCGGGCCGTTGCTCGAAGCCTAAGCGCTGGTCCGCTTCGTCGAAGATGATCCACACGACCCGCGCCTGGCCCTCGCGCACCGGGCTTAGCGGGGCAAGCGGCGGGTCAGTGATCTGGTGTGACGGATGTTCCAGCCCGCGGATTGCGAGGGCAATGCCCACAAGGTTGATGAAGGCTAGCGGTGACATGATGGCGGTCGCCACCGCTGCCGCGCGAGCAAACCACCGATGCTTCCACGTGAAGCACACCAGGAGTACCAGCAAGGCCAGAATGCCCAGGGGCTGCTTGAAAAACCTCAGCAACTGGCCAGGAGAGATGTCGAGCAGGAACCGGCGGCAGAAGTCCAGCGGTGGGAGCCATAGCAGGAAGAACACCGCCTCGCAGACCCAGCGAGACCATCGGCTCTGCGAGCGGCGCACGGCGCGAATTACCAGCCAGACCAAGCCCGCTAACCAGAACAGGTTCAACGCTAAGGCCAGCAGACTCTTTCGTGTGAGCGGCACCGTGTGATAATCCAATCCCGTCCGGTGCTGCAGTCGGATCCACCAGGAGGTGATTAAACATAGGTTGGCAAGTGATAGCGCCAGGAGCCCATCCTTAATCCTCTGCCAGAGCGGATGCGGAGGCGGAACGTCATCCGCCGAGCCAGCCGCGGGAGGGAACTCGAAAAGCGAGCGAGTCAATTACCCCCGCCCCTTCGTTCTTGCACTCGCACGGGATCGGATGGGTTCAAGACGCACCGGCTGTGAGCCGCAAGGCAAAAGGCGCAGACCGGGGGCCACATGGGCGACAATGAACATACGTGCAGCAAACAGCAGTATAGGCTGAGCACGGAGCTGTTCCTTGTCAAACCCTTTAGTGGTTCTATGGATCGCCCTTATGGACTGCGGTGTCGCGCATCGCTTCCCACCGTAGTCCAAATGGGCGTCCGCCTAAAGAGAAACCGCGCTCCCTCAGCTTTTGGCCTTAACTTGCAGCGTCGAGATGACCTCGCGCACGCCATCAGTCTGCATTGCCAGCAACATGGCCCTGCCGATGTTGTCGGGCGAAGAGACGAGGCCGGAAAGCGTCACCACCCCGGCGGTAGTGTTAACCGAGATGTCGAGGGCGGACAGCTCCCGGCTGGTCACCAACTTGGCCTTGATGGCCGCGGTAATGCGGGCATCCGCCGTCGCATCCGCAATGGCGTGACCGGCCTCCTGGGCCTTGCGGCGGACCACCTGGCCCGTCCGGGCCAGCTCCGCCTTGATGTCATCGGGGCGCAAGTCGAGCACGCGCAATTGGTCCTGGACGGCGTCGCGGGCCGATTTGGCCGCGCTCTCGACTTTGTCCCGTGCCGTCTCCATGCGCGGCGTCCCTTGGTAGGTGAGATAGAACCATACCACGGCAGCGCCGATGGTCAGCCCTAGTATCAATGCAATAAACGCTCTCATGCGTGGCAGTAATCTACTCGTTATGGGGAATCTTGATAGTGCTGCCGCCGATAAACTCGCGTATCAGCGTATCGCCCGGGATGACGGCGTAATCCCCGGCCTGCTCGCGGCTGAGTCCCTCGACCGAATCTAATAAGTTGCGGACGCGCTCATACCGGATGCGTGCGTCCAGGAAGCCGGCATAGGATTGGAAATCCGCAGGGGCGGGAAGATAACCGCCGGGGCCGGAGAAGAAGGGTTTGAGCACGGGCAGGTCAAAAGGGAACCCGCCGTTGACGGCATGATCAGCCAGGCCCCTCAGCGGGATGATGCTGAAGAGCTCTCCGGCGCGCACGTAATGCCAGTGCAGGATGGTGAGCAGCGGGCTGTGATTGCGATGCTGGACATCGCGTAACATCCGCCGCAGCAGGCGGACATCGGTAAAGTGGGTCAGCCGCCCCGAGCTGCCGTCGCCTTCGTGGAGCACATTTTGGGTTTCGATGTATAAGCGGAACTGCGATGAGGCGGGAATGCCCTCCGTGATGGGCGGGTACAGCCCATGCAGGCAATCCAGCAGCAGGACCTGGTCTTTCTCCAGCCTGATGTGCTTGGTAGCGGTGCGGCGGCCCTCCTTGAAGCTATAAACCGGCTTCTCGATCGTCTCGCCTTCGAGCAGCGCCCCGAGGTGGCTGTTGAGCAACTGGATGTCCAGTGCCTCCGGCGTTTCGTAATTCCGGTCGTTAATCCAATCCGTCGGATGCTCGACCAGCGACCAGAAGTAATCGTCCAGGTTCAGCATCAGGAAACGCAGGCCCTGCTTCTGCAGGCGCTCGGTGAGCTTGACCGTCGTCGTGGTCTTGCCGGAAGAACTTGGCCCGCTGACCCACATCATGCGGAGGTTGTCGCCCGCGTTCAGCCGGCGCATGACCTTGCTGGCAGCCTCGTCGAGCGATTGCTCATAAAGGGCGAGCGACGCTTCCACCAGCGGCCTGATTTTGCCGCTGCGGACGATTTCATTGAGTCCGGCCACGGTGTCGCATCCGTGCTGGCGGTTCCACGCCAGGGTCTTCGCCATCTGCTCCTGCGGAAAGCCGTTGCCGACGAACTTGTCCGGCATGATCGCGCCCTCACGCAGCCAGTGGCGGCCCCAGCGGTAGCAGGCATACGCATCCGCCGTGTTCTGAAAGCCGTAGCTGCGCAGCGCGTGGAGCACCTCGTCCTGAATGGTCTCTATGGTAGGGGGGAAGTTGGAAATGAGGTGGTGCGGGTCCGAGTTAAGGCACACCACGACTGCATCGGCGAGGAACTCGGCTATCTTATCGTCCGTGCCCTGGGCATCGAAGATCGTATCGTTAATGCCGGGCGCGAAATCCTGGCGAAAGCCGCCGATGGATTGGGCGGCGCCCAGGATCGCCCTGCGGATGCGGGTATCGTCGAACTTCACCAGCGCACGATTGCGCTTTTGTACCTTGACGATGCGGTTCTCAACAGCCATGCGCCGACTATACAGCAGCGCTACGGGCTGACAATTATGAACCATGCCGACGGTCAACCGTCCCTGCGCCTCCTGAGCTGCTGCCGCACTGCACAGAAGAAGGTAAAACAGACCGAGCCTCGGCGGGGCTTTCTGATTCGTGGCCGCCGTGGTAGCGGCGCTTGCCCACGCGTCCAGAAGAACTGCGGGCGACCGGAGAACTGTGCATCAGTCCTGGCCGTTCTGCTGAAGCCAGGCTTCTGCGGCCTGCCTGGTTTCAAAGAGCCTGACATTGTAGCCGGTGTTCCTGCACGCCAGTGCGTAGAACTGGAACGATTCGAGGCGATGCGGCACATCGGGCAAGACCACGGCGATTCTCGTCGAACGCGGCGCGCCAAGCTGGGTGTAGAATCGTGGCAGCCAATACAGGACTGCGTACGACATTTCGGACACCGCCTCGTGGCAGTCAATCAGGACCAGGCTGGCCTGGTGATCCTTCAGCAGCCGGACCACCTGTTCGGATTGGCTCTTGCCGTCCGCATCTGTTATCGCGCCCTTCATGCGGGCCGCAACCATTTTCTTCTCTGGCAGGTATTCTACTGTACAGGACCCGCTGTTTGAGCCGCGGGGGCTATTGATCTTCTCCATAAAATCGTTCACGAAGCGCTGCCGCTTCGGGCGCACCGCCCCGCGCGCGGGCGTGAGGCCCTTGGGGATGGCTGTGCTCCAATAAGCACCCCCGGCCATGACGGCGTGGATGGCGCGGACCCATTCTTCCGGGTCGGTATTCTTGGGCAGAAAGCCCGCGGCACCCGCCGCGAACATCGCCTCCACCGTGGAGCGCCCATCCTCAGCCGAGAACGCCAGCACGCGTATGCGCGGGGACGAGGCAAGAATCTGCCGGGTCGTCTCGATGCCGTTCAAATCAGGCATGGACACATCCATCATCACGAGGTCGGGTGCGAGCTCGAGCGCCATCTTAATCCCTGCGAGTCCCCCGGCTGCTTCGCCGACGAGCTCAATGCCGGGCGCCTTTGCCAGCGCCTCGCGCACACGGAGGCGGATCATGGCGTGGTCGTCACACAAGAGCACTCGGACCGCTTTTTGCACTGGCTACGCTAGCCTCCAACGCGCCGACGGCCTATTGAGCGGAAGGCCGATTGTATTGTAAGAACGAAAGACGGGCTGGTGTAAGCCTGAGCCTTACAGGGGAATCACGCCTAATGCACCAGCTTGTTGAGGAGGGCGTAGCGCGTGATCTCGACGTCGCTCTTCATGTTCAATTTGACGAGCAGACGCGTGTGATAAGTTCCCACCGTTTTGACGCTGATGCATAGCTCGTGGGCGATCTCCTTAAGCGACTTGCCACCAGCAATCATGCGCATGACTTGCAGCTCCCGGTTGGAAAGAGACTCGTGGGGGGCTTTCGAGGCATCACCTTGCACCTCGGTGGCCAGATGTTCCGCCAAGGCGGCGCTCACATAACGGCCGCCGGCAAGCACCCTTTTGAGGGCCGCGACCAGTTCCTCGGGCGCGCTCTGTTTGTTGATATATCCGGCAGCCCCCAGCCGGAGGGCGCGGACGGCAAACTGCGCCTCCGGGTACATGCTCAGAATCAGCACCGGCAGGTTGGGGCGAGCGCTCCTGATCTCCTCGAGGACCTCCAGCCCGCTGCGCCCCTCCATGCCGATGTCCAGCAGGACCAGGTCCCATTGCTTACTCCAGACCTGTTCGAGGACTTCGCGGCCATTAGCTGCCTCGCCAAAGGTCGTTGCTCCCAGTTCCTCCTCGATGGTCTCCTTCAAGCCCTTCCGGACTATGGCATGATCGTCGGCAATCAGGATTCGTTTCATCGGCTCAGCCCGGCCTTTCCATTCAGAGGGAGCCGCACCGTCACCCTGGTTCCCCCGCCCGGGTTTCGGTCGAACGTGACCACGCCGCCCAGCATGCTCGCCCGTTCCTGCATCCCTAGCAGGCCCAGCGATTTCGGATTCTGCACATCCCTCGGCTGGATGCCAATGCCGTTATCCGTGGCCTCGATCACCAGCAGGTCCCGGCTGCGGGCGAGGCGAACAGCTACCCGCGTGGCTTGAGCGTGGCGGGCAATGTTGGTCAGTATCTCCTGAAAGATGCGGAAGGAGGTGGTCGCCAGCTCCTGGGACAGGGCTACAGCTTCCTGCGGCGGGCTCCAATCGCAGCGAATGGCGGTGCGCGCTTGAAAGGCTTGCGTCTCCGCTTCCATCGCCGCCGCCAGGCCGAGCCGGTCGAGGAGACCGGGCCGTAGTTCGGAGGCTATCTTCTGCACGGACTCGATGGTCTCGTCCGCGAGTTGCCGGGCCGAAAGCAGCTTGCCCGTGAGCGCCGTCTGCACTTCCACATCAGCCACGCCGGCGATTCTACGTTCGAGCCCTCGCAAATCGAGCTTCAGCGCAGTTAGCAGTTGGCCCAGGTGATCATGGATTTCGCGCGCGATGTGGGTGCGTTCCTCCTCGCGGGAGGATTGCAAACGCGCCAGGAGCGCGCGCAATTGTTCGCGGGACTCTCGCAGTTGCTCCTCGGATCGGTGGCGCTGGGTGATGTCGCGCACCGCGGTCACCCGGACCTGGCGTCCGCGAAAAGTCATCACCCGCCCGCGCGCCTCGACCGGGAACGTCGTGCCATCCTTCCGGAGCGCCAGGTGCTCGTAGGGTTCGGTGCGGCCCTCGCGGATCCGTTCGGCCACGTCCTCACACGACTGCGGCGCCACACAATCCGTCACTGGCCGCCCAACCAATTCCTCGGGCCGATAGCCATGCATGTCGGCGAGCTGCTCATTGACCTCGATAATCCTGCCTTGTTCGGCAATACCTATGCCCTCGAAGGTGGCGTTGGCAAGTTGCTGCAATCGCTCTTCACTTTCCCGCAGGGCCGCCTCGTTGCGCCGCGCCCGCGTCAGGCTGTCTCGAAGATGCTCGCTCAGCAAGCCGGCCAGCGCGGCGGTCATCGCCAGGAGGACGACGACGTTCACCAGGTCTCCAATGGACGTCCGCGCGCTAAAAAGCGTCACACGCCAACCGTAGACTTCGGCCAGCACCACCCCGCCGACACAAAGGATGCACGTCACTGTCAGGAGGATGAAGGCGCGCCGCCGCAGCAGGAGCGCAGCGACGACTAGGGTCGAGGGATACACCAGCAACGCGACGTTGCGAAAGCCCTCGCCACTCGTGCAGAGGAAATAGGTCGCTGTACCTATCAAGTCCAAAATAAGCAGAGGGAACGCCACCTTCTGCCAGCCGCGGTGGTTAAGCCACAACACTAGCAGGACGCAACTTTCTGTACCGGCCAGCACCAACGCTACAGAACGGTGGCCCGCCCAGGCCTCACGGATCAGGGGGATGAGTCCACTCAGGCCCAGCACGAGCCCGATGATGTGGACTAGGCGCACGAGGCGCGTGCTCTCTTCATCGGCGAAGATAGGCGCCGCGAGCACAGAGCGCAGGCGTTGAATCATGGTTATCCCTATGTTTCCGGCGCCAGCCAGGCGATTACCGCGACACTGGCCACTTACCCCGGCGTTCGCAACAACCCCGGCCAGCACGATATAGCCCCTCAACCGCGGCATCTGCCCGCTCGGCCTCGTGCCTGAACTCGCCTCAGCTCAGCGCAATAACGAACTGGGCGGCCGAAAGCTCGCAGCTTCCGGCCCCCCAGGACGGCGTTGATGCCGTGCAAGGCGGCTGCGCCTTAGGCGGCTCTTTCGAGCTTGTAGCTCAGGGTGTTGTGATAGCGGCGCTTCAGGCCGTGCTTCTTTCTCTGGCGCTCACGCGCCTTGACCAGGTGTTCCAGGCAGCGCGAACCCTGCACGGTCGGCGCCCCGCATTCCGTGCATCGCTTGTCGCGCTTCATGCGCATTTGATACTTCCGCTGCCGCGAAATCGGCAGCTTCGTGAACTCATCTTGTATCTGCTTTCTCATCTCTTATCATTTGGGTTCACTCGATGCCTCGTGTGCGTCGCTGATCCATTCCACGCGCACCGGCTCCGAGCCATTTCCACTCATCATTCACCAATATATACAACCTGTCAAGCAAGGTAATGATTCTTTTGCTTCGCGGGGCAAATCCTGCTCCGGCCGGCGAACCCCGAAGCCACCAAACCAAGCCCCCAGGAGGCCGCGGCTTGTCGCCCAGGTCCGGGAGGTCCGTCCCATCCGGAGGCTTGCGAGCACGCGCCGCAACACGCAACCTTTCGTTGCCATGTCAATCTACATCGCTTCGGCTTTCCGGTCTAGTTTGCGTCCGATGTTCAGGCATTACGACTCCGGCGCCAAGGAGGCCCCAAAACGCCCCAAGAATCGGTGTAACCCACGTCAGTACAGTAACTTACCATTGCCGGTAGAGGCGAATATGCTGGGCTGGGTGGCGTTTCGGTAAGTACTGACAAGACAAGAGGTTAGGTAAAACCAGGCTAAATGTTATCTACGGTGAGGCTACGGCGTGTCTATGGCGAGTATCCGGTGTGTCTCGGGAGCCGCTCCGGTGATACCCGCCCTGGCTAACTTGGTCAACCTAAATCGCTTCCGGCCCCGTCCGCAACCTCATGCCGGCAACCCAGTGTCCTGCATACGGCAGAACGCATAGGGCGCACGGTGGCGAGCGGTTCTGGGTTGGGGGCTCATGAGCGAGGCCGCGCAAGGCCAGGACGTGGAGCACCGTCGCTGACATTATTTTGTGGCCGCCGCCAGATGAGGCCATGAAGGTTAACGGGCCTTGCATGCGGCTCAAGATCGGGGAGGGTCGGAGCCCGGGTCATTTGACCGGCACGGAAAAGCTATTATGATATCCGACATCGGAAACCGTAATACAAGACATGCCGTGCACGGCGCGAGCAGGGAAATCCTTCTGGGCTTTTGGAAGGTGCATATCCTCCATCACGCGAGCGAGGGAGCCGTCCACGGCCAGTGGATCATCTCGGAGCTGCGACGGCATGGCTACGAGCTCAGCCCTGGGACGCTCTATCCTCTGCTGGAGCGGATGGAGCGGCATGGCTGGCTGCGGTGCCGGAAGGCAGCCGGCGGCGGCGCCCGCGCACGGAAGGATTACCGCCTCACGCGAGAGGGTCGCGAGGTGCTCGCGTTGGTCCGCGAGCAACTGGAAGAATTGTATCGGGAAGTCGCAGCCGAATAAGCCATGAGCCTCGCTGCTTCCTCGTTGCGCCGGCCCATTACGGTGGTCGTCCTGGTCCTGGCCGTCTTGCTGGGGGCGGGGCTGGCGCTGAGGCAAATGCCACGCGACATCTTTCCGACGCTGGGCATCCCGACCATCTACGTCGCCCAGCCTTATGGCGGCATGGACCCGGCGCAGATGGAGGGCTACCTGACCTATTTCTACGAGTATCATTTCCTCTACATCACCGGCATCGAGCACGTCGAGTCGCAGTCCATCCAGGGCGCGGCGCTGCTGAAGCTGCAGTTTCACCCCGGCACGGATATGCCCCAGGCGATGGCGGAAACTGTGGCCTATGTCAACCGGGCGCGGAGCTTCATGCCGCCGGGGACGGTGCCGCCGTTCGTGATGCGATTCGACGCCGGCAGCGTGCCCGTAGGCCAATTGGTCTTTTCCAGCCAGACGCGGACCGTGGGGGAGATGCAGGATTTGGCTTTGAACCGCGTGCGGCCGCTGTTTGCCACGCTGCCGGGCGTGTCGGCGCCGCCGCCCTTCGGCGGCAGCGCGCGCAGCATTCTCATCAACCTCAAGCCGGAGCGCCTCCGTGCGTTGAACATGCCGCCCGACGAGATCGTCTCCGCCATCACGGCGGCCAATCTCATCAGCCCGTCCGGCAACATGCCCATTGCCGGCAAGTACCCCATGGTGCCGTTGAATTCGGTGGTGAGGAACATCAAGGACCTTGAGGACGTGCCCATCCGCACGGGCGTGTATCCGGCTGTGTTTGTGCGCGATGTGGCGACGGTGGTGGACGGCTCGGACATCGTCACCAGCTATGCCCTGGTGAATGGCCGGCGCACGGTCTATATCCCCGTCACCAAGCGTTCGGATGCTTCGACCCTCTCCGTAGTGAACCTCGTGAAGGCGAACCTCGGCAAGTTCCAAAGCGTGCTGCCCTCCGACGTAAGGGTGAGCTACGAGTTCGATCAATCGCCTTATGTGACGCGCGCGATCGGGGGCCTCACGCTGGAGGGAGGATTGGGCGCCGTGCTGACGGGGCTGATGATTCTCCTGTTCCTGAGGGACTGGCGGAGCGCGTTCATCGTGGTCATCAACATCCCCCTCTCGCTGACAAGCGCGGTCGT
>Ga0181532_10005534_pt1 | contig 10700 bp, 9 predicted proteins | sample PEATcosm2014_Bin_33_FD_119768 | JGI IMG/M metagenome (GOLD analysis project Ga0181532, IMG submission 119768) | Peatland microbial communities from MTU Mesocosm Facility, Houghton, MI, USA - PEATcosm2014_Bin11_30_metaG | ecosystem: Environmental > Terrestrial > Soil > Wetlands > Peat | place... | reverse complement strand
CTTCGAGGCTTTTATCACTTGGCCTACAAAGAACCCGATAATGGTTTTTTTGCCGGCGCGATATTGCTCTACCTGCTTGGGATTTGCTGCGATTAACTCATCGGCGAGTTTTTCCAGGGCCGACGTGTCTCGCGACTGCTCGGGACGCCCCTGCGCTTCGTAAACCGCAGGAAAATCTTGCCTGCGTTCAAAGCAGAGGTCGTAAAGATCCTTCAGCATTTTGCCTGAGATGGCGCCCGACTCGACCAGATCGGCCGAGGCCGTAACCCCAGCCATCGAAATTGGCGACTGCTCTAGTTCGAGACCGTGCGTTTTGAGGCGTCCGAGTAATTCGCTTTGCACCAGGTTCGCGACACGCTTTGGATTCTTTGCCTTGCCGGCCGCGGACTCGAACTGGTCGGCCATGGCCCGCGTTAGCGTCAGCGTGTGGGCATCGCCCGCCGTAATGCCGTACTCCAACATCATGCGCTGGCGGCGCGCTTCCGGAAGCTCGGGCAGGCTGGCGCGGATGGCGGCTTGCCATTTCTCATCGACAACCAACGGAAGCAAATCGGGCTCTGGAAAATAGCGGTAGTCGTGCGCCTGCTCTTTCGAGCGCATGCCGTAGGTCATGCCTTCGTGCGCGTTGTAGAGACGAGTTTCCTGCGTGATTCTGCCACCGCCCTCGATGACGGCGATGTGGCGTTCGATCTCATATTCTAATGCCTGCTTGATGAAGCGGAACGAGTTGACGTTCTTGATCTCGGTTTTGGTGCCGAATTCCTCCTGTCCGCGAGGCCGCACGCTGATGTTGGCGTCGCAGCGCAGCGAACCTTCTTCCATGTTGCAGTCGCTGACGCCGGTGTAGAGGATGATTTCTTTGAGGCGAGTCAGGTACTCGTACGCTTCCCCCGGCGATCGCATGTCCGGCTCGCTCACGATCTCGGCCAGGGGTACGCCCGTGCGGTTCAGATCGATGGCGGTCTTATGGGCCGCGTCGGCGAAACCCTCGTGCAGGCTCTTGCCCGCGTCTTCTTCGACGTGGAGGCGGGTGATACCGATTTTCTTCTTGCGTTCGTTCAGGTCGATTTCGATGAACCCCAACTCGGCCAACGGCCTGTCGTACTGCGAGATCTGGTAGCCCTTCGGCAGGTCGGGATAAAAATAATTTTTCCGCGCAAAAACGGAAACTTCATTGATTCGGCAATGCAATGCCATCGCCGCCAGAGCAGCGAATTCCACAGCCTTTCGGTTCAGTACGGGCAAGGCTCCGGGAAGTCCCAGACAGACCGGGCATACGTTTGTGTTGGGCGGATCGCCAAAACGAGTCGAGCAGGAGCAGAAGATTTTCGACGCGGTCAGCAATTGGACGTGGACTTCGAGTCCGATGACCGGCTCGTATTTCGCGAGTAAGTCCTCGGAAAGCGCTGAAGTGGTCGCCATGGCTAAAGATTATAGCTGGACCCTTCGGCCGGGCTCAGGGCAGGCTTGCGAGGGCGTCCGTCGCTCCATCGAATGAATCACTATGGTGTCTTCATGGTGTCTTCGATCCCGGCTTGACTTCTGGCGCGCTCAAGTACTTCTCCATCGGGATTTCGAAATACATCAGCTCATTGCCTTTGGCGTCGCGCACTCCCATCAGGTAGAAGCTGGCTCCGGCCAGTGGGTTCGAGATATCGAGAATATCGAAGAACAGGAAGCCGCGCGCCGTGGAGTGCGGTTCCACCGCCTTGGCGCCAAACTGAGCCTGCTCGATTTCGTCCCACGTTTTGCGGCTCACCCCGCCCTTGACCTCTTTCTTGGGCAACGGAATCGGGAGCGTAGGCTGCCGGTCATTTCGCGACGGATGCGAGAGCCGGCGCAACAGATCGTCCATGGTCGCAGGGAACAGCTTGCTGCGATCCTTGGTATTCATCTGGGCCGTCATGTCGACGAGAGAAATGGGCTGATCGCCGTCATTCGTGATTACGAAGAACACTGGCATGTAGCCGTTGTTGCGGTAGTTGACGCTGAAGAGCGAAGCTTTGTCCTCGACGTCATAGGGATCGACTGCGACCGCAACTTTTTCCGTGGGATGGTCGTCGTGTGCGGGGTAGGCGCGGGCGGGTTGCGCCGCGGGCATCACGAACTCCTTTGCGGCAATCGCGCCGAGGCAGCAAAGCAGCACAAAAGCACAGACTGTGGCGGAACGTGGGGCTCGCGGCATCGGCGCGCGCGGTGATTCTTGCCAACCTGATTTTTGCAAAGCTGCACTATGCATACGTGAATTATAGGATGCCGTCAGGGCAGGGCGTGCTGATCTGTCCAGCGATCAGATCTCGGCGCGCCATTTAGAATGGGACTTCTCTTCATGTATGCGCTCTACAGTGCGTTGCTCGCTTTATTCCTGATGCTGACGCTGCCCTACTGGTTGCTGCAGATGATGCGGCATGGCAAGTATCGGGCGGGTTTGCGCCAGAGGTTCGGTGCCGTTCCGCGCTCTCTTGCCGGTCGCGGCTTGCGACGGGCAATTTGGGTGCACGCGGTTTCGGTGGGCGAGGTAGTGGCTTCGAGCGCAGTCGTCAACGCGCTGCGGGAGAAATTTCCGTCTCATCGCGTGCTGGTTTCGACGACCACCAGTACGGGGCAGAAACTCGCCGCGCAGCGGTTCGGTGCGGAGAACGTTTTCTACTTCCCCTTGGACTTTGCCTTGGCGGTCCGGCCCTACCTCGATGTTTTGCGTCCGGAACTTGTGGTTGTCGCCGAAACTGAATTCTGGCCGAATTTTCTGCGGCTTTCGAAACGCAACGGGGCTCGCATCGCCGTAATCAACTGCCGCATTTCTGACCGGTCGCTTCCTGGCTATAAGCGGTTCCGCTTTTGGCTCCCGAGATTGCTGGCGAAGACGCTCGGGAACGTCGATTTGTTCTTAGCCCAGACCGAAGAAGACCAGCAGCGGCTCATCGAAATTGGTGCGGCTGAAACGAAGGTGACGGTGGCGGGCAACCTGAAATTTGATGTGGCGCCCCCGCCATCGCCGAAGATCATTGCGAGTCTTCGCCAAGACTTTAGCAACTCCGGATCGGGGCCGGTTCTGGTTTGCGGCAGCACGCTTGAGGACGAAGAAGGCTCGCTGCTCTCGGCGTTTCGCAACATCCTGGCTCATCATCCCAAGGCCGTGATGATCCTCGCACCGCGGCATCCGGAGCGTTTTCCGGAGGTGGCGGCGCTCGTCGAACAACTCGGCTTCCGGATGTCACGGCGTTCTCTGTGGAGCGGTGAAGCGCTCGCTGGCGGTGTGTTTCTGGTTGATAGTATCGGAGAACTAGCCGCGCTCTATTCGCTGGCCACGGTCGCGTTCGTCGGCGGAAGTCTCGTGCCGCGCGGCGGGCACAACATTCTTGAGCCTGCAATGTATGGCGTTCCCATCGTTACCGGCAATCACTACGAGAATTTTCGCGACGTCGTCAATTTCTTCGTCAGTCGCAATGCGGTCCGCATCGTTGGACTGGCGGAGTTGCCCCTAGTCTTCATGGAGTTGATCGACAACAGCGACGAGCGAGCGACGCTCGGCAGGAACGCTCTGGCCGCGCTTGAATCGCAGCGCGGTGCCACCGACAGAACGATCGCAGCCCTGGTCGAACTTATGAGCGAACAGCGCGAAGGCTCATCATGAATCCGCTCACCGCGCTCTACGGTGGCGTCACCGCTCTGCGGAACTCGATGTTTGACCGCGGGGTGCTGTCTTCGCGGCGGCTTGAAAAGCCGGTGGTCAGCGTGGGGAATCTGTCGGTGGGCGGCTCGGGCAAGACTCCGTTCGCGATTGCACTTGGCGGACTGCTGAAGGCGCGAGGCGTTCAGTTCGACGTGCTCTCACGGGGTTATGGACGCAAAACTCGCGGCGTGCTGGTAGTTGAGACCGATGGGAACGTCGCCGACTTCGGCGATGAACCGCTGCTGATCGCTCGGCGGCTCAACGTTCCAGTGATTGTCGGCGAAAGCCGCTATGAGGCGGGTCGGGTGGCCGAATGTAAATTCCAGCCGCAACTGCACATTCTCGACGACGGCTTTCAGCATCGCTCTTTGGCTCGTGACTTCGACATTGTACTGATGGGCGAAGACGATTTCGACGACCGGCTGCTGCCCTCGGGGCGGTTGCGCGAGCCGCTCTCTTCACTGCAACGTGCCGATGCAATCGTCTTGCCGCAGGGCTTTTCCGCCTACGACGTGGAGATCAGGAATTTTGCTCGCCCGGGGCAACCTGTCTGGCGGATGAGTCGACAAATCTCCATCCCCGCCGCGCCCATTGCACCGATTGTGTTTTGCGGCATCGCGCAGCCGCAGCAGTTTTTTGCCCAAGTACGCGCCGCTGGAGTTACACCTGCGGCGGAGGTCGAGTTTCGCGATCATCACTCCTATAACAGGAGTGACATCGAGCGCCTGTTAACCATGCGCGGCAAACTCGGCGCCGATGGTTTTCTGACCACGGAGAAAGATGCAGTCAATCTGGGGTCGTTATCATTATCATCATTGCGGGCGGATCTCACGCCGTTCGCGGTCGCCGTGCTCAGCCTCACGCTTGACCATCCTACTGACATCGTGGACGCCATTTTGACGGGAATTGGGAAGCGGAAGGCCCGCTCGTGAGAAAATCTTGGTTGCACCCTGATGAACTAGCACTTTGTGACCCGGCAGATTGATGACCAAACATATTAAAGAAAACGACCGCCTGCGGAAGATTGTCGAATCTTTTCCAAAGCTCACCATAACCGTCCTTGCGGATCTGGTTGCCGACGAGTTCGTATTCGGAGAGATTTCTCGCGTCTCGCGCGAAGCACCCGTGCTGATTTTGAGGCACCGCGATCGCACGGTGGTTCCTGGCGGCGGCGCGAATGCCATCTGCAACCTTGCCGACCTCGGAGTGAATGTATTGCCGGTTGGGGTCGTGGGTGACGACGAACCGGGAAAGCTGCTACTGCGCGCTTTCCGCCATAAGCGCATTCCGGTTAGCGGTGTTTTCAAAGACAAGGGCACCACTACCGTCACCAAGACGCGCATCCTGGCCGGATTCGCGCACACTGCCGGCCAACAGGTCGTGCGCCTAGACCGTGAGCCCGCCGAGGGTCCCAATTCGCATCTCCGCCGCGAGATCGTCCTGGCCGCCCGCGAATACACTCGGGCCTCCGATGCGCTGCTGGTTTCCGACTATGGATACGGCGCCGCAACGCCAACCCTGCTGAAAGCGATTCGGGAAAAGCGCGGGATCGAGAAGGTTCCCGTGACGCTAGACTCGCGTTATCGCATGCTCGATTTTGCTGGCATCACTGCTGCAACGCCCAATGAATCCGAGGTGGAAGCAGTTCTCGGCATTCGCGTTGGCAACGACTGGGAGCGCCTTCTGGCTGCTGGAGACCAGATCGCGGGCCACATGAATTTGGAATCGCTGCTGATCACGCGAGGCAAGGATGGCATGGTGGCTTTCCCGCGCCGCCACAAGCCGGTGGATATTCCGATCTACGGCAGCGACGAAGTGACCGATGTGACCGGTGCGGGAGATACCGTTATCGCGACTTTTACCGCTGCACTGGCCGCGGGTGCAAGCGCCGAGGAGGCCGCTCACCTGGCGAACTACGCGGGCGGCATCGTGGTCATGAAGCGCGGCACCGCGACGGTCAGCCAGCAGGAATTACTGGAGGCACTCGATAAGACGCCGCCGGTGGTTCGAGTGCATTAGAGTGGTGGTGACGGGGCTCTGCAACGTCCAAGGTGGGCATAGCACCGCTTCCACACGGCGGTCTGGGCATTAGCCGAGGTCATTGAGCACATCATCATTGAGCACATCACTCCACAAGAAGATTGTTTCGCGCGACGAACTGCAGCAGCGTGTGGCGAATTGGCGGCGCGCCGGCGATCGCATCACACTGGCGAACGGGTGTTTCGATGTGCTGCATGTCGGCCATGTACGCTATCTGCACGCCGCTCGGGAACTCGGCGGGAAGCTGATTGTCGCGGTCAACGCCGATGCTTCCGTGCGCGCGTTGAAGGGCGAACGGCGGCCCGTGATGCCGGCCGAGGAACGCGCGGAAATTCTGGCGTCGCTGGCCGATGTGGACGCCGTCGTCATTTTTGGGGAAGAGGACGTGCGCGCCATCATTCGCGAAATCCGTCCTGATATTCATGCCAAGGGCACCGACTACACGGTGGAGAGCGTCCCCGAGCGCGAAGAGGTCGAAGCCTGTGGAGGACGAGTCGTCATCGTGGGTGATCCCAAGAATCACTCGGCTACCGAGATCATTGGTTCGCGCTCGCGGCTGGGGCCGCGAAAATCGTGAGGCGGTGCGGATGGCGGAGCCGGTGGCGACCAGAATGACCGCCTACCTTTCTCTCACAGCAGGCACTCCGCGATTCGATAGCCTGCTCATTGTGCGCCTCAGCGCGATGGGAGACATCATCCACACTCTGCCGGCGGCGGCCGCGCTGCGCCAGGCTTTTCCTCACGCCACTCTGGGATGGCTCATCGAAGAGCGCTGGGCAGAATTGCTGTGCACGTTGCGCTATCCACGATCGGGACGGCGCTCTCCGCAGCGTCCGATGGTTGACCGCGTCCACGCCGTCAACACGGCGGAATGGCGACAAGCGCCGTTCTCGTTCAACACCTGGCAGCAGATGGCGGTGGGCTTGAGTCAGTTACGCGGAGTTCAATACGACGCGGTGATTGATTTTCAGGGCGCCGTTCGGTCGGCGCTGCTGTCACGCTGGTCGGGCGCGCCCGTTGTGTATGGGAGCGCACAACCGCGCGAGAACGCTGCCAGCATGTTTTACACACGAAAAATCCTGACAAATGGCTCTCATGTCGTCGGACAGGCGCTTAAGCTGGCCGGAGCCGTCGTTCCAAGCGCAGGCGTTTCAAGGGCGATGGCGGAATCTCAGGTACAGTTTCCCGTGGATCGAGATGCAGAGAGCACGATTGCCAGCCTTACCGCGGATGTGAAGGACTTCGTGATTCTCAATCCCGGCGCGGGCTGGGGAGCGAAGAGGTGGCCGTCGGAACGTTACGGACAGGTTGCGAAGGAACTCGCAAAAGACGGATTATGTTCGCTCGTGAATTACGGGCCGGGAGAAGAAGAGCTAGCTGCGGCGGTAGAAGCCGCTGGCGAAGGAGCGGCGCGAAAAATCTCCTGCTCGGTTTCTGAGTTGATCGCGCTCACCCGCCGGGCTCGCCTACTGATCGGCGGCGATACCGGGCCGATGCACCTGGCGGCCGCGTTGAAAATTCCGGTGGTGGCGATTTTTGGTCCGACAAATCCTGCGCGCAGCGGCCCATTCGGGACGCGTTCGATTGTTCTGCGAAGCGCCAGCAGCATGACGGACCACAGCCGGCACAGCGAACCGGAACAGGGGTTGCTCGAAATCACAATCGGCGAAGTGGTTGCCGCAACTCGGAGATTGTTGCGAGGTGATGGGCAGGACGTAATGTTGCGGAACCATATTGAAGAGCCATATTGAACAACAAGGGTGAGTGAAGCTTCACAATCCGGGCCGCAACCCTCCGAGACCACCAGCGACACCTGGTCGCGCGTGGCTCGACGCATCCGCGTGCCGCTGGGATTTATCTTTGCGGTTGTCTATGTGTTGCTGGCCCAGCCAACAAGAAATTCGCTCATCGCGGGAACACTGGCGCTGCTTCCTGGACTGGTGTTGCGCGGACTGGCTTCCGGCCACGTCCAAAAAGACAAGCAGCTCACCACCAGCGGCCCCTATGCCTACACTCGCAACCCTCTGTACCTCGGCTCGTTAATAATGGCCGCCGGGTTCGCCATCGCGGCGCGGAGTTGGTGGATCGTCGCGATCATGCTTGTGATGTTTGCCGTAATCTATGTCCCGGTGATTGCCGGCGAAGAACGCTACCTGCGTCGGACGTTCCCCGAGTATGACGACTATGCCCGCCACGTGCCGCGCATGTTGCCACGGTTTACGCCCTACGGAAGCCAGCAGAGTTCGTACTCTTCCGCGCGTTATTGGAAACATCGCGAATATGAGGCAAGCATTGGCTGCGCGGTGGTGCTCGCCGTCCTCGTTGCGAAGCTGATCGTCAAGCTGGTGTGGTAGTCTGCCGTGGGGTTTCGCTCCCACAAAGGATCGCTGAAACATTGCTGAACTTCCGCCGCCATTGCCGGTTGGTGACGACGCTGCTGGTCGCGGCCATGTTGTCGGCGCAAGGTCCACCCACAGCAACGATCGGCCCTGCTCCGGTGCAGATCGCGCCTCCACGTCCCAACTATCCTTTTCCCGATGGACAAAGCTACGTCTATTCCGCGGAGTGGCATTTGATCACTGCCGGGACTGCCGTGGTGAAAATGGAAGCCGCTGGAAACGAGCGCAAAGTAACTGCGGTCGCCGAATCTTCCGGAGCCGTCAACGTCATCTTCCCTGTACATGACCACTTCGAGTCACGCTTCGACCCTCGAACGTTCTGCTCGCTCTCGATCTTGAAGCACAGCGAGGAGGGCTCGCATAAACGCGAGACTTCGATCCAGTTCGATTACGTGCGCAAGAAAAGTGCGCTCGATGAGAAGAACTTGAAGACTGGCGAGACCAAGCACGTCGAAAACGACCTGGCTGCTTGTGCCACCGACGTCATCACCGGCTTTTATTATCTGCGGTCGCTGCCGCTGCAGTTGGGCGCGAGCTACGAGTTCCCGATCAGCGACGGGAAAACGACGATCGTCAAAGCCACAGTGGAGAAGCGGGAACAGATCAGAGTGCCTGCCGGAACGTTTCCGGCCGTGCTAATTACGGCCGAGGCAACCTCCGGGTCGCTGAAGTCCAAGGGCAAAGTCTGGGTGTGGTATTCGGAGGATCCGAGTCACGCGCCGGTGCAAATGCGCGTCAAGCTGGGATGGGGCACTCTGCTGTTTCGGTTGCAGCGGATCGAGAGGTAAGCCCTACCTCTGAGCCACGACCGCCTGTTTCGCCTTCGCCAGTTCCTGACGATTGGAAGTTGACCCTTCACACGTCTTGACGAGCGCGGCGTAATACTCCGTTGCCTGCGAAGCTTGCCCCGACATCTCGGCCGCCTGAGCTGCTCCATAGAGGCCGTTGAAGCGCTTTGGGTTGAACTTCAAGTCTCCCTGATACTCGGCCAGCGCCTGCTCCGGACGCTTCAGCTCCAACAGCATGTCGGCCAGCATCTCGCGTGCCGGCATCGAAGTCTGCTCTTCGCCGACCGCGTCCTCATGATCCGCGACCTTGCGAAGCGACCCCGTTGCTTCCTCGTCTTTACCCTCGCCGTGTAGAACCCATGCCGATGCTTCCTGGTAAAGCATTTCTGTCCAGTCGGCAATGTAGGTTTTCTTGCGCGCCAAAAAATCCTTGTGAATAGCCTGGATTTCCGCCAGGTTCTTATTCGCTTCGGCCAGGTCTCCGCTGCGTGTGCTCCCAATTGCCCTCGCCCAGTAAGTGTAGGCGCGATCGCCAGGATCGGCCTGGGAGATTACCGGCAAAGCCGCAGCCTCGGACCAGCGATGGAGTTCCAAGGCATACATCGCGGGAAACTTCGACATCGCGAAGGACTGCATGTCGCGATCCATGCTGCCCATGTGCATCGCAGGCATCGTTTTCACTTCCTCAATTACTTTCAACGCGTCCGTCTCCCGCCCGCTCTGCAGATAGGCATAGATCAAGAAATCCATGGCGTGGAACTGATGGCCTTCACCACCCATTTTCATCTCCGTCGCCTTGCGCGTGGCGTCGATCGACGCCAGGTTCGACTGAATTGAGTCTGGCCAGTCGCCTACGCGCGCGAAAATGTGCGACGGCATGTGCACCGCGTGCGGAGCAGCCGGGGCAATCTGCGCATAACGTCGTGCCGCTGGCAACCCAAGCTCCGCCAGTTGCGGCTTGTCGTACGTGTGGATCAGGTAGTGCGCGATGCCGGGATGAGACGGCTCGACCGCGAACAGCTTTTCGAGGATCGCAGCCGCCTGCTTGCGGTTGGCAAACGTGGTGTCGTTGTCGGGTTCCGACGCCAGCAGCGAGAGCGCATAAAAAGCAGCTGCTTCGTGGTCGTCCGGATACTTCAGGTATACCTTCTCCATTGCCGCGGAGTAAGCTCGGGCGCGCGCTTCGTGGTCAGCTTTGCTGCTGTTGGAATAGAACACCTTCAGGGCTTGGATGTAGTCATGCTCGCGATCGGTTTTGGCCTTCATCTTGTCGGCCTTCTTCAGCTCCGCCGAAGCCCGACTGATGGTAGCCTCCTTTGGCCGATCCCAAAGCTGGTGCCAAAGGCTCATGGCCTCGCCCCAGTACGCCATGGGACACTTCGGGTCCTGCTTTTCGGCGTCGAGAAAAGTCTTCTCTGCCTCTTCGTACCAGAACGAATGCAGCAGAGCGACACCCTTTTCGAATGTTTTCTGCGCCTCCGGAGTACAAGACACGGGGAAATGCACCGAACCCAGTTGGTCCTGTGTGAGTTCCTCGTGATGATGGCCTTCGTCGGCAACCGCCACGCCGGAGAATGCCGCAGTAATACACAACATCCAGATCAGTTTGCGCATGGAGCACCCCGGTCGGAGTCTAGTGCGCGAGTTGAGCGGGGTCAAGGCGGAGGCGGGGTGAGACAGCGATTCCGCAGACCGTCATCTGTACATCGGGTAGGCGGCTGATTTGACGTCAGTTGTGGGCAGCAAAAGGCTGAGGGGCAAGTTGGAATGGTCCGGGATGGCAGAAACCGTATGGAAAGG
>Ga0181532_10005533_pt1 | contig 10702 bp, 8 predicted proteins | sample PEATcosm2014_Bin_33_FD_119768 | JGI IMG/M metagenome (GOLD analysis project Ga0181532, IMG submission 119768) | Peatland microbial communities from MTU Mesocosm Facility, Houghton, MI, USA - PEATcosm2014_Bin11_30_metaG | ecosystem: Environmental > Terrestrial > Soil > Wetlands > Peat | place... | reverse complement strand
GCTGACACCGGCAACAGAGAAGGAACCATGTCCAGTTATTACGATGCCGCGAGAATTACCCAAACTTCCGCACTAGCCATCCGAATTTAGGAATCCCTGTTCCCAGGTCCTGATTAACGCGGTTACCGGAGAAGTTGCTCCTAGTACCGACATTGCATCGGACCGTCGTGCAGCGGGGCTTACGAAAATAAACTCGGGCCATCTGATTCTGGCGATTTACCCGGCTCCAACTTTTTCCGGACAAACCAATCCGCAATCTTTATGGCTCCAATCGCCGCGAGCACCACCCCAACGTATCCGAAGAACAGACCACCAGGCAATTCAAACAGCAGGAACATGAATATCGCTACCGACGTTAAGTATAAAGTGAGCAAAAACGACTTGCGCCAACTGGGTGCCCCGATGGTCTGCTGACACTTGGGGCATGGGAACGAAAGCGGACGCAATCGGCTACCGCCAGTATCTATCTCGCTCCGCCGGAAGGAATTCTTGCAAATGGGACACCGCAGCGAATCCGGGAAGAACGGCAGCACCAAGGGCCAAACAACCCATTCGAGCACCAGCACTACTAAGATTGGCCAAGCGACCTGTGTTCCCGTCAATGCCATAGTCATCGTTGCAGGATAATCGCAACGTGCACCTAACTCTACACCCATAGAACCGGAACGTAGCTCCTGATAAACGCCAAAACCGGTAAAGTCAAGTACTAGGCCGAAGATGTCCGTCGACCAATCAGGAGCTATCGAAGTGGCTCTAAGCGGGTAAGTTGGCGAACGGCAAAATCCTCGCTCTTTTCATCATAGAAGAAAGCAAGAATATCGCCGCCCCGTTGGGTCATTTCTCGCCGCTCAGTCAACCATTGTGCTATTTGTGCGAGTGCGGAAGCGGCGATGTACTTTTTGACACGATGCCGGAGGGCGCGCGGAACAGGCTGTACGACTATCTCCCATCTCCCTTGGGCAGGGCGCTTGTAGAGACTCCAAATGGGGTATTCCTGCGGGGGATGCGTGTTGTTCAGATACTCGACCCGCAAGAACTCGTAATGTCCACGGCGCAAATCATAGTCAGACCATAAGTAGAAATGTAGCCGGATTTCCGCGAGCTGAGGAACGGAAGCAAGCGCAACCGATATGGACTCAGCCCCGACAGGATAGGAGAGCTTCTGGGAAATTTTCACTCTCGAAGCCGTGGGAATGACGAATTGTTGCTCTAGCTCCATTGGCATTCAATATTAGTCCAGGCTGTTTGCCGGTCCAACTCCTGATTAACGCCCAAACCGTCCATGTATGTATCAGTACCCAGATTTGCTTTCGATCGGCAAAAGGCGGCTCGCGGCTATCAGGTCTTAACCCGCGAACCGTGGAACAAAAGGCAGCCGATAATGATTAACAAGGATGCGGCACCGATCATTTCGTTTCCGATGAAAAACCCCACCATCGGAACAGTGCATACAGCCTGAATCAAGACAGCAAAGCCGCAGATCAGGGCGATGGGCTTGCGCAAACGCGCTTCCGCGAAGGTGACGACCAGTACAATGAGTGCAAGGACGATCCAACTCCACGCCATCGAGAGAAAGGCAACCTCGAAAACAGATTGCAGAGCAATCGGCAGATTGGACGCATGCACCGCCGGGGCGGCGAACTTTAGATAAGCGAGGCAATGCACGGCAGCAGCCACAAGCAGCACAACGCAACCCAACGTTACCATCGTGCGCGACACCGTACCGCGAGTCATCATCTGATTCGACCATTCATCGTCAGGAAAATACAGAACGAGTGGAGCATGCCTTAAGAGCGCGACTGCGTCAATGGTGGCCACGGCAAGTGGGCGATAAACCCGGAAACGGGGAAAGCGGATAATAGAACGGCAGATGCCTGGTTACCATTCAGCCGGAAAGCTAGAATGGAAATTGTGGTTCAGATCCTAGCCGCAGAAGGGCGAATATGTTCTTCCAAGAAAAAAGCGCGCTCCGTTCGAGCCCCAAACTTTTCTCCCGGCGTTTCCTCTGCAAAGTTTCGATCATTTCGGCAGTAGTTGTGATTGGAAGTGGTGCAGCGTTCGCAGAGACCGCACCGAGCGACTGTTCCGTGCGCGCTTTTGGTGCGGCGGGGGATGGCCAGAAACTGGATACCACGGCGATCAACGCTGCCATTCAGGCGTGTCATTCACGTGGCGGCGGCACGGTTGTCTTTGACGCTGGAACTTACCGCACCGGGACGATTCGTCTGCTGGACAACATCACGCTGAAGCTTGAGCCCGGATCGACCATTTTGGGAAGTTCCGATCTCCGCGACTATCTGCGAACTGAAAAAGCTTCCGAGGAGCGCGACACGGCGTTGTTGCTGGCGGAAAACGTGCACAACATCGCCATAATTGGCGAAGGGACCATCGACGGTAACGGCCGCGCCTTCACGGACGCCGCGCACGCGCACTTTGAACCCTTCTTCGATCCCGCGCAAACCCGGCAGGGTGAAGCTTTGGTGGCGCGCATGCGCGAGGTTCGGGAAGGGCCAGTCCGCATGTTGTCGAGGCCGGGGATTCTTTTTCTGGCGCTCCATGTGGATGGACTTCTCCTTCGCGGGTTTCACGTCCGCGACAGCCCGAACTGGACCATCCACATCGGTTGCAGCGACCACATTTTCGTCAGCGCCCTGGACATCCGAAACAGCCTGCTTGTGCCAAACAGCGATGGCTTGGACATTTCCACTTCGCGGAACGCCACCATCTCCGACAGCTACATTGAAGCGGGCGACGATGCGCTTGTCATCGGCGGTCCGTGCACTGATGGGTGGTGCCAGGAACCCACGGAAAACATTACGGTCAGCAACGTTACGCTGCGCAGCCGGTCCGCCGCGATTCGCATTGGCCCTGCGGCAAAGGACGTCCGCAACCTGGCATTTCAGAACGTCATCATCACCGACAGCAACCGCGGCATAGGCATCCAAGCCCGCAGCTCCGAAATTATCGAGAATCTTCTTTTCTCCAACATATCCATTCAAACGCGGCTGATCGACGGTCCCTGGTGGGGTGCGGGCGAACCCATCACGATTTCTGTGGCCATCTGGGACTATGCATCGTGGAAGCCTCCCGTCACGCTCGGAGAGGTTCGCCACGTGCGATTCTCGAATGTGATTGCGAACAGCGAGTCGCCAGTCATTCTCTACAGCACGGAGCCGGACCGCATTTCCGACGTCGACTTCCGCGATTTGTCGCTCACCATGAAGGCAGGACCGCTTACCGCGATTTTCGGAGGCAACATCGACCTTCAACCGACCGATCCGAGGTCCTTGGGATTGACGCGTCACGATCTTTCCGCCGTGTTCGCGCACAACGTGTCCGGTCTCTCATTGACCGGGATTCAAGTGCATTGGAATGGCGATTTCCCGGCGTTCTACCAGCACGCCATCCAAGCGGATGACTTTAAGGGTCTTGTCATTGATGGTTTTCAAGGCGAGGCCAGCTCACCCTCGTTTGCCTCGATTTGGCTGCGCAATGGTAAGGGCGCAACGATTCGCAATGTTCACTCGACCTCGCGCCTCCTGCTCGATGCGCAGAGCGTCGATGGGCTTGACCAAGAGTCAACCCAATCCCAGCCTCGCTAGCGGTTGTCGCGATTTTTCAAATGAACTACGACATCTCGACCGTATCGGCCAATTTGTGTAACTAAACTTACTACAGTGGGCTGCCGGTGGTCGTGGTGCAAGCGCCGCCGGTGGGATTGTAGAAAATCACCAGCGTCTGGTCCGAGCAGAAGGAGCGCGTTCCCGTGGAGCCGGGAGCTGAGGGCTGCGCAAAGGTAGTGTAGTTGTTGATTAGATCGCCGCCGATGGTGAAGTAGTAGCCGCTCTTGGGAGTCGCCGCAGAGGACGCGTTCGCTAGCGTATCGTCGATCAAGCAGGCGTTCGCGGAGCTTGCAGTAGTGCAGGTCACTCCCCCCGGACCCAACTGCGCGAGCGTGCCATACGTCCCCGGGTACGTATTGTTATAAGTCACTTCGCTGGTATTGATTGTACGCAGGGAAGCCACGGCCGAAGCCTCGTTGGCCGCCATTTTCGAGCGGATCAGGTTCGGGATTGCAATGGCTGCTATGATCAGAATGATGGCCACGACGATCAGCAATTCGATGAGAGAAAAACCATAGTGCTTCCTCATGAGGGCTCCTGGAAAGCCTGCATCGTTCGTGAACACACACTTATATGTAAGTAGCAGCAACCTACCGCCAAGTACGTGTGAAGTCAACAACCCTTCGAGCACTAAGGTGGTTTTTCTGAAGTCGGACCTATGCTCATACTCTGGCTTGCATACGAGGAAGTCTGCGTTTGAAGGAATGCGTCAAATACTGGCAATCTCCGCACCTGCGCACATGCGTACTAGGAGCACCATACCCGTTCAGCGGCAAGCCATTCATTTGACCTTCGAATCTGGAATGGCGTCACAATTCGAACCAATGGTTGGGCAGCAGCTTCACTTTTTCGGGTGAGACTTGCTGAAAGCCGACGACGCTACTAGATAAGAGAAATTAACCGAGAATAATCCGGTTGACGTAGTGGAGTCCTCACATTTCTGATCAACTCGTAAATCGACCCTATCGCTACCGGAATGGGCATCATCGGTAAACCGACTGAAGAGGGCATGTTTGTCGAGTTGCTGCTATGATGTCGCGCCAAGGAGACGAAGCCATGCGCGACTCCCGGACCTTTCCATCCGCCGGATCTTCCCAAGATCCTAAGAGCCAACGCAAAATCGGGTTCGGCACCTTTGTGGGGCTGGCGCTTCTGCTGGTCGGACTGGGGGTCGTGCGATCGGCGATAGCAACCCGATTTGATGGATTCACAATTGATGAGGCTTATCACATTGCCGCGGGCGTTTCCTATGTGAAGTATGGAGATTTCCGGATTAATCCCGAGCATCCACCACTGGTGAAGCTGTGGGTCGGAAGCTTTATCGCGGGTACCGGCTTCCAGTTGGATTCCCTGCGGCAATTTACAGATAAACCCGATGAGCGGAAGTTTACCGAGACCGCGGTATTCCGGAAAAACGATCCCGATTCGGTGCAGCGGCGCGCAAGAGCGGCGATGTTTCTGCTGAACGGGCTGCTACTGGTATCGCTGGCCTTTGCGCTGGAACGAGTGTTTGACGCGCGCGTCGCGCTGGGAACATTGCTGTTTTTGGTGATTGACCCGACGGTGGCGGCGCACTGGCCGGTGGTCATGACCGACCTGCCTGTCGCGCTTCTATCTGGAACGTCCATCGTTCTTGCAACAAGGGCCTTCCGCGATTGGGTCTGGACCGACCTTGCTGCGTGTTCCGCGTTTCTTGGACTGGACCTCGCCGCAAAGCATTCTGCGCCCGTGGTGCTCCTGAGCGTGACGTTAATTGGTTTGTGGCTTGCGTTCTGGCGGCCGCTGACGGAAACGGGCGACGCGAGATGGCGAAGATTGTTGAAGATCGGAGCTGTTTTGGCGGGAGCCCTGGTGATTTTGTGGGGATTTTACTTCTTTCGATACGCAGAAACGCGCACAGGGCGTGATTCTTTCAATCGCACACTTGCAGACAAGATACGAGATGTGAACACTCCCTTCTACCATTCCGTCCTTGTGGGAATGAACGCCACCCGGATCGTCCCGCGCAGCTATCTCTGGGGTTTTGCAGACACGGTTCATGCCGGAATGGAAGGGCGGCTGGCTCCTCAACTGGTCTTTGGGCGCATGTACTTCCGAAAAGGCCCGAAGTATTTTTTCCCGGCGATGATCGCAGTGAAACTGCCAATCGGATTGAGTGTGTTGTGTGTGCTGGGCCTGATTTTCTTCTTTGCGCGGCGTTTGCCGGGGAGATGGAATTTCCCGGCTGGGGTCATTCTTGCCGCAGGTCTTTTGTTTCTCCTCGTCCTGTCGCAGGGCGCGACCTACGCGGGCATCCGGCATGCGATGCCGGTGGTAGTTCTGTTAGCCATCTTCGCCGGGCTTTTCGCGGAGAGGGCGCTGGCATCGAATTCCCGAAGTCTGAGGGCAACGATGTTGGCTGGTTATTTCTTCGCCGGTGCCTCGGCGCTGCCACTCCTGCGGCCCTGGGAATACTTCAACGAGTTTGTAGGGGGAACCAGGAACGCTCACAATTATTTCGATGACGAAGGCGTGAATCTTGGTCAGCGCACTAAAGAAATGGTGAAATACTACTGCCAGTTCGTGAAGCCCTCACGAGAAACGCCCTACGTCATTACCTTCTCGAGCGATGACGAACTAAGGGGACGTGATATGGAGTATCTCGGCCGCGACATCGAGCGTGACCTGCCACGACTCAGCCAGCCTCAGATGTCCGGTACAGTTTTCGTCGAATCCAACTTTCTATCTCCCAATACCTTCTGGGATCGGCGCGCGCTGCGAGAGGCGACACCAGTGGCCCGCTTCGGGAATCTGTTCGTCTACCACGGTACATTTTTTTCGCCCGGTGACGCGGCTGCCGCTCTCTATTTCCATGGAATCGAGAAAGTCTATGCGGAAAAACCTGAGCTATTTGTTGCGGAGCAGTCTTTTCGTAAGTCTCTGGAAATGGATCCTACCGCCTTTTTTGTGGACATAGAGCTAGGGAACCTGTTGCTGAAGAACGGTGCGCGTGAGCAGGCATTGCGAGCGTACTCGGATGCATTGAAGTATGCGCCAGAGGACGAATTCTTTCGCCAGCCAATCAAGGAACAGATCGCGCGATTCGCCTCATCGCCGGGTACTGAGATTCCGCCTTTAAGGAATCCTTTTCTTGAGTGAGCGGACGCAATGCAAAGGGGCGTCCTCTGGGGAGACCCTTTAGGACGGGAACGCATCTACACTCTCGAATCAAATCCAGTTCGATGAGGTCCGACTTGAAAACGTACCCGCTCATCATTGCCACGTGCTCTGTGCTCTTCGCGTTTGCGGCTGTCTTCGCGCAAAACCCTCCGGCTGATGCGAGCCTGACCGCGAACCCCGTCTTCCAGAAAAACTGTGCCAAGTGCCATGGCAAAACCGCGGAGGGCCGCCATTTCGGCGGGCCATCGCTTATCTCCGACAAAACTGCCGTCGCTTCCACCGAAGAACTGCGGAACATCATCGCCAACGGCAAAGGCCACATGCCCAAGTTCGCCGGGAAACTGACCGCGGAAGAAATCGACACGCTGCTCGAACAAATCCGAGCGCTGAATAAAAAATAGTTCGCCACTAGCGCCGGCCGCCCACGGCCTTGGCCTCGCCCTCCTTTCCTCGGGCCTTGCCGAAACGCTCACTCGCGCTTACGCTACGAAAGACGTTCGGTTTTCTGAAGGTGGAATTTTGATAAGCGGAGAAATTGCATGATCAAGAGTGGAACTCATAGGGGGGCAGCCGGCCTTGTGTTCCTTCTGTTTCTTTTTATTCTTCCCGCCGCGAGTTCACGAGCGCAGACCATTCCGGCTCCGGCACAACACTCGGCGAGCGACGTTGTGGTCTTGTCGCTCCAGGCGTTGGGTCCCCCTGCGGAACACGACCGGCACGTGAGAGAAGGACTAATGGGTGATTCCGAGCAAACTCTCAAAGTCGAGAAGCAGCTGCTCGAGATTCAGATGAATATTGTGCGTGAGACGGCTAAATTCGGACCGGTCCTGCTGCTGGCGCCCGACGAAACCACAAAGGACGCTGTGCATCAGCGATGTAAGGAATTTCAGATCTGCGAGTTGTTCAGGACCGATCGGCTCCGCATGAAAATCGTGCCGCATGACGCCGTATGGATCCGTGATTTCGGGCCGCAAATTGCCGCAAACGGGGATTCGGCGGACGTCGTGCATTTCCGGTACTTCGATATTCGCGCGGAAGAGGTGAAGCGGGAGAAGCTGCAGGAACTGGAGACAGCCCGGCTGAAGTTGCTCGAAACCCGGCAGCAGGAAGATCAGCCGGACGATTTCTCTCAACAATCGGCGCCTGACGCTCACAAAGCTGTGGTTTCCGCCATCGACGATAGAATTTATCTGCTTCGTGAATACACCCAGATTGTGAACGAATCCTCTATCCAACGATTCAACGACAATAATTCCGCGTTCGATATTGCGGATGCGGTTCTCGCTGCTCCTGATTTCAATTACAAAAGCTCGGCAATCGCGCTGGACGGTGGAAATCTACTCAAATTAGAAGATGGCCGATGCCTCACCACCCGCGGATTCCTCTCCCGGAATAAGGACCAAAACACCAATCTGGACAAAGAACTCGAAAAGATCGCCGGGTGCAAGAATGTGACTTACCTTGATCCTCTGCCCGGCCCCGTCATCGAACACGTGGATATGTTCGTGCTCCCGGCTGGCGGCAATCGTATCCTGCTGGCTTCCTATGACCTTTCAAAACCGTTCGCCGCGGAGTATTGGAGCAAATTGAGCAACTCCGAACGCGACTTGGCGGTCAACGCCGAGCTGGCAATGGAAATGGATGCCGAGCGGCTCACGCGCCTCGGCTACGAAGTTGTTTCAGTCTCTTCGCCATTTCCAAGAATTCCCGCGGACGGCCACACCTACTATCCAACTGTATTAAATGCGCTGGTACGGGCCGGCACCGACGGGTACAGGCAGCTTCTTGTTCCTTCCTATAAGGATTATGAGACAGACATACAGGCTTCCGCCTTGAATCAGATTGCGGCCGCGTTTGGTCCAAAGACTGAAATCGTCCCCATCGAGGCCACGGCCGCAGCCAAGTCACAGGGCGCTATCCATTGCTTAACCTTGACTGCGCCGTTGCGCTTGTCGATCTTCGGCGATTCCGCCGACGCCGCGCGACGAACCGAAAACCTTGCCCGCAAGGAGCAACTTGATCGGAATCTGGCCGCGGAAATCGCTTCGCAAATTCCCGCCACCGGACTGCAAGGATCATGGGCGATTCTTGAGGAGGACGAACAATCCGAGCAAACCCCGCTCGAGCTCTACCCACAACGAATATTTTTCAGCGATCATGAATTTCAGAAGGGCGTGTTCCACCAATTGGAAACTAAGGGGACGTACACAATCGACACGAAGGACCCCACTTCATGGTCTTTGCATTTCCAGTTTCCGGATCAACATGTCACGCCCGCCGTCGTTCAGTGGTTGAGCAAGGACGAGGTCAAACTGGTTCTCGCGGACGGCGACAGTAGATTGCTTCTCAGGCGAATTAGTACCGACCAGGTATCGCCATTTAAGCCAGAGAAGCAACTCTCGCAGCAATCGGGGGAGGGAACTGGCACCCCAAACACAAAACAACCAAAAAGCAAAAAGCCCGCGGCGCCTATCGGACAAACTCCAGTCACTTTACAGCCTGTGCAGCCGTAAAACTGCGGGTTCTTTTGCTGCTCCAACTTCAATTTGCCGCATCCCCGTTGGAATCGTATACTTTTCACCCAATCGCCCATGAACATACTTGATCTCGTTGTCGGCAAGCCCATTAAAACCAGTGACGAGCGCGCCGAACGAATCGGTCCCGCGCAAGGCATCCCCATCTTTGGCCTTGATGGACTAAGCTCAGCCGCTTATGGCCCGGAAGCCGCTTTGAGCCTTCTGATTCCTCTGGGACTTCTCGGCGTTCGTTATATCGTTCCGGTCAGCGCCGCGATCATTACGTTGCTGGTGATCGTGTACTTCTCCTACCGCCAGACCATCGCTGCTTATCCCTCCGGCGGCGGTTCGTACACTGTGGCGCGATTCAACCTTGGCGCATCTGCATCCCTGCTTGCTGCGGCCGCGCTCCTCGCTGATTACATCCTCACCGCCGCCGTAGGCATTTCCGCGGGAGTCGGCGCTCTGGTCTCGGCGGCTCCGTCCCTGCTGCCTCACACTGTTTCGATCTGCGTCGGCATTCTTATTATCATCACCATCGTCAATCTTCGCGGCGTGCGCGACGCTGGCCTGGCCTTCGCGGTTCCCACCTATCTGTTTGTCGGCACGCTTCTCATCACCATCGTCGCAGGCATTATCCGAGTTCTCGTGAGCGGAGGACATCCAACTCCCGTGGCGCCTCTCCCACCTCCGCCGCCAATGACGCAAGCCGTAACGTACTGGCTGCTGCTGAAGGTGTTCGCCAGCGGCTGCACGGCATTAACCGGTGTCGAGGCCGTCAGCAACGGCGTGAAAGCCTTTCGCGAGCCGGCGGTGAAAAACGCACAGCGTTCTCTCACCGTGATCATTTTCGTCCTGGCGATACTGCTTGCGGGAATTTCCTATCTTGTGAAGGCCTACGGCATCGCGGCCACCGATCCCGGCCAGCCCGGTTACCAAAGCCTTCTCTCCATGCTTATCGCCGCTATATTCGGGAGAGGCTTTTTCTACTACCTGACCATCGGCTCAATTCTTTTCGTTCTTTCGCTTTCCGCCAACACCGCTTTCGCCGATTTCCCGCGCCTCTGCCGCGCCATCGCGCAGAATAACTATCTTCCGCACGCGTTCGGTTATCGGGGCCGCCGGCTCGTTTATACCTACGGCATCGTTGTCCTTGCGGTGCTCTGCGGCGGCCTGCTTATTCTTTTTGGCGGCGTCACCGATCGCCTCATCCCGCTCTATGCGGTGGGCGCTTTTTTGGCCTTCACACTTTCGCAATTCGGCATGGTGATGCACTGGCGCAGGGAGCGCGGGCTGGGCTGGGTCAGGAGCGCGTTCGTTAACGGCTTCGGAGCGTTAGTCACGGGTGTCACAGTTGTCGTTGTTCTGGTCGCGAAATTCGTGGAAGGTGCCTGGATTACTCTG
>Ga0181532_10005532_pt1 | contig 10703 bp, 6 predicted proteins | sample PEATcosm2014_Bin_33_FD_119768 | JGI IMG/M metagenome (GOLD analysis project Ga0181532, IMG submission 119768) | Peatland microbial communities from MTU Mesocosm Facility, Houghton, MI, USA - PEATcosm2014_Bin11_30_metaG | ecosystem: Environmental > Terrestrial > Soil > Wetlands > Peat | place... | reverse complement strand
AGCGACACGGCTGCACCTCCCAAAGGAGCGGCGTCCGGAACTAAAGCGGAAGTGGCTCAGCCTCGCCGACGGCATAGGTTCGCTGGCGAGGCCAGTCCCATCGCCTGGCGGGTTGGCGGGCAGCGTGGCTTGAGGGCCACGGTATGGGCGGCGGCGTTGCTGGGCTTTCTCTACTATGGGCTATTTAGATTCTTAGCGAGCTTCTGGGGTATGCGTTCAGTGGCCTTCGCCTCCTGGTCTTTCGCTCTGGCCGCGACCGCTGTTATCGGGTCGCTGTGCGCCTGGGCCGCGAGCCGCTTCTTTGTCGAATCACGGCGCACGGGTGAACTCGAACTGCTCCTGACCACGCCGGTTGGCGCGCAGACCCTCGTAACCGATCAATGGAAAGTCCTGAAGCGCGTGATCCGCTGGCCGCTGGTCCTCATGCTGGTGCCGGAGGTCCTGATAGGCATTTATATAATCTTGAGCCCGCGGTTCGGCCCGATGGGTTCATGGCGCATCCATTATGCGATTTCTGTGCCTCTGTACGTGCTCAATACTGTCCTCGGGCTGGCGGCATTGTGCTGGCTCGCCCTCTGGTTCGGACTTCGGGCGGGTGGCCAAGCCAGGGCTATTCTCTGGAGTGTCGCCATCGCCAAGGCTCTCCCCTATGTAGTCAGCGTTCTTTTCTCCATCCTGGGGCCTCTGTTGTTCACGCCGCACCCGGCACCTTCGTCCGCTGCGTACTGGACGATCTGGCTCGTACCTCAGGGCCTCAACATCGCCTACTCTCTTTGGCTGATCCGCCTGGCCCGACGCCGCCTGCAGGGCGATTTGACGGCGACCGGCCCATTGCAATTGGACCTGCGCCAGGAATTCTCATCCAAGGCGCGTGGAGCCGTGTCGGCGTTCCGCTTGGCCCGGCACTGGACCCCTTCATGAGCAACCCGACCCTCAACCCACGCCAGCCATGACGGTCCTGCCTGTGATCGAACGTGAGCTGCGAGCCGCCGCGCGGCAGCCCTTCACGTACTACGTGCGCTTGCTGGGCGTCACAGCGCTGCTGCTCGAAGGTCTCCTCTTTGGCCTGGGTCATGGGTTCGGGTCAAACCGTGGAGGCGCATTGTTTGGCAGCCTCCATTCGGCTCTGTTTATGGCAATCTGGGTCCTGGTCCCGCTGCTCACCGCCGATTGCATCAGCCGAGAACGGCGGGAAGGGACCCTGGGGCTGCTGTTCCTGACGCCTCTCCGTGCCGGCGGCATCGTTATTGCCAAGGGACTGGCCCAGGGTTTGCGCGCTGTAAGCTTATGGATCGCCGTCCTGCCGGTACTGACCATTCCCTTTCTGCTCGGCGGCGTGAGCTGGAACCAGGCGGTGTTGTCGGTGCTGGTGAACTTCAGTGCGATTTGCTGGGCGTTGTCCGCGGGATTGCTGGCCTCGGCCTGGAACCGCGCCTGGACGCGGGCGCTGGTAGGCGCAGTGGTGCTGGCGCTCCTGTTTGTTCTGGCGTTGGGTATATCCGCAGGTGTGTTGCTCTTCCCCGCCATCACCGGGAGAGGGACGCCTCGGGGATACTATCCCAGCCCCCTGTTTGCCTTGCTCACGGGCGGGGGTTTCGTCGGCAACTGGCTCGGCGTCTGGCCCACCTACCTTCGTCTGGCTATGGCCACGCAGTTGATGTGGGCCGCAGGCAAGCTGGCCGGCTTCTCGCTCCTGGCGCTGGCGGCAGCCATTCTGGTTGCAGGCGCAAAGATGCAGCGCGTCTGGCGAGAAGGGCCGCCCTCGCCTAGCCAGGTGTGGCTGGAGGCGACATTCTGCCGGCCTATTCTGTGGGTCGCGTTGCTGCGCCATTGGATGCGTTGGAAGCTCGAACACAATCCCATCGGGTGGTTGGGACAGCGCACCTGGAGCGGGAGGCTCGTGACGTGGGGCTGGTTCGCGGTGATCGTCTCGCTCTATAGCGCCGTGCTGACAGACCGGGACTTCTTCCGTGGCTACAGCGCCATGGAACGGGCCATTGCCTGGTTGCTTGCCGTGACCATTGCCATGAGCGCGGCTGGCAGCTTCCAGCGCGAGCGGGAAACCGGCGTTCTCGAACTGCTGCTGGTTTCGCCGCTGGGCGAGAGCGCGATCATCTGGGGCCGCTTGCGCGGCCTTTGGGGCCAGTTTCTCCCCGCCGTCGCGATGCTGCTAGGCATATGGTGGTACTTCAGCAGCATCTTCGAGAATAGGGCTGACAGCGAAGTCATCCTGTTTCACGGAGCCGCCTTCGTGGCTTTGCCGGTGATCGGGCTCTACTTCTCTCTGCGTTGCCGCGGCTTCGTCGGCGCATTCCTCTCGACCCTCGTTGTGGGTTTGCTTGTGCCACTCGCGCTTCCCATCTTCCTCCAATTTGCCTGGCAGGCCTATCCGGGAATAAACTACGGGGGCGTTATTGCCCCCCGCCCTATTCCGGCGCCAGGTTCCGCTTCCCGCCTGGTGACAAGCCCCTATGTGGTGGCGGCGACCACTCAACTCGTGCTCGCGGTCGTCTGCGGGCAGTGGCTCTACAGCCGCCTCAGGAAACGCGCCTTCCGGCTCGAGGAATCGCCCCTATGACCTTCCTCCCCATTGTTGACCGGGAACTGCGCCTGGCTGCGCGGAAACGCAGCACGTTCTGGCTGCGCGTCGTGGCCGCCCTGGTGGCAATGGTAATTGGCACCGGGCTGATGATTCTCAGCCTGGCCTCAGCGTTCAACACCGTGAGCCTCGGCACGGTCCTGTTTAACATCCTGACGTGGTTCGCGCTCGCGGCCGCTCTCTGCGCGGGGCTGTTCTTCACCTCGGACTGCCTGAGCGAGGAAAAGCGCGACGGCACGCTAGGCTTCCTCTTCCTGACGGACCTGCGCGGCTACGACGTGGCCGGCGGAAAGCTCCTGGCAACGTCCTTCCGTGGCGCTTTTGCGCTCCTCGCCATATTCCCAATCCTCGCCATCACGCTCCTGATGGGCGGTGTGACGGGGGTCGAGTTCTGGGAGAAGACACTGGCATTGCTCAACGCGCTGGTCTGCTCGCTGGTGGCCGGGCTGTTCATCTCGGCCATCAGCCGTGACTCGCAGAAGGCAATGGCAGGAACGCTGTTTCTTCTCGTGCTATGGCTGGGCGGCGGCCCCCTGGCCGACGGGATTCTCGCCCTGCTGAAATGGCGCGCTCCCAAGGCGCTCTTCAGCGTCTCAAGTCCTCTCTATGTGTTCAGCACCATCGGCTCCTGGGGCAGGAGTCCCTTCTGGCGCGGACTGCTGGTCAACCAGGCCATCGCGTGGATGCTCTTCGCTTTGGCCAGCGTGCTCGTGCCAAGGACCTGGCAGCAGCGGCGCCGCGCCGCGGGTCCAGCCTCAACTTCAAGCTGGAGTTACATCTGGAGATACGGGAGCGCTCGAAGGCGCGCGGCGCTGCGACGCAAATTGATTGGCCGTAATGCGGTGTTATGGCTGGCCTGCCGCGAGCGCTGGCAATCGCTCGGCGTGTGGGCCCTGGCTCTCGTGGTGGCGGGCACGTTCCTCGGCCTGCTGGTGGCAAACATTCCCCCGCCATTCTGGGTCGTCTGGAGTTCATTTAGCTGGGCTTTCGTCTGGCTGCTCTACCTGTGGTCGGCGTCGCAGGCCTCCCGCTTCTTCATCGAGGCCCGGCGTAGCGGGCTGATCGAGTTGCTCATGGCCGCGCCCGTGAGCGTGCGGGATATTGTGGAAGGCCAGTGGCGCGCGTTGCTGCGCTTGTTCAGTCTGCCAGTGATCCTGCTGCTGGCGGTGCACTTGGCGGGGTCGTTCTTCGTCGCCACGCGATCCATGGGCCTCGTGCCTGCACCCGCGCGCAACATGGTTCCAAGCTTCGCAGTCACTCTCGTAGGTTCGGGAGCCGCCATCATTGTCTCCGCAGCGAACCTCGTCGCGATATGCTGGTTCGGCATGTGGATGGGGATGACCTCCAAGAGCAACAACCTCGCGACCTTGAAAACGCTCGCTTTTGTGCAAGTCATACCGGGTATGGTCATCTCGTTTGCGTCCGGGCTCGTAATTCCAATCGTGATTATGCCCACGATTCTCAAGGGGGGCTTCACCTCGAAGAATGCAACCTCCTGGATGACGTCCTCCCTGATGAGCTGGATCCCGTTGATCACCATCGCCGTCAGCACCTTACTTACTCTCGGCAAGGACTTGGGCTACTTGGTCTGGGCGCGCCGCATGCTCCTCGAAACGTTCCGCGAGCAGGCAACGCGGAGCCTGACCCCGTTCCGGTATGCGGCGCGGCCTTTGGTGCCGCCCCCGGTACCGGCACCGCCGGTCATTCAGCTCCAGCAGTGATATGACCTTCCTGCCCATCGTTGCCCGGGAACTGCGCATTGCTTCGCGGCGGCGCAGCACCTATTGGGTGCGCGGCGGCGCGGCGCTCGTGGTCCTGGTCATCAGCACCTCGTTCTTCCTCTTAACGCAGCAGCAACCGCCCAGCCAGATCGCCATGGGCTTGTTCGCGATTCTGACCGGCGGCGCCGCCCTCTACTGCCTGTTCAGCGGCGTGCGCTCCACGGCGGACTGCCTTAGTCAGGAGAAGCGCGAGGGCACGCTTGGCTTGCTGTTCCTGACGGACCTGAAGGGCTATGACGTAGTCCTTGGCAAATTGGTGGCGACGTCGTTGAACGGCTTTTACGGCGTCCTGGCGGTCGTGCCGATGCTCGCTCTGCCGCTGCTCCTGGGCGGGGTGACCCCCGGCGAATTCTGGCGCATGGCGTTGGTGGCCGTCAACGCGCTGTTCTTCTCTCTGGCGGTGGGAATCTGCGTATCGGCGGTGTGCCGTTCCGCGCGCAACGCGATGGGCTTGACGCTGGCGTTGATCCTGCTCTTTGCCGCGGGCTTCCCGGCCTTTGGGGCGTGGCTGGGCTTTGTCGTGCGCGCGAAGAAGGTGCCGCTGCTGTTCCTGTGGCCGAGCGCCGGGTTTAGTTACTTTCTAGCCTTTGACTCGGCCTACATCCGCACGGGCGGGCAGGATTTCTGGCGGTCGCTGCTCCTGATCCACGGGCTGGCCTGGCTGTTTCTGGTCCTGGCGAGTCTGATTGCGCCGTGCTCCTGGCAGGACCGGCCAGCGGGCGCGCAGCGTTTGCGTTGGAACGAGCGCTGGCGCTTCTGGAGCTACGGTGACCCCGCCGAACGCGCGGCCTTTCGTAGGCTCTTGCTCAACCAGAATGCCTATTTCTGGCTGGCGGCACGGGCGCGTCTGAAGCCCGCTTGCGTCTGGGGGGTGCTCGCGCTGCTGGGCTGCGGCTGGGCGTGGGGCCTGGCGAAGTATCATCGCGATTGGCTGAGCGAATTCATGTACTTCGCCACCGGCGTGATATTAAACTTGCTCATCAAGGTGTGGTTTGCCTCCGAGAGCGGCCGACAACTTGCCGCCGACCGCAGCTACGGCGCCTTGGAACTGCTGCTCTCGACGCCGCTAACGGTGCGCGACATCCTGCACGGCCAATGGCTGGCCCTCAAGCGCCAGTTCCTGGGACCGCTGATTGCGGTTCTCAGTGTGTTCTTCATTTTCATGCTGGCCTCGGCGTCGGAGGTGTCGGCAGCGGAGGATCGCGCCGCGTGGCTGCTGTTCTGGGCGGTGCTCATGACCCTGCTGGTCGCAGACCTGGCGGGCCTCTATTGGGTGGGACTGTGGCAGGGGCTGACGGCAAAGAACCCGAACCGGGCCACGAGCGCAGCCCTGGTGCGCATCATGGTCCTGCCCTGTATCGCCCTTGCGTTGCTGAGTTTGGTGATATCACTCCTCTCCATGAACCGCGAGGTGAATCTGGGACCGAAGTTCTTTCTGGCGCTATGGGTTGGCTTGAGCCTGGCCGCTGATGTAGGCTTCGGCGCCTGGGCAAGACACAGGCTGCTTACGGAGTTCCGCCTCGCTGCGGCGCAGCGGTACGCGCCGGGCCTGGGATTCTGGAAGCGCCTGCTGGGCGGCGCAGAGCCGAGCGGACCAGGGGTCCCACCGGTGATTGAGATGCCAAAGCCTGCGGCGCCCAGAGTCCAAAGCTTGTGATCGCCTATGAGAAATAAGTCCATCATCACCGGTTTGCTTTCCGCCGCGCTGCTGGTGCCATGCCTGGCCCCGGGCGCGGAACCCTTGCCCGCCCGCGCACAGGAGATCGCCCAGGCCGCCGAAGCCCTCCGGCCCAAGTTGGTCGAAACCCGGCGCGACCTTCACATGCACCCGGAGTTTTCCAATCGCGAAAAGCGCACGGCCGGCGTGGTCGCGGAGCGCTTGCGCGCATTGGGTTTCGATGAGGTAAGAACAAATGTCGCCAGGCACGGCGTTGCCGCCCTGCTACGGGGCGCAAAGCCCGGGCCGGTTGTTGCTGTCCGCGCGGAGATGGACGCCCTGCCAATCAACGAGAGGCATCACGTGCCTTACAAATCGCTGGCGCCCGGCGTCATGCACGCCTGCGGCCACGACGCCCACACTGCCATCGGCCTTGGTGTCGCGGAATTGCTGAGCCAAAGACGGAGCCAGATTGCCGGCACGGTCAAGTTCCTGTTCCAACCGGCGGAAGAAGATCCGCCTCCGGGCGAGCAAGGCGGGGCAGCCTTGATGATCAAGGAAGGCGCGCTGGAGAATCCGCCGCCATTGGCAATCTTCGGCCTGCACACATCGCCGGAAATCGAGACCGGGCTGGTAGGTTATCGCGCCGGACCCGCCCAGGCCGCCGCCGACGGCTTCGCGATCACCCTCCACGGCAAGATGGCCCATGCCGCCTCGCCCGAAGAGGGCGTTGACACCATCGTCGTGGCCGCCGAGTGCGTTTCTGCGTTGCAATCCATCAAGAGCCGGCGCATGGACACCTTCGAGCCCATCATCCTGACGATCGGCACGATCCACGGCGGCAACCGACAGAACATCATCCCCGACGAATTGAAGCTGACTGGCACCGTCCGCACCTTCAGCGAATCGGCGCAGAGCCGGGTCGAGCAACTCATGCGCGAAATCCTCGCCGGCGTGACCGCTGCCTATGAAGCGACGTTCGACCTGCAATTCGATCACAGCACGACCGTCGTCTATAACGATCCCAAACTAGTGGCGGAATGTCTGCCGTGGTTGCGGGCGGCGGTGGGCGCAACCAACGTCTTCGAGGCCCCCAAACGCATGGACGCTGAAGATTTTTCATTCTACGAGCGGGTCGTTCCGGGCTTCTTCTTTCGGCTTGGCTCGGGCAACAAGGCCAAAGGCATCACCGCGGCGGCCCACACGCCCGAGTTCGACATTGATGAGGACTGCCTCGTGGTCGGTGTGAAGGCGATGTCCACTCTCGTGTTCGATTATCTGGACCGGCACGCGAACGGCCATTAATCCTGCAACCCTGTTCCCGGTTACCGGGCTGGATCTCTGCTTGTGATCCTGATTCCGCTCCGCGTTCGGAGTTCCCACTGGTTCCTGCGCCATTCGATGGTGGCCGCTCCCTCCGAGCGTGTGTAGATCACCGGGATTCCTCTCCGCGCCAGGCGCTCGTGCAGCTTGGGACCGGCGCGCTCGGTGGCGGGGAATTCCGAATCGGCCACGATGATCACCCGGGGTTGGACGGCGTCGAGCAGGCCATCGCAAACGGCTTCATTCTGGACTGGCAGGCCGGTCACCAGAATGTCGGTCCGCAGCTCGGGGCTTCTTTCCAGCAAGGCAGCCTGGCCTGGACGCCCCAGGTCGGAGAGCAGCAGGATTCGCGTGCCAGAGACGTCGCCGTACAGAACCAGCGTGTTGTCGTCCGCCTGGGAGAAGTGGTCACTGGCCTGAGGGTGCATGATCGCCCAGGAACCTACCTGGTCGCCCCGGCTAATGGTCCGCAGCTTCTCTGGCGTGGCGCTCAGATCCTTGAGAATGCGCCGGTACACGGGCGAGCGGGCCCGGACAGGGCTGGCACATAGTTTCTCGGTTTGGAAGAGGTTGGTCAGCAGTTCGGCGCCGCCAACATGACGCAGGTCGCCATGCGTCAGGAGCAGCGCCGGCAGGCGGTTGACGCCCTGGGCGCGGAGGAATGGCTTCACGAGAAGCTGCACGGAGTTCGTCGCCCCGCAATCAATCAGCAGATTGTCCTTCCGGCCCGGAGGGTCGAAGAAGATGGCCATGCCGCCGTTTGCCGGCAGGATGGTCAGCCGGGTCACGGAGCATTCCTGCCAGCAGTTCCAAGCCCAGCAACATACCGCTGCCGTCAGGGCCGCGGCTTTCCAGGCGCGCAACCTGGGCAGGAACAGCCAGCCCGTTACCGCCGTCAGCAGGATAAGGTAATACAGGCACGTGGTGAACAGGCTCGGCTCCGGTACATAGACATACGCCCGAGGCCAGCTTGCGAACCAATGGCTCGAAACGCGAATGCACTCCATCCAGAACCACCCCGCGTGGTTGAAGATGGCCGCTGCACCCGGCCACCAGCCTGCCAGCAGAAGGCTGCTGAAGTCGCAGATCAGTACCAGCCCACACAGAGGGACGGCGACGATGTTGGCCGGTGTGCTGATCGGGGTGACAATATGGAAGTAATACGCGACGAGGGGCAGGGAACCAATCCATGCGGCGAAGGAGGTCAGCAGCAACCCCCCGGCATACCGCGCTGGCACGCGCACAACCTCCCGCCAGCGCGGCTGAAGGTCGTCTGGCAACAAAGGATCAGGCGCCACAAGGAGTTCGCCCAGCCTTCGCAGGGTGGGAAGTGTCAGGATCATGCATAGGACCACGCAGAAAGAGAGCTGGAAGCCGGCCTGGAAGAGTTGCCGAGGCTCCCAAATCAATATGATGAGCGCTGCCGTGAAAAGCGAGTTGAGCAAATCGCTGGGTCGCTTCAAGACCCAGCCGAGGATCACAACCGTCAGCATGACTGTGGCCCGAATCGCCGAGGCCGGCCAGCCTGTGAGCGCAGTGTAAAACCACAGGACCGGCAGGAGGACTAATCCGCACGCCGCGCGAGGCACGACGAGCACCCGCAGCAGGCCGAAAAGAATCCCGAAGATAATCGCCATGCGCAGCCCATCCACCGCGAAGATGTGATACGTCGCTGCCTGGACAAACGGTTCCGAGACTTCCTCCGTTAGCGCGGTCTTCCATCCCAGCGTGAGCGCCCATTCCAGGCGAAGTGACTCGTCCTCGGACGGCAACCCCAGCGCCAGCCCCTGCCGCGCCCAAATGCGAAAGCGCTCGGCCAGGGGCGGCGCCCGAGGCGATGTGATGACGTGCCAATCCCCTTCGGAGGCCGCCTGCAAATGGTAGTAGATGCCTTGCTCTCTGAGGTAAGCGCGGTAATCAAACGTCCCCTCCGCCACCGCAATCTTTGGCAACGCCGCCACGCCGGTAATCTCGACCGTCTGGCCGGCGAAGATATTGGTGGAGAGCATCCCGCGCGTGGTGACGGCGAGCCGGCCTGCAGCAGGCTGCCAGGACTTGCGGTTTATTCGCAGGGCGGTGACGTCTATCCGGGCCAGGGTGCGCCGCGACTCCTGTTCATTTTGCTCGAACACGCGCTGGAGGGGCGCCTCGCGCAGGGTGCCGCGAATCGTGACAATCTCAGGTCGCTCGCCCAGGATGAGGCGCAGATCGTACGGAGAGATGATGGCGGTATGGAGCGTGGAGTTGGTCCAGCCCGTGAGCACCACCAGCGCGTAAAGCAGCGCCAAGCGCGACCGCCCCCACGTCAGGGCCAACAGCGCCAAGCTCAGCGAGGCCGGCAGGAGCAACAAGGGGGAGAGCGGGATCAGACCAGAGATAAGAATCCCGCCCGCGTAGAGCAACGCCACCATCAGGAGTGGTCGTTTCATCAAGTGAGGTGACCTTAGCGACCCTGAGCGGGTCAGGCGACTGGAAAATGCGGGTTCAATCGGTTTGGAATGCCCCCAGTCACGACTGCGCCTCCCGGTGCCGCGGTGGTCGTGTCGAGAGGTGCCCAGTGCTTGGAGGTAATGCGTTTACCACTTGTCTCAGTCCGGGAGCTGGGTTATAGGGTAAAGCATACTATTGAGCTTATGAAACGAATCATCCTCTCTGTCGTAGTGTTGGGCTTCGTGTTGGCGGTGCGAGCCGACGATGCCAAGGTCTCCAAGGGCGCCCAGGATAAGGATATGCCGTCCTGCTGCTCCGGCAAGGTCAAGACCTCGTCTGAAGCCAAGGGGACCTGCCCCTACGCCAAAGCTGCCTGCTGCAAGGCAGCGCCGCCTGTTAAGCAGACCGCCTTGCTGAGCCCCAAGGCCGCTGATCTGGCCGCCAAGTAGTCCGTCCGTTTCTGCTTTCCTTGATCCCTGGGCGCGTGCTGCCTACAGGGATTTCCAGTTCCAGGCCCGGTGAGTGAAGCGCCCCTCAGCCGGCAGCGCTCGCAGAAGCTGTCTTACAGCCGGGCCAACAGCAGCTCGCGCTGGAAGATCAGCTCCTTGGGCAGGCGGGCATGGAGCTTCATGAATAACTCGTCCTGCATGAGAATCTCGCGCCGCCATTCTTCCTCACGAATGGCCTGCACCTGCTCCAGCTTCTCGGGCGAGAAGTTGCTGAGGCCGTCCAGCTCGATACTTTCAGGGCCGGGCACCCAGCCGAGCGGAGTTTCCTCGGCGTCGGTCCGAGCGTGGCAGCGGTCCACGATCCACTTCAGCACGCGCATGTTCTCGCCGAAGCCAGGCCAGAGGAAGCTGCCGTCTCCGTTCTTGCGGAACCAGTTGACGTGGAAGATGCGCGGCGGGTGCTT
>Ga0181532_10005530_pt1 | contig 10706 bp, 5 predicted proteins | sample PEATcosm2014_Bin_33_FD_119768 | JGI IMG/M metagenome (GOLD analysis project Ga0181532, IMG submission 119768) | Peatland microbial communities from MTU Mesocosm Facility, Houghton, MI, USA - PEATcosm2014_Bin11_30_metaG | ecosystem: Environmental > Terrestrial > Soil > Wetlands > Peat | place... | reverse complement strand
GGTCGATGAGTTTACGCGGTCCTACAGATCAGACGACTCGGCAAAAGCAGCTAAGTCGTCCTGAATTGACCAGAACGAGGAATGCAATGGCAAGATACGGGAAGGCTGCTGGCAAAAGTGTGAAAAGCGCTATGCACCGAGAAAAGCGTGGGACCCTTCGCTCGGGCAAAGGTGGTAAGGGAGGCAAAGTGACCAGCCGGAAACAAGCGATTGCCATAGGCCTGTCAGAGGCACGTAAAAAAGGTGCCAGGGTCCCGCAGAAAAGCTCTTCACATTGAGTTTGAAAACAAGTGAGATTAGCGTCCTGGTTGCGTTCTTGTTGGGCGGGGGTTGGTGCGGGGAGCGCCGGCGCGGTTAACGGCGACCTCCGGGACAGAACAGCAGAGATGGTCGATTCTGCTCAGATCTCAAAAAGTCACGAGATTGCAAGAGTAACAGCCCTCAAAGAGGCTCAGAAGAGCCGCAATCCGAGCTTTACGAGGACGAAGGAGAAATATGAAAACCAGCACGAAAGACAAAATCGAGGGCAACTTCCACAAAGTGAAGGGAGCGATCAAGGAGCAGGTCGGAAAGGTTACGAATGACCGCAATTTGAAAGCCGAAGGGAACGCCGAAAAAAAGGCTGGCAAAGTTCAACAACAGATAGGCTATGCCAAGGGAGACGTCGCAAAGTTGAAGGGGCGGCTGGCAGAGTTAAAAAGGTAAGCGTCCGATGGTCGCATGTTGACGTCTTGATGAGCAGTTCGAATTCTCAGAAGCGCTACGAGCTTCCAGATGGCAGATTGATCTCCGCCGATATCACGAAGTCGCACCTGAGGGGCGAGTTCTGAACAACGCATCGCCTTTGACGACCAATCCACCGGCGGGAACAAAACTGCGGTCGCATGAGATGGCTATCTCCGTCGTAGTGCTCCTGTTTGTTTGCCCAACCCCACCCCGTGACGCTGATTGAACTCACCCCAGAATCGACGAACGACCTGCGATTCTGTGCTCAAGTGAACAGACATTTTCTTTCGCGTCGCCTAATCTAATCGTTACCTGGGGAAATTCAAAGACAATCTCTGGGTTCGGCACAAGCGGTGTAAGTCTGGGTTTCTTGTGAGATTGGAGCAACAATGCTTTGGACAATTATCATTATATTGTGCGCCCTCTGGCTCCTCGGTATAGTTACGTCGTACACCCTCGGTGGATTTATTCATATCCTTCTTCTCGTGGCCCTGGCCATCTTCGTCATTAACCTTCTTCAGGGTCGGAGAGGAACGACGTAGCCGCCGGAGCGATGGCCATGAAACCTCTCATTTGGGGCGGGATTCTGTTTATGATTTTGGGTGGTTTTGCCCTTGCCTACCAGGGTTTCAACTATACTCATCAGGAAAAGGTTCTTGATGTTGGACCGATCCACGCCACTGCTGAAAAACATGAGCACGTGTCTATTTCCCCGGTACTCGGTGGACTGGCGTTAGTGGGCGGAATCTTCATGCTCACTGCTGGAATTCGGCAAAAGTCTTAGCTCGACATTGCAAGCTTGGCCGAAGGATACGATTTTTCCGGTCGGGCCGCCCTGCTCTGCATTCTCTAAGACCGCCGAGGAGCCCAATTTATGGCCTCCATAGGGACCAGTCCAGGGCTGTTCTAAAGTGAACACTTTCTAAAAACCATTGGCGGTATCGTCAGCTTGACAATGAGAATCCTTCCTCAGTCTGTCACTTCGACCCTGCTGATCCTGCTCTGTATTAGTACTGGGCGTCCGCTGCTTACCCAAAAGCCCGGAACGTCGACAGTTGAGCTTCTTGCTGTACTGACGGAGGAAGAGGTCGTAGACAGGATGGTGGCGAGAAATCTCGAACGCGCCAAGTCCTTGGAGACCTTTCAAGGGACCAGAGTTTATCGCCTGGAGTACCACGGTTTTCCGGGTTCCGGAAGCGCGGAGATGGTCGTGGACGTGAAATACCAATCTCCATCAACCGTGGAGTTTAACATCCGATCGGCCACAGGTTCCAAGCTACTCATTGAGAAGGTATTTAAGAAACTGTTGCAGACTGAGAAGGAAGAGCTCACTCCGAAGAATCAGAGGCGAGTAGCTCTCAACAATGAGAACTACAGCTTTACACTCGCCGGACAAGAGAATACGCCGAGCGGTTCGTTCTATATTCTCTCCGTTGAACCCCGCACCAAGAACAAACTGCTCTACCGCGGCCGAATCTGGGTAGATGCGGAGGACTTTGCTGTGGTCCGTATTGAAGCAGGCCCTGCGGAAAACCCTTCCTTTTGGATCAAGGGCACTCAGATCGAGCAGATATATCTTAGGGTCGCGGATTTCTGGCTTCCCGCATCGAATCGCAGCACCAGCAACACTCGCTTGGGAGGCAACGCTTTACTCACCATTGAATACAAGGATTATCGGGTTACCGCCATCCCTACACTAAGCAATTCCACCGGGACGGATGTCCCGACCAAGATCTTCGTTCTTACGGAATTGGTGGATTTAGACAGCCGTCGCTGTAGCTCTCAGAGACCGGGTCACGATCAATCTCTTGCCTGGAGGCGAAGCTAAAACAATTTCCACAATGATCGGGACAGAACCGATGGAGAAAGGCGCGTATGGAGAAAGACCTTATTGATCCAATCATAGAATTCTCCCCTCCCCTGGAATGCTCCACACTCGTCGATATCCTGCGCTTGCGAGCGTTTCAGCAACCTGAACAACGGAGCTATACCTATTTGGTCGATGGAGAGGCAGAAGGGGATGAACTGACCTTTGCGGCGCTGGACTGCCAAGCGCGGAGTATTGGGGCGCTGCTCCAGAGCTACCGAGCCGAAGGGGAGCGGGCGCTGTTGCTTTATCCAGCGGGTCTTGGATTTATTGCCGCGTTTTTTGGTTGTTTATATGCCGGCGTGACTGCCGTCCCTGTGCCTCCGCCCAATCCGGCCAAGCCACAACAGAGCCTTACTCGACTTCAGGCCATCGTCAACGATGCTCAACCTTCGGTGGTGCTCACCTCTTCGACGATTTTCACCCATATGGAGGTTCTGTTCGCGCAGGCTCCCCAGTTGCACAAGATGCGCTGGTTGACTACAGACAAGGTAGCCGACAGCTTGGCGCAGGAATGGCGACACCCAGCAGTGACCAGCAAAACCCTGGCGTTGCTCCAATACACTTCCGGGTCCACAGCAGATCCGAAAGGCGTCATGATCAGTCACGGGAACTTGCTCCACAATTCGGCCTACATTAACCGCGTCTTCGCGCTCATCCCGGATAGTGTCACCGTCACCTGGCTGCCCGCCTTTCACGACATGGGACTGACCAATGGGATTATCCAACCTCTGTATAAGGGACGTCCGGGTTACTTGATGCCGCCAGTTTCCTTTCTCATGCAGCCGATACGGTGGCTACAGGCCATTTCGCGCTACAAAGCCACGGTTAGCGGCGGACCCAATTTTGCGTATGAATTGTGCACCCGCAGAATTACTCCCGAACAACGCGAGACTCTGGACCTTAGCAGTTGGGACGTGGCTTACAATGGCGCAGAGCCAGTCCGCGCCGACACCATGAATCGGTTCACGGCGGCTTTTGCCTCATGTGGATTCCGGCCCAGCGCCTTCCATCCGTGTTATGGACTTGCCGAATCCACGCTGCTGGTTTCCGGCGGTTCTTTACGAGATGCGAAGTTCCGCACGATTCAAGCGACGGCGCTTGAACAGAATCGCGTCGTGGAGGCCTGCGCCCAAGACCAGAATGTGCGGACACTTGTCGGCAGTGGCCACGCCCTGAGCGATACCAAGATTGTCATCGCTCATCCGGAATTGTTGACCGTCTGTGCGCCCGATGAAGTGGGCGAAATCTGGGTTTCCAGCCCGAGCGTGACTCAGGGGTATTGGAACCGGCCCGAGGACACAGCACGCGCTTGCCAGGGCTACCTGAAAGATACCGAGGAAGGACCCTTTCTTCGCACCCAGGACTTGGGATTTGTGAAAGATGGCGAGCTGTTTGTCACCGGTCGCCTGAAGGATCTGATCATCATCAGTGGTCGCAAGCTCTACCCCCAGGATATTGAGCTGACTGTGGAACAGAGTCACCCGGCCTTACGACCGGCCTGCTGCGCGGCGTTTTCGGTTGATGGTGTCGGTGAAGAACAACTGATCGTCGCTGCCGAAGTCGAGCCCCGGTACCAACCAGCGGCTAACAAGCCGCCGGACAGGCTAGCGCGCTCTCATCCAACCGGTCGTTTGCCGCTAGATGTCGAAGTAGTAGTTCGGGCCATTCGAAGGGCGGTGGCCGAGGAGCATGATGTGCGAGTCAACACGGTGGTGCTGCTTCGGGCTGGACGCATTCCCAAGACCACCAGCGGCAAAGTGCAGCGCCACGCTTGCCAAGTCAGTTTTCTGAAAGGCACGCTCGAAAAGTTCGGTGAGGAGTGAGCGATGGCTGAGAATTTTCCCAACGCGGAAGCTATCCAATCCTGGTTAGTTTCCAAACTTTCCGAGCGGCTGGGAATCGAGTCTCACGAGATCGATATCCGAGAGCCCTTTGCCAGCTATGGACTCGGTTCAACGGAGGCGGTCAGCCTCGCCGGTGAACTCGCCGATTGGCTGGGACAAAAACTCTCTCCGGCTCTGGTCTATGAGTACCCCTGCATCGAGTCTCTCGCTCGGTATTTGGCAGCATCGCCGGGCGCGTCGACGTCAGTGATCGGAGATGGCCAGGATCGGGCGGCGAAAAATGAACCGATCGCCATCATCGGGATCGGCTGCCGTTTTCCCGGGGCGAACGACCCGGCAGCGTTCTGGCAGTTGCTGCGGGACGGAGTGGATGCCATCGGTGAAGTTCCCGCGGATCGCTTCGACCAGCATGCGTTCTACAACCCGGATCCCGCGATCCCCGGCAAAATGAACACTCGCTGGGGTGGCTTTCTGGGTCAGGTAGATCAGTTCGATCCCCATTTCTTTGGCATCTCTCCTCGGGAGGCGTCGAGCATGGATCCTCAGCAACGTCTCTTGCTGGAGGTGACCTGGGAAGCACTACAGGACGCTGGGCAGGCGTCCGAACGTCTGGTCGGCACCCAGACCGGCGTATTCATCGGCATCGCGACCAACGATTACGGCCGGCTGCAATGGAATGATCTCGAACGAATTGATGCTTACGCCGGCACCGGTAATGCCATGAGCATCGCCGCCAACCGAATCTCTTACGTGTTCGATTTTCGCGGGCCGAGTCTTGCCATCGACACGGCCTGTTCCTCGTCACTCGTTGCCGTCCACCTGGCCTGCTGCAGCCTGAGAAATGGGGAGTCTACCCTTACTGTCGCTGGCGGAGTGAACCTGATTCTCTCTCCGGCGATTGCGATTGGTTTCACCAAAGTCGGCGCCATGGCACCGGACGGGCGCTGCAAAGCGTTTGATGCCCGAGCCAACGGCTACGTTCGCAGTGAGGGCGCCGGTGTCGTGGTGCTAAAGCTCCTCTCGAAAGCTCGGGCAGACGGTGACCCGATTTATGCCGTCATTCGGGGCAGCGCCGTGAACCAGGACGGACGGAGCAACGGACTCATGGCACCGAATCCTTTGGCCCAAGAGGCGGTCCTTCGAGAAGCCTACCGGCAAGCCGGCGTCTCACCCGGCAAGGTTCAATACGTGGAGGCCCACGGCACTGGAACACTGTTGGGCGACCCGATCGAGGCGAAAGCCCTGGGCGCGGTGCTTGGCGTCGAACGTCCACCGGGACAGCGTTGCGCCCTGGGATCGGTCAAGACCAACTTGGGTCACCTCGAGGCCGCCGCCGGTATCGCGGGCCTGATCAAGGTGGCGCTGGCGCTCAGGCATCGCGAGATCCCGCCGAACCTGCACTTTGAAAAACCCAACCCGTATATTCCTTTTGACGAACTGCCCCTCCGAGTGCAAACCACACTGAGTCCATGGCCGGCGGAGCCCAGTCCGGCCTTGGCGGGAGTCAGCTCGTTCGGTTTTGGCGGTACCAATGCTCATGTGGTTCTGCAAGAGCCTCCTCCAGAGATTATAGAAATGCCGGATGCGGAACGGAAAATCGGCACACATCTCCTCCCGCTGTCGGCACGTAGTCCGGCGGCCCTCCGAGCTCTTGCTCGCGCCTACCAGGACTTCCTGGCCGCGCCCGAGTCCCGGGCGTCGTTGCGGGATGTCTGTTCCACAGCCAGCGTGCGGCTCAGTCACCACGAGTACCGTGTCGCCGTCACCGGCAATTCACCAGCGCAAATGTTGGAGAGCCTGCAAGCTTTTGGGCGAGGCGAAACCCGTCCCGGCTTATCGTCCGGACGCAAGCCTTCCGCTCGCCAGCGAAAACTTGTTTTCGTGTTTCCGGGACAGGGGGGTCAATGGATTGGCATGGGCCGACGACTGTTGGAGGAGGAAGCCGTTTTTCGGGAGATGGTCGAGCGCTGTGACCTGGCGATGCGACCGTATGGAGACTGGTCGTTGCTCACCGAGCTCAGCGCAGCCGATGCCGCTCAGTCAAGGTTGAATGAGATCGATATCATCCAGCCGGCCCTGTTTGCAATTCAAATCGCCTTGGCAGCTTTGTGGCGTTCCTGGGGTATCGAGCCGCAGGCCGTGGTGGGCCATAGTTTGGGTGAGGTCGCGGCCGCGCAAGTCGCTGGTGCGCTGAGCTTCGGCGATGCTGTACGGATCATCTGTCATCGTAGCCGGTTGTTCAAGCGCACCATTGGACAAGGGGCTATGGTAGCAGTGGAACTCTCGATTGAGGAAGCTCGACGCGCCCTGATCGGTTTCGAAGATCGCGTGTCGATCGCGGTCAGCAACGGCCCCACGTCGACCGTTCTGTCCGGTGATCCGTCCGCTCTCGCCGCCATTCTGGATCAGTTGCAGCGCCGCGACATCTTCTGCCGAATGGTAAAGGTCGATTTTGCCTCGCACAGCCCCCAGATGGATCCGTTGCGCGCAGATTTGTTGCAGGCTTTGGAAGGCATTCAGCCGCGGGCTGAATCCTTGCCGATCTACTCAACGGTGACCGGCCAACTCAGCCACGGGTTTCAATTCGATCCATTCTATTGGGCGAAGAACATGCGAGAGCCAGTGCTCTTCTCGAGTGCGATTCAGCGTCTGCTGGAAGATGGGCATGACATCTTCCTCGAAATCAGCCCGCACCCCACTCTGCTCAGCGCCATCCAGCAAGGCTGTCAACACTCCGACCGGGAATGCGCCGTGCTTCCTTCTCTGCGGCGTAATGAAAATGAACAGACGGTCCTGCTTGGATCGCTTGGCGCGCTCTACAGTTTGGGATACCCGGTCGACTGGAAGCTGGTCTATCCAACCGCAGGCCAGTGTGTTCCACTACCACTCTACCCATGGCAGCGGGAGCGTTGTTGGTTTGAGCCCTCCCCGGGGGACACCGACTCTCACCGCAAGCAGGTCTCCCGAAGAGGGGCGGACAACCGTCCTCTGCTGGGCCAGCATTTCAAACCGGCGCATTCTGCAGGAACCCACTTCTGGGAAACCACGATAGACAAGAACTCCTGGCCACATCTGGAAGATCACCAGATCCAAGGCTGCGTCGTGCTGCCTGCATCGGCCTATGTGCAGATGGCGCTCGCCGCCGCGGTTGAAGTCTTCGGAGCGCAAGCTGTAGGACTAAAGGATATCGAATTCCGCAAGGCGCTTTTCTTGTCCGAGGGTGGAACGCACAGAGTGCAAATGATCCTCTCTCAGGCCACAGATGGAGCGGCATCCTTTCACATCTACAGTTGTCCTGGAGGCGTGGTGCGCTCCAGTGAATCATGGGTGCTGCATGCCGCTGGCAAGGTCTGTATCCAGCCGGACAACAGCATCATCACTTCGCCTGCCGGACAGGAGACGCTGACGGAGATGCGAACTCGATGCACGGAGAACATCACCGGCCAGGATTATTATCGGAAACTCTGCGAAAACGGCGTCTGGTACGGTCCTTTCTTTCAGAGCATTGCGCAGTTGTGCCGGAACAATGGAGATCTGCTGGGCGAGGTACGCCTCCCCGACGGGACCGGAGCAGAATTTGATGAATCTCAAATTCACCCCGCAATTCTCGATGCTGGGTTCCAGGTTTTCGGAGCTGCGGTTGCAACGGAAGCGGCGGAAAACGGTCGGCACGGAATCTACTTGCCCAGTCGCATCGACCAACTCCGGGTTTACAGTCGTCCGGGTCGTCACTTATGGACTCACTCCCGGGTGCTGCGTCGAGAGGCGGATGCCACAACGGGGGAAGTGCAATTTCTCGATGAAGCGGGACGCGTCGCAGTCGAGATGCTGGGGCTTCGCTTTGAATACCTGGGCGAAGGCACACAGCATGCACCAGTCGACAATCTCGACGACTGCCTCTATGGGTTCCAGTGGATGCCCAAAGAGCGGGCGAAAGGAGAACTTTCCGCGCCAGCCAGCCGGGTAAGCTGGCTGATCTTCACCGACCGCGATGGCTTCGGAGATGTGCTGGCCTCAATGTTGCAGGCCCGAGGCGAACGAAGCATTTTGGTTTCTGGCTCGGACTCGTACGAGCGAACAGACGGAGAGCATTATCGCATCCGTCCCGAGCGGCCGGAAGACATCCGTCGGCTCTTCGAGGAGACTCGGTTATCGGGTCAGTCTGGCCCTCGCGGAATTATCCATCTGTGGAGTCTTGATGCTGCCGGTCCTGAAGAGACAAGCGTGGCCTCGCTGGGTGCCGCCCAGACTCTGGGCTGCGCCAGTGTCCTGCTGCTGGTGCAAGAACTGGCTCGAACGGAATCGCCTGACGTCCCGCGACTTTGGCTGATTACGCAGGGTGCCCAAGCGGCCGGTGAAGAGTCTACGCCGTTGAGCGTTGCTCAGTCACCGCTTTGGGGATTGGGTCGCGTCATTGCGCAGGAACACCCGACGTTCTGGGGCGGGCTGGTGGACCTGGAACCCGGGGCATCGCCCGGTGACGCTGCCGCTCATCAGTTGTGGCAGGAAATCTCCAATGCGGATGGAGAGAGCCATCTTGCGTTTCGTCAAGGGCGGCGATACGTGGGCCGTTTGGTCCGCCAGCGCCCAACGGCCAAGCAAACACATCCCTTCCCGTGGCGAGCGGACGCCAGCTATTTGATTAGCGGAGGACTAGGAGACCTCGGCCTGTTGGTTGCGCGTTGGATGGTGGAGCAAGGGGCGCGGCGGTTGATCCTCATGGGACGCACTAAACTCCCGCAGCGGTCGAGCTGGAGTTCCGTGGAAACAGGTAGTCGCTTGAGCCGTCAAATCACCGCCATTCGGGAACTGGAATCTATGGGAGCATGCGTGCATTTAGCGTCGGTCGATGTAGCGGACGAAGGAAAGTTGAGCGGCTATCTGGAGGAGTTTCGCGCGGAGGGTTGGCCGCCGATCCGGGGGGTGGTGCACGCAGCGGGAGTGCTCGAGGACGGACTACTGGTGCAACTGGACGCGGCGGAATTGAACACGGTTTTGCGGCCGAAGGTGATGGGCGGCTGGCTGCTGCATCGCCTGCTCCGAGACAATCCCTTGGACTTCTTCGTGCTCTTCTCTTCCGCGGGTTCCGTTCTAGGCCAGCCCGGTCAGGGGAACTATGCCGCCGCCAACGCTTTCCTGGATGCGCTGGCTCATCACCGACAAGCTCAGGGCCGGCCGGCCCTGAGTATCAACTGGGGCGCTTGGGCTGGAGAGGGATTCGCGGATTCCGTCGGTGGCAAGCGTCTTGCCGCTCGCCTAGCGCTCCTCGGAATCAGCAGCATTGCACCCAAGCAAGCGTTGGAAATCCTGGGACAACTCCTCGGGCAAAGCGCAAGCCAGGTGGTGGTGGTCCCGGTCAACTGGAAACGGTATCGGGAGTTTTATCCGGCCGGGAGCGCCTCGCCGCTGCTCTCTGAACTCGCGCTCGAGGAGGCCGACGTGCCTCGAGCAGCGAACGGAAACAACGCAAGGAGGGATTCCCTTCTTGCGGCCGAACCAGGGGAACGACGGCAGTTGCTGCAATCCTACCTGAGCGACCAAGTGGCCCGGGTGCTCGGACTCAGTCCATCCAACCTGGACGTTGAGCGACCCTTGAGCCATCTCGGACTGGACTCCTTGATGGCCGTCGAGTTGAAAAACCGGATCGCGGTTGATCTCAAGGTGAACGTGCCGGTGGTGAAGTTCCTGCAGGGCTTTAGCGTTGACCAAGCTGTCAGCCAAGTGCTTGATCAACTGGCAGCCGAGGTCGCCAATCCAACAACGGCTCCGGTTCCGGCAGTTACACGGGTGGAGGAGCACATGGACAAGGAGCGTGCGGAACGGCTGTTGGAAAGCCTTGATCAGCTTTCGGACGAGAAAGTGGATTCGTTGCTCACTGAAATATTGGCTGATGAGTAGGTAAGTGAATGAGCCAAACCTCCCAGCGAAGATCCGATCTTTCACCAGATGAGAAGCGCATCCTTCTTGCACAGATCCTGCGGAAAAAGGTGAAAGAACGCAAATCATTTTATCCTCTCTCCGATAATCAGCAGGGGATCTGGTTTCTGTGCCAGTTTGCGCCGGAGAGCTCGATTTACAATGTCAGTTTTGCGGCGCGCATCCGCTCCGAAGTAGACATCCCGGCATTCCGGCGCGCGTTCCAGGCGCTGGTGGATCGCCATCCTTCCCTGCGGACCACGATTGCGGTGCACTCCGGCAAACCCGTTCAGCAGACTCACGAGCATCAGCCGGTCTGCTTCGAGGAGGCCGATGTCTCAACCTGGCGC
>Ga0181532_10005525_pt1 | contig 10711 bp, 6 predicted proteins | sample PEATcosm2014_Bin_33_FD_119768 | JGI IMG/M metagenome (GOLD analysis project Ga0181532, IMG submission 119768) | Peatland microbial communities from MTU Mesocosm Facility, Houghton, MI, USA - PEATcosm2014_Bin11_30_metaG | ecosystem: Environmental > Terrestrial > Soil > Wetlands > Peat | place... | reverse complement strand
GGAGTAAGTGCCAGGGTTCAGGCCGGCGATACTGAGTGTGCCACTAATCGCCGCCGTCGCGTTGGTCAGGAACACATTCGTCCGATTCCACAGCCAGACCGCCTGGAAATTCGTATTCCCTAGAGCATACGCGGCGAGTTGGGCCGCGTACGGATTGAGCGTCAGGTTGCCCAACTGGATCCAATCGAGACCCGGATTCGTGAGGTGAATGGAGTGGGCGCCGGCGGAAACATTGACGGTAATGGTCAAATTGGTGGAAATGTCTCCGCCGCTGGATGGCCAGGACACGTTGGTCTTGATCACACCGTCAGTCGTAATCTGCAGCCCCGCTCCGGAGGCGGCGATGGTGAGCACCTGAACCGCGAACGTGCCGGATTGAGGATAGTTGACCAGGAAGGTATAGCCGCCGGGCGTCATCTGGGAATGATATTGCCCCTGGAGGTAGCTCGGCGCCGAGCCGACACCGTCCGGCGGATTGCCGCCGACTGTGAATGTATTCGTTCCCGTATTGGTGGCCCAGCCGCCCCCGAGCCCAAAAGCCAGCGGGCCGAGGCCGCCGCCGGTCACCTGGGGAGAAGACCGGTTGAGCGTGTCCTGGTCCCCCAGGCCGGACGCCGTCACAAAGTCCGCCGCAGCTTGGATCAGGAAATAATCATTGTTTGGGTCAATCGTGTCCCAATACCACGGCATGGCGGCTGCGGATTGCGCCGCCATTATGCCGGCCCAGATGGGCGGACTGATGCCGACATGCGGTGTGAAATCAATGCCGCACTCGCCGCTGTAGTCGGGCGCGACCGGTTGAGACGCGGTGATGTCGGGCGCGTCCTGGATGTCCGTGATCAAGTCCGAGGGATAATCATGATGCTGGTAGTAGTCGGTCTGGTCCCAGATCGGTTCATCGAGCGCGGAACTGGTCGTGATCAGGTGCTGATAGGGATCCTGGGAGCGGATGAACTGCGCCATCTCATCGTGCCAGGCCTCGATGATGCTCCATTGGCCGCTGGTCCCGGCGTCGGTGTATTGAACCTCGTTGAAAAGCTCCCACGCCATGATCGCCGGCGAATACCCCCACCGCGCAATCGCATACCGGAGTTTCAGTTTCGTCACCGCCATGGCCGTTGCGTTCGTGAAGAACTGCACCGGGCTCGTCAGGAACCCAATGGAACTCGCGCTGTCGGCCACATTATACGGATTGGTGCTCCAATTGGGGTCCACGGTGGTCGAGTATTCGCCGTGATGGTGCAAGGTCATTTGAAAATGGATGCCCGCACCGTCCGCCGCGGCCACAATCGCGTCCCATTTCCGCGCTACGGCCAGGCTCAGCACCCCCAGGGGGCCCGGCGAGGAGCCGTCACTGTTCCAGTCCAGGTTCTTGCCGTCCCAGGCGTCCATCCAGATACGAGCCCAATTGCCGTTAGCTGCCCCCAATTTCGGCAGGATGTTCGTTACGTTATAACCGTTGCTGTCCCACGCGACATTTTCTCCCACCGGGAAATATCGCCGGCCATTGCTGGTTATGAACCTTCGCAAATTGCGCGGGTCCACTCGCACGTAACCTGCGCCGGTGGGAAAGCCCGTGATGCTCCAGTTCGTCGGCTGCAGATTATTCACGGTGACGGGGGAACCGTTCAGGGCGACGCCGGTTACCTGGTAATTGCCGGCCATTGCCGGAGTGTGACGGACGCGCCAGGTCGTGCCGCCGTCATAGAACGCGGGCAGGACTACCTTGCTTGAATCGGGCTGGGTAATGGTGACCTCGACATCAGTCTGCGTGTAATCGAACAGAACGGCCTGGTTGGTGAATATCCCCGTGATAATGAAAGCGGCTTCGATTTTCGGATACGTGGCACCCTGACCTGGGCAGGGTCTAGCCAGAAACCAGACCGCGAGCACAGCCGCCACTCGGGAGAACCCGATGACGGTATTGAAAGCGCCCAGCCTTGCGTATTGAAGGAAGGCTCGTTGGCATCTGGTGAGCTGAACGGGAGGAACGACAGGTATCGCTCTGTTGGCGGGCCGCGGCATCACAGGGTTGGATTATATCCCGCTCGGGTATTCGGAACAAGTGTCCAGGCGGCAGGGGGAAAAGGTCGGGGTTACAGGATCGGCGGGGTGGACCGCGGCCCGTGGACTGCGGAGCTCCCTTTCAGTTTTTCAGGATTGTCGAGGTAGGGACGCCGGTTGCCCGGCGCCCCCCTCACAGATCCCGGCGTGCAGTATTCCCGCACCGGGCTCTTCGCGCTGACACGCTCTCTCCGCTCACAGGAAGGTTGGCCCGTTCTATCCGTCGTTCTCACGGCAAGGGTTGCCTGTGTGGGCTTCGCCAGCGCGTCGGCCCCTTCTCCAGCATCGGAGCTTGCGCCTTGCCGCTGAATACTGTGGGCCGATCCGACTCCCGGCTTTCCTTCGGCTTGCCCTTCTCGTCGTTGGGCGGGCCTTCCCGCTTGGTGCTCGTAGCTAGTACGGCGGGAGATTACCGGGTCTCCTTGGTTCCGAACGGCCGTTTCTTCACGCGCCACGTTCTGAGACCCCGGCAGGTCCGCCGATGCCTTACCTGTGTCGGCACCAGCAGTGTTGAGTTCCGCTAGCTGAAGGGCGTCCCCTCCTGCGGCTACTAATTTCGAGGCTGGATTGCTCAAGCGGGGTGCGACTCCCGCTTGCGGCTCGTGAATCTCCCTGTGTACGCCTCCAACGAGTCGTTCGGCTCCGCCGCCCTCTTGGGCTGCGCCTGCCTGTCCTTCCCGTCGGCAACACTCGAGTTCGGGTGGTTGGTTAGACCTTTCCATCTAGTTCTTTCGTTCTAAACTCCGGCGGCTCTCCGCCAGACCAGAGGGACTTTCACCCTCCAGACCATTCGACCTCACCACTGCGCACTCAGCTTTTAGCCCGTCGGCTTCTTCTCCCACGCCTTCAGCCAGTAGGCTTTTGGGCCCGATCAACCCTGAGTATGGGAAGTGAGGACACCCGCCCTGATGGGTGACGCTTGCTCGGTCGCCTTTTCGCCTGCCGATGACAGCCAAGCTTTGGGGGGGCTTGACTATTGCCGTGCGGCAAGTAAAATCGCTGGCTGGATGGCTCGAAAGCTCAGGGCGTAGGTTCCGGGGGCGGTCTGCCACGTGATGAAAACAGCATGGTTAGAAGCAGAGCGGATATCGTGAAGCGGCGCGGCGCAAAGAAGTGGACCCCGGCGGAAGATCGCCTGCTGGGCAAGTTGCCCAATGCCGAGGTGGCCCGGCGCATCGGACGCTCGCCTAAGGCCGTGCAAGGGCGTCGTGAGAAACTCAGGATCAATGTCCGGCCTTGCCGCCCCTGGACAAAAGCGGAGGAGCGCCTGCTGGGCAAGTTGCCCGATGCCGAGTTGGCCAAGCGCATCGGACGCTCGGTTAGGGCCGTGGAAGGGCGTCGTGAGAAACTCAGGATCAATGTCGAGCCCAGGCGCCCCTGGACGAAAGCGGAGGATCGCCTGGTGGCCCAATTGATGAAGCAGCCCCGGGACCGGCATGCCACACGCGAGCTGGCCAAACGCTTGGGCCGCCGCCAGGCTGCGGTCGAAACGCGCCGACGCGCCTTGTTTGGCCGCGTCCAGGCGGCGCCGCGCAACTGGACTCGGCGTGAAGAGCGCCTCTTGGGGACGCGCACGGATAAGGAAGTCGCGCGGCTCCTCGGCTGCAAGACCTGTGTCGTGGCCTCGCACCGCCGCCGGTTGGGCATGGAAGGCACCGTGAAGCACCGAGCGTGGACGCCGGCGGAGGATCGGTTGCTGGGCACCCTGTCCGATGAGGCGCTGAGCAAGAAGCTGGGATGCATCCGCGAGGTCGTAGGTCGTCGCCGCAGGCAGTTGGGGATCGCCCGCTGTCCGCCGCCCGGGGCCTGGCGACCGGCTGAGGATCGGTTGTTGGGCACCATGTCGGACCCCAAGGTGGCGCGGCGGTTGGGCCGCTCGGTTGCTTCGGTGCAGCAACGGCGGGACCTCATCGGGGTGGCGGCGCATGTGCCCTGCAAACCCTGGACTCCAAAGGAAGATGCCTTATTAGGCAAGAGGTCCGACCGGGAAGTCTCGCGGGTGCTGGGCCGCGGAATCTGCGGGGTGATCCGGCGGCGCATGATCCTCAACATTCGCCTCAAAGAGTGGCCCAACGCGCGCGCCCGCAGCGGCATCGTGCGGAAGTGGACGGATGCCGAGACGCGGTTGGTGGGGACCATGCCCGACGCGGAGTTGGCCCGGCGCCTGGGCCGCCGCTACCAATCGGTCGTCACGGTGCGCTACCGCCTCGGACGCCCCGTAGTGCGCGGCCCCCGCGCCAATGGATGGAAGCCTCACCAGGTCGCCTGGCTGGGCGTCCTGCCGGACCAGGAGGTGGCCCGCCGCGTGGGCCGCAGCCTACAGGGCGTTCAGATGCGACGGCGGGTCAAGGGCGTGCCCCCGCCCCCGCCGGCGACCAGGCGCTGGTCCTGGCGTGAAGACGATCTGCTGGGCAGCATGCCCGACGAGGACCTGGCCGAGAAACTCCACCGCACCCCGCAGGAAGTGAGGAAGCGGCGTATCAGTCTGGGCGTTCGCTTCCGGGAATACGCCCCCGCCGGGCGGCGCTGGACCATCGCGGAGGAGCTGCTGCTCGGCACTGATACGGACCGCGCCATTGCCCGGAAGCTGAACCGCACGGCGCACTCGGTGATCCGGAAGCGGTGGGCGCTGGAAATACCCGGGTTTAAGCGCCGCAAGCCGTGGACGGAGGCGGAGGAGCGGTTGGTCCGCACCCTGCCGGCCCGCGCGGCGGCGCGGCGGCTGCGTCGCACCCTCAAGGCCGTAATGCACAGGCGGCTCGAACTCGGACTGCGCCAGGTTAGGTCTCGCGAGTAACGTCGCGGGAGCAGGCGGCGCACCTGCTCCACCGCAACGCCCAGGCTCGTGAGCGGCTGGGGCTGACCACATTTCTTGTTCTTGGGTGCCATCCGCACGCCCGTGCCCGGAAACCCACACACGAACACAACCGTTGCAATCTGAGGCACCAAACGCCAAAAACACCTCGCAGACCGCTACCGCTGGTAGGCTCCACAAGGGCTCTGCCTCTATAGGTGGTATGCTTTGGTGTATGCGGTTTTCCACTCCCAGACAAGGGGCTGGTTTAGTCGAGTCCAGTCTTCGACGCCATCCGCCAGCTCATGGCCCCGCCGCCCGCGCCCCCTAAACCGGAAATCGGCTTCCATGTCAAAGAAGACGCCGTTCCTTGCCGCACCAGAAAGCGCTCCTAGCGGCCGGCCGCGCCGCGCTGCACAAGATCGTCCCCTTAACCCTCTTCCGCCCTCAACTCTCAACCCTCAGCCCTCAACCTCTGCGTGCCTCAGCCCCGAAGGACAGCAAAGACCAGCCCTGGGGTCAGCCCTTGTGTAAATAGTGAGAACTTGCTCGACACTTGCTTGGACCGAGGCGGAGTTGAGCTGCCGACTGGAGAATGATCCGGGCAAGCTGCCGCTTTTTCCTATTCGTGCCGCAGCCGGAAAAACAGACTGACGCTGCCAATGGTCATGGTCGTCGGACTGTTCGTCGCATCCGGCACATCCCCCCACACGGCTGGATTCGTCAAGTCTCCATTTGTCTGCAATATAAATCCCAACGCGTTCCAGCTCAATAAGACCGCGCCATTGGTTGGCAAAGCCGAGAGCGGTGGTGTGGACTGAAAGACCCGCGCATAGTGAACCACCATCGTTGCAGGCACCGGTCCTGAACCACCAGCATCGTAGAGCAGGATCAGATACATCGGGCTCGATGAGATCGTCGCGCCACCCGACAAGCTGGCGTTCGATGCCGACGCAACCCGCGTCCCGTCATAGTAGAAGTCAAGATGGCCGGGATCCCAGTTAACACCGTAGATGTGTGTGCCGGGACTCGTATTGACGTTGCCACCGATTGGGTGACTATCCAAGCCGCCGCCACTGTCATAGTGGTAGTGCCATGCGGCATGGCCGCTTAAGCCTTCCATGATGTCGATCTCACCGTCCATCGGCCAGCTCTGTCCGTCGAGCCACCACGCCGGCCAATGCGCAATCACACCGCTATTTGTCGGAAGCGTGATCTGCGCCTCTGCGTAGCCATAGGTAAACTGGAAGCCTGTCTTGGCGCCTCCGTGCGGGTTTGACGAGATGCACGCACCGTTGGTGGAGTTCCTCAGCAGGAGGTTGAGCTGCCCATTCACCGTAACATTCGAGGCATAACCGCGCGTATTGCTGCCGGGATTGAGGGTGCCATCAGAGAACCAGTAGGGAGCCCAGTTTGTTCTGTTGAGGCTTGTGCCGGTGAAATCGTCATGGAACACCAACGTCCAGTTCGTGCCGAGTCCGTTGTCCGCATAGTTGAACGGAAGCACCGAGCCGTTAGACAACAGGGCAATCATCAGGCAGATCCCAAAGAGCAGGCTTAACAGCCTGCAATCATTCAGCCGGTTAAAGCTTGTCCCGGAGTTGATTAAAAGAACGGGCTTTTTCATACTTTATTTGAGATTTCCCACCTGACCCGTTGTTCATGGCGTTAAACTGACCGTTGCTGGTCGCTTTCGCGATTATCTTCCCAACACTCGGATGTGCAAGGCATTTCGCAACCCCTGTCGGGCAGTTTTCAAAAGGAGACCTAAAGATAACATGGGGTGGTCAGGCTGGCCACGAGCAGCCCAGCCCAGCGTGGCCAGCCTTTATGGCAGATCCAAAGCGCCAGCCGGTACAGCGGCACGGCCAGGAGAATCGAAACGATGAGCAACTTGCAGAACGGCCACAGCTTGATCGCGACGAAGGTCAGCAGGACGCCCGAAAGCACCTTGATGATCGTCTTCCACCCTATCTCGATTCGGACTGGCGTTGGCTTGGGGCCGTTCTCCAACAAAGCACCATCGCCTCTGGCAGCTTGGTTGGCAACCCCAGGCCGCGGACAGCGCCACGCAGACCTTTACGTTCAATTCCCTGGGGGGTTACGGCAGGGGCTTGCGAAGGCGAAAGAACTGCTGAGGGCCGTTGGTGGTCGGGACCGACAGCCCGAAACAGCCGTTGCTGAGCGGATAGGGTCCGGCGACGGTCTGCCAGACGCCGGCGGGCGGCAGGCCGGGGTAAGCGATGACGGCCCCATCCATCCCTTCGTGCCGCGTCAGGGTAAAGGTCGGAGTGGTGGTGGACGTCCAACGGCCCAGGTTGGTGAACGTGTAGCCGCTGGTTTGCAGCAGCGGCTGCACGTAGGAGCGCCAGGCGCCGTTGATGGAGCTGTCATCGGTGATCGAGTCGCCCGACGCCATTACCTTGAGGGGACGGGAGGCGGTGTAATTGGTCAGCGCCAGGTCCGCTCGCAGCGCCGTGCTGGCCAGCGCGCATACCAGGCCGAGCCAGAGATACGGGCGAATACGCGGACGGCGAAGGCGACAGGTTGAAATCAGAGGTTCGTATTCTCCGGGCATACCACGTTCTCAAGGCACGCATCTTATAATGTTGGACCCGCCCGATACTACGCCCGCATAAAGACGGGTGGAAGAGCAAAAGAGCGAGGGGCGAATCTTGACACTGCCACCGGCCTGCGACTCGGTCTCCCTCTCCTCCTTTGGAGGAGAGGGCTGGGGAGAGGAGGCCGTCATGTCGGGAAGCAACAGCTACCCTTGCCTGATTGATGGTAGTGGGAGGACGCTGAGCCTTTAGACTTTGGCGTTCAGAGCCGGCAGGAAATCACGCATAAAGCGTGAAATTCCTCCTCGCCGGCCAGGGTGGACTTCCGGAGGGGGCTCGTCTGCGCGGAAAACCTCAAGGAATCGCTAAGCCAGACCGGCGAAAGGCATTTGGCGCAATTTATGCCTGTAAATGGTCGTCAACGCGCAACCTGTATGATCGCAGATTGTGAACTCACATAGACGTGGAGACGCTTATGGATGAACCACTGATTCCACCCAAAATCCCCCAACCCTTAGCGGCAGGCGACGCCCCGATCCAGAACCTTGGGCTGCCAAACTGGCCCATCAAGTACTGGGTAAAGCGTTTTCTGGCTTGTAATCCGTTCTACCTGGTCAGCGCGGCGCTCTTGCTCTACGGCCTTTACCGCGTTTCGGTGGACGCTAATTTCCTGCGCGGCGAGCTTGCCCAACTGTGGTTCAACTTCGGCTCGCTTCAATGCTATGAAGTCCTCCTGGTGCTCACGGCCATTTTGCTGGCGCGGCGCCGGATCTGGTATGACTCCACATTGCTGGTCGGGCTGGAGAACCTGCTGGTGCTGGTGCCTTTCCTTTTGCTGAGCGAAGCCGCGCTGACCGGGCAGGTGATGGCCTGGGGGATGTGCCTGGGGGCCGGGGTGGTCGCAGTGGCTCGCTTCGGTGGGCTGCGGCGAGGCATTCGGGAGCTCAATTTCCCCAGGCGCCTGGCGGCGATTGGCCTGGTGGTGTTGGCGGCGAACGTGGCGCTGCTGGTGGTGTATCGCATCCTGCAGCGAACCAAATACGGCGTTAAAATGGACTTCGGCGTGCCCTACCATACCAACCAATACATCTGGTGGTTGTTGCTGCCGGCACTGGTCGCGTTGGCGAACCTGCTGCCGCGACTGCGCCCGACTGGAAAGCTGCCGCCGCAAAGCGGCTGGCTGCCGCTGGGCCTCTTCTCCCTCTGGCTGACCGGCACGGTGGTTCATCTCTATTGCCTCAGCTACGTCTATGAATTCAGCCTGCGTGTGGACATGGTGGTCCCAACGCTCTGGGTGTTGCTGTGGACCCTCCAACTCCGTGGGGCGCTCCTGGTCGAGCGGCTTGGCGCGGCAGGGAAAGACGCGCTGCTGGCATCGCCGCTAGTGGCCACGCTGCTGGCCGCGTTGCAGCCGGGGGATGGCAACGGGGTCTTTCTCGTGCTGACTCTCCTGAACCTGGCGATCTACAGCGGCATTCGTTTCTACCACCGGGACCATCGGTTGGCGCTGCACCTGGTGTTCATGTCGCTGGCAGCGCTCATCGGCGGATTCCCGGGCGACTGGGGCCGCAGCCTGCTGGCCGGGTTCGACCGCGCAAATTGTCTGGGCGCGGCCGCGGCGGCTTACTGCCTCCTCTGTGCCGCCTCTTCCCGCACTCCGAAGCTCGGTTTGTTGGGCGCTTTGGCTGCCGCCGTCATGACCGCTGCTCTTGCGGGACAAAACACCAATGGCATGCATTGGGGCGTCCGGACGGCCATGGCTTTCCTGCTGCTGCACAGTTTGCGGTGGGTTGATAGCCAGCATGCGGGCGCCAGCACGTTGCGTATCATCGCCGGGCTGGTCTGGGCCGTCGAGGCTTTCGTCTGGCCACAGACGGGCGGCGCCGCCCGGATGACCTTTGCCGTGGCCGGACCGGTGCTTGGGTTTTATCTGCTGAGTCGCTGGCTGACCGGTCACTGGGGTTCCCCGGTCGTGCCTGCCGCCGCGGTGTTGGCGATGCTCTCGGGGCCAACCGGTTCAACCACGGGCAGTCTCCATTCGGTTCCTGTGGGATTCATGGCCGTCATCGGCAGTTTCCTGCTCTTCGGCCTGGGCACCCTCGCCGCACTGACCAAGCACCGCTGGAATCGGACCGACTGACTTGGGGCAAGCGCCGCTGTTGGGATTGGTCGGCCCGGATAATGTAGTTGCCGCGCATGCCCCGGCTGAGCTGTCGTTTCTACTGCACGAACGGTTTTGGGGGCAAGGCTACGCGACGGAGGCCGCGGCCAGACACCCCGCAACTCTCAGCCCCCTGCCGCGCCAAAGCGAAGCGACGGCGGGTCAGCCCCCAACCCTCAACCGCTGCGGTGCAGGAGAGGCTACTGCGCGAGTTCGCCCGCAAAGGTGGTAATTATCGCCCTGCTGCGGAAGGAGTGGCCACAATACGACGTCCGCACCATCCGCGGTCGGAAGTGTGCCAAGTTGGCACACCAGGGTATGGACCTATGAAGCAGGATAATGAGTGCCGGGCTCGGCGAGGGGTGAATCCTTCAGAAATGGCCTATTTCTAATGAGAATGCAGACCCCCCGCGTACGAGAATACGCACTAGCCACACCGTCACCCCTCCGTAGCCCCTCCCGATACACACCGTAGGTTCATTTTCAACCTACGGTGTGTATCGGGAGGGGCTACGGAGGGACTCGGGAGAGAGCCCGGCCTGTCAGGCCAAAAAGGTGCCTGTTCTCGACCTCCGGGTAACAAAAGGTCCAACAACCCGAAGCTCCACAGCATGAAGGCCTGGCCCTGCACGGCTATGGTCGCAAGACGACCCTGGATCGGCTTCAAACGCGTGGCCTGGAAAGACGGGACCGCTGCCGAGTTGGCATCGAGCTCAAGAGCGGCGGCGAGCTGTTGGGATAGGTGGGCCTGGAAATTACAGGTGCCGCGCATGCCACGGCTGAGCTGTCGTTTCTGCTGCACGAACGGTTTTGGAGGCAAGGCTACGCGACGGAGGCCGCCCCGCAACTCTCAGCCCGCAACCGCTGCGGAGTGGCTGCCGGCGCAGAAGTTGGACCGGCCCGGTGCCAGCGTCGCCACGCAGAAGGCGCTTTCTTGATGTAGCGCCACAACCACCAGGGGAAGAATAGTGAAGAAACCTCGTTCTGACCCCAGACGAGGCCGAGCCATTTCGGCGAGGCGGTCCAGGAGGCCGAGACGGTGCAGGCCGAACGGCTAGATGAACGGGAGACCCCCGGCTATGCCGGGGAGGCTCCCAGAGTTTGACAGTTCCGGGAATGTCTCCGGCGCTG
>Ga0181532_10005522_pt1 | contig 10716 bp, 8 predicted proteins | sample PEATcosm2014_Bin_33_FD_119768 | JGI IMG/M metagenome (GOLD analysis project Ga0181532, IMG submission 119768) | Peatland microbial communities from MTU Mesocosm Facility, Houghton, MI, USA - PEATcosm2014_Bin11_30_metaG | ecosystem: Environmental > Terrestrial > Soil > Wetlands > Peat | place... | reverse complement strand
CGTTTCTACGCAGGCGCAAGTGCTGCGCCTGCTCAAGGAACTGACCGGCGAAATGCATCTGGCGCTCGCCTTCATCAGTCATGATCTTTCGGTCGTTCGCTCGATTTGCCAGCGTGTCGTGGTCATGCGTGAGGGCCGGGTGGTCGAGGAGGGCCCGTGTGAACGGATTTTCGCCGCGCCGGCCGCCGCCTACACGCGCATGTTGATCGACGCCATCCCGCTCCCGGTGGTCGACCCCGGCTGGCTCACCCGCGGGGTGTCGGTGGAGGTTGCCGCGAGCGGCTGAAGACTAGAACATGATCCGGAAAAGTGGAGGCCGGTTTTCCGAAAAGATCATGCTCCACTAAGATATTAGAGCGCCAATCGCTTCAATCTGAAGCGATTGGCGCTCTAGCCGTCAGTTCTTCTCCGATTGGCCGCGAACGAAGTTGATGATCCCGGAGAAATCGGATGTTCCTTGACCTTGTTGAGCGAACATATCGTAGATCTCAACGGCGTGCGCGCCGAGTGCGGTTTTAGCCTTGACCGACTGCGCCGCTTCCCGGGCCAGTTTGAGATCCTTCAGCATCAAGGCCGCGGCGAAGCCCGGTTTGTAGCCGTTGTTTGCCGGACTCGCCGGCACCGGCCCGGGCACCGGGCAATAGCTGGTCAGCGACCAACACTGGCCCGAGGACGCCGAGGCAACGTCGAACAAGGCCTGATGCGAGAGGCCGAGCTTTTCGCCCAACACGAAAGCTTCGCTCACTCCGATCATCGAGATGCCGAGGATCATGTTGTTGCAGATCTTGGCGACCTGACCGTTGCCCGCCTCGCCGCAATGGACGACGCGCTTGCCCATGCGCTCGAGAACCGGCCTGCCCCGCGCGAATGCCTCCGCCGAGCCGCCGACCATAAAGGTGAGCGTCGCCGCCTTTGCGCCACCGACACCGCCCGAGACCGGGGCGTCGAGCGAAGCGATGCCGCGCTCGGCCGCCAGCGCGTGCGCCGCGCGCGCGCTGGCGACATCGATCGTCGAGCAATCGATGAACAGCGCGCCTTTCTTCGCCGCCGGCAGCACGTCCCTCCAGACCGATACCACGTGCTCGCCGGCCGGCAGCATGGTCACGACCACGTCTGCATGTTCGGCGGATTGCTTGGCGTCGGCGACGATTTGCACGCCGTCTTGGGCCGATGCCTGGCGCGACGCCGCGACCACATCGAAGCCCAACACCCGCTCGCCGGACTTGACGAGATTGGCGGCCATGGGCGCGCCCATGTTTCCGAGACCGATGAATCCGATGGTCGGCATAGCGGTAAGCCTCTCTTAATCGTCGAAGGTCAGTTCCAACTTGCCAACCGGCCGGAAGTGCCGATCGACTATCTCTTTCGTTACGCCTTCAAGCCGGTCCGGTCGCCAAGCTGGATTGCGGTCCTTGTCGACGATCGCGGCGCGAATGCCTTCGATGAAATCATGTCCGGCGATGCAGGCGAGCGCGATGCGGTAATCCTGCTGGAAGCTCTCCTCAACCTTGCTGAATGATACAGCCGAACGAATGTTTCGCAATGTGACTTTGAGCGAGGTCGGGGACTTCGTGAGGATGTTCGCCAGTGCCGCGCGTGCGGCATCGCCGCTGTCGGCACGCAACCGGTCGACAATGTCTTCGACGTCGTTTGGACCGTAGCAGCGATCGATCCATTGCCGAGCCGCGGGCAATCGGCCGGCAGGCGGTGGGGTCGACATTTCGCCGAGGCGAGCCCGCACATCATTGGCCGTGCGGCATTCGGCCAGTGCCGCCGGCAATTCGGCAAGCCTGGCGGCGGCAATATGCACATCAGCAAACCCGCAATAGATCGCGTCGGCCGCGTTCATGCGATCGCCGGTCAGCGCCAAATGCGTGCCGGTACATCCGGGCGACCGCGCCAGCAAGAAGGAGGCGCCGACATCGGGGAAAAATCCGATCCCGACCTCCGGCATTGCCGCCGCCGAGCGCTCGGTCACGATGCGGTGCGCTGCGTGCGCCGAGAGCCCAACGCCGCCGCCCATCACCACGCCGTCCATGACGGCGATGACCGGCTTCGGATAGCGCGCGGTCAACACGTTCAGATGATATTCAGTCGACCAGAACTGCGCCGGGAGGGAGTCGCCGGACTTGGCCGCATCGTAGAGCGCACGGATGTCGCCGCCGGCACACAGGCCGCGCTCGCCGGCGCCGTCGATCAGGACTGCGCCGACGCTCGGGTCGGTCGCCCAGGAGCGCAGCAACGCCGTCATCGCCACGGCCATGTCGAGCGTCAGCGCGTTGAGCGCTTTCGGCCGGTTGAGAGTGATCCGGCGCAGCGCCCGCTCCTGGCGGACAATAAGCTCGCCGTCCTGAAAAACCACTTCGCTCATCGTCCGACGAGGCTTCTTGCCACGATGAGACGCATGATCTCGTTGGTTCCTTCGAGGATCTGATGCACGCGTAAATCGCGCACGATCTTTTCGATGCCGAATTCCGACAGGTAGCCGTAGCCGCCGTGTAGCTGCAGCGCCTGATTGGCGACCTCGAAGCACGTATCGGTGACAAAGCGTTTGGCCATGGCGCAGAGCGGCGTCGCGTTCGCATCCTTGCGGTCGAGCGCGGCGGCCGCTCGCCACAAAAACGTGCGCGACGCCTCGAGCCCGGTCGCCATATCGGCGAGGCGGAACTGCAGGCCCTGAAACTCTTCGAGGCGTTTGCCGAAGGCACGGCGCTCTTTCATGTAGGCCAGCGACTTTTCCAGGGCAATCTGGGCGCCGCCGAGCGAACAGGCCGCAATGTTGAGCCGACCGCCGTCAAGACCGGCCATGGCGATCTTAAAACCGATGCCTTCCTCGCCAAGCCGGTTGCCAACCGGTACACGCGCGTCCTGGAATATGACGGCGCGCGTCGGCTGTGCGTTCCAACCCATCTTGCGTTCGTTAGCGCCGAGCGAAATGCCTGCCGTATCGCCTGGGACGACGAGCGTCGAGATCCCGGACGGACCGGCCCCGCCGGTCCGTGCCATCACCACGTAGAGGTCGCCGGCACCGGCTCCCGAGATGAACTGCTTTTGGCCATTGAGGACGTAGGCATCGCCGTCGCGCACGGCGCGCGTCGTCAGCGCCGCCGCATCCGAGCCCGCGCCCGGCTCGGTCAGGCAATAGCTCGCCAGCAGCTCCATCGTGCACAGTTTCGGCAGCCATTTCTTGCGCTGCTCATTGGAGCCATAGGCATCGATCATCCAAGCGGCCATGTTGTGGATCGACATATAGGCCGCCACCGTCGGGCAGCCGGTGGCCAGCGCCTCGAAAATCAAGGTCGCGTCGAGCCGGGACAGCGCCGAACCCCCCACATCCGCGCAAATATAGATACCGCCCATGCCGAGCGCGGCGGCCTTGCGCATTTCGGCAACGGGAAAATGCTTGGCTTCGTCCCAGGCCAGCGCCTGCGGTGCGAAGACCTCCGCGGCAAAGGCGCGGGCCATGTCGCGGACAGCGACTTGGTCTTCAGCGAGAGAAAATTGCGGCGAACCGGCTGAGGATGAATCGAGCATAAAGGCGCTACCCAGCCTGGCGGCCAGTTGGGTCACGGCTCTAGACCCAAGGATTTCCGCGTTAAAATGAGCGCGATGTATGAAATAGCATTGTCGTTTTCCTCCAGCAATGCGAGAATTCAGGGCATATTGGGCCAGGTAACCAACGTTGGCGACCATGGATTGGGGGATCTGCGGTTTCCGCGTGCGGTAGGTCTTGGCATTGGCCCACGGCACACTGACGGCGCCCTTGAGTCGCTCAAGCGGTGCGGACCGCCGTTACGAGCGGTGCGCTTCTCATCGAAGCGCAAAACCAATAGGGGCGGAGTAACGCCGTGCAATCGGTCGATCTCGGCTTAGATACGCTGCCCAAGCTTCTGATCCACAATGCTGGCGCGATCGGCAGCCGACCCGCCATGCGCCACAAGGATCTCGGCATCTGGCAAGCGTGGACATGGGCGCAGATGCTCGAGGAGGTTCGCGCCTTCTCGATCGGGCTCGGCGAGCTCGGCCTCAAGCGCGGCGACAAGTTCACCATCATCGGCAGCAACCGCCCGAGGCTCTATTGGGCGATGTGCGCGGGCCAAGCTCTCGGCGCCGTGCCGGTGCCGGTTTATGCCGACGCCGTAGCCGACGAGATGGCCTTCGTCTTGGCGCATGCCGAGGCGATGCTGGCCGTCGTCCAGGACCAGGAGCAGGTCGACAAGATCATTGCGGTGTCGGATCGGCTCCCGCATCTTGGCCAAGTCATTTATGACGAGCTGCGCGGATTGAAGGACTACGACCACGGCCGCTTGATCGCTTTCGAGGACGTGCAAAGCATCGGCCGTAAAAAGCTTGCGAGCGATCCCGAGTGTCTGCGGCATTGGGAAGCCGGCGTTGCGGCGGGCAAGGGCAGCGATCTCAGCGTCATTCTTTACACGTCGGGGACGACGGGCCGCTCCAAGGGCGTGATGCTTACCCATGAGAATACGATCGTCTCGGCGCGCAATGCCAACGCTTTCGACCGTCTCGATCAGGACGAGGAGGTGATCGCCTATCTGCCGCTAGCGTGGGTCGGCGATTACATTTTTTCTTACGTCCAGTCCTACGTCGCGGGCTACTGCGTCAATTGTCCGGAGGCACCTGATACGGTGGTCCAGGATCGGCGCGAGATCGGCACGACTTACGCGTTCGCGCCGCCCCGGGTCTACGAAAACGTCCTGACGCTGACCACGGTGCGGATGGCGGATGCCAGCGCGCTCAAGCGCAAGGTGTTCGATTTCTTCATCGCAGTGGCGGGGCGCTGGGGGGAGAAGATTCTTGACGGCGAAAAGGTGCCGCTGACCGCTCGCGTCCTCTATGGCCTCGGCAATCTGTTCGTCTACGGGCCGCTCATGAACCAGTTCGGGCTATCGCGAATCCGCGTGGCGTATACCGCCGGTGAGGCGATCGGCCCTGAAATCTTCCGCTTCTGGCGCGGCATCGGGCTCAACTTGAAGCAGCTGTACGGGCAGACTGAGGCTTCGGTTTACATCAGCGCGCAGCCGGACGGTGAGATCTATGCCGACACCGTCGGCAAGGCCTCACCTGACGTCGAGATCAAGATCTCGGATGCCGGCGAAGTCATGTTTCGGTCGCCCGGCGTGTTCGCCGGTTATTACAAAGACCCTGATAAGACCGCCGAGGTGCTCACGCCCGACGGCTGGGTGCATACCGGCGATGCCGGTTTCTTCGACCCGAAGACCGGCCAGTTGAAGATCATCGACCGCGCCAAGGACGTCGGACGCCTGAGCGACGGCACCGTGTTCGCGCCCAAATACATCGAGAACAAGCTGAAGTTCTATCCAAACATCCGCGAGGCTGTGGCAATCGGCGCCGGCCGCGACGTCGTCTGCGCCATGATCAACATCGATCTGACGGCGGTCGGCAGCTGGGCCGAACGGAACAATGTCGTCTTCGGCTCGTATCAGGAGCTCGCCGCCAATCCGCGGGTCTACGACATGATCGCGCGGCATATCGACGAAGTGAACCGGTCGCTTGCGGAGGAGGAGATAATGGCCGGCGCGCAAATCCGGCGCTTTCTCATCCTGCACAAGGAACTCGATCCGGACGACGGCGAACTCACGCGCACGCAGAAACTCCGCCGCGGCCACATCATTGATCGCTACGCGCCGCTGGTCGAGGCGTTCTACGACGGCTCAGCGACGGCGGAAATCTCGACGGAAGTCACCTTCGAGGATGGGCATAAGGGTGTAATCGCGGCGCGCTTGGTGATCCGCGACATGCAACCCTATCCGGCGCGGGCAGCGAAAATGGAGCGCGCGGCGTGAGGGCGCCGTCCTCGCGCGAGGCGGCGCTCGGCGAGGTCTTGCTCGCAGTGGAGGACGTTTCACTCGCATTCGGCGGCGTGCGCGCGTTAACCAGCGTCTCGTTCGACATCCGCAAGGGCGAGATCCGCGCCATCATCGGGCCCAACGGCGCCGGCAAGACGTCCATGCTCAACGTCATCAACGGTTTCTACCAACCGCAATCGGGACGCATCACGTTCAAGGGCAAGGAGCGCACATCGATGCGGCCATATGCCGCGGCCGAAGGCGGCATCGCCCGCACGTTCCAAAATCTGGCGCTGTTCAAGGGAATGACCACCCTCGACAACATTCTTGCCGGCCGTGCGCTCAAGATGCGGCGTGGCTTCTTCTGGCAGCTCATCCATCACGGCCCCGCGCTCCGCGAAGAGGTCGAGCATCGGCGGCGGGTCGAGGAAATCATCGACTTTCTCGAGATCGCGGCCATCCGCAAAATCCCGGTCGGACGTCTGCCCTACGGCCTGCAGAAAAGGGTGGAGCTCGGTCGTGCGCTGGCCATGGAGCCCGACCTGTTGCTGCTCGACGAACCGATGGCCGGCATGAACCTCGAAGAAAAGGAAGACATGTCGCGGTTCATTCTCGACGTGAATCAGCAATACGGCACGACAATCGCGCTGATCGAGCACGACATGGGCGTGGTCATGGACCTGTCCGATCGTGTCGTCGTGCTCGATTACGGCCGCAAGATCGCCGACGCCACACCCGACGAGGTCAAGAGCGACACGAACGTCATCCGCGCCTATCTGGGCGAGCCGCATGGGGTGAGCGTATGACCGTGGATCCGGCACCAGGCGCATGTCGTCGCGTCGTCGTCGCGCCCACTTTGGCGATCGGGTAGGTGGCGTATGGATATCATCCACAAGGTCTTCATCGATCCGTTTGTGCAGATGGGAATGGCGCCGGATCTTCTGGTGCAGACCCTATGGGACGGCCTCGTCGGCGGCGTGCTCTATGCCCTGATTGCGCTCGGTTTCGTCCTGATCTTCAAGGCGTCGGGCGTATTCAATTTTGCGCAAGGCATCATGGTCGTGTTTGCCGCGCTGACGCTGGTCGGCCTGAACGAGCATGGCGTGCCGGCCTTTGTCGCGCTCGGCCTCACCGTCGTTGTCATGTTCGTGCTGGCGTTCGCGGTCGAACGGCTGGTGCTGCGGCCGCTGGTCAACCAGTCGGACATTATTCTGTTCATGGCGACCTTCGGCATCACCTATTTCCTCATCGGGTTCGGCCAGCTGGTATTCGGTGGCAATCCCAAGGTGATGATCGCGCAACAGCTCTATCTGCCGGGCGGCGCCATCGAATTCAAAGGCCTCGGCGGCTTCGTGTCGCTGCAGAAGATCGATATTGCGGCGGTGATCATCGCTTCGGTGATGGTGGCGGTACTGGCGGTGTTCTTTCAACGCACCCGTATCGGACGCGCGCTGCGTGCGGTCGCCGACAGTCATCAGGCGGCGCTGTCGGTCGGCATCTCGCTGGAGCAGATTTGGGTCATCGTGTGGTTTGCCGCCGGTATCGTCGCGCTGGCCACCGGCATCATGTGGGGCGCCCGGTCCGAGGTTTCCTTCTCGCTGCAGATCATCGCTCTCAAGGCGCTGCCGGTCCTGATCCTCGGCGGGCTCACGTCGATTCCGGGAGCCATCGTCGGCGGCCTCATCATCGGCATCGGCGAAAAGCTCGCCGAATTCTATTGGGGGCCGCTGCTCGGCGGCGGCATCGAGAGCTGGTTCGCCTATGTGATCGCGCTCGGATTTCTGGTGTTCCGGCCGCAGGGCCTGTTTGGCGAAAAGCTCATCGAGCGGATTTGACGATGCTGTATCGCGAGGCCGGCCAGTACAAGACGAATTACGCCGCCGACATGGCGGTGTTCCCGATCCTGCAGGACCGCATCGGAATCGCGGTCATTTTGCTGATCGCCTTCGTGGTCTTTCCGCTTGCCGGCAACGACTTCGTGCTCAACGCGGTGATGATCCCGTTCCTCATCTTCTCGCTGGCCGCGATCGGACTCAATCTGCTCACCGGCTATGCCGGCCTGCTTTCGCTCGGCACCGGCGCGTTCATGGGGGTCGGCGCTTATGCCTGCCTCAAGCTCACGACTATCTTTCCCCATGTCGATATCATCATCTGGATCATCGCGTCGGGGTTCTTCTCTGCGGCGATCGGCGTGCTGTTCGGGCTGCCGTCGCTGCGCATCAAAGGCTTCTATCTGGCGGTGGCGACGCTGGCCGCGCAGTTCATTCTCGAGTGGTGCTTCATCCGCATCCCCTGGCTCTACAATTACAGCACTTCGGGAGCGATCGAAGTTCCGTTGCGGACCTTCATGGGCATCGCGGTGACCGGCCCGACCGCCACCTCGCCGACGCGCTATCTGGTGGTGTTGAGCATCGTCGTGGCGATGACGTGGGTCGCCTCGAACATCGTCCATGGCCGCATCGGCCGGATGTGGATGTCGGTGCGCGACATGGACCTTGCCGCCGAGCTGATCGGCATCAGGCTGCTGCGCGCCAAGCTGCTGGCCTTCGCAGTGTCGTCGTTTTATTGCGGCGTGGCCGGCGCGATGATGGTTTTCCTCTGGTACGGGGGCGCCGAGGCGAACGTCTTTGCCATCGACCAGAGCTTTCTCGTGCTGTTCATGGTGATCATCGGCGGCCTCGGCACGCTGATCGGTTCGTTCTTCGGCGCCGGCCTGATCTACATCCTGCCGATCGCGCTGCGCGCGATCCCGGCGGCGTTCGGCCTGCCGATCCGTCCCGCCGCGGCCGAGCAATTGACGTTCCTGATCGTCGGCGCCCTGATCATCGTGTTTCTGATCGTCGAACCGAACGGCCTCGCCCGGCTGTGGCAAATCGGTAAACAGAAATTGAGGGTGTGGCCCTTTCCTTACTAATGGTGCACACTGTGTCGCAATTCCCGCCGCTGACGGCCCCGTTGGCCGGGATCCCTCGTTCCCCTGGAAGCCGAGGGCCAACATAGGCGCGCCGGCCTAGGCTGGCGCAAACAAGGGAGAGAACATCCATGCGTCTGAAGCATCTTGCTCTCGGTTTGGCAGTCGTTATCGCCGCGCCGGCTACCGTGACGGCGGCACAAGCGGAAGACGGTATCTATATCCCTCTGTTCAGCTACCGAACCGGACCCTTTGCCGGCTCCGGCATCCCGATCGCCAACGGCATGGCCGACTATCTCAACATGCTCAACGAGCGCGACGGCGGTATCGGCGGCGTCAAGCTCATCGTCGACGAATGCGAGACCGGTTACGACACCAAGAAAGGCGTCGAGTGCTACGAGTCGGTGAAGGGCCGTAATCCGGTGATCGTCAATCCGTATTCGACCGGCATCACACTGCAGCTGATCCCGAAAGCGGCAGTCGACAAGATTCCGCTTCTGTCGATGGCCTACGGCCTTTCCGCTTCGGCCGACGGCAATCTTTTTCCGTGGATCTTCAATCCGCCGGCAACGTACTGGGATGGCGCCTCCGCGTTCGTCAAACACGTCGCCGATATCGAGGGCGGGTTCGACAAGCTCAAGGGCAAGAAGCTCGGGCTCCTGCATCTCGATGCGCCGTTCGGCAAGGAACCGATTCCGCTGTTGCAGTCGCTGGCGGCCGACTACGGCTTTGAACTGAAACTCTATCCCGTCGCGGTCGCGGAAATGCAGAACCAGGCTTCGGTCTGGCTCAATATCCGCCGCGACCGGCCCGACTGGATCTACCTGCAGGGCTTCGGCGCCATGAACCCGACGGCGGTCAAAGAAGCGTCGAAGACCGGCTATCCGATAAACCGGCTGGTCGGCAATTGGTGGGCCGGCAACGACGACGACGCCCGCCCGACCGGCATGGACGCCAAGGGTTACACCTCGCTCGACGTCAACGCCGTGGGGACGAACTTCCCGGCGATCCAGGACATCCTCAAATCCGTCGTCGACAAGGGCAAGAGCCAGGTCACCTCGAAGGACAAGGTCGGCGAGAACTTCTACAACCGCGCCGTCTGGAATTCGGTGATCATGGCCGAGGCGATCCGCACCGCGCAGAAGCTGACCAACAAGAAGCAGGTGACCGGCGAAGACGTGCGCCGCGGCTTTGAATCGCTCGATATCAGCACCGCGCGCATGAAGGAGATCGGTCTGGCAGGCTTCGCTTCTCCGATCAAGTTGAGCTGCTCCGATCACAACGGGCACAGCGGCATCTCGCTGGTCGAATGGGATGGAACGAAATGGCAGACGATCGTGCCCTCGATCCAGCCGATCAAGGACAAGGTGCTACCGCTGATCGACAGCGCCGCGCAGGATTACGTCAAGGCCAACGCCGGCTGGCCGAAGCGGACCGAGACTTGCGACAAGTCTTCGTGATCCGGCTCGCTTGAGTAGGATCTCGGTCTAGCGGGTAGGTGAGGGGCTCTGGTCTGACCATGGCCCCTCATCCGTTTCTCACCGCGGCAAATCGAACTCGCGGCGCGAGGAGAAAGGGCGAAGAACGACCATGACCGCCGTTGCGTCGACGATGTCCAATCCGGTCGCGGCAACAAACGTCGCGCCTATTCTCTCGCTCAACAACGTCGAAGTCGTTTACGACCGCGTCATTCTCGTGCTCAAGGGCGTATCGCTCTCGGTGCCGAATGGCGGCATCGTTTCGCTGCTCGGAGCCAACGGCGCCGGCAAGACCACCACGCTGAAAGCGATCTCCAATCTGCTGCATTCCGAGCGCGGCGAAGTGACCAAGGGGGCGATCGTGTTCGACGGCGCTGAGGTTCAGGGGCTCGCGCCGAACGAGGTGGTGCGCCGCGGCTGCATCCAGGTGATGCAGGGCCGCTACTGCTTCGGCCATCTCAGCGTCGAGGAAAATCTGCTCACCGGCGCGTTTACCCGG
>Ga0181532_10005518_pt1 | contig 10723 bp, 8 predicted proteins | sample PEATcosm2014_Bin_33_FD_119768 | JGI IMG/M metagenome (GOLD analysis project Ga0181532, IMG submission 119768) | Peatland microbial communities from MTU Mesocosm Facility, Houghton, MI, USA - PEATcosm2014_Bin11_30_metaG | ecosystem: Environmental > Terrestrial > Soil > Wetlands > Peat | place... | reverse complement strand
TAGTCAAAACCCGCGACATCGGGCTCGATCACGACATCGGCGGCGTTTCGCCACACGGAACTCATCATGTCCTGCGCGATGGCGAACGATTGCCCGATCACGTCAAAGTAATGCCGGGGCGCGGTCGTCTTCGACCACTGCCCCTTCAGGTGCACGCCCAGCACGCGCTGCGCGCCCATCGCACGCAGAGGAACCGTCGGCACGGGGTAGGAGAGCATGCCATCCACCAGCCAACTCCCACGAATCTCAACTGGCAGGAACATCCCCGGATAGGCGCAACTCGCCCGCACCGGATCGATGATCGGGCCGGAGGTGAAGACCGTTCCCTTCCCGGTGTTGAAGTCGGTGGCCGTAACCCCGAGAGGAATACGCAAGTTTTCAAACGTCTGTACCTTCAATGTGCGCGAGAGAAACGCGGTCATGCGGTCGTTCGACGCAAAACCGTAGCGTGAGAGCGTCCAGCGCGCGAAGGTGGTGAAGCGAACTTGGTGGGCGATTTCTTCCAGTTCAGCGATCGTAAGTCCACTGCAATACGCCGCACCCATGATTGCGCCTACACTGGTGCCCGCAATCATGCTCACCGGAATGCCTTCTTCTTCAAGGGCCTTGAGGACTCCGATATGCGCGATGCCGCGGGCAAAACCTCCGCCCAATGCCACACCGATTGCAGGCATGCGCTTGGCTTCGGTTGCACTCGTCCTGCGAGACAATTCGCGGCTGAAGGCTTGCACAGACCGGATTACTTTGCCCAGACTCTTCATTTGGAGCCCCACACTCCTGGTTTGCCGAAGCCGCAAACCTTACTTCTCTAGCTGTAAGATGCCAGAAGCCACCCGGAGGTACAAGCCACCTTGGTGCTATTGGCAGTTACAGTAGAGTCCAGTGTCGAGTTACCCGAAACCATGTAGCCACCCAGGCTGTAGCAGATAACTCGTTTATCTTCATCATTTGGCGTTTTTGGCGGTCCCCAGAATGGGCCGCTCCCGCCGTCCTGCGCGCTCTCTGGGGGTCTCCAGATCCAGCCGTAGCTCGTCGCAATATTGCCTGTACCTGGAGGCGAGTTCAGGCGCTAGAATCCAGAGTTCGCGAGCGCCGCAAGAGCCGAACCAGCGAACACTGGGCAGCAAGGGAGGAAAGCAACGATGGCAAGCTACATTGGCGCCATTGATCAGGGAACGACAAGTTCGCGCTTCATCGTGTTCGATCGGTCCGGACGCATCGTGAGCTCAGCGCAACGCGAGCATGAGCAGATCTATCCCAGGCCAGGATGGGTGGAGCACGATGCAGAGGAAATTTGGCGCCGCACCAATGACGTCATGCAAGAGGCGATGGACGCTCGTGGATTGCGGCCGGAAGACCTGGCTGCGATTGGGATTACCAACCAGCGCGAAACCACGGTGGCGTGGCACAGAAAAAGTGGACACCCCATTTACAACGCGATTGTCTGGCAGGACACGCGAGTGGCTCCCGCAGTCGCCGAGTTTGCCGCGCCTGGCGGGCAGGACCGCTACCGCACCCGCACCGGCCTCCCGCTCGCAACTTACTTCAGCGGCCTCAAGATTCGCTGGATTCTCGAAAATGTTGCGGGCGCGCGAGCGCAAGCCGAAGCGGGCGATCTGCTGTTTGGCAACATGGATACTTTTCTGATCTGGCACCTCACCGGCGGACCGCAGGGCGGAGTCCACGTGACCGACGTGACCAATGCCAGCCGCACCCAACTGATGAACCTCAACACGCTGCAGTGGGATCGGGAAATATTGCAAGACTTCGGCATTCCGATTGCCATGCTGCCCAAGATTGTCTCGAGCAGCGAGGTGTACGGCACTGCGCGCCACCCCGCCGTTGTGGGCGTTGCCATCAGTGGCGATCTCGGCGATCAGCAAGCTGCTCTGGTCGGCCAGGCTTGCTTCAAGCCAGGAGAAGCGAAGAATACCTACGGCACCGGCTGCTTCATGCTGATGAACACCGGAGAAAAGGCAGTGCTCTCCAATTTCGGTCTGCTGACTACGCTGGCCTATCAGTTCGGCGCGAAGCCGGCTTGCTATGCGCTCGAAGGAAGCATCGCGATTACCGGCGCCCTGGTGCAGTGGCTCCGCGATAATCTCGGGCTCATTGAAAAGAGTTCTGACATTGAGGCGCTTGCCCGAACCGTAAATGACAACGGCGGCGCCTACTTCGTGCCCGCCTTCTCTGGTTTGTACGCGCCCTATTGGAAAGACGACGCACGCGGCGTGATCGCTGGCTTGACCCGCTTCGTCAATAAAGGACACATCGCCCGCGCCGTGCTCGAGGCGACTGCGTTCCAGGTCCGCGAGGTGGTCGATGCTATGGCCAAGGACTCTGCCATTACTCTTGATGTCCTGCGTACCGACGGTGGAATGGTCGGAAACGATCTGCTGATGCAATTCCAGTCAGACATTTTGGCTAAGCCGGTAGTGCGTCCGATGGTGAAAGAGACCACTGCTCTGGGTGCTGCCTATGCCGCCGGACTGGCGGTCGGCTTCTTCCAGGATACCCACGAACTCGTCGCCAACTGGGCAGTCGATCAACGCTGGGAGCCGACCATGGATAACGAATCTCGCGAACGGCTCTATCACTTCTGGAAGAAAGCGGTGACACGCTCGTTCGACTGGGTGGAATCGCCGCAGATTGGTGCAGATTAGTAACCAAGGAGATGCGTAAATGCATGGACCATTTCTAGGCGAATTCATGGGCACGCTGGTGCTGATTTTGCTGGGTGATGGCGTCGTCGCCAACGTTCTGCTGAAGAAATCGAAAGGCGAAAACTCCGGTTGGATCGTGATCGCAACGGCATGGGGAATGGCCGTGGTTGCGGGCATCTTCACGGCCATCGCTTTCGGCAGCCCGGGCGCTCACATCAATCCGGCGATTACGTTGACGGTGGCCCTGATATCCGGAGACTGGTCGAACGTCGTCCTCTTCTGGGCCGCGCAATTGCTGGGCGCTTTTGCCGGCGCCAGCCTGGTCTGGATGACCTACCTCCCACACTGGAAAATGACGCCCGACGCGGGAGCGAAGCGGGCGATCTTCTGCACTGCACCGGCCATCCGCAACCTTCCGGCAAATCTGCTGACCGAAATTATTGCTACGACTTGCCTGATCGTCGTTGGCTTCAGCTTCGGGAGCAAGGCCGTGTCCTCTACCGGTCTTCCGGCTGGATTTGGCCCGTGGTTGTGGGGAGTCCTGGTATGGGCGATCGGCTTGAGTCTGGGCGGGCCTACGGGATACGCGATGAACCCGGCTCGTGACTTTGGCCCGCGGGTGGCCCACGCTATCCTGCCCATTAGCGACAAGGGAAATTCAGATTGGGGATATGCGCTGGTGCCGATCATTGGTCCATTGATCGCTGGTGGCATCGGTGCCGCAATTATCAGGCTGGTGGGCATCTCATGACCGCGTTCTTTGCAAAAAAGACCCTGGTTTCCTCTCGGTGCCTCTGTGTCCCCTGTGGTGAAGACTCTGACTTTTTTATCCACAAGAGAAGTTGTCCAGCGTGGACGCGATGAATCGAACCGACATGTGGCGCCGCATCGAAGAGCATCCCAAAGCGTGGGACATGATCGTCGCGGGCGGAGGCGCGACCGGCGTTGGCGTTGCCATCGATGCCGCGTCACGCGGATACGATGTGCTGCTGCTTGAGCAGAGCGACTTCGGTAAGGGAACCTCCAGCCGCAGCACCAAGCTGGCACACGGCGGCGTGCGCTATCTGGAGCAGGGCAATATTGGGCTGGTCATGGAAGCGCTCAAGGAGCGCGGACTGCTTCTGCAAAACGCGCCTCACATCGTGCACGATCTGGCGTTCGTTGTGCCGAACTACGACTGGTGGGAAGCGCCCTTTTACGGTCTCGGCCTGAAGCTCTATCAGTTGCTGGCCGGCAAGTACGGATTTGGCGTCTCGCGCATTCTCTCCCGGGAAGAGACGCTCAAACATCTGCCCACACTGAAGACCGATGGGCTGCGTGGCGGCGCGGTTTATTATGATGGACAATTCGACGACGCGCGGCTGCTCATCCACATGGTGGCCACCGCTTTTGAGCGTGGCGCCACCTTGCTGAATTATGCGGAAGTCAAGGGGCTAACCAAGGACGCCCAGGGATTTGTGGACGGGGTCAGCGCACGGGATGTCGAAACCGGCAACGAATTTCGCGCCTATGCGAAAGTTGTCATCAACGCCACCGGCGCTTTCAGCGACCTGCTTCGACTGAAGGCGGAGCCTTCCGCGACTCCAATGATCGTCCCCAGCCAGGGTATTCACCTGGTCTTGGCCTCGAGTTTTCTCGAAGGCAACAGCGCGGTCATGGTTCCGCACACCAGCGACGGCCGCGTATTATTCGCGATTCCCTGGCACGGCCACACGCTGGTCGGAACCACCGACACACCCGTTGCAGCGGCAACGCTCGAGCCGGTCGCCATGGATGAGGAGATCGAATTCATCCTCGCGACCGCCGGGCAATACCTGACGAAAGCACCTACCCGCGACGATGTGTTGAGCGTTTTCGCCGGCATCCGGCCGCTGGTGCGCGCCACGGGCGCGGCCAGCGGTGTTTCCACGGCGACGTTATCCCGCGACCACGTCATCCACATCGATCGCTCCGGCCTGGTCACCGTCTGCGGAGGAAAGTGGACGACGTACCGGCATATGGCCGAGGATTGCGTCGATCAGGCGGCAACGCTCGCACAGTTGCCGGAAAAGCCGTGCGTGACGCACCACCTGCGCATCCACGGCTTCCAAGGTGTCGAGAAGGGGGACACCGCGAAAGAAGACGCGGCGAAAGAACTGGGGCCGCTGGCTGTCTACGGTTCGGATGCGTACGAGATTCGCAAGCTCATCGATACTGACCCTCGGCTCGGCGAACCGCTGCATGCGTCGCTGCCCTACCTGAAGGCGGAAGTGGTTTGGGCGGCACGACACGAAATGGCTCGCACCGTGGAAGACACGCTCGCAAGGCGTACACGGGCGCTGTTCTTGAATGCGCGCGCCGCCCTCGAAATGGCGCCAGCAGTCGCGGACTTGATGGCTCCAGAACTGGGTTGGGACAAGGCTGCCCAGGCGAAACAGCTGGCTTCGTTTCGTGAGGTCGCTTCGAACTTCGCGCTTCGGCCCTAAGCAGAACGGGGCCTAAATTCGGACGCCCCCCGCGGGTGGATTCTCAGACACCCGCGATGCCTTGCGGCGATTCCTCGGACCATTCCATACAACTTTTCGGAAGCTTCCGGGTTCAATAGTATGTAGGGGTGTGACTTTCTGCTGGAGGAGATCTTGAAAATATCGCGCCTGTTTCGTAAGACACTCGGTTCATCGTTGGCGGCAAGCGCCGCTGTTTTGTTCTTTGTGGTTGGCGCAGCAGCTTTGGCTTGCGCCCAGAGTGGTGCCATGACCCCTTATCAGGGCGAATCGGACGGCGTCAGCGCCGGCGGGCAATGGCTGGAGTTCCACTCCGTCGACAAGATGACGGGAGAGAAAAAAGTGCGCTTCGAGCTTCAGTCGAATAATTATTTCCGCGAGGACCCGGACTACAAGCCTAGAGTGAATCTGTATTGCAGCAACGGCAAGTACAAGCTCGGAGACTTCAATCCCGGAGTCAGGTTGCCTCCCCCAAACCGCCCCGGCTTTTGGGGACAGCCCCAGTTGGAAGTGCAGGTCCGGGTTGACGATACCAACTACTTCAAGGGTTGGAATTGGATGCGCGGCCATTTCCTCTCCATGGATAAAGGCACCGTGCGGGGATTGATCGGGGCCCAGATTTTAAACGTGGCACTCCCCACGCGAAGCGGCCGACAGATTGCGGAGTTTTCTCCCGCCGGGCTGAATCTGGATCGAGTCAAACAGGCCTGCGATCTGACGCCGAAGAAGCCGAGCAAGGGCTAAGGACTTAGGACTGGGAAAAAGGACGAGGTCTAGGGCTGGGACTTGCGACCAGGACTGTCGTCCGCGGACTTCGCCAGGCCCACGGCCATGGAGGCGTAGCGAAGATGAATAAGGTATTTGCACTTTCGCTTGTCTTATTGCCTGGGTTATTTGCGAGCGTACGGTCGATCGAGGCCCAGGACCGCACCTCGAAACTTGAGGCGTATGGCGGATACTACTACGCGCGCTTTAACGTAAGTGCCAACGTCCCCGGTTTCCCGCCCTCGGCAACATACAACGGAAACGGCGGGGGTGGCCAGCTCGAGTACAACGCTAACAATTGGCTCGGTGTGGTGGGAGATCTGGGCGGCTATGGTGCGACGGCCACCACCAACGGCGCATTGGTCGGAGGAGCGTTTACCTATCTTGCTGGACCCAGGGTGAATTTCAGGCACGGCAAAGTTACGCCGTTCGCTCAGACCCTCTTCGGAGGCATTCGCACAACCGACGGGATTGGCCGTTCGGGGCCCGAAAATAATTTGGCGATGACGGCGGGCGGCGGCATTGATTTCAAAATATCCAGGCACGCCTCCGTTCGCCCCGTGCAGGCCGAGTACTTTATGACCAAAATCCCCGACGGTCTCAACAACCGCCAGGACAATTTGCGGCTCGGCGCCGGAATTGTTTTTCGGCTGGGCCGGGAGTAGTTCCGGCGCTCGACCTGCCCGCTCCTGCATCCCCGGCCCTTCCCGCGAATCCAATGATGGTATCTTTGGATTCGCATCGGGAAGCGCATGAGGATTGGCATAACCTGTTATCCGACCTACGGCGGCAGCGGAGTTGTCGCCACCGAATTGGGGCTGGAGCTGGCTCGGCGGGGCCACGAGATTCATTTCATCTCGTATTCGCAGCCCATTCGACTGACCGGACCGGAACCTAACATTCATTATCACGAGGTCGAGGTCACACGCTATCCACTATTTGAATATCCTCCCTACGACCTGGCGCTGGCGACGCGCATGGCCGAGGTGTCACAGCTCTACGAACTCGATCTGCTGCACGTGCACTACGCAATTCCGCACTCGGTGAGCGCGATGCTGGCGAAGCAGATGCTGGCGGCAACTCCTCCGCGGCGCAAGTTGCCGTTTGTGACCACCCTGCACGGCACCGACATCACTTTGGTCGGGCTCGACCGCTCGTATCTTCCGATTACGCGCTTTTCCATCGAGCAGAGCGACGGCGTAACCGCGATTTCCCAATATTTGCGCAACCGCACCCTTAATATTTTCGACATCAAGAACCACATCGAAGTCATCCCAAACTTCGTGAACTGCGACGAGTATCTGCGCAAGCCGGAGTGGATGGAAAAGCGCATCGAGTACGTCCGGGACGACGAGCGGCTGCTGGTGCACCTTTCCAACTTCCGGCCCGTGAAGCGTGTACTCGACGTGATCGAAATTTTTGACCGCGTGCGCAAGAAAATTCCATCCAAGCTGCTGCTGATTGGCGACGGGCCGGATCGTTCGCAGGCGGAATGGCTGGCGGTGCAAAAAGGCATTCACGAACACGTGCTGTTTCTCGGAAAGCAGGATCAGATCCGGGAAAAACTGGCCATGTCGGACGTGATGTTGATGCCGAGCGAACTGGAATCGTTTGGACTCGCCGCTCTCGAAGGCATGGCCTGTGAAGTCGTCCCGATTGCCACCCGTACCGGAGGAGTGCCGGAAGTGATTGAGCACGGTGTGACCGGATTTATGGCCGACGTCGGCGACGTGGAGACCATGTCGCGTTACGCCATCGAACTGCTGGGTGATGAATCTGCTCTGCGCGCCATGGGCAAACGGGCGCGCGCCGCCGCCATGGAGAGATTTTGTTCGAGCAAGATTATTCCGCTTTACGAAGGCTTTTACCAACGGGTGCTGGAGCAGTCGTCGAAGTCGTCATAAGCTCCTCCGGATTGGGCAGGATGGGCAGCCGCAACCGGATCAGCGTGCCGCCGCCTTCGCGGCTTTCGATCATCATCTTCGCCGCGTTGCCATAGAGCACCTTCAGACGCTCGGCAACGTTCGCCATGCCAATTCCCATGCTTGCCAGGTCATCCGTATGCTCGAAATCTCGAACCGACTCTTGGGCCGACTCCATGCCCACGCCGTCATCCTCGACCTCGACCACCAGCCTGGACTTGATGACGCGACTGCGCAGCGTGATGCTGCCGCCTTCGACCTTGGGAGAAAGTCCGTGCTTGATGCAGTTTTCAACCAGCGGCTGCAGCAGCATGCTGGGAACCATGGCTTCGAGAGACACCGGATCGAGATCCTTGACGACTTTGAGCTTGTCCCGTCCAAAGCGTACGACTTCAATATCCAGATAATTGTCGATGAACTCCACTTCTTCGCGCAGCGCGACAAACGAATCCGTGCTGTGCAACAAACGGCGAAGAATGGTCGCGAGTTTCAGGATCATCTCCCGCGCCGTATCGGGATCGAAGCGCACCAGCGAGGAGATGGAATTCAGCGTGTTAAACAGGAAGTGGGGATTGATCTGATTCTGCAACGCCGCCATGCGCGCCTGCAGCAGCAATCGTTCCTGCTCTTCCAGCTTGATCTGGATGCGGACGCTGTTGAAGATTTTCAATTCCGTGCCCACCACCATGACCACGGCCAGGTAAATCAGGCTCTCCACTAAATACCCGTTCAGAGTTTCGCCGGCGCCGCGGGCCCAGAGCCCAGGGCTTTCCAGACTAAAGATGGAGTTCGGCCAGAAGCGCCAGATTTCGGTCTGCAGAAAACGCAAGCCAACGATCGTCGCGAAAAAAGCAACCTGCCAATCGAACACGCGCGGTCGCGGCAGATTGCGGCGAATCATGCGATAGAGTGTGAGATCGATAAACGGGGAAAACGACCAGATATCTTCCTGTTCGGGCGCGGACCGGCGCAACCACCCGGCGGCAATTCCGGCAAAAACGTTCAACGGCATGGCGGCCCACTCGCCGTAAAACGCGGCGGGCAGCGACATCAATGCTCCGCCGACACCTCCCGACAAGCGTCCCCCAATCACGCCCAGCAGCAGCGATGTTTCAAGCGACAAGTCGCCGGCCAGGAAACTCTTGACACTGCATCGTATCCAGACGCCGAATCCGATGGGGATCGCCATCCACAGCGCCAGATAAATCTTGTGCCGGGTAGTGCGCTGCTCCCGAAAGATGAGGCTCTTGAATTCTTTGGAGCGCACCAGCGCGCTCGACAAGGCTGCCGCCACGCCCAGCTTGATCAGAAGATTGACGAGTATCAGCCGCGGTTCCAACATTTGAGTGTCTTCCTGAGCGGAGCCGAAAATTCACGAAGTGAAGTTTCGGCGGAGTCGAAGAGCCTGCCCCGAGCGAAGTCGAAGGGACCCCTACCCCTCATCGCACTGTCACTGCTCCGGCTTCAGGCTCCGATTGTATCCGCTGCCTGCTGCAAAAGCTGCTCGACATGGACGTTCGAGCCCGCCGGAACTCCGCCCTGCGCGAAATCGCGGCTGCCGCCGCCGCGGCCTCCGACCGGCGCCAAGACTTGCTTCAGCAACGCCCCCATATCAGCCGTCGCTCCAGTCGTGCCACCGGGCGTCTGAGCAAATACCAGACCCAGCGGATCCACCGTGCTCGCCACCAGCGCAATAGCTGGCGTCCCCGCTCGCGTCACTTTCTGCGCAAACAGTTTGGCAAACGCAATGTCGCGATCGAAAAACACCCGCACGATGATCTTCCGCCCAGTCGTCTCGCGCTGCGAATGAAAATCGGCCATAGCCATGACCTCGGCGAGTTCATCCAGCGCATCGTCGCTCTGCTTGCGCGACCGCTTGCTCTCTTCGACACTCTTGCGGATTTGCTCCGGCACATCCCACAACTGCGCCGAGAAAAGTGCAGCCGCCTCGGTGAGTGCGCCGTAGTCACGCCGCGCCGTGCGCACCGCGCGACCTCCGCAGACAAATTCAACTCGTATCCCCTGACGCACCTTCTCCGTTTTTCGCAGCAGAATCGATCCGATCTGTCCGCTGGAGCCGACGTGAGTTCCGCCGCACGCCGACAGATCGAAATCCGCAACCTCTATGAGACGCAGCTCGTCGCGTTCCGCGGGAGGCAGTTTACGCAGGCCAAGCTTCTCCGCTTCCGCGCGCGACACATAACGAATCCGCACCGGCCGATTCTCAAACACAATCTGATTGGCCCGCTTTTCGGCTCCGGCAATCTGCTCGGCGCTTACCGCAGGCGTCGCCAGGTCAATCGAGCAATGGTCTTCGCCCATGTGGAACGAAACCGTCGCCATCTGGTAAAGCTCGATAAAAGCGGCCGAGAGAACATGCTGTCCAGAGTGCTGTTGCATATGCTCGCGGCGCCGTTCCGGATCGATGCTGCCGCGTACACGAATACCGACCGCCGGCAACGTTGCCGGGGTTTGCAAGTAGTGCAGAACCCTGCCGTCCTCCGCGTCTGCCACTTCCGCGACCCGCAGGCGCTCGGCCCCCTCCAGTGTGAGCCATCCCGTGTCGTGCACCTGCCCGCCGCTGGTGGGATAGAAGGCGGTTTCACTCAGAATCACCGCCGGGCGCGGTTGCTCAGGCAAAGGTGGTGCAACCTCTTCGACCACCGAATCGAACTCGTGAAGTTCAGAACTGTCGTAGTAAAGACGCTTGGTCATGGACTTCTCGGTGGAGAACCGGGCGCCCCGCCCGGCCATCACAACTCCGGATGCAAGGCACCCGCCGAAAAACAAATAGCCAGGCACCGGCGCTCCACTGCACACGAAAGAGCCCGTTACCGTTGCTTCCTTCCGGACCTGGCGGGGTTGGCGGGAAAACGTCGCGCGGAAACCG
>Ga0181532_10005516_pt1 | contig 10729 bp, 8 predicted proteins | sample PEATcosm2014_Bin_33_FD_119768 | JGI IMG/M metagenome (GOLD analysis project Ga0181532, IMG submission 119768) | Peatland microbial communities from MTU Mesocosm Facility, Houghton, MI, USA - PEATcosm2014_Bin11_30_metaG | ecosystem: Environmental > Terrestrial > Soil > Wetlands > Peat | place... | reverse complement strand
GACAGCGATCGTCAAACCCTATCGATGGCTGGCGCAGTACTACGACGAGATCTTTTCGTCTTTTCGATTCCCGATGGATGCAGCACGCGAGCGCCTGTTGCGCCGCATCATGCCCGGTGTGGGCGCCGCCTGCGACCTCGCATGTGGCACGGGCACGACGGCTCTGAATTTAGCGCGCACGGGTATCACGATGTATGCTGTGGATCTATCGCCGCTAATGTGCCGGCTTACCCGTGAGAAGGCCAAGCGCGCCGGCTTGCGGATACGAGTAGTCCAGGCCGACATGCGGGACTTCCGGCTGCCGGAAGCAGTGGACCTGATTACGTGCGAGTTCGACGCACTGAATCATGTGCCCCGCAAAGCGGACCTGTGGAAGGTCGCCAGGGCGGCGGCGCGGGCCCTTCGAGCCGGAGGCCACTTCCTTTTCGATGTGAATAATGCGCTTGGATTCGAGCGGTATTGGACGGGCGCCGTCTGGTTCGAGAAACCGGACGTAGCCTTAGTGATGCGCAACGGCCATAGCCAGGGGGCCGACCGGGCGTGGAGCGATGTTGAGTGGTTCGTCCGGCAGGGAAGACTCTGGAGACGGTATCGCGAACGCGTGGAAGAAGTCTGTTGGGACGCCGGCGAGATCCGTCGCACATTCCAGGAGACAGGCTTCGATCAGGTGCGTTTCTGGGATGCCGCTCCGTTCTTCAAGGACAACTCGCTGATCGGGCGTGGCTGCCGCACGGTGTACCTGGCGCGCAAAGCCCGGACATCCAAGCGTTAGAGATAGCCGCCCTGCGGAGCGTTGCACGTGAAAGTTAGTTCGAGCGCGCTCCTGATGGCGTGTTCACTACTCCTTGAGGCCCACGAACAGCGGGCAGCCACGGCCAGGCGCGCGGACCGTGGCTACCTGCTCCCGCGGCCCCAGGCGTTGCACGGCACCGCCAGGTCCGCGTGCCGGGCTTACGGGATAGCCAGGAAGCCGTGGTTCAGACCGTTCATGTCCGTCCAAACTCCCATGACGGCTCCCGCCGGGTTGTTGCCATAGGGGTACGTACCGGAAGCGCCCGGTACATCGAAGTACGTAAGGTGGCCGGGACGCCCAGAAAACCGTGACCGTTTTAGTTCAAGTCCAGGTAGTATCCGTTTATCGCCCCTGCCGGGTTGTTGCTCGATACCCACGTGCCTTCGCCTACGCCTTCCAGGCCGCCCGGGCGATCAAAGGTCGAGATGTAACCGTGGGGATCGCGGACGAAGCCGTGCAAAAAACCGGCCGCGTCCCAGTAGACTCCAGTGACTTCCCCCTCCGGGTTCACGCTCATCGGGCCCACCCGTGATAAGTGTTGTTTCCATCGATGTACCATCCGGTCATCATCCCTGCCGGGTTCAGGGCATAAAAGGTCGGCGTGTCGGTGCCCTGGAAATAACCCGTCCCCGCATTGGCCCCGTTGACACGCGACGTGCGGGCCATGGCGGCGCTGGCCCTGGCGCGGGCAGGCGATACGGCAGGGGCTGAGAAGCTGGCGGCCGAGCTCGACCGGGCGTTCCCGCTGGACACGCTGGTCGAGAGGTATTGGCTTCCCACTATCCGGGCGGGAGTTGCCCTGGAGCGCAAAGACCCAACCGGGCCGTCGAGCTATTGAAGGTAGCGGGCAGCATCGAACTTGGCGGCCTGACCGGGAACCTCGCCATCTTTATGAGCCCCCCATATGTGCGCGGCGAAGCCTACCTCATGCTGCACGACGGCAACCGGGCGGCAGCGGAATTTCAGAAATTCATCGACCATCGAGGACTGGTGGTGAACCTCCCCTGGGGCGCGCTGGCCCGGCTGGGGCTGGCACGCGCTTACGCCTTGCAGGGCGACACGGCCAGAGCCCGGGGCGCTTATCAGGATTTCCTCACACTCTGGAAAGACGCCGACCCGGATGTCCCGATTCTGAAGGAAGCCAAGGTGGAATACGCCAAGCTGAGGTAGCCCTTGTACACGGTGCACAGGTCACTGGCCCAACTGGATCGTTCCCGGCAGTTCCGACATGGCTTATCGCCGTAAGCGTTCACAAACGGAGCCGTGGGAAATGAAAATCGAGATTCTGGACGATTGGTTGGGCACCCTTCCACTACTTTTTGTGGCGCTCCCAGAGGTTCCGCCGGCGCGGATCGAGTGCGTGCGGCGCGGACGAGCTTTCGCTGGCATAGCTCGCCCTTGGTGGATCCAGCCATCGCCGTGGCGACCGCCGATGCGGATGGCACCGGCTGCTTGCCCAAACCACCGCGGAACGCGCTCTCGCCTGGCCGCGGCAGGAACGCCCTACGCAAGCAGCCCGCCGCCTCGCGGGCGTGACGCCCGAAGTGTCCCCAGCCTATGAGCCAGGCTATTAGTGCTGGGCCGGTAGAGGGTTCATGCGCGCGGGCGGATTCCCTGGCCCGGCATTCCTGCCCCACAAAAGCTTAAATCGGTTTGCCGTCCGCGTCCAGGAACTTCAGTTCGCCGAGATTGAGCTCGCGTACACCAGCTTCGATCTTCGTGCGGTCACCCACAATCACCCACGTCAGGTTATCGGGACGCACCACGCGCTTGGCAATGGCTTCGATGTCGGAAACCTGCAGCGCGCGCACGCGGCCGGCGAACTTGTCGTAGTAATCGTCAGGCAGGCCATATTCGACCAGGGTCTCGATGGAGTTGGCCACCTCACCCATGGTCTCGCGCGAACCCGGCAGGCTGAGCGTCTCGTTGGCCTGCACCTTCGCCAGTTCCTCCGCCGTGGGCGGCTTCGCGCCCAGGATGCCGCGCAGTTCCTTGTCGATCTCGGCCAGCGATTCCTTGGTCTTGTCCGTCTGTACCGGCGCAAAGACCACAAACGGCCTCTGCCCGCGCGCATCCCAGTAGAAGCTCGACGCGCCATAGGACCAGTGTTTGTCCTCGCGCAGGTTCATGTTGATGCGCGCGCCGAAGTTGCCACCGAGCATATCGTTCATGGCCTCGATGGCGATCTCGTCGGGGTTATTCCGTGGCGGCGCGATCTCGCCGGCCAGAATCACCGACTGTATCGCGCCCGGCCGGTCGAGCAGGTAGACTACCGGCTTCGGCCGATACTCGACCGTGCCGATGTTCTTTGCCGGTATGTTACCCTGCTTCCATCCATCGAGCAGTTTTTCGAGCTTCGGCGTCACCTCGCTGAGAGTCGTGTCGCCGGTCACGATGAGCGTCGCGTGATTGGGTTTGAACCAGGTTTCGTGGAATTTGACCAGATCGTCGCGGGTGAGCTTCGAGACGCTAGCCTCGGTGCCGGAACCCGTGAGCGGATTGCCATAGGCGTGCCGCGGACCATACAGAAGGCCTGGAAATACCCGCAGGGCCATGGAACGGGGCGTGACCTTCTCGCGCTGAATAGCGGCGATCTGCAGCTTCTGCTGCCGCAGGAAATCGGATTCCGGGAACGACGGATGCAGGATCACATCGGCGTACAGTTCGAGCGACGAGTCCAGGTTCGTCTTCAGGGCGGAGAGCGAAACCTGGGAGGTGTCCAAGTCCGACCCAGCGCGCAATTGCGCGCCCAGGAGCGCGGCTTCTTCGCTGATCTGCAGGGCGGTGCGTTTGGCAGTTCCGCCATCCAGCAACGCCGTAGTCATGCTGGCCGTGCCGGGCGCGGCGAACTGATCGGCGGCATAACCTGCATCCACCTGGAGCCGGAATTCCACCACCGGGATTTCGTGGCGCTGGGCCAGGATCACCTTCAGACCGTTCGAGAGCGTCGCGCGTTCCAGCTTCGGCAGCTTCAACTCCGGCGGCGCTCCCGTCTCCGGCATCTTCGAGCGGTCCACGCTTTCCGTGGCGGTCTTGTAGCTCGGATACGGATGCACTTCCAGAATGTAGACGCCGTCGGAAAGCCAGCGCCGCGCGGCGGATTTCAAATCCTGCACCGAAGCGTCCGCGACGCGTTGCAATCGCGTCTTATAGAAGCCGGGGTCGCCCAGAAAAGCCTGGCCGCGCGCCAGCACGTCCGACTTGCCGCCGAAGCCGCCGATGCGGTCCGCGCCGCGAATGAAACCGGCGGCGTACTCCGTCTTCACACGCTGCAATTCCTGCGGCTCCGGACCGCTTTCCAGGAAGCGGACCAGTTCCTCATCCACCTCTTTCTCGATTTTGGAAAGCTCCTGGCCCTTGCGCGCGGTGGCCGTGATTTCGAACTGGCTGCCGATCTCGTTCTCATCCACCCTGGCCTGCACACCGGTGGCGATCTGGTCGTTGTAGACCAGCCGTTTATACAGGCGTGACACCCTGCCCTGCGCCAGGCACCGGCTCACCAACATCAGATAGTCCGCGTCTGCGGTGCCGTACTGCGGCACGTTCCAGACTTTGTACAGGCGCGCTTGCGGCACGCGGTCCTGCACCGTGCCGCGATGCGTGCCAGTCATCTTGGCGACCCACGCCTCCTGCTTCCCAATAGGCGGACCGGCAGGGATGTCGCCGAAATACTTCTCCGCCTTGGCCTTCGCCGCATCGAAATCGATGTCTCCCGCCAGCACCAGCACCGCGTTCGAAGGTCCGTAGTACGTTCCGAACCACTCCTTCACATCGCTCATGGACGCGGCGTTCAGGTCTTCCATGGAGCCGATCACTGTCCACGAGTAAGGGTGGCCAACAGGATAGGTATTCTCCGTCAGGAGTTGCTCGGTGACGCCGTAGGGCTGATTCTCGCCCTGGCGTTTTTCGTTCTGGACGACACCGCGTTGCAGGTCGAGCGTCTTTTGGTCGAACGAGCCGAGCAGATGGCCCATACGGTCGGATTCCAGAAACAGCGTGTAATCGAGCGCCGACGTGGGCACGTCCTCGAAGTAGTTGGTGCGGTCGTTGTTGGTGGTGCCGTTCAGGTCGGTGGCGCCCACACGCTCCATGGCATCGATGTAGCGGCCGTGGAAGTTTTCGCTGCCGCCGAACATTAGGTGCTCGAAGAGGTGCGCGAAGCCGGTCTTGCCGGGCCGTTCGTTCTTGGACCCGACGTGGTACCAGACGTTGACGGCCACGATCGGGGCTTTGTGATCTTCGTGGACGATGACCGTGAGGCCGTTGTCGAGGACGAATTTCTTGTACGGGATGTCGATGGCGGCGGTTTGGGCGGAGGCGGCCGCCGCGCATAGGAGGAGGGTTGAGAGAAGCGTTTTCAGCATATAGGGTTGCTTTCAATGATAACGCCGCTGGCCGCGCCCTTGTCTGGCGGCGCAGGAAAGCAGCGCGCCGCCTCGCGAGCAGGCCTCCAGCCGGTTAAGATTGAGAATTGCAACAATCCGTAGGAAAGCCGTTGCCAGTCTGGGCATTCCCCGTCGTGAGCGTCGCCTTAGTTGCGCTCTGGCAATGGGCTACTGTGACAGCAAACTACAGCGGCAATTGGACAGCGCTGTTCTGTACTGGAGCGATCCAGCAGCATCCGCCATTGGCCGCCTCGGAGCACGTCTACTTGTTTGCGAACTCTACTGGCTTTGATGGGCAAGCCTACCACTACATAGCGCATGATCCATTGATGGACTCCGATTTGAAAACTTACCTCGACGATCCCCGCCTGCGCTACCGCCGCATCCTGATCCCAGTCCTAGCATACGGGCTTGCCTTGGGGCATTCGGGACTGATCGATCAAGCATACGAACTCGTGTGCCTGGTGAGCATCGGGCTCGGCGTCTATTGGAGTTGCCGGTTTGTGCAAACCGTCGAACTTCCAGCGGCGTGGGGGCTGCTGTTTCTAGGGATGCCTGCGGTCCTGATCACGATGGATCGTCTCGTCATTGACGGCGGGCTGGCTGCGCTCACGGCGGGGTTTCTCTGTTACAGCCGTTCTCCATCATGGAAGTTGTTTATAGTCTTGATGTGCGCGGCACTGACGCGCGAAACCGGGTTTCTCCTGGTGCTAGCGTGCTGCGCACCCCTCATCTGGCGGCGAGAGTTTCGGATGGCAAGCATTTTCCTTCTGAGCGGGCTGCCAGCAGTTTCGTGGTATTGCTACGTTCAGGCTAAGACCGCAGGTAAGCCTTTTGGCGCCTCGCTGATTCCCTTCTCGGACATTCTGCGAGTGTTAGGTAATCCATGGAGATACCCGGTCGGGACTCCGTTTGTTGATGCAGTCCACGTGGCGGATTATCTTGCATTAGCGGGCATGCTGCTCGCCTTTGGATTTGCGTTTTTCTGGTTCGCTCAGAGGCCTTATGACCCCCTGCGCATCGCTGCAATGCTGTTCGCAAGCATGGCCCTGGTTTTGCAGCGCCCTGATTACTGGCAGACTGTGTATAATTTTGGCCGGATCTACACGCCGGTGTTGCTGTGCCTCTCGGCGACAGCGGCGGAGTATCGGAACCCGTGGCTCCTAACGCCGCTCGCCATGATGCTGCCAAGGCTGGCGATCCAACTCGCGCCGCAGATGATTGGAGTAATTCGCTGGGTATCCGAGCGTATTTCTTGATTGAGTCGCATCGGTACCGAATCGGACTTGAAACCACTCGATGTCTCGAGGACGCAGGCCCGCTCACCATCCTCCTGGATGCCAATGACTCCATGCAGCGCGGCTTCCATGGCGCCAAACAAAATAGTCTACGCCCGCTAACAGCCGTTTTGCCCACCCGTCGCCAAGGCCGAAGGCTGGACCGGCGTGAAGTTTTTCTACGCCTCAATGTTAACTCCGCCGACGCCCGCGTCATCATCCGCAGCCGAATCGGTACGGGCCAGTCGATACTTGGGGACACAGCGTGAGAAATCCTGATAAACTGAGTCGCCGTGACCAATGTTCAGAGGCTTCAGGATGCTTTTCGGCAAGGGCTCGCGCTACCCGCGACATTTGACGTAACTCGTGCGGAGAGCACCGGCCTGCGGCAGTGGGATTCGGTAGCGCACCTGCAGTTAGTGATCGCGATTGAGGATGAATTCCGCGTCCGGCTCAGCCCCGCCGAACTCATCGACTTAAAGAGCTACCCGGCTGCCATCGCCATACTGCAGCGGCATGGAGTTTGGCAGGATGCCTGATCACGGATTTCTCCAGGGCTCGGACCCGACCTCCGATGCGCCCGCTGTTTTCAACGGAAATACGGGCCAGTGGCTCACGCGCGCGGAACTCACCCGCTGCGTGACGGACTTTGCCGCGCGCCTCGAGTTTCCCCGTAAAGCGCTAGGATTTGTGTTCGCGTACAACGATGCCGATTCGTTGATTACTTACCTGGCGGCGCTGCAGGCCGGCCACGCCGTCGCGCCCCTCAATCCGCAACTGGATGAGGCGTTCAGCGCACGCCTCATCTCACTCTTTCACCCGGACTTTATTGCCGGCCCACCCTCGCTTCCCCGTGAACCTGGATACCAGGAAGCCGAGTCGCCGCACGCCGGACTATTGCTGCTGCGTTCCGCCACGCCCAACCGTTACGCCATTCACCCCGATCTCTCGCTGCTGCTTTCCACTTCCGGATCGACCGGATCTCCCAAGCTGGTGCGGCTCTCCTGGCGCAATCTCGAAAGTAACGCTCGCCAGATCATTGAGGCCTTGCGTCACGGCAGTCAGGACCGCACCATGCTCACTGCGCCAATCTTCAACGGATATGGGCAGTCGGTGGTCCACACTATGTTGCTCGCCGGCGGGAGCCTCGCGCTGACACGAGCGCGCGTGGTGTCGAGCGAGTTCTGGGACACCGCGCGTGCGGCGGAATGCAACACCATCGGCGGCACGCCGTTTTTCTACCAGACGCTCGACCGCCTCGATCTCAACTCGCTCGACGTTCCGCGGATCGTGAAGTTCGTGCAGGTCGGTGGACGCATGCCGCCGCATCTGGCCACAAAATTCCATGCCATCGCACAGGCGCGCGGGGGCGAATTCCACTTGATGTACGGCCAGGCGGAAGCTACCGCCAGGATCTCCGGTTTGCCGCCGGAGTTGCTGCCGGAAGCATGCCAGTCGATCGGGTTTGTGCTGGGTGGTGGGCAGCTATGGATCGAACGCGAGGGCCGCGAGTGTGCGGACATGGAAGAGGGAGAGTTGATCTATCGCGGACCCAACGTGATGATGGGCTATGCCATGTGCCCGGAAGATCTGGCCAGAGACGATGAGCAGGGCGGAGTAGTCGCCACCGGCGATTTGGGTTATCGGGACCGGCGCGGCCTGTTCTATATCACCGGCAGGCGGTCGCGCTTTGTGAAGCTTTCCGGCTGGCGCGTCAGCCTCGATGAAGTGGAGCAACTTCTCGCGCACGCCGCGCCGGTGGCGGCCGTCAACGACGGCGAGCGTCTGGTGATCTATGCCGAGTTGCCGGGCGCGGCCTTCGCGGATGAGGTCGCCCGGTTCGCTCAGCGGTTGAATCTCCATCCGTCGCTCTTCGAGATCCGCGAGATCGACGCCATTCCCCGGCTCGCCAGCGGCAAGGTGGATTATCGATCTTTAACCGGCGTCGCGCGGTCTGCTCAAACCCGATGAACTTCCATTCTTTCGAATTCGGGCTGTTCTTCACGGTGGTAGTTGCCGCCTACTATCTTCTGCCCTTCGCGCGGCGCGTTCCCATGCTGCTGGCGGCAAGCCTTCTGTTTTATCTGACCTTCGCCGCGCAGAACATTTACGTTCTCGCGGGGTTGATCGTGTCCGGCTATGTCACCGGTGGTCTGATCGAGCGAGCATCATCCCCGCAGGCCCGCAAGTTCTGGCTCGGCACCGCGCTGGCGGTCGACCTCGGACTGATGGCGGTGTTCAAGTACAGTCCGGACGTGCTCGGCAGATCCTTCGGACCGATTCCCATAGGGTTGTCGTTTCACGCTTTTCAAGCGATATCTTATGCCGTCGATATCTATCGCGGCCGCCTCGCCGCCGAACGGTCGTTTCCCATTTTCGCGCTGTACATCATGTTCTTTCCGCAGATTGCCGCCGGCCCCATCGAGCGTCCCGCCGACATGTTGCCTCAGTTCCACAAGCCGCATCCGTTCCGCTACGCCGATGTGGTGGCGGGTCTGCAGCTAATGTTGTGGGGAATCTTTCAGAAATACGTGGTGGCCGACCATCTGGCCTGGCTCGTCAACTCCATCTACGATAATCCGGCGAAACTGTCCGGTCCGGTGACGGCGTTCGGAGCAGGTTGTTTTTCTTTTCAGATCTTTTGCGATTTCGCTGGATATTCGGAGATCGCCTTGGGCACGGCGCAGGTGCTGGGATTGCGCCTGACGCGCAATTTCAACGCGCCGTTTCACGCCGATTCCATGGCCGAGTATTGGAAGCGCTGGCACATCTCGCTCTCGACCTGGATGCGGGATTACGTGTTCTTCCCCTTGTGTGGCAGGCGGCCGCGCATGCCGCGGATCTGCGCCAGCATCATAGTAGTGTTTCTGGCGAACGCTCTCTGGCACGGAGCGCGTTTGAATTACCTGGTGTCGGGACTCCTGCACGGCAGCTACCGCGTGACCGAACTGCTCGCCGGCCGCGCCATGTCCCGCGCGGGCTGGACCCTGAAGGCCGCCTGGAGCAAGCCGGTGAAGTTGGCGCGCACGCTGCTGGTCTTTTCTCTGATGACCTTCGCGTTCGTGTTTTTCCGCGGCCAGAATCTTGCCCAATGTCTGCGGGTGTCCGCGCTTTTGTTTACCCGCTGGGGTACGCTGCTGCATCCGGCATCGATTTTGGCGGAAATTCTTCGGGCCGGTGTTCCCATGTATATGGCGATGGAGGGGATCGGCCTGATTCTCACGGTCGAAATCGTGCAGTTGCTGAGAGCGGCCGGCCCGTTGCGCCCGCGGATCGCGACATTGCCGTTCTGGTGGCGGTGGAGTATTTATTACGCCGCAGCCGCCGCGGCGCTGCTGCTGGTTCCGCGTAATGTGGCGCCGTTTATCTATTACGCTTTTTGATCCGATGCGCAGCCCCGACGTCATTCGATTCGTCTTCCGCGCAGCCTGCTTCGCGCCGCTCGTGGCCGTAGTGCTTTTGGTCAACTGGGTGTGCGCCCAGCCTCCGGTGCGACGGCTGTTTACGGGCACGTTGGATGCGGCGGCGGAGGCTCTGGTGGCGGGAAAGACCATCCGCTCTCAGATCGATATGGCCGACCTCAAGCCGATCTGGATTGAGCATTTGCAATCCAGGCCCGACGTGGTAGTGCTCGGGTCCAGCCGCATGCTGCAAATCCGTCAGGATTGGTTCCAACCACGCATTCTCTGGAATCTGGCCATGCCGGCGGGTGATTTTGCCGACGCCGTCGCGATTTCTCAGCAATGCTTTGAGTACGGGAAACATCCGGAATTGGTGCTGTTGGAGTTGAACCCGTCCCTCACGTTCGATGAGAAGTCGCATGTTGCGCCGGCGCTTGCGCCGCATTTTCGTCGCGCGCTGCTGCACTACGGAATCTTCCCGCCAGTGTTCTTCTCCGGTCCGCTCACACTGGACACCTTGCGTTGGGATCCGCGTCTATTTACGCGCTGGCGTCCCTGGGGGGTCTCCGACACGCTGGAGCCAGCCGCGTACCGGTTACATCCCGATGGAAGTGCCGACTGGATGGGCACGGAATCGGGAGCAACACCGGATGCCGTGGAGCAATTCGCCATATCGGAGATGCATCGTCTCGATCCGGAGCATCGGCGTTGGCGGACCAGTTCGCAGCCTGGGTGGTTCGACCGTAGGATCCTTCTGGCTTTTCTCGATGACCTGCGTGCGCGCGGCATTCGCGTGGTGGTCGTGCTGGTCCCAGTGCATCCCGCGGCATTCGATTTCTACAATCGGCAGGGCGGCTACGACGATACCTGGAT
>Ga0181532_10005513_pt1 | contig 10734 bp, 7 predicted proteins | sample PEATcosm2014_Bin_33_FD_119768 | JGI IMG/M metagenome (GOLD analysis project Ga0181532, IMG submission 119768) | Peatland microbial communities from MTU Mesocosm Facility, Houghton, MI, USA - PEATcosm2014_Bin11_30_metaG | ecosystem: Environmental > Terrestrial > Soil > Wetlands > Peat | place... | reverse complement strand
CTGCTGACGCAGATGGAGCATCACGCGAACCTGGTTCCCTGGCAGCAAGTCGCACGCGAGAAAGGGGCCGCGCTGCGGTTCATTCCGCTGCGGCCGGACGGGCTGCTGGACCTCAACCGGCTCGACGAAGTGCTGACCGACCGCACGCGAATGGTCGCCATTACGGGCATGTCGAACGTTTTGGGAACCGCGCCCCCGATCGCGGAAATCGCCAAGCGGGCCAAGGCGCGCGGAGCGCTCGTCTTCGTCGACGGCGCTCAAAGCGTCCCGCATCAACACACCAATGTCCGCGATCTGGATGTCGACTTCCTCGCCTTTTCGGGGCACAAGCTGTATGGGCCGACGGGTGTCGGCGTCCTCTACGGTCGCCGCGGACTGCTCGAAGCGATGGACCCGTTTCTCTGCGGCGGCCACATGATCGGCGAGGTCTTTTGGGACCATTCGACCTGGGCCGGTCTGCCGGCGAAGTTCGAGGCCGGCACGCTTCCCATCGCTCAAGCCATTGCGCTCGGCTCGGCCGTCGATTTCGTGAACGAGATTGGTTTCCCGGCAATTCACGCGCACGACACCGACCTGGTGGCTTACGCCTTTCTGCGACTGGCCGAAATCCCCGGCTTGACGATTTATGGTCCCGAACCGCCGCAGCGGGGACCGATCGTCAGTTTTTCGGTCGAAGGCATCCACCCGCAGGATCTGGCGAACCTCGTCGATCGAAAAGGTGTCGCCGTACGACATGGCCATCACTGCACGATGCCGCTGCACGGACTGTTAGGCGTTCCCGCAACCACGCGAGCCAGCTTCGGCGTTTATTCCAGCCGCGGCGACGTCGACGTGCTGGTCGATGCCATCCAATTCGCGCGAACCAAGCTGCGGCTTGCTTAGTGGCCAGTGGCCCGGCAAGCAGGACACTTCGCAGGCATTGGTCTTCGCTGGCCACTATCCACTGGCAATTGATCAAGAGAGAGCATGCTAACGAAATCCGATAAACGATCTCCCACGCCCGCCGTGCGGCTCAGCCGACGGTGGCACTGGGCCACGGGCCAGGCCATCAGCTTTCTGATGCAACAGGCGGTCGAGAATCCGCAGGTGATCTCTCTGGCGGCCGGGCTGGTCGATCCGTCGAGTTTGCCGGTCGATGAAACGCGCGACGTGTTGCGCGCGGTCCTCGATGATCCGGAACTCGGTCGGCAGGCGCTGCAATACGGCACCACGCAAGGCTCGGAACGCCTGCGGACGCAGGTCGTCAAACTCTTGGGCCGGTTGGAAGGGACGCACGGATCGAACGGCCGAATCGCGACGCCAAAGAAAATTGACTCGAGCCAGATCGTGCTGACGACCGGATCGCAACAGCTTTTGTCGCTGGTCGGCGAAGTCCTTCTGGACCCCGACGACATCTGCCTGGTTGCCGCTCCGACGTACTTCGTGTTCCTCAGCGTGCTGAACGGGTTGGGCGCCCGGACGATTCCCATCCCGGCGGACGACCGGGGCCTGCGGACCGATTTGCTGGAGCGCGAGCTTGAACGGCTCGAGGCGGCCGGCGATTTGCCGCGCGTCAAGCTGATCTATTCCGTCAGCTATTACGAAAACCCGAGCGGCACCAGCCTCTCCGAAGACCGGCGGCGGGAGCTGGTGCAGATTGCCCAACGCTGGTCGAAGCAGCAGCGGATCTTCATCCTGGAAGACGCCGCTTATCGCGAGCTGCATTACGACGGCCCAGTTCATCCGAGCGTTTGGAGCTTCGACGAATCACGCGAGACGGTCATTCTGGCACAAACTTTTTCGAAAAGCTTTTCGCCAGGGCTTCGCGTCGGTTTCGGCGTCGTGCCGACGGCGCTGGTCCGTCCGATCTGCGACCGCAAGGGCAACGAGGATTTCGGTTCGGCCAATCTCAATCAGCAACTCATGGCCGCCGTGCTCGAAAGCGATCTTTATGAGCAACACCTCGCACAGGTGCGTGCGTCGTATCGCCTCAAACGCGATCGGATGCTGGCGGCCGCCCAGGAATTCTTCGGCGACCTGCCCGGAGTGAGCTGGGTGCAGCCCGAAGGGGGACTGTACGTCTGGATGACCTTGCCCGCGGCCGTCAAAACCGGCTTCGACAGCCCGCTCTTCGCACGGGCGACGAAGGTCGAGGGCGTGATGTACGTTCCGGGCGAGCTTAGTTACGCCGGCCCGCCCGAACAACGGCAGCGGAACCAGATGCGGCTCAGCTTCGGCGTCGAGACGCCCGATCGCATTGCCGAGGGAATGCGCCGCCTGGCCGCCGCCGTCCGGGCCGTTTTATAGGCCCTCGCTGGTTTTTCCGTTTCGCCGCACACGGCAAATGAGCATAATTGACGGTCGCGGGACAGGATGACTCCATGCGGCCCATCGATTGTCTTTTCCGGCAAGACATTTCCCGGCATCTCGGCTGGCACGCCCGGTGAACAAAGGAAACACCATGATCCATTCCAGGCGAAATGGCTTCACGTTGGTCGAGTTGCTGGTCGCGATGGCGATCATCGGGGTGCTGGTTGCCATTCTGCTGCCGGCGGTCCAGTCGGCCCGCGAGGCGTCTCGGCGGACGAGTTGCCGTAACAATCTCAAACAGATCGGACTGGCGGCGTCCAATTACCACGACACGTTCACGATGTATCCGCCCGGCTGGATCGGCGTCACGAACCGTGAGTTCGACGCCAACGGTCCCAGCGGCCTGTCGTGGGGCGCGTTGTGCCTGCCGCAGATCGAACAATACGCGGCGGCGAAGTCCCTCAAAAACAAAGTCTCGGTCACCGATCCCAGCAATGCGACGCTGCAGACCTTGAAGGTGGAGGTGTTTCGCTGCCCGAGCGACATCGGGCCGGACACCTTCAGCGTTGCGCTCCAACCCCCCCACGTGAACCCTGATCTGCCGGAGAACTTCGCGACCGTCAACTACATCGGCTCTTTCGGGTCGACCGATTATCATCCGTGCGCGTCGAACGCGGTCGGAGTTCCCTGTCCGGGCAACGGCGTCTTCTACCTCAACAGCTCGGTCAAAGTCGGCGACATCCGCGACGGAACGTCCAATACGATGCTCGTCGGCGAACGCCGCAGCAACAAGACTTTGCCGACCCCCATTTACGGCACGTGGATTGGTGCTCCCCCCGGAGGCGTCGAGGCCATCGGCCGCGTGCTCGGCGCGTCCGATTATCCCCCGAACGATCCGGCCAACCACTTCGAGGCCTACTCGAGCTTCCACCCCGGCAGCGTGAATGTCGTCCTCTGCGACGGCAGCGTCCAAACGATCAACGAGGGCGTCGATCTCAAGTTGTTCATGGGACTGGCCACGATCCGCAAACAGGACGACGGGGTCGTGTTTGTGCCCCAATAATTCGTCGATTGGGAAAAATGGTCGATTGGGTGGCACTGGCGGCTTGTCCGCCAGTGTTCTCCGCAACGCGCGACAATACCGCTAGTCGTCCCGGCGCGCTGGACTGGTCACACCGATTCGATCGACCAGAAACGCTTCGCGCGCGAAACTCATGCCAGTCTTGTCGAGAGACATGTTTCGCCTGAATCGCACCGGGCGACTTTTACGATAATAGGGGTAGAATCGTCTGTTGAAACCTGGTTGACCAGGGAGAGTTTGATGCCGCCGTGCGAATCGTGTCATGCGGGCTGCTGCCGATCGTTTGCGGTCCCCTTGACCGGGGCGGACATTATCACCATCGAACGGCGGCTCGGCCTCTCCTTCTGGGATTTCGTCTGCCGCTGGGCCGACCCCACGGGCCAAATCGCGCATGGCTTAGTGCCGCATTTTTTCTTCCCGGACACTCCCGAGACGCCCTATGTCATTTGCCTCCTGCACTCAGACAGCGTCTTCCTGCCGGGAACGACGAAGTGCCGCTTTCTGATTGAGGGACCGCCGGACGACGCGCATCCGCTCGGCCAGGCCCGCTGCGGGATTTACGGGTCTCGCCCCTCGGCTTGCCGCGTCTTCCCGACGAAGTTCAATCCGACGGCAGACCTAGTCCTCCTCTGCAACATCCCGAAGACCGGCCGCTCTGAAGCTCATCCCGCGTACGATCTTTGCCCGCGAGAGTGGGAGCTCAGCGATGTGGACCCGGTTCAATCGGTGCAGGATCTCGTGATCACAAAATACGAGATCGCCTTTTTTACGGAAATTGCGCGGAGCTGGAATCAATCGCCCCGGCCGTGGAACGTGTTTCCCGAATTCCTGCACATCGTTTATTCGCATCGCGTGCGGCACGAGACCGACAACGACCGCCGACCGGCGGAAAAGGAAAAACCAGCGGACGCGTCGTTTTTCCCATTGGACCACCTGGGCCCCGTTTCCCATCGGGCTGCCGCGTGACCTCGACCGACCGCCGCTCGCCAGTCGATCCCGAGTCGTTTCGACCGTCGGCGACGCTCGACATGCTGCGGCTGCGATCCGAGCTGCTCGAATTCACGCGCACGTTTTTCCGCTCCCGCGGCTTCTGGGAAGTCGAGACGCCGATCCTCTCGCGGGACGTCGTCGTCGATGCCTATCTGGAGCCGTTCGTCACCCGCGCGCAGGCGAATACGGCTTGCGCAAAAGCCGACGGCACGGACGAACTCTTTCTACAAACGTCGCCCGAGTTCGCGATGAAGCGTCTCTTGACTTGCGGCGCCTCGGCCATCTTTCAAATCACGCGCGCCTTTCGCCGCGGCGAGATCGGCCAACGCCATAACCCAGAGTTCACGATCGTCGAGTGGTATCACACGGGCACGACGTACCACGACCAGATGGACCTCGTCGAGGAACTTGTCGGCGGTTTTTTTGAACGAGTCCAAATCGTCGAACAAGCCGCAACGTCCAAATCCCCCCAGAAGCCACCGGTCCGGCACGAACCGCTGCCACGTCCATTCGAACGCCTGACCTACGACACGGCATTCGAACGGGCCGTCGGGCGGCCCGTCATCGGTCTGGGTGCGGCTGAGCTCGCGCGATTGGCAAAATCGCTCAAAGTCGAAGCCCCCCCGAGCCTGGCGGCCGACGACGTTGATGGCTGGCTCAATTTGCTCCTCGCCCTCGTGGTCGAGCCGGTTCTAGCACCGAAGCCCGCCCTCTTCCTCTACGATTATCCGCCGGGCCAGGCGGCCTTAGCGCAAATTCGCCCGACCATACCCGCTGTGGCCGAGCGATTCGAGCTTTATCTGGCGGGTATCGAAATCTGCAACGGCTATCAAGAACTGACGGACGCCGACGAACTGCGGCGACGAATTGCCGCACAGTCGGCATTGCGACGCCGCGACGGCAATCGCCCGCTCCCGGCACAAAGCCGTCTACTCGACGCCATGGACGCCGGCCTGCCTCCCTGCGCGGGAGTCGCGCTCGGCTTCGATCGGCTGCTGATGTCGGCAACCGGCGCCGCTTCGCTCGCCGACGTACTCGTGTTCCCATTCGACCGCGCGTGAAATGATTTCCCAGGGCGTTGCCCTGGGTCATAAGTGTCACGCTCCATCGGAGCTAAAGCGCAGCCTCTTCGACGCAATCATCATTGGAGCCTTCACTGGCCGAAACGGATGCTGCGGCGGCATCGGTGGAAATATGACGACGAAACGATGAAGCAACCGTGCGACATCCATGAAAAATAGAGCCGGCTTCTTTCAGCCGGCTCTATTGAGTTTTTACGGATGTGCGCGGCGCACGTCGGCACGCCATCTCCGGCGATCAACGCAAGGCCACTCAGAATTCGCTGTCGATCGGCGTCCCCTCGGCTCGCGTGGCCAGCTTTCGGATCAGGGTTTTGTCGATCGTCTTTGAGATGGGACGGCTGGAGCCGTCGCACAGGGCGAAGATGACGGCGTCGTCATGCAAGCTGCCGAAACTGAAATACTGCAGGCCGTCCTCAAACGGCGGCACGAACCAGAAGTTATCGAAGTCGGTCGGAGTTTGGCGGTCGTTGCGGAAACGGGCGCAGCAACTGCTGCCGTCGCCCCAGAAGCCGTAGCGCGAATCGCCGATCATGATCGTGTTCGACGTGCCGTCGGTGATGTCGGAGATCTTGGTCGTGCTGTTGGGATAGAGCACGCCGTTTTGCATCCAGTCCGAGTTGCCCGAGTTGTTGGCGATCGGGTCGAGGAAGGGCTGAGCGCCCATCACTCCCCGGTATGTCGCGTAGGCATAACCTCCGCCGGCAACGCCCAAGGGAGAAGTCGCGCTGATCGACGGGGGACGCGAGCTGGGCGGCGACGAACTGGGACAAATGAAGATCGGAATCGGGATCTGCATCGCCTTCAAGTTAATGGGATCGTTTTTCAGCAGGTCGAACCGCACGCCGGCGTTCGACTGCTCGATCTGGGGAAGGATGAATGACTGCCAGGTCCAGGGGACCGCCATCACCCACGAGTTGATCGTCAAGACGGCGGGCGGCAGAATAAGATTCCCGTTCTGGTCGTAGCGGCTCTGGATGCCGAGCTGGGCCGACTGCTTGAAGGTCACGAGCTGTCCGAGGCCCGCCGGATCATTGAACGGCTGAGCGGGGAAATACGCGTCGATGTCCCCCGAAGGAAAACACTTGTGCGTATCGTGATAATCCTGGCACGCCAAGGCCAACTGCTTGAGATTGTTGAGACACTGCGTGCGTCGGGCCGCTTCGCGGGCTCTCTGCACCGCCGGCAGCAGGAGGGCCGCCAGCACGGCGATAATCGCGATCACGACCAACAGCTCGATCAGCGTGAACCCCGGCAGGTTCTGCCGCGCTGCCCGTCTCCGCAAGAAGCTTCTCGCTAAGACGCGGCTCGGTAAAACGCTGCTCCCTGGCTCCCCAACGCCGCATCGTCCGCAATTCGAATTCATTAATGTCTCCCCTCGCGACACCCGGCGATCCCGACACGCAGCTCAGTTACGAATCGGCCCGAAGGGCTCCGACGAAAAGCCCGCGGCCACTTGCACTCAACCGGCCCGCAAACCTCGCCCGCATGAAACCCGCTCGCAATTAAACCCTGCCGGGGACCATGCGTTCCGTACCCGGCCCCCATTTACGCGAAAGTTCGCAGCGAAAATCGCTCAAAATCGCGCAGTTGCAAGAAATTAGCACCTGTAAGTTACCGGAGAACGAGCGTAAACCGCAATGGTCATTTTAGTTCGACTAGATGGAGGCCGCAACGACCGGCCCAGTACCGCGCCAATCGAGACGCGCCAATCAGGACCGCACCAGCCAGGGAAGGGGCGCTCCGGCCGGCGGGAGACGGACGAGTTCCACCCCCTGGACCTCCGGGTGTTTGGCCAATTCGTCCAGCGTCGCCTGAGTGGGCGGGTTGTCGAGATTGAGGACAGCAATCGAATCTCCGCCCGGCGCGTCGCGCTCGCGGCCGAGGGCCATGTGGGCGATATTCACTCGATGCTGGCCGAGAATCGTCCCGATGAAGCCGATCAGGCCCGGCACGTCGCGATGGCGGTAGATGAGCAACAGGCCGTCGAGGTAAGCGTCGAGGTGGAAGTTCCCCAACCGCACGAGCCGCAGGAACTCGTGGCCGAACGTCGTGCCGGCGGCCGTCAGCTCGCCCCCTTCGGTGACGATGGTGGCCGTGATGAGCGTCGAGAAGTTTCCCCCTTCAGTCGACGCGGACTCGGTGATCTCGATCCCCCGCTCCTTGGCGAGCATCTCGGCGTTGACGATGTTGGCCTGGTCCTCGAGGGCCGACTCGAGCAGTCCGGCGGCGAAGCTGGCCGTCATTAGCTTCGTTTTCTTCGAGGCGGCCTCTCCGCGGTATTGAATGCGGGCCGCCCGCAATCCGCCGGAGTGGTTTTGCTGGGCCAATAGCAGTCCGAGCCGTCGGGCCAGGTCGAGATGGCGGGCGACGTCTTCCATCTCCTTGGCTGAGATGGGGGCCATATTGACCGCGTGACGCACTTCGTTTCTCAAAAAGAATCCGCTGAGGATCTCGGCCGCCTCGATGGCCACGAGTTCCTGCGCCTCGTCGGTTGATGCACCCAGGTGGGGCGTGCACAGGACGTTCGGCAGGCCGGGCAGCGGGTTGGACGCCGGGGGAGGTTCCTGGACAAAGACGTCGAGAGCGGCGCCCGCCACGTGTCCCGACTTCAACGCTTCGGCCAGATCGTTCTCATCGATGATGCCGCCCCGAGCGCAATTGATCACGCGGACCCCTTTTTTCATCTTCCGCAGGCGGTCCGCGTTGATGAAGCCCCGCGTCTCGTCGGTCAACGGAGTGTGGACGGTCAGGTAATCGCATTGCACGATCATGGCGTCGATGTCGCGAAACAGCTCGATCCCCTGTTCGCCGGCCCGTTCGGCCGAGAGGAACGGATCGTAGCCGAGCACGCGCATTTCGAGCCCCCGCGCCCGCTGCGCGACGGCCTGCCCGATGCGGCCCAACCCGAAAATGGCCAGCGTCTTGCCGGCAAGCTGCGTCCCCGTGAACTTGCTCCGCTCCCATTTCCCTTCGCGCATGCTGGCCGATGCCCGGCCGATATTTCGCGAAAGGGCCATCATCATGGCGATCGTGTGCTCGGCGGTGCTCGTGGTGTTGCCCGCCGGCGTGTTCATCACAACGATGCCCTCGCGCGTGGCGGCGGGCAAGTCGATGTTGTCGACCCCCACGCCGGCCCGCACGATCGCCTTGAGTCGCGGCTGATCCTTGAGAATGGCCGCCGTGAGCTTGGTGGCGCTGCGAATGATAATGCCGTCGGCCTCCCGCAGGGCCTCGCGGACCTGCTCGGGCGTCAGGCCCGACCGGACGTCGACCTCGATCTCTGGAGACTGCCGCAGGACTTCAAGTCCGGCCGCGGAAAGGTTGTCGGTAATCAAGACGCGAAACATGTCATCGGCTCGCTAGGGGGAAAACGGTTCCGAATTCAGCCCTAAGGATAAGAGTCAGCCACGGCGCGCCAAGCCCGCGTCAGTTCGGCCCGTCTTTGAAACGGGCTCGCTTGAGTCCGGCCCCTCTTTGAAAGCCGGTTGGCGCGGCTGTAGAATCGCGAGTTCGTGATTCCCGCCCACCCCGAGAGCCCTCCGATGTCAAAACGGCCCGAGGATCCCGTCCTCATCAGTGCCCGCCGCGAAGCGCTGATCGTTCTGGTGACGTGGGCCATCGCCATGTCGTATTCGGTGATCTATTGTGCCCGCCACGCCTACGGACGACCTCTCGAGGATCTCAAATACATCTGGGGTTTTCCCGATTGGGTTTTTTGGGGCATCATCGTCCCCTGGGCCGCGTGCATCCTGTTTTCGTGGGTCTTCGCGTCGATCTGGATGCGGGACGAAGACTTGGGTGAAGACCCGCCCGGTGCCGAAACGGCCGACGATTTCGGACAGGGGGGTTGACCGTGCTGATTGCCGCTCAACCCGCCTGGGGAACTCTCATCGCCCTGGGCCTGTTCATTCTCGCCTCGATGTGGATCGGAGTCCTCGCCAATCGGGCGATGCGCGAGGGATCATTCCTCAAGGGGTTCTTCCTCGGCAATCGGGGGCTTGGCTCGTGGGCGCTCGCGCTGACGGCCACCGTGCAGAGCGGCGGAACCTTCATGGGTTTCCCGTCGCTCATTTACACGCATGGCTGGTCGGTCGCGCTCTGGATTGCGGGCTACATGGTCGTGCCGATCACGGGCTTCGCTATTCTCGGGAAGCGGTTGGCCCAAATCTCGCGAAAGTGCGGGGCCATCACGATGCCCGATCTGTTTCGCGAACGGTTTGGCAGCGCGGCCCTCGGGTTGTGCGCGTCGCTGTTCATCTTGTTCTACATGTCGTTCATGATGGTCGCGCAGTTCAAGGCCGGCGCGCTGGTGATGAAAATCTCCTGGCTCGGCACGGGCAACTGGTCGGAAGACCAGAACGCGGGCCGCTACCAGCTCACCGAGGCTTCGCTCGCCCGGCTGGCGAACAAAGAGATCCCCGGTCACCTGCTCGACTCGATCAAACCGTTCATGGGCCGGCTCTACGCGGACGAGCGACAATTGTCGGAAGATGTGCAAAAGGCCTTCAAAACCGCGAAGGCCCCGCCCGGCGAAGCCGAGGCCAAGAAAATCCTGACAAAGATCGCCGCCGAGACCGAGTTGACCGACTGGCCCTACATCGTCGGTCTGACCATCTTCACCGTCAGTGTCGTGGGCTATACGCTGATCGGCGGATTTCTCGCGGCCGTTTGGACCGATCTGTTTCAAAGCGTGATGATGTGGGTCGGCGTGATCATCTTTCTGATGCTCTCGCTGCGGGCGGTCGGCGAAGTGCAGCGGCACGAAGCCGACATCCGCGACAGCCCAGCCATCGCCCGGATGAATTCGCTCGAGTACGCGAGTCGCCGGGCGGTCGAGAGGACCTCGGCCGACTTTGCCTTCTGCCCCGGGTATGACGGACGGCACGAAGGCCGCACGTTCCTGCCGCTGGGCCTGGCCTTCTCTTTCTTTTGGATCTGGGTCTTTGCCGGCCTCAGTTCGCCGGCCGGCGTCGTGCGGGTGATGGCGAGCAGAAGCACGACCAACATCCGCCGCTCGATTTATCTGCTCGGGGGCTACAACGCGTTCATCTACATTCCGCTGGTGGCGATTTGCATTTGCGCCCGCGCGCTGATTCCCGATCTTCCGGTCGGAAAGACGGACGACGTCGTGCCTCTCTTGGCGATGAAGGTGACGAGCGGATTCCCGCTGGGGCAGTTCCTTGGCGGACTCATCCTGGCCGCCCCTTTCGGGGCCGTAATGGCCACGGTGAGCTGTTACCTCGTCGTGATAGCCTCGGGATTGGTCCGCGACGTGTATCAACGCTTTCTGCG
>Ga0181532_10005508_pt1 | contig 10736 bp, 6 predicted proteins | sample PEATcosm2014_Bin_33_FD_119768 | JGI IMG/M metagenome (GOLD analysis project Ga0181532, IMG submission 119768) | Peatland microbial communities from MTU Mesocosm Facility, Houghton, MI, USA - PEATcosm2014_Bin11_30_metaG | ecosystem: Environmental > Terrestrial > Soil > Wetlands > Peat | place... | reverse complement strand
GAGTTTCTTGGTCTCGAATTTTTCGCGCTGCGTCACTAATAGCCGCCTTATCGGTTCAGAGCGGAATCGCCGCTCCGGGAAAGAAATGAATGTAAAACGCGCCCTGCGTCGCGCCGGTTGCTTCCGGCGGAAGCCCACCTGCCTAGGTTCAAGAATATCACGCGAGGGATACCAGCAGAAGCGGGACTTCTGTGCATGGGAGTAACGAAAACCGCACAAACCACATGAATCAGATAGTGCAGCCGGGTTCGCGTCTGCGGCAATGGCGCAATCGTCCCGAGTTGTGAGAAGCTAGTACGAGCGCTAAGGCGTCAGTGACGGGCGACGGCTCGCGCGCCAATGTGGACTTCGCTTCCGCTCTAGGACATCTGTCGGCGGCGGATAGCACCAACCGCTACATAAGGCGAGGACTAGTTGTTCGATCTCGATTTTTCTCCTCCGGAAGGGCTAGACCGTTCTCTCTGGCGTTCGCTGGTGATTAACCTGGCTGACCGCTTTGCCCCCGAGCGCCTTCCGCCGCTGCAGTTGACGTCAAAACCGGTTGACGTTGGCCTTCTGCCGGGCGAACTTCTGGAACTGCCGTGGTACCGCACTGTCTTTACCAACCTGGCTGACGTGATTTCGCCGGAAACCCTGCCGCCGCTGGAATTGGAGTCGCGCCCGGTCGACGTCGGCGAGTTGCTGGGCGACGAACTGAGTCATGGCTGGTGGAACTCTTTGTTACAGAATCTTCGCGACCGCATTGCTCCGGACAGACTTCCGCCGTTAGAGTTGACGTCCCATCCAGTGGCGGCATTTGGAGCCGATTCGAGCATGCAGATCCTCGACTGGTCCAGTTTGATCGCCGGACCGAAGGTGTTTCGAGCCGATGCGCCGCAAGCCAGACCGGCCGACGTCAGCTTTGAGGAGGCTGCGCCAGTTGAACTCCCTGAGGCGGTTCCGGCCGATCCGGCGTTGCTGATAGCGCGCGTGCAGCTGATGCGCGACATTGGGCGCACACGCTTCCGCCGTAAAATATGGATTTCGCTGGCCGCCGCCGAGGCCATTTTTCTGCTGGTGATGATGTTCAAGTTCCAATAGGCCACACCCGGAGAGGTCAGGATCGGCCTTTCGCCGCTTTTTGTTTCTCAGCGATTCCTATACGTGTAGGATAGATTCGCTAGCTCATTCTAAATAAGGCCGTTAGGTCGGGCACGGCCTTAGCAGCAACGGTGGACATTCGTGGGCATCAATACCAGCACCCGTTTAATTGGCGATGTTGTCATCATCGACACCATCGGCGAGCTGCGGTTGGGTGAAGGGACCAATGTGCTTCGCCAGGTTGTGAATGAGACAGCCGAGCAGGGCTATAAGAACATCCTGCTGAACTTGCGCGATGTCCGGCACATTGACAGCGCAGGGGTTGGCGAATTGATGAGTTGCTATACCTCGATGCGTAATCGTGGCGGTCAGCTCAAGTTGATGAATCTTAGTAAGAATGTTCACAACCTGCTGCAGATTACCAAGCTGTATACGATATTCGAAGTGGAGGACGACGAGCCTACAGCAGTGGCCTCCTTTCGGTAATGTGCACGGACAAGGGCTGCCGACTGCTGAAACGCTCCCGGCCGGCAATACTAGAACACTGTTCCTATCTTTGAGAAGTTTGCGAGGCGACATGAAAGGCGATCCTAAAGTTATTGCATTTCTCAATCAGGTGTTGAAGGCGGAGTTAACGGCCGTAAATCAATACTTTCTTCATGCCGAAATGTGCGAGAACTGGGGCTATGAACGGCTGGGGAAACTCATCAAGAAAGAGTCGATCGAGGAGATGGTGCACGCCGAGAAGTGCATCGAGCGCATTCTGTATCTGGATGGCACTCCCAATATGACCGACTACTTCAAAATCAACATCGGCGCGACCGTGGAAGCGCAATTCAAGAACGACCTGCAAGTGGAATACGACGCGGTGAAGCGTCTGAATGAGGGCATCAAACTCTGCGTGGCCCAGGGCGACAATGCCTCGCGCGAATTGGCCGAGAAGATTCTCATGGACGAAGAGCACCACATCGACTGGCTGGAAGCGCAACTGCACGCAATTGGTGAGATGGGTATTGCGAATTACCTGGCACAGCAGTTGAAGGAAGAAGACTAAAGCCGGCGGTCAGACGTCGGACGAAAGCCTTGTTCAATATTCCTGGGAGTGGCGAGCGCAAGGCTCGCCATTCTACGGTGTTGACCTGGAAAAGCTGTGCAGAAATGCGCCTGCCTCCTCTCGAACAAGGTCCCCGGCCAAATTCTCCGCAGAACGTTCTTTGTTAATACCTCATGAAATCTCAGTGAAAGAATCGATTCGCTGTTGACCGCTCGTTCAGGGTTGCACTAGCATCCACACAAAACCAATGGACACCTCAAAGCTGGACGAGTTACGCGCTAACTACAAATCTGCCACCGAACAATGGGTGGCTTCCATTCGAGCTGAAGAGGCTCTTGCGACCCCAGATCACTCGATGGTAGCCATGGAGCATTGGGATGCGGCTGACTTCACTGTCCAAGACGCACAAAAGAAAGCAGCTTCCGCTCGAGATCTTTATAAAGACGCACTCAGGAAGATTGACTACGGTTTCTAGCACCCTGAGCTCAATGGTCGTGCCAAACGGGTTCACCCTTCTTTAGCGTGCGCCCCTCGAAGATGATTCGAAATAACAACGGCATTCATCGTGTATTCACGGCAAATTCAACTGCCATTCATCTTTCGCACGGCTCGAACATAGTATCTTTTCGAGGCACCCGCATATATAACGCCAGTGGAAAGAAGGGGATATAGCATGGCGACAGCGTCCGCGCCTTTATCATCGCCGTCATCGGCTCCAGGGACCCACGGAGTTCACGCAAAGCTCGCCAAGTCTCCCGGAAAACTGGGGATGGCAATCTTCGGAGTGGTGATAGTTGTTGGTGTTGTCTACGCCGCGGGTCATCTGATTTCCGATCTTCGCAATGTCCAGAGCCCGTCGATCTTCCCATTTGTACTTCTGGGTGTTGCCCTGCTGGTGGCTCTTGGATTCGAGTTTGTTAACGGTTTTCACGATACCGCCAACGCCGTGGCAACCGTTATCTATACCCATTCGATGGATCCGCATATTGCGGTTGCGTGGTCGGGATTCTGTAACTTCTGCGGCGTCGTGTTATCGACTGGTGCGGTCGCATTTGGCATCATCTCTCTTCTGCCAGTGGAACTCATCTTGCAGGTCGGCAAAGGTGCGGGCTTTGCGATGGTGTTCGCGCTGTTGACGGCAGCCATTATCTGGAACCTGGGCACATGGTGGTTTGGCCTGCCATCCTCGAGTTCGCACACGCTGATTGGTTCTATCATTGGCGTCGGCATTGCGAACCAGTTGATGCAGGCGCGCACGGCGACCAGCGGAGTGGACTGGGGACAAGCGGCGAACGTGGGCAAATCGCTGGTGCTGTCGCCAATTGTCGGCTTCGCATTGGCCGCAAGTTTGTTGACTCTGTCCAAGGTTTTCATTAAGGACAAGCGCTTGTACGAAGCTCCCAAAGGGACGGAGCCGCCTCCTTTCTGGATCCGCTGTCTGCTTATCCTTACCTGCACGGGAGTCAGTTTCGCGCACGGCTCTAACGACGGCCAAAAGGGTATGGGCCTGATCATGCTGATCCTGATCGGTACCGTTCCCACGGCTTATGCGCTGAATCACGCGTTCACCGCGCAGCAATCCGTAGATTTTGTGGCCGTGTCCCAGCAGGCTTCACGCGCGCTTGATCCATACGTCTCGCCCGATGCGGTCGTGGCCGATCCGCGTGACGAAGTTTCCGACTATGTCCGGACGAAGAATTTCACCCCCAACACGATGTTGGGGCTGCGCGAATTGATAAATGATATTTCCAACGAGGTGGTGCTCTACCACGAACTTGCGAACATACCGAGTGATCGGGTCCGTAACTTCCGCAACGACATGTACCTGGTGAGCGAGGCTCTGCGGTTGATGAAGAAGTCGGGCAAACCTGAATTCAGCGCACAGGACTGGACGGTTCTCACCAACTACAAGAAGTACACCGACAATGCCACCAAGTTCATCCCCACATGGGTGAAGGTTGCAGTTGCTCTTGCACTCGGCATGGGAACCATGGTCGGTTGGAAACGAATCGTTATTACGGTAGGCGAAAAGATCGGCAAGGACCACCTCACCTACGGTCAGGGAGCGGCGGCCGAAATCACCGCCATGGTGACCATAGGCGCTGCCGATTATTACGGATTGCCGGTGAGTACCACGCACGTGTTGTCGTCTGGAGTTGCGGGTACGATGGCCGCCAATCATTCGGGCTTGCAGTGGGGAACCCTGCGCAATCTGCTCATGGCTTGGGTCCTGACGCTGCCGGTGTCGATCGGCTTAGCTGCATCGTTGTTTTGGGCTTTCAGTAAACTGAGCCGATAGGTGGACTCGGGAGTAGCCGGCTCTCCACATATGTTGCCCGCGTCACAGCCGTGCAATAAGAAGCCCATCCCTTTAGGGAAGCTCTGATCAACTCGGTTCCTCGAAGGGGATGGCCTTCAGGCCGTCCATAAATGCCGCAATATCAATGCGGCTTTAGCCGCTGAGAGATTTCGCCTTCACTTGATCAGGATTCCTTAGCCATTGTTTTCCACGCAGGTCCAAGACGCCGTTCTGCTTACTTTTCCGGAGACCCATCGTCCAACTCCATGTCGTAACCTCCCCAGTATGAACATCGGATCACGGCCGGGAATTCAACTGTACGCATTAATTACCTGACCGACCCGATTCATGACAATCAGCGCGCTGGATCTTTTGAAAGCTTCACTGCTTCCGGAGGAGCGCGGAGGTGTCCCTTAAAGCAATCTTTTGATTTGGGAGGAGAAAGAAGAAACATGAAAGCTTGGATTACCCGTGGATGGAAAGCATGCCGCAAGCAACCTGCAGCCGTGGCACTGACACTTGCGCTGGCCGCATCCGTCATCGTTTACAGTTCACTCGCTCCAGCGCGGGCCGGAGTTTCGTCCAATACCGCGCCGCTGGACAGCAGCCAAGTCGGTGCGTTGCTTTCACTCGACCAGGCGATGGAAGCCGTCGCCGCACGTGTGACGCCGGCCATCGTTAACGTCGCCGTTACTTCGCGGGCGAAGACTCAACCGGTCGCTGAAGGCATTCCGGACGATATGCAGCGCTTCTTTGGCCAGCAATTTGGACAGGGGACGCAGTCGCAGCCGCGCATTGAGCACGGCATCGGCAGCGGTGTCATCATCTCGCCTGACGGCTACATCGTGACCAACAATCACGTGGTCGACGGCGCAACCGAGATCAAAGTCACCCTCAGCGACCGTCGCATTTTGTCCGCGAAGGTGGTGGGCACCGATCCGCTCACCGATCTGGCCGTGATCAAGGTTGACGGTACGAATCTTCCCAACATTCCTATTGGCGATTCCTCTGCCTTGCATCCGGGACAGACCGTGCTCGCCTTCGGCAACCCCTACGGGTTCCGCTTTACCGTGACTCGTGGCATCGTGAGCGCCTTAAACCGTCCCAATCCCTATAACGACGATCCGCACAAGCCAGGGCAGTTCATCCAAACCGACGCCGCCATCAATCCCGGCAACTCGGGTGGTCCTCTGGTGAATGCTCGCGGCGAAGTGGTCGGCATCAACACCTTCCTGATCTCGCCCTCGGGAACGTTCTCCGGTATGGGCTTTGCGATTCCGACGCAAATTGTGAATCCGGTGGTTCAATCACTTGTGCGCTACGGCAAAGTTAGCCACGGGCGGATGGGCGTCGGCATTACCGACGTGACTCCGGAAAATGCGAAGTTCTTTGCCGTCCACGACAACAACGGCGCGGTGGTTACCCAGGTGGAACCCGATTCGCCGGGCGCGAAGGCCGGGCTGAAAGTCGGCGACGTGATCACGGAGATCAACGGCAAAAAGATCACCGATGCCGGACAGTTGCAGATGGAAGTTGGCGAGATGACTCCCGGAACGCAGGTTGGCCTTCAGGTGATGCGCGATGGTAAGTCGGTTTCCGTGCCGGTCACCCTGGAAGGCATGGACGGCAGCAACGGCGAAACCAAAGTTGCGGATAACAGCAACGACAAGCCGCGCTGGGGTGTTGGAATCGCCGACCTGACGCCCGAAGTGCGTGAGCAACTGCAGGCGCCGGATGATCTGCACGGAGCAGTTATCGAGCGAGTGCAGCCGGGCAGTCCGTCGGATGATGCCGGTTTGCAGCCTGGGCAGGTCATTGTGGGCGTGAATCGGCGCGAGACCAAGAGCGCGTCCGATGTTCAGAAGGCGCTGGCTAGCGTCCCCAAAGGACAGGACGCTCTGGTTCTGATCTGGGCGAACGGTGGAAACACCTTCCGCGTTCTGCACTCGACCAACGGAGCCTAACCACTCTCGGGACCGCGCTGTACTTTGCCGCAAACCACTGCGAGTGAAGTACAGCGCGGAACCGCACAGCTTTGCCGACCGCCCAATTCAGGCTCGGCGGCCAAACCAACGCTTACTGAATGCCTTTGGCGACGAACAGGGTCGAATAGATCCGCTGCCCGACATACAGGACATGCGCGACGATTTCGTAGGGGACCCAACCGGGTTCCCGAAGTAAGAGCCATTTGTCACCTTGAAAAGTGGTGGGCACATTCTATCGTGAACGGCCTGATCCGGGTGCTGGATCAAGTACCCGCGTACGACTACTGCAACTTCGCATATTCGCCTTTCGCTTCCTTGTAGATGGGAATATCCGGGTCAGCGTCTTTCCAGAGCGTAAGGAAGTCCTGGTATGCGGCGCGGGCCCTGATCTTGTCTCCCTCTAGCGCGTAGGCGCGGGCGAGGTTGAGGCGGGCCAGCGCTCCCCACGCAAAGTTAACTACAAGTCCCCGGTGCTCGATAAATTTTTTAAATTCTGTCGCCGCCGATTTGCCATCGTGCAGCGCGAGATAGGCTTCGCCACGCAAGTAGGCAGGGCATAGAAATATGCTGACCAGCGTTGGCTGGGTGAGCTCAATCGAGCTCGGCACCTTCAGCAGTTCGAGTGCGCTGGCGGGATCCTTGCGCTGCAGGGCAACGGCTGCGCGGATCGTGGGCAGCCAATACCGTTGGACCAGCGTGTCCAGCGGGAACGCCTTGTCCAGTTCTGCCGCCTGCTTCTCGGCCCGAGCTGTGTCGCCGGCCCGGGCCAGAGCCAGCGTCGACATCGCCTCCACATCGCGATTCGGGGCCAATTTCAGTGCGGCATCGGCATCGGCGCGAGCCTGCGCCAGGTTGCCCGCTTCCACCTCGCGCAGCGCCGCCGCTGCCTTATAGGTCGCAGCCGATTCCTTGGCGTCGTTATGCTCGGCTGAATCCATGGCGCGCCACGTCAGCTCGCGCGCCCCCTTCAACCTCCCGTACCAGCCTTCCGTGTCCGCCTCCGAGGCCAGCACCAAGTCTTCCGTGCCCGGCTTGCCTTGGGCCGCCGCCGCCAACTGCGCCATCCCAGCCGGGTCACTTTTCAGAAAAGCCAGCTGGTAACGGTTCGCCAGCAGGGTCTCACCCTCCAGTTTGCGTTCCTCTGCCTGGCGGTAAACTGCCTCCGCTTCGTTCAGCCGGTTAAGGTTGACGTAGGCGCCGCCGACGTTGAGGTAGTTGGCGACGTTGTTCGGATCCAGCCGCAGCGCCACCAGATTTTCCTCCAACGCCTTTTCCCAATTTCCCAAGCTTCCGGAAACGAATGCCAGGTTCATGTGCGGCTGATCGTATCTGGGATACGTCTGCTGCCACAGTTCAAAGACCTGCCCAGCCTTTTCCAGCTCTCCCGTCACGTAGAGGTAATAGAACGACTCGATGGCAAAGCGCTCTCGTTCGCTAACCTTCTCTCGCAATTCGTAAGCCTTGCGTGCGTTCTCCGCCGCCCGTCCCACCTGGTTGATATTGCTATAGCAAATTGCCAGGCCGTTATAGGCGGCGGCAAAATTCGGGTCTAGTTCCACGGCCCGTTTATAGAAAGGCAGGGCTGCCGTCCAACCTTTCGCAAAGCTCGTCTTGATTCCCAGGCTATAGGCTTTCAGCGCCTCCAGCGACGAGGTGGTTGCTTCCTCCAGTGGGGTGTCGTACTTCTGCACCGAACTGAGTGACTCGCCCAATTTTCCACGTAAACTGACTACCGCGCCGTCCAGTGCCTTCAGCACTGCTTCTTTGCTGGCCGCCTGGCCCTGCGCCTCGGCCAACACGTCCCCGGTGGCGCAGTTCACCGCCTCCAGGCCAATCACATACTGGCTGCCCATCCCTGCAATCGAGCCGGTCAGCAAGGCCTTGCTGCCGGTGCGCTGGCACACCTCGCGTGTGACTTCCGGCGTTAAACGGTCACCGGCGGAACGGCCCATCAGCTTCAATGTCTGATTCACCTTGCTGTCGGAAATCAGGTCCAAGAAGGGAGATTGCTCAAGCTGGACTGCAAGCCCCTGTTTGAGCGTGTCATCGAAGACGGCGTCGCCGGTCTTGTTATCAAAGTCGCCGAGCACGATGGTGTCTTTATCGGTCAGCGGCTTGGTTTGATGGGAGCGATAATAGTAGAGTCCAGCCGCCACAAGCAAGCCAGCCAGCAAAACGGCAACCGCGATCGTCCAGCGCTTAAGGCCACGGCGGTTGCGGGATTTCTCCTCCGCAGTCGCGCTCACGGCCGGCGAGTGTCCACTCTCCGTGTCCCGCTTTAGCCGCTGCAAGTCGGCCCGCATCTCCGAAGCGTGTTGGTAGCGCAGATTGCGGTCCTTCTCCAGAGCTTTGTTGATGATCCGTTCGAGCTCTGGTGGCACATCAGCATTCAGCCGCACGGTCGGTGTCGGAGCAGCGTCCAGAATGGCCTTGAAGATGACTCCCGAACTCTCCCCACGGAATGGCAATATGCCTGTTGCCATTTCGTACAAGACCACACCGCACGAAAACAGGTCGGTGCGGCCGTCGAGCTCTTTGGCTCGCACCTGCTCGGGCGACATATATGCCACCGTGCCCAATGCAGAACCGGGACTGGTCAGGTGCTGTTCGTCGCTCGGCGTCGTCATCGTCTCGGCGGCCGCAATCTCCGCCGACAATCGCGCCGGTTGCGTCACCTTCGCCAGCCCGAAATCGAGGACCTTGGCATGGCCGCGCTTGGTGACGAAGATGTTGGCCGGCTTAATGTCGCGATGGACGATCCCTTCGAGATGCGCCGCGTCCAGCGCATCGGCAATTTCAATCGCCAGACCGAGCAGCACATCGGTCTCCAGAGGCTTTCCGGCGATACGGTATTTCAGGGTCACGCCGTCCAGAAATTCCATCGCGATGAACGGCTTGCCGTCCTGCTGCCCGATTTCGTAGATGGTGCAGATGTTGGGATGGTTCAGGGCTGAGGCCGCCCGTGCCTCTCGCTGAAAGCGGCTCAATGCTTGCTGATCGTTGGCCACGTCATCCGGCAGAAACTTCAGGGCGACAAAGCGGTGCAGGCTTACATCCTCGGCCTTGTAGACCACGCCCATTCCGCCGCCGCCGAGTTTCTCGACGATGCGGTAGTGCGAGATGACCTGGTCGATCATGAGAGCAGTACTCTGACTTGGGTCATCATCTTAAGAACGCAGCATCCGCCAGTCAATGAAGAACGGCGATAGTGTTCAGGCTGAATAGCGGGTCCGATTTGCGAACCGCACAGACTCAGGGCAGGAGTGACATACTTCTACCATTTCGATCAACTTGGGATTGGCGCTCGCACCCACGAACAAGCCGCATCTCAGGCAAAGCGTTTCCACGACTTGCGGCTTTCGCCGGTTGGTAACGCGTTTGAAAGCGCGCCGCCGCGGAGCGGGATTTATCGCTGCCACTGTCGTAGGCCTTTTGGGGAGATTGTGTACAAAGCCTAAGTCGCATGAATTTGACTGTCAACACGCTCTGGCGCACTTTGTTGCCTTAGCACCATCAGGTCAGGCCCTTAATTCTTCCCCTAAAGTTGCATGACCGTCCCCCCGAAGTGCGATGAGATTTTCGGAATTATGCCTTTGACAAACCCTGAAGTAATGAGCGTAGGGCATGCCGCAGAACGACACGGCTACCGCCGCTCTCTTCTTCGCATTCTTTCCGCCCCGCTCGCATAACCGTAGCCCATACCGTCGTAAGTCGGTGTCCGGTCCGAACGGCCCCAAGATGTACTGCGCGCTCCCTACCAGTAGCCGGCGCAGCATCGTATCGCCGGCTTTGCTGATTCCTAATTGTGGCTGGATGTCTCCGGAGTCTTCCTGATTGGGCACTAATCCCAGATAGGGTCCTACGTCGCGACTCTTGGCGAATCGGTTCGGGTTCTCCAAGGTCAATACATAGGCCAGCGCGGTGATCGGCCCCACTCCTGTCACTTGCCGCACCAACTTCGTATGCCCATACTTCTCGCTGCCCAGCCTTTCAATCTTCTCGTCATACCCCTGGATGGAGTCACTGATGGTCGCCACCAACTGCACCAGCGGCAGCAGCGCTTCGCGTATCTCGACAGGAAGGGACTCCTCTACTTTTTTTGAGAAGCTCGGACTAGCACACTTGGGTAGCCGTGCGCCCACACTCTTCACCAACCCTCGCGTGGTGTTGATCAGCTCCGTCCGCACGGCCACCAAGGCATCGCGGGCTCGTAGAATCACCAGGTCCTGCCGCACCTCAGGGCTGCGATGCTGAATGGGGTATAACGACTGTGGATCCATCCGTCCCAACCGCGCCAGCTTATTCGCATCGATCCGAT
>Ga0181532_10005507_pt1 | contig 10740 bp, 7 predicted proteins | sample PEATcosm2014_Bin_33_FD_119768 | JGI IMG/M metagenome (GOLD analysis project Ga0181532, IMG submission 119768) | Peatland microbial communities from MTU Mesocosm Facility, Houghton, MI, USA - PEATcosm2014_Bin11_30_metaG | ecosystem: Environmental > Terrestrial > Soil > Wetlands > Peat | place... | reverse complement strand
GCCGTGGGGAGAATTCTGGTGGTGGACGATGACGATGCCGTCCGCGGCGTTCTCCAAAAGACTTTGTCCGATGCCGGGTACGAAGTGCTTACGGCCCGGGATGGGCGTGAGGCCATGCGCCTGGTGGCGACGCATCCGTTCGATCTCGTACTCACGGACCTGATCATGCCCGATCAGGAAGGTATTGAAACGATTCGCGAACTTCATCGGGACTATCCGTCCATTCGCATTGTGGCAATGTCCGGGGCGATGGACGCAGTCTATCTAAGGACCGCCGAATTATTGGGCGCCGGCGCGGCCCTCCCCAAACCCATCAACGGCAGCGAACTTCTCCGCACCATCCGGGACCTGCTCACTTAGTCGTGCGATTCAGAGTTACGCTGATGTTATTCCGCGGGCACCACTCCCTGACGGTCGCGGCTCAGAACGGAGCCGCGCGCGCAAGCTAGCGGACCTTCGATACGAAGCGAACTTCCGAAATCCGGTAGTCAGCCTCGAATCTCCATGGGGCTCGATGCGTGCCGGCGCTCGGTTGAAGACGCGGCCCAAGCTACTGAATCCATTGAACCGACGAAGAAACCATTTTGGAACAACTGCCGATGTGCGGCCACGTCTTCATCGCTTTCTGTGGCCCGCAGGGCCATACCCGACTCGGTTGAAGAACACGCGGGCTGAGCTTTCATCGCCTATGGCGGCCCAAAGGCCACGGTCGGGCTTTCGCCCGGCTCGGCAAGCTGAAGCTTACCCCACATCCAAAAGGCCGGCGAGTTTTGTGGGATAAGCTTCAGATGTCCAAGCGAGCTTCGAACTCGCTCTGGCTCTTCGAGCCATGATGCACTTTCCTGACGGAACCGACGTAAATTCCACCACCTCGGCAGTCAGCGCCTCGCTCGACAAACAGAAAGAGAGGCAATCGAGCTGCTACAATTCAGTCGTAGCCAGGTAGCAAACCCGATGTTCGACCACGTCGCTTCGTATCATCGGTCCGGCCCGTCGTGCGCCCGGTCCATCTCCGCTGGAACGCTCCACGTTCCCGATCCCGCTATCCGCTCTTCCCAGGTAAATACATGACTCCCGCACGGATGATCGATACCCAGCGCCTCTCCACCATCGCTCACGAGTATGAGCGCGAAATGCTCCAGTTCTATCGCGATCTGCTCGCGTTTCCGGGCGAAAACGGGCACTCGCAGGGGTCCTTCGAGCGTATCCGGCATGAGGTGGAAAAAGCCCCGTACGAAGAAATCCGCGTCGATGCGGCAGGCAATCTTCTCACCCGGATCGGCTCCGGCACTCACAAAATCATGTTGCACGCGCGGGGCGCCGGGACAGGCGCCGCCGGAGCGGCCGGCATTGTGTACGCCGGGAGGCTGATTCACGAGCTCGGGATGTACGACGATTTCACACTTTGGGTGACAAACTCCGTGCAGAGTTTGGCGCCGTTTCACATCCCCGCGGAAGGCGGCATCCGCCCCGATGCCGTGCTGCTGGCGCAACCCACCAACCTGTGTATCCAAATGCGAGAAGCGGCCGTGGAGGGCTTCCTGGACGAATCGCACCCGCTGGTGCAGGCTGCCATTGCTACTTACGAAACGCTATTTGAATTACCGCCGATGATCACTCAATCGCCGTCGGCCGCGGCGCTTGTGGGCATTCCGGCCATCGCATTTGGCGCCGGTGAAGACGGGGCGCGGCCGCCAGCCGAGCCTCCATCCATACGCCATTTGCTAAAGGCGGCGCAATTTTACGCGGCCTTCCCCGTCATGTATGTCGATGCGATGAAGCGCCTGTAAGCGCGTCAGTCTGGCGTTGGGAGCCGCTCGACGCAGTCGAATCGCTTTTTCTATCGTTCGCAAGAGACGACGGCCGGAACTGCGTTGCGTGCACTCGACGACACGCCGAGCGTGCGCCACGTACCTCGACACCATGCTCTCGCCAATCCAGGTTTCGCACCCTAGACTACACGCCGAGCGCACGCGCCAGCGCCCGTTTCATGGCGCCCGCGGGAGCTTCCCGGCCGGTCCACAAATGGAATCCGATGACACCCTGATAGACCAGCATGGAAAGCCCGTCGAGGGTCGGCAGTCCGAGCCGGCGGGCGGTAGCCAGTAGCGGAGTTTCAGGCGGATTGAAGACCACATCGCTCACCAGCATGCCGGCCCGCGCGCCGCGGAGGTCCACCGGAGGCATGGCGTCGACATCGGGATACAGGCCGATGGACGTGGCATTCACCAGCAGATCCGTGGCATCGCCCACCTGGTAGACGCCGCGCCACGGCTGGAAGCGGATCGGCCGTCCGGTTTTGGCGGCAAGGTCGGCCACCATGGCTTCTCCCCGCTCCACCGATCGATTGACCACCAGCACATCCGCGGCGCCGGCCAGTGCCAGTTCCGTGACGATGGCGCGGGCTGCTCCGCCGGCTCCGAGCACCACGGCGCGCTTGCCCTCCGGATCGACGCCGGCGTCCGTGCGCAAGCCTAAGAGAAAGCCTTTGCCATCGGTATTTTCACCGATGAGCCGGCCGCCCTCGCGCCGCACCGTATTGACGGCGCCGATGATGGCGGCAGCGGGCGCTATCTCGTCGAGATGCTGAAGGACCGCGACTTTGTGGGGGATCGTGAGGTTGAAGCCGCGCATGCCAAAGGCGCGGGCGCCGGCGACGGCTTCCGCCAAGTTGGCGGGCGCCACCTCGATGGTGAGATAACGCCAGTTCAGGCCGAGTTCGCGGAAGCCGGCTTCCTGCATTTGGCCGGTGGGATTTTCGTCCACCGGCTGGCCGAAGCACGCCAGGAGTTCTGCTCGGAAATTGGCCGGCATGGATTAGCGGAGGGGCGAAAAGGGCAGCGCCTTTACCATGATGTTGGTGATGTTGTCGACCAGTTCGGCGTCGGGGATTCCGCCGGTGGTGCGCAGTTTCTGCCACTCGGGGTCAGCCTGAAAAGCGGCCCAGCACTTCTCGCGCGCGGCCAGGTCGTCGAACGCCAGCATGTAGGTAAGGTTCGGCATGTGCGTGCCGACGATGGTCTGGCCGGCGAATACCGGCAGCATTTGGAGACGCCGGAAAATGTCGAACTCCCCTTCGCCGAACATCTTGATCTTGCGCGCCAGGCCCTTATCGGTGGGCGATTCGTAGGTGCGGATTTCGAACACGCGCGCCGAGGCTTTGTCGGAGACTGGCGGAGGCGTCACCGATGGAAACGACGGGAAGGCCGACAGCAGCGAGTTTTCCATGCGGATATAGCTCAACTCGCCGATGGTGTTGTACGCGTCGACCGCCGATTGAAATTCCTTGTCGGCGGCGAGTTTCTCGCGGGCCGCGTCGAAGGCCGCCATCGAAGGGTAGCTGGCGAGGGTCAGCATGAAGGGCGTGTCGGGCGCGATGAGAGCATTGAAGCATCCGAACGGTCGGATTCCCGCGCGTTCGGCGGCCGGGACGAGGCCATGCTGCAAATAAGCGGTAGTCTTTTCCACCTGGCGGCCGCTGCGCAGGTGGTAATAGCGAAGTTCGAGGATGGCGCGCGAGGTCGCGCCGGGCGTTTGCGCCTGCATGAGAGTTGCTCCCAGGGGAAGAGTTAAGAAGGTTCGCCGTTGCACGTATATACTGTAGCTCGTATGCAGGCGGGAGAGCCAAGCCGGACAGCCTGGGCCGCGGCGTTTCACCGCGCCGCGCACCAGGTAATGGAGCAAGGGCGAATTTTCGAGGATCCGCTGGCCCTGCGGATTCTCCATGAGGACGCGGCAGGGATCGCGCGCCAGGCGGAAGAGCGCGCTTCCGACCGGAGAATGCGAATCTTCATCGCCGTGCGGACGCGATTCGCGGAGGACTCGCTGGCCGCGGCTTGCGAACGCGGCGTGTGCCAACTGGTGGTGCTCGGTGCCGGCCTGGACACTTACGCCTATCGCGGCGCGATGCGCGATCGCCTGCAGATTTGGGAGGTGGATCATCCGGCGACGCAGGCGTGGAAACGGCAGCGGCTCGCAGACGCGGGCATTGGAGTGCCGTCCAACCTGACCTTCGCGGCGGTGGATTTCGAGCGCGAGACTCTCGCCGACGGGCTGGCGGCGGCCGGTTGCGATCCGCATGTTCAGTCGTTCTTTACCTGGCTGGGAGTAGTCCCCTATCTGACCGAGGAGGCTATCGGGTCCACCTTGGCCTTTATCGCGAACTTGCCGGGAGGCGCGCAGGTGGTATTCGATTACGCCGATCCGCCCGAGTCCCTGCCGGCGGAAATGCGTGCCGCTCATGAACGGAGGGCGGCGCACCTGGCAGCCGCGGGGGAAGCTTTCCGCAGTTATTTCGACGCGGACGCAATGCGGCAGAAGTTGATGGACTTGGGCTTCCACGAGGTGGAGGATCTAGGGACGCGGCAGATTGCGGAACGCTATTTTCCGAGTCGTGCGGCGTCGCTGCCCGAAAAGGGCGGGCATGTGGTGCGGGCGTCACACATGTCCTAACTCGCTTGTGTGACTATCCCTCCATATTCTTCGCACGCCGCGACGATTTCATGCAGCTCAAAAGCTGAAAAGCTTGCGCGCAGAGCATTGTGGGACATGCTTCAGCTTGTCCAAACTTGTTAGCCGGGCCCGCGCCCGGCGGGCAAGCTGAATGAAGCATGGCCCATAACAGGTAATTGACCCCGAATATCTGTTGCGAATGGCGGCATTCCGGAGATATACTGTGGCTTGGTGTGGAAGTTCTCCATTCTGTTGACGATTTCGCTGGCGCTGCTGGCGCTGCTCTGGGGGAATTGCCTCTCTTGCCCACAGATGGCCGACGCGCATAGCTGCTGCCATAAGACGCCACCGGCGTCCGCAGCTTGCCATACGCAAAACCTGCAGCACTTCGTCAAAGCGGACGCTTCCCAGCCGTTTGTTGCCGTCGTGGCGGTGCCTGCGCCGGTCGCGCCGCCACTTATCCGCACCGCCAGCCGCATCGTTACTCCGCCTGTTCCGGCGTCCGTTTCCACCCCACCCCTCAATCTCCGCGTCTAGCTCTCCTTTTACCAAGCTGTCCTAATCTGTTGGCTCGATTGGTAAAAGGAAATGACTGTTCGAAATTGGCTTTGTTTTGTCATACTGCCTGCGCTCGCTCCGGCGCAACCGTTGTCGTCGCTGGTGGACGAGGCGCTGCACAATAATCGCGAGATCCTGACCGCGCAGAAGAAGTACGAAGCCGCCAGGCAGCGGCCCGCGCAAGCCAGTAGTCTGCCGTCGCCCACCGTCTCGCTCGGTTACACATCGAATGGCGGGCCATACCCCGGCGCGGGTTTGGGCCGCGACGTCACCAGCAACGCGGGTGTCATGCTGAGGCAGGAGATGCCATTCCCCGGCAAGCAGCGATTGCGCGGCGAGGTCGCGGCGCGGCAGGCGGATGCCGAATTCCAGGAATATCTGGCGGTCAGGCTGAGCGTAGTCTCGCGGCTCAAGCAGGCGTACTACGAACTGCATCACGCTGTGGAGGGAATTGCCACCACACAGCGATACCAGGAGCTCCTGCAGGGCATGCTGCGCGTGTCGGAAGCCCGTTACGCTTCGGGACGCGCGGCGCAACAGGATGTCTTCAAAGCGCAGACGCAGTTCTCGATATTTCAGGCGCAATTACTGCGCTACCGGCAGGAGGCGCGCAGCAAGCAGATCGAAATTGCCGCGCTGCTCAACCGGCCGCTGAACCGCGAGATCGAAGCGCCCACGGAAATGGAATTGGGCGAGGTCCCCTCCGATTTGCCGAAGCTGCTGGCGCAGGCGCGTTCCGCCGCTCCCCTGCTGGCGCGCGAGCAGAAGAATGTGGAGAGCAGCGAACTGGCCGCCAACCTGGCGCGCAAGGAATCGTATCCCGATTACGCGCTTTCGGGCGGCTATTTCAACCAGGGCGGCATGCTGCCGATGTGGCAATTCCGCCTCGACGTAAAGCTACCGCCGCGGAGCCGGACTGCCGCGGTGAGCGAGCAGGAGTTTGCCGCGGCGCAGGCCCGGCATCAGTACGAGAGCACGGGCGTCGAGATTGAGGCGCGCATTCGCGAAGACTACTCCGTCGCGGAAACGGCGCACAATCTGGCGGAACTCTACCAGACCTCGGTGCTGCCGGAAGCGCGTCTGGCGCTCGAGTCGTCACTGGCCAGCTATCAGGCGGGCTCGCTCGATTTTCTTTCGGTGTTTACGAACCTGATGACCATCGCGGACACCGAGTTCATGTATCACGACGAAGTCATGCAGTGTCACATGGCGCTGGCCCGTCTGGAAGAGATGACCGGCGGGGAGGTCAGGCAATGAAAAAGCTTTCGGTGGTTCTGGCGATCGTAGCGGCGTTCGCTGGCGGTTACGGCTATGGACGCTGGTATGGCAAGGCGGCCCCGGTTGCGGCTGCCGGCGGGGCTCCGCGCAAGATTCTCTACTGGCAGGACCCGATGCACCCGCAGTATAAGTCCGACAAGCCGGGCATCGCGCCCGATTGCGGTATGAAGCTCGTGCCGGTGTATGCAGACGCTGCGCCGGCGGATTCGGGGGCGCCGGGCACCGTAGAAATCAGCGCGGAGAAGCAACAGCTTATCGGCGTGACCTACGGGACGGCGGAGTACGAGTCCATGCGCGACTCCATCCACGCCGCCGCGCGCGTGACCCTTGACGAGACGCGCATCGCCAAGGTGCAAGCGAAACTCGAAGGCTGGATCGACCGCGTGTTCGCCGACTTCACCGGGAAAGCTGTCCGCGAAGGCGATCCGCTGCTCACCGTTTATAGTCCCGAAGCGCTGGCCACCCAAAATGAGTACCTGCTGGCCATCAAAGCACAGCACACGGTGCATTCCAATCCGCTGCACGAGATCCAGGAAAGCACCGACAACCTGGTGGCCGCCGCGCGCAAGCGGCTGGAGCTGTGGGATATCGGCGACGCGCAAATCGATGAGATAGCGCGCACCGGCGAGACGATCAAGAATCTCAGCTTGTACGCGCCGATTTCCGGGTTCGTGATCGATCGCAACGCATATCCCAAACAGCACATCACGCCTGAGACTGTGCTCTACACGGTCGCCGACCTTTCCACCGTGTGGGTGATCGCCGACGTGTTCGAGTACGAAGCTGCGAATGTGCGGCTCAATCAAGCGGTGTCGCTGACGATAGCGTCATCGCCCGGACGGGTATTCCGCGGGCGCGTGAGTTACATTCTGCCCGGTGTGGACCCGGCCACGCGCACGCTGAAAGTGCGCGTCCAGTTCGACAATCCGGGCTTCGCCCTCAAGCCCGATATGTTCGGGGATGCCGAGATCTCGACCGGCGGCGCGCGCAAACTGGTGGTGCCGGAAACCGCCGTGCTCAATTCCGGCGACCGGCAGGTGGTGTTCGTCGACCGCGGCGAGGGCAGGTTCGAACCGCACACGGTGACGATCGGCGCGCAATCCGGCGGCGTCATCGAAATCATCAGCGGGTTGAAAGAGGGCGACCGCATCGTCACCTCCGGCAACTTCCTGATCGATTCCGAGAGCCAGTTGAAGGCGGCCGCCAAATGATTGACCGAATCATCGAATTCTCGGCGCGCAACCGATTCCTGGTATTCCTGTTCGTGATTGCCGCCACGGTAGCCGGCTGGTGGGCCATCCAAACCATTCCGCTCGACGCCATTCCCGACCTGAGCGACACGCAGGTGATCATTTATTCGCGCTGGGATCGTAGCCCCGACATCATGGAAGACCAGGTCACGTATCCGATCGTGAGCGCCATGCTGGGCGCGCCCAAGGTGAAAGACGTGCGCGGCTTCTCCGATTTCGGGTACTCCTACGTCTACATCATTTTCGACGAGGGCACGGATATCTACTGGGCGCGCTCGCGGACGCTCGAATACCTGTCGAAGATTCTGCCGCGCCTTCCGCAGGACGTGAAGACCGAGCTTGGGCCGGACGCCACCGGGGTCGGCTGGGTGTATCAATATGCGCTGGTGAGCAAGAGCCGCAATCTGGCCGACCTGCGTTCGCTGCAGGATTGGTTCCTGCGCTATCAACTGCAAGCCGTGCCGGGTGTGGCGGAAGTCGCACCGCTTGGCGGCTTTGTGCGGCAGTACCAGGTGAATGTCGACCCCAACCGTCTGGCGGCCTACGGAGTGCCGATTTCCAGGGTGGTGGAGGCGGTGCGCTCCGGCAATAACGACGTGGGCGGGCGCCTGGTGGAACTCACCGGGCGCGAGTATATGGTGCGCGGCCGAGGCTACGCGCGTTCCACCGATGACCTCGCGAATATCGCGCTGGGCGCGGGCTCTAACGGCGTGCCGATTACGGTGCGCGACGTCGGCGCGGTCAGTCTCGGGCCCGATATCCGCCGCGGCGTGGCCGATCTCGACGGCAAGGGCGAAGTGGTCAGCGGGATCGTGGTGATCCGCCAGGGCGAGAACGCGCTGCGCGTGATCGATCGCGTGAAAGCGAAGATAAAAGAAATCCAGCCGGGGCTGCCGAAAGACGTGCAACTGGTGACGGCCTACGATCGCTCCGAGCTGATCCTCGCCTCCATCGACAATCTGAAGCACACGCTGCTGGAAGAATTACTCGTGGTGGGGCTCGTCATCCTGATCTTCCTCTGGCACGTGCCCAGCGCCGTCATCCCGATCCTCACCATCCCGATTGCGGTGATGATTTCCTTCGTGCCGATGCGGCTGATGGGCATGAGCTCCAACATTATGTCGCTGGGCGGAATCGCTATCGCCATCGGGGCCATGGTGGACGCCGCCATCGTGGTGGTGGAGCAGACGCATAAGAAGCTGGAACACGCCCTGCCAAGCTGGTCGACGGCCGATTACCGCCGCGCCATCGTCGACGCGGTGAAAGAAGTGGGCGGACCGAGCTTTTTCGCGCTGCTGGTGATCGCGGTATCGTTCCTGCCGGTGCTCACGCTGGAAGCGCAGGAGGGCCGGCTGTTCAAGCCTCTGGCATACACCAAGAACTTCGCCATGATTGTGGCGGCGGTGCTGGCCATCACGCTCGATCCAGCGCTGCGCCTGCTATTCTTCCGCAAGGATCGATTCCGCATGCGCCCGCGCTGGCTTGGGTCCATCGTCAACGGCATTCTGGTGGGGACGATTCACTCCGAAGAGAAGCATCCCATCAGCCGCGTGCTGATGCGGCTCTACCATCCTGTGGTGGCATGGAGCCTGCGCTGGAAATGGGCGGTGATCGGCGGCGCGGTAGCGATAGTCGCCCTCACCGTGCCGGTGTATCAACGGCTCGGGTCGGAATTCATGCCGCCGCTCGATGAGGGCACGCTGCTCTTCATGCCGAGCACGCTGCCCGGCATCTCGGTGGCGGAAGCGCAGAGGCTGATGCAGGTGGAGGATCGCATCCTGATGACTTTTCCGGAAGTGCAGCGCGTGCTTGGGAAATCGGGCCGCGCCGAGACGTCGACCGATCCCGCGCCGTTCTCCATGATGGAGACGGTGGTACAGCTAAAGCCGAAATCGCAGTGGCCCAGGGGCCTCACCACCGATGCGCTGGTGGACCAGATGAATGCGGCGCTGAAGATTCCCGGCGTCTCCAACGCCTGGACCATGCCCATCAAGAACCGCATCGACATGCTCACGACCGGAGTCCGCACGCCCGTCGGCGTGAAGGTGTACGGGCCGGACCTGACGCAGATCGAGCGGGTCGGCGCGCAGATCGAACGCGTCTTGCCTCACGTGGCCGGCACCCGCAGTGTTTTCGCCGAACGGGTGGGCGGCGGCTACTTCCTCGATTTCGACCTCAAGCGCGACCGGCTGGCGCGCTACGGTCTCAGCGTGGACGATGCGCAGGCGGTGGTGATGAACGCCATCGGGGGCGATAACGTCAGCACGGCCATCGAAGGGCGCGAACGCTACCCCATCAATGTGCGCTACTTCCGCGATTCGCGCAGCAATCTGGAGCGCCTGGGGCGCGCGCTGGTGCCGGTAATGGACGGCAAGATGCAGATCCCGATGGCGGAGATTGCCAACCTGAAGCTCGCTTCCGGCCCGTCGATGCTGCGCAATGAGAACGGCATGCTCACCGGGTATGTCTACGTCGACGTGGCGGGCCGCGACGTCGGCAGCTACGTCGCGGAGGCCAAGAACGCGGTGGCGCAACAGGTGACGCTACCGCCCGGGTACACATTGGCGTGGAGCGGGCAGTACGAGGCGATGGAGCGCGTCCGCGAACGTCTGAAGGTGGTGCTGCCGCTGACGCTGTTCCTGATCTTTCTGCTGCTGTACCTGAATACCAAATCGACCGCGAAGACGATGCTGATTCTGATGGCGGTGCCGTTCTCCGCGGTGGGCGCGATCTGGCTGCTCTACGCGCTGGGCTACAACATGAGCATCGGCGTATGGGTGGGGCTGATCGCGCTGATGGGCGTGGACGCCGAAACGGGCGTCTTTATGCTGCTGTATCTCGACCTGGCTTTCCACGAGCGCCAGTCGGCGGGACGTATGCACTCGCTGGCGGACTTGCAGGCGGCCATCACGGAAGGCGCGGTGAAGCGCATCCGGCCGAAGTTCATGACGGTGGCGACGATGTTCGTGGGCCTGGCGCCGATCATGTGGGCGGCGGGCGCGGGGTCGGACGTGATGAAACGCATCGCGGCCCCGATGATCGGTGGGATTTTCACTTCTTTTCTGCTCGAGCTGGTGGTCTATCCGGCTCTCTACGAGGTATGGAGATGGCATTCGGTAAAACGGCAGGTTGCGTGATTCTGGCGGGCGCCGCGCTGGCATCGGCCGCGCAGTTCCCGATGCGGCATGAGCATTGGCGCGAG
>Ga0181532_10005500_pt1 | contig 10744 bp, 8 predicted proteins | sample PEATcosm2014_Bin_33_FD_119768 | JGI IMG/M metagenome (GOLD analysis project Ga0181532, IMG submission 119768) | Peatland microbial communities from MTU Mesocosm Facility, Houghton, MI, USA - PEATcosm2014_Bin11_30_metaG | ecosystem: Environmental > Terrestrial > Soil > Wetlands > Peat | place... | reverse complement strand
CGCAACCGTGTCCGGTCTCATGGCAGCTCTCGAGCGCGATGGTTTGGTGAAATCGCAGGTAGACGGCGAGGACCGCCGCAAGCTGATCGCGCGACTGACCGCGAAAGGCGAGGCCGTCATCAAAAAGCAGCACAAGCTGAACCTGGTAAAGTTTCGTGCGGTCTTCACGTCCTTTAGTTCAGAGGAGCTGTCGAGCCTGACGGCACTCCTGCACCGTTTCCGAAAGGCGTTCGCCGTCCCTGCTGAACCCTAACTGCTGTAATCGTACCCGATCCAACGCCCATGGCCGTACGGGCAGTACTGTTGCTGACCGAAGTTCCAAGCGGCCATAGACATTGGACTTTCCCCGTACTCTGCGTAGAATGCTCATTTCCGGTTGCTCTCGCTCTTTCGCGCGGGGTGCGCGAAACCGGCCATTGTCGCTTGGGATCGCGCGCTCATCCGCGAGCCGTGAAGAATTTAAGGAGGTCCTATGATTGTCGGTGTTCCCCGCGAGAGTTATCCGGGGGAGCGGCGTGTGGCGCTGGTGCCGGGCGTGATTGCCAATCTCGCCAAGGCGGGCCTGGAAGTCGTAGTTGAAGCGGGTGCCGGCGTCGAGGCCGGCTATCCCGACGCGCAGTACGCTGACAAGGGCGCGAAAGTCCTGGCCAGCCGCGGAGACGTCTTCAGCACTGCCGACATCATCGTGCAAGTGCTGTGTTATGGCTCCAACGACCGCACTGGCCGGGCCGATCTGCCGCTGTTCCGGCGCGGTCAAGCCCTGATCGGCTTCGTGCGGCCCCTGGGTGACGTTCACACCCTGGAAGAAATCGCCGCCACGGGTGTCAGTTCGTTTTCGGTGGAGTTGATGCCGCGCATCACCCGCGCCCAGAGCATGGACGCACTCTCCTCCATGGCCACCATCTGCGGCTACAAAGCCGTGCTGGTCGCAGCCGACAAGTTGCCCCGCATCTTTCCCATGCTCACCACCGCTGCCGGCACCATCACGCCGTCGCGCGTGCTGGTGATCGGCGCTGGCGTCGCCGGACTGCAGGCCATCGCTACCGCACGCAGGTTGGGCGCGGTCGTTTCGGCTTACGACTTGCGCCCGGTCGTCAAAGAGCAGGTGCAGAGCCTGGGCGGAAGGTTCGTCGAGTTGCCTATCGAGGCGGCCGACGCGCAGGACGCTGGTGGCTATGCCAAGGCGCAGGATGAATCGTTCTATCAGAAGCAGCGCGAACTGCTGGGCCGTGTTGTGGGCGAGAGCGACGTGGTGATCACCACGGCTGTCGTTCCTGGCAAGAAGTCGCCCGTGCTGGTGACCAAGGAAATGGTTGCCGGGATGGCGCCGGGCTCGGTGATCGTCGATCTGGCCGCGGAGCGCGGCGGCAATTGCGAATTGACGCGTGCTCAGGAGACCATCGTGGTTAACGGAGTAACCATCGTGGGCGCCATCAATCTCGCCAGCACGGTGCCGTATCACGCCAGCCAGATGTACGCCAAGAACCTCGCCAACTTCCTGGTCCACTTGGTGAAGGATGGCAAACTCCAACTGAATCTTCAGGACGAGATCACGAACAGCACCCTGGTCACGCAAAATGGCGAGCTGGTGAACCCGCGCGTGCGCGAGTTCTACGGACTGCCGGCCCTGGCCACGCAGCCTGCCAGCGCAAAGGAGACAAATTAGTGGTAACCACGGATCTGTACAACAGCCTTTACGTCTTCATATTGGCGGCGTTCATCGGCTTCGAGGTGATTCGCAAGGTGTCGCCGTTGCTGCACACGCCGCTGATGTCGCTGACCAACGCACTGGACGCCATCGCAGTCGTCGGCGCCATCATCCTCGCAGGCGAACATAAATCCACGCTGGCAGCGGTGCTGGGCACCATCGCCATCGTCGCCGCTACCAGCAATATTGTCGGCGGCTTCATCATCACCGACCGCATGCTCAAGATGTTCAAATCCAGCCGGACGCAGAAGCCATGATTCCTGCCACGCACATCATTGAGTTGACCTACCTCATCGCCGTCGTGCTCTTCATCCTGTCGCTGAAGTGGCTCAGCTCTCCGGCAACGGCGCGGCACGGCGTATGGGCGGGCGAAGTCGGCATGCTGCTGGCCATCGTGGGCACGCTCTTCTATCGCGGCATTGTCGATTACAAATGGATCGCCATCGCGCTGGTGCTGGGCGCCATCATCGGCGTGCCGCTGGGCAATGTGCAGATGACCGCCGTCCCGCAGCGAACCGCCCTCAGCCACGCGTTCGGCGCGCTGTGCGTCACGCTGGTCGGCACGGCGGAGTTCTATCTCCGCGCCCCCAACATTTCGCGCTTCATGATGTCCATCCTCTCGCTGGAGGTCATCCTCGGCGGGTTGACGATCACGGGCAGCCTGATGGCTGCTGGCAAATTGCAGGAGATCCTGCCGCAGCGGCCGATCACGTATAAAGGCCAGAACTTCGTCAACCTCGGCATGCTGGCGATCGCAGTTGCCATTGCGGTCTACCTGGTGCTCAATCCTGATGCCATGCACCTGTATCCCATCATGGTCGGCATCGCGCTGGTCTTTGGCGTGATGATGATCATCCCCATCGGCGGCGCGGACATGCCGACGGTGATCTCGCTGCTGAACTCCTACGCGGGACTTTCCGCCGCGGCGATGGGCTTCGTGCTCAACAGCAAACTGCTGATCGTGGCCGGCTCGCTTGATGGCGCGTCCGGATTCATCCTTTCGGTCAACATGTCGAAAGCGATGAACCGCTCGTTCACCAACGTGCTCTTCGGCGCTTTTGGACAAGTGCAGCACGCGGTCGCCGGTGCGGTCGAGACACGAAACGTGCGCAGTGCGACTCCGGAAGAAGCAGCTCAGATTCTCTCGGCTGCGAACAAGGTGGCCATCATTCCCGGCTACGGCATGGCCGTGGCGCAGGCGCAGCACAAAGTTCGCGAGCTGTACGACGCCCTCACGAAGCGTGGTGTCGATGTGAAGTTCGGCATCCATCCGGTCGCTGGACGCATGCCCGGACACATGAACGTGCTCTTGGCCGAGGCCGACATCCCGTATGACAAATTGCTCGACATGGACGACATGAATGGCGATCTGCCGCAGACCGACGTGGCGCTGGTGATCGGCGCAAACGACGTCACCAACCCGGCGGCACGCACTGACCCGAGCAGTCCCATCTACGGCATGCCGATTCTCGACGTCGACAAGGCGCGCACCGTGATGGTGATCAAGCGCAGCATGAATCCGGGCTTCGCCGGCATCGACAACCCGCTGTATTACCTGGACAACACGCTGATGCTGTTCGGCGACGCCAAGGCGTTCGTGAACTCGATCGTGCGCGAGCTGACGGGCGCCGGCGGACACGGATAGAACTGCGTACTGGCACTCTTCCCCACAGATGGGGTTTGTGTCAGGGCACGACTTTTAGTCGTGCCGAACCGGGCAGCGAGAAGGCCAGGGCTTTAGCCCCTGCAAAGACAGGCTAACCGCAGGGGCTAAGGCCCCAATCAGTATTGCTGCATTCGGCACGGCTGAAGAGTGTGCGTGAGAACCGTGTCGTCCCCGGGGGCTCAGGTACTTTTCCCACTAAACCCAGCACTCCGCTTCGCTACGTGCTGGGCTATCATTATTCCGCGCCTTCGGCGCTCCGGATTTCGGGCTCCTTACTCCACTGCTCGGCACGAAAGTTAGTTGTCACGCAGACTCTGAAGCCGTGCCCTGACACAAACCTCTGCGGGTACAGATTTCCCATTTCAGCACGCATTGCGAAGCCCTTTTCCCGCTCTGACAGCGCCCTCTAAACTTACGAGTTACTATGGGAACACCGGAGGCGCGCATGATTCGTGAAGATATTCTCCAGCAATTTCCAGAGTTGTTCGGAACCAGGAAGGTGAATGGTCGAGACGTTAACGTCGAAGAGACGATTGCGACCCTCACCCGCGACCTGCGTCCCGCCCTTGCCGAGGTCTTGAACGCCCGCCGCGCCCTGCTCCAGAGTCCCGAGCCGGTGCGCACGAAATACGGCTGGCCGAAGTGGGACGAGTCCTTCGAAGACCCGGTCGCCGGGCGCTCCTGGACATTTCGCCAGATCGTCCAGGGCCTGATCGACAACTTTCTGGACCGTGAGAGCGAATGGCGCTGGCGTCTCAACGACGAAGTACCCATCCCGGCTGACGTCCATCCGTTGCGAAACCCCGGACTCGAACTCACCGGCCCCTGGCATCCACTGGACATGGCCTTCAACGCGCTGAACAGCAACGCGCCTATGAACATGCCGGATTTCGAAGACGCCTCACCCTCACACTTCCAGCCGCAGGGAACGTCCAGGGACCAGCCGGTGGGAACGTTTGCGGCCCTGCAGAACGCCAAAGAGATCCTCGAAGGCGAGTGGGCAAGCAAAGCCTACGAAGTGGTGAAGAAGGACAAGAAGCGCGCTTACAAAATCAGCCGGCCGCCGCAGCAGTGGCCCACGCGCCTGGTGCGTCCGCCTAGCATCCACGTGCTCTACGAGCACATCACCGTCGATGGCCAACCTGCCCCCGGCCTGATTGCACTGGTCGTTCTCTGGGTGGCTAACAACTTCGAGGCGTTGAAGCGCGCCGGCACGGGCGTGTACTTCTATATCCCGAAAATGCAGACACCCCGGGAAGCGCTCATCGTGGAGAAGCTGCTGGCGCGGGTGGAAGGCATCATCGGGGTTCCTGCCGGCACGTTCAAGATCAAGATTCTCTACGAGGAAGGCAATGGCGGCCGCTATCTGCCTGCGATCGCCTGGGTCTTCCGGCGGCGGTTGCTGGGGACCAATGTCGGCCGCTGGGACTATCTCGGCAGCCTGATCGAGATGTGGAAAGACGACCCGAACGGCATTTTCCCCGATCCGCAGACCATTGGCATGGCTTCGCCCAACATGATTGCCTACCAGCGCTACAACGCGCTCATGATGCTGATGGCGGGCATGAAGCATGGCGAGCTCACCCAGGGCGCGCCCATCGGCGGGATGGCGGCGGTAATGATTTATCAGTCGAGCGACGCTTATGGCCGCGCGCGGTATAACCCGGTGGCCATGCGCGCCATCGTCGTCGACAAGCTCCGCGAGCGGCTGCTGGGGCTGATGTTCGTACCTCTGGAAAGGACCCTCTCAGACCCGACGCTCGATCAGGCTCTCTGGGTAAGCATCCGTGGACGGCTCTACGACACATACCGCCAAAGCTGGGTTGCCAGCCCGGAGACTGCGTATGTAGCTGCGGGAAATCGACCCTTGCAGGCGCCCTTGACGGAATTGCAGGCGCTGCTGGATGCGCCGCGCGAGACGGTGGACGCCAACGGCAAAGCGGTGCCGACTGTCGCCAGTGGCCTAGTCGATTCGGAGCAGGCGTTGCTCCAGTCTCGCGGGCTGCTGAATGCCGAAGGCAAGATTACCCCGAGCGTAATCATCAAGGCTGCCGTGGACACGCCGGAGAAGCTGCTTACTCCAGCGTTGTGGGACGCCATCTACGATGTGCCCAAGGGCGATGTCACCATCGAGCACATCCAGCACGCGTTCTACATGGCCGCCAACTACGGCTTCCAGATTCTGAACGGCAACTTCGCCGCCGCCATCGACGATTACGAACTCAAGCAGCGCTTCATGAACGACCTGGCCACCTATCGGATCGACGTTTCGTGGCTGTGGACGCTGGTTCGCCATCAGGCGGTCATCACCAAGGATGGTCATCTCCAGCGGGCGGCGCTCACCGAAGACGGCATGGTGCTGGCGCCAAGCTCCGAGAAGGTCAAGGCGGGAACCCGTTTCACGAGGGAGCTGTTCCAGAAGGTGTGGGAGTATCACAACGAATGGACCGCAGCGTTTTTCGCCGAACTGGACCGGCACGGCGATCCCGGACGCTTTGACCGCTCGAAGGCGACGGTCATCATGGACCTGCTGAAGCGGCAACTGCTTTCGCCGAAGTATATCCAGCACAGCGCGCGCGTGCTGTTCGTGCTGGCGCAGGCCGGCGACCAGGAGCGCCAGCAAATCCTGGAAGCGGTCTTCGATCTTTCGCGCGAGGAAATCGAGAAGCGGCTGCAGGCAGGCAGCATGAAGCCCGCCGCCCTGGCCGCCCATGATTATGTTTATGACATTCTCCCGGTGGGGAAGGAGCGCCTCGCCGCTGTGCATAGCGAATAGGAGCCGCGGATTGCAGAGTTTCTGATCGACGGTCTTAGTGTCACTGTAGCCGAACGGTGCGGGTAGAGTGCCGCTTGGGCGCGTTTTGAAGGGGCGCAGCTTCAGCTGCGCCGTAAGACGTCCCGTGATTTTGTCATCCCGACGAGGTCTTCAGGCCGAGGAGGGATCTGCTGTTCTGCCGCCGGCTGAAGCCGGCTCTCTCTTTTAGAAGCAACCGTACGGCGCAGCTAAAGCTGCGCCCCTTCAAAGCCGGTTTACTCGCGGATTTCCACAGTCACCCACCGATTCTTTCGTAGTTCTGGAGAATCGGTGCAAATCTGCGCCTTAGTTGATTGCGCTCCCTCCGGCCCGGCATTACATTTCAATTTGTGACCACCCCAACTGAAACATGCCCTATCTGCGGCGGCACTGGATGGCAGACCGTCGAGCACGGCAAAGAGCGCGAGGCCGTGCGTTGCGAGTGCCGTGTCAAGGGCCGCGGCGCACGTCTGCTGGAGGCCGCGCGCATTCCGGCGCGATATGAGCATTGCGATCTCAGCAACTTCCAGTACGATCCTGACGACAAGAACCAGACGAGCATCATCAAGGCCAGGACCTTTGCCGGTCGCTTTGTCGAGGATTATCCCGTCGAGAAGAACGGGCTGCTATTCGTGGGCTCGGTAGGCGTGGGCAAGACCCATCTGGCGGTCGGCATCATCAAAGATCTGATCCGCGACAAGGGCATTCACTGCCTGTTTTGCGACTATCGCGAGCTGCTCAAGTCGATCCAGAACTCCTACAATCCGTCGGTACAGGCCACGGAAATGAAAATTTTGCGTCCGGTATTCGAGGCCGAGGTGCTGGTGCTGGACGAACTGGGCGCGGTGCGCAGCACGGAGTGGGTGTTCGACACCGTCAACTACCTTCTCAACAGCCGCTACAACAACAACAAGACGACGATCATCACAACGAACTTTCCTGACGGGGAAGAAACCAACGCGGAGATCGACAATCTGCGAAGCCCGTCGGCGACGGAGCGTGCTGCGCGGCGCGAAACGCTCGGCGACCGTATCGGCGAACGCATGCGCTCACGGTTGCATGAGATGTGCAAAAAGGTCGAGATCAGTGGGCCGGACTACCGCCAGCACTCGAAGCAGGCGCACTTCCACCGCATCAGCGCGCCCAGCCGTCTGTCGCTGCGCAACAGCAAAAGGAATGGCTAGGCTGCTTGGACGGGGATTGCTTGCGTAACGGCCTGGTTGCAACAATTGACTCTTGACACTAAGACTCTGCGCGTGCAAGATGGCGGCCAACTTTGTATGCTTATGCAGTCGGGTGACCGAAGACCCGTAGTTCCGAAGGAGATTCTTTGATGGCTTTGTTATCCGACGTTGTGGTCAAGCAGTTGCTGGACGGCCGATACATCTCGTCCTTTTCCACTCAGAACCCGAAGGGTTCACTCCACACAGTTGCCGTGTGGTTCTGGTTCGACGGGAAGGAAATTTACGTTGCTACGTCTTCGCGCAGCCGCAAAGCGCGCAACCTGCAAGCAAATCCGCAGGTCGCTTTAATGATCGACTCGCGTAGCCCCGATGCATCCTACGGAATCACTGTCACGGGCACTGCTCAGGTGCTCACGGGTGAGTTGTCTCGCAAATACAACGCGGAGGTTCACAAGAAGTACCTAAGCCCAACCGCCATAGCGGACCCGAAAGTGGGTCCAGTGTTTGCAGCATGGGATGACGTTACGGTCCGACTCACGCCAGCGACGGTGATCGCTTGGGATATGCGTCAAGCAGATCAGCAGGTTTTTGGCGGCGCATTCAAGGACAACCCGACCTATCTGTTACCGCTAGAACGGTAACAAAGAGTGAGGCGCGGAATCATTGGTGATAAATCCCCATAGCGCAAGTGATGGCCCTTTCTGCATCAGAGGGGGTGCAAAAGACCAAACGTATTCTTCTGGTAGATAGAATGTCGTCGTGCAGCGCACCAAGTTCATCCCCGACAGCGATTTCGAACTCTACGCCGCTGTTCCGGCGAGCGCGGCAGTCTTTCTGTTGCGCGGCGATGAAGGCACCGAACCGTACGTCAGCAAGACCTCGAATCTGCGCCGGCGGCTGCAACGGCTGCTGGGCGCGGTCGATGGGCAGAGCCGCAAGCTGAGCTTGCGCGACCGCGCCCGCTCAGTCGAGTGGTTCTCTACCGGCTCCGATTTCGAGGCATCGTTTCTTCTCTACAAAGTCCTGCGCAGCGAATTTCCTAAGACCTACGAAAGTCGGCTGCGCCTGCGATCTGCGCCGCTGGTCAAGCTGATTCTCGACAATCCGTATCCGCGCGCGATCGTCACCACGCGCATCAGCGGAATGAAATCGAATGCCCGTTACTACGGCTCGTTTCCTACGCGGATTGCGGCGGAGAAGTTCGCCAACGACTCTCTCGATCTCTTCAAAATGCGGCGCTGTGTTGACGATCTCCATCCCGATCCTGCCTTCCCCGGCTGCATTTATTCTGAGATGAAGATGTGCCTGGCGCCCTGCTTCAAGGGCTGCAGCGATGCGGAGTACGCCGCCGAGGTCGAACGCGTACAGCAGTTCTTCCAGAGCGGCGGGGAGTCGCTGGTGCGGGAGATCGAGCGGCAGCGCGATGAGGCTTCCGCCAATCTCGACTTTGAAGGGGCGTCCGCGCAGCACGCGCGCCTGGAAAAAGTGAAGGCCGCGATCTCCCAGCTGCCGGAAATCGTGCGCCGCCTCGACGAACTGAATGGCGTGATGGTGCAGCCCTCGGCCGAGCGCGATTCGGTAGCGCTGTTCAAGATCGTTGGCGGACAAATCTGCGAGCCGGTCGCGCTCAATGTCGGCAAGGCCGAAGCCTCGCGCCTCGCCTCCAAGCCGCAATCGATGGAGTCGCGCATCAGCGAGGCGCTGGCGGCGGTTGAAAGTCCGAAACTGCGCGGCGCGCTGGAATGGATGGAGCACCTCGCGATGCTGAAGCGCTGGTACTATCGCACCGCTAAAGTTGGCGAGTTGTTCCTGACCGACAGTTCCGGCGAGTTACCGATGCGCCGCGTGGTGCGCGGTGTGTCACGCGTCTTCCGCGGTGAGCGGCCGGCGGGCGATTTGAGCGAGACCGCAGGCGACTACTGGAAGTTTCGCGCCAAAGAAGCCGGCATCACAGAAAACTGATGCCGCGTGTAATTACAATTCCTGCATGAGCTCCAAAGCCGACAGCTGGAACTCCGAACTCTACCAATCCAGCCATTCCTTCGTGTGGCAATACGGGCGCGACCTGCTGGTGCTGCTGAACGCCAAGCCGGGCGAGCGCATTCTGGACGTGGGCTGCGGCACGGGCCAACTCACCGCCGAGATCACGCAATTTGGCGCGGAAGTGGTTGGCATCGATTCCTCGCCAGAGATGATCGCGGCGGCACGGAAAAACTTTCCCCTTTTGCGCTTTGAAGTCGCGGACGTGACCGCCCTGACCTACGCCGACGAGTTTGATGTGGTGGTTTCGAACGCCACGCTGCACTGGGTGCGGGACCAGCCGTCGGCGATTGCTTCGATTGCGCGAGCGCTGACGCGCGGCGGCCGCCTGATCTTCGAAATGGGTGGCCGGGGAAATCTTCGTCACCTGCTGGACGCCGTGTGTCAGGCCTTGCGCAAGCTGGGAGTGGAGAATCCCGAGCAATTGTCGCCGTGGTCGTTTCCCTCCATCGGCGAATATGCCCCGCTGCTGGAGGCGCATGGGCTGGAGGTGGATTTCGCGGTGCTGTTCGACCGCGCAACCATTCTGGAGGGCGGCGACCGCGGGCTGAAGCTGTGGCTGGAAATGTTTGGGCGATTCGCGATCGAGGCGGTCGCTCCGGAGCAGCGCAAGGAATTCTTCCGGCTGGTCGAGCAGTTTGCCAACGAGGCGCTATTTCACAACGGCGTGTGGACCATCGACTACAGGCGGCTCCGGCTGGTGGCCGTGAAGCTGTGAGCAAGACTGTCGGCGGATCGGGTGCGCTCACGGCTGCAAGACTGCGCGCCGCGCCGCGACTTGCGCGCGAATTCTTTAATCGCGATCCGGTGACAGTTGGGCGCGAGCTGCTGGGCAAGCTGCTGATCCGCCGCGAAGGGCGAAGTTTGCTTGCCGGCCGGATTGTGGAAGATGAGGCTTACCTTGGCCATCGCGATCCAGCAGCGCACGCCTTTGCCGGACGCACCGCTCGCAATGCCGTGCTTTTCGGGCCGCCGGGTCACGCGTATGTGTACTTCATCTACGGCAATCACTACTGCCTGAATGTTTCCTGCATGCCCGAGGGCCGCGGCGAAGGCGTGCTCTTCCGCGCTATGGAACCGGTCTCCGGATGGGCTGCGATGTCCCTGGCGCGCGACATGGCTCTGCCTTCATCGCCGCGCCCGGCACAGTTGCGAATGATCTCCAGTGGCCCGGGGCGCATGGCGGAGGCGCTCGGAATCACGCGGCTGCGCGATAACGATAAGGACTTTACGTCGCCGGAGTCGGACCTGTGGCTGGCGGACGACGGCTTTCGCCCGGAGCGCATCGTCGCCACGCCGCGAATCGGCATCACCAAAGCTGCCGAGCGGCCGCTGCGCTTCGTGATTGCGGG
>Ga0181532_10005499_pt1 | contig 10745 bp, 16 predicted proteins | sample PEATcosm2014_Bin_33_FD_119768 | JGI IMG/M metagenome (GOLD analysis project Ga0181532, IMG submission 119768) | Peatland microbial communities from MTU Mesocosm Facility, Houghton, MI, USA - PEATcosm2014_Bin11_30_metaG | ecosystem: Environmental > Terrestrial > Soil > Wetlands > Peat | place... | reverse complement strand
GCCCCCAACTTGTTCAGAAAGTTCCGGTGCTGCCACGCTCCGGCCGCCAATCCCAGCGTGCCCAGAGCAATAAGGCTCAGTCCCAGATTGCGCGGCGCCTGCGGATGCCGGATGTTGCCGGCGACAATTTCTTCGGCCTGGTATTGGAAGAACTTGTAAATGCTAAAGCCAAATCCGATCATCGAAATGGCGGTTCGGATCCAAGCCATCAGCGTTCTTTCGGACGCGATGATGGTGCGCTCGAAGGCGAGATCGGTTCGCTCTTCGGCAAGAATCGTTCCCCTGTCTTTATCTTTATCTTTTCGCTCTGTTTCAACCGGACTCATGAGACCTTCCTCAGAGTAGGGGGCGTTTGCTGCTCTTTCTTACGCCGCGCTTCAATCACACGAGCCACACGCAAGACCGGCCCTCGCAGAATCACGAATGGAACGATGGCCAGGGTGAAGGCGACGATGAGCGCTTCCCCTGGATATACAAAGTGCAATTCGATGAGCTGGTACACGACGTCCAGCACTACCGCGAGAATGAACACCTTGCCGACGCGCTTCCACGCCTCCTTGAACATATCTGAACGTTCGGGTGGATTCGAGATTAGCTCCCAGAACCACGGCGGCCTGCCAGCCTTCGCGTCGGCCAGGCCCGCTCGAATTGCGAAGAACGCCGCCATGCTCGGTTGGAGCACCAATCTGAACTTCATCGGCCCGCTGACACGGGCGAGCAATTGAGTTCCGACACGTTCCCACATTTGGTCCATAAACATTCCCTTCCTTGGTTACGACCCCAACTTCGTAATGGGTCCAACAACGAAAAAGCCAACGAACCGCCTGCCTCTTTTCAGAAGGTATTCACGCTCCCGGACGCCGGCTGGCGTCGGGCGCGGCCAGCGGTACAATCTCCGGACCTTCGGGAGGACAACCTTTCGGGATGAGGGACGGAAAATGGTTGCGGACAGCCAGCACGCGGAAGATGAACGTAACCCCCACCGCGATCAGCGTGACGGGAAAGAAGGCCTTCCCCTTTTCCAGTTGCCAGAGCAGCGTGTAGACCGCGCCTGCCAGCACCGAGGCCGTTACGAGTTGCTCCGACGGCCTCACGATCTCCGGCGTGACACCGGAGAAGAGGTCGATCAGCACTCCGCCCGCATTGGTGGCGATGACTCCGATCACGATCGCGGGCAATATCCCAAGACCGTGATCGAGAGCCTTATGCGCGCCCAGAATCGCAAACCATGGCAGTGAGAAGGATTTGAAGAAGGCCAGCGTCCTCGTGCGAAACCGCTCCTCCCTCGTAGCAGCGTAGCGATAAAATGCCAGCCCAACTAAACCCATCAAAAGGCAACAGAGAAGATAGTTCGGATCCCTGAACGGTCCTGGTATGTCATTGAGCAGCACGTCGCGGGACACTCCGCCGCCGATGCCGCCGAAGAAGGCCATGATCAACAGCCCCGCGACAGTGTAGTTACGGTTGTGCGACGGTTGGCCAGCGACGAGCACGCCATAAAGGGCGTTGATGCCGGCGGAGAACATGTCGAGTTGTGGAAAGTTCGGTAGGGTCATTTCCGGTTCCTCGTCAGAGCGGCTCGCCGCTCACGCCGTTTTTCGGTCGGCTGCGATTTTCGGGCGTAGTCTCCTTGCATCGTCCCCTCCGGTGTACTTCACTCTGAGCTGCGAGCGCTGCCGAGCGCCCATGGCCAATGGCCCTCGATTTCGACGACTACGGACCAGCTGAGGAATGTTCGAACCACGACCAATCCGCCGAGTATGCCGATGCTCCTGACGGTTTCGTCCAGCAAGATCGTACGGATAACGTCGGCTGCGATCAGGAACTCAAGCGACAGCAAGAGTGACCGGCCGAGCAGTTTCTTATAAGCGGGGTACGGGTCCGGCACTCGTGTGGCCAATTGCACAAGAAAGCGCACAGTGCCAAACACGATCGAGATGACGATGATGACCACCGCCAGATCCTGGATTCCCGCTGACGACAATTCGATCCATTCGCGCACGCTACTTACCCCATACCGTGCCGTGCGGCGCTACTTGATCCCCCCGCCGCCGCCGCAGAGCAGAAATCAGTGACTGCCGACGGGCCTGCACACGCCCCCCACCCTTCGCCAAGATTTGAAAGTAGGCTGGGTTCTGTGTACGGATCGGCGGCGAACTGGCGCAGGGCGTCACAGTGTTTACCCTCATTTGGAGAATAGGAGGGACAGGCTCGAGGCCACAACTGTCACATCTGACAGGGCGGCCTGGATTGAAAAAGTTGGTGTGAATGACCAGGCGAAGAAGAGTAGGGGTTTCTAGTAGCGGCATATCAACCCAGCCTTCTTCCGGTTGTAATCATTAGACTCGCGGGAAAGTCAAAATCCAATATGAACTCATGAGGAGGAGCAGGAACGCAACCACTAAGACAGCAACCCGGGCTCCCAAAATCTCGAAGCGTTGGCTGAGGGCCGTCAAAAGCAGGACCAGGGCCAGGAAGACGGTAACTCTCACGTATTGGTCGCCGGTCTCACGCATACTTACACCATTTTCGAAGTGGCCCACGGCCTGCTCCGAGAGCTTCGAGGACTGCTGCGCGTTCGCGCTCGTGTACTCCGCCATGAAGATGGGACCGGGTGGCACGGAGAGATTGTGAATAGGGTCAAGTTTCCACCACGCCGCAAATGCGGTGGCGTATTCGGGCCGGAATCGGCGCTGGTAGAATGCCGCCAGTTTGTCCTTGCCTGACACGGTAGCGGCAACCCACCCGTTGAAGGTCGTGATGTCGTAAAGACGGCCTTGGCCCGCTAGCGTCGCCTTCTCCTGTGACAGAACTGTGGTGCGCAACGCAAGGTTGTACTCCTGGGCTGAAATGGCCCCCCATTTCGCTGCCTGTTAGCCGCTCCACGCGGTGGCGACCGCAACCACGGCAAGCACCAAGGCCTCTATGATTTCAATCCATTGCTCCCGGCGGCTCGCAGGGGCGGATTGATGGTGGCCGTGTTCTTGAATTTTCTGGGCGAACTCCACGTTCGATGTTGCTTCAGACATCAGCGGTGCCTCCCGGCGTCGGGTTGCGACGGGTTATCTTTGGCCGCGATTTGATAACACGTCTGAAGCGTCCAGAACAAAAAAGCGGTGGTCATTCCGAACAGCAGCCACCCGCTCAGTGCCTCGATCGCTCCCATGAGTCGCCACTGGTTTTCCAAGAGCAGACCCGACCCGTAGGTCGTCATCGCGCCCAGCGAATAGAGCATCGCTGACTTGAAGTCAGGTCGAGCGCCGAGAAACTGATAGCACGCGGCCCAAGCCATCGCCTCCACTGCGTGCAAGACAGTGGCCGACAATACCACCGCGCTTATGACCAAGGCGAACAGAGCGTGGTGGCGGCGGTGATGGGTGTGTTCTACTCTGCGGCTAAAAAACTGGACACCTTTCAGGTTTACAAATGCGAGCCCGAAAACATGGACGACCACGGTTAGTACGATCAGCGGCACGCCCCACGCCCAGTCATCGCTCCAACCTGCCCGGGGGACCAGGTCAAAACCAAGAGCGCCTACCGCAATTCCCATTGAGACCTCTTCACAGTTGTGCCATCGGCCCAGGTTCAGATCCGGTTGGCCGGATTGCCCGGGCGGATGCGAAGCGTCTTCCACGGATACGCCAGGCTCCGAATTAATTAAGCTGCCCCTTCACCGTCAGAGCGTCCACCACCGCGACCCAGTACCTGACATCTCCAAGGTTCTCTTTTTGGGCATTCATCAGGGCCAGTTCCGTCGCCGTCTCAAGGTCATTTTCGGCCTCATCGAGAAGGAACATCGCCTGCACTGTCGGATGAGGAAAGTAATGGACGTCCATCGGAAACCCTCCAATCTCGCCGGCGCTCGCCCCGGGCCCCTCGACTGCGGTCCGCTCGGCCAAGATCACTGGCATTTACTTCTGCGGTTGCTCCTGTTCCATCTGCTTCAGTTTTTGCTCCATCATCATCTTCTGTTGCTGCTTGGTTAACTTGGGAAACAGCAATGCAAATGATGCTCGAACGTTCCAAGACGAAGCTCCAGGAACATGGACAGCATTGCCATAAGCCTGAACGCTGATATTCACAGGCTGAAAGCCAAGTTTCATGATTCTTCCCACGCCGCCACCGAATGGCACCGTCCACACGCTTCCGGTGGGCGCGGGCGTGTTCCAGTTGGCGGTGAGGATGGGTTGCGTGGTCAGGTACCAGCCTTTTTTCATGTTGTAGTTGACGAAATACTGCAGCAGCATCTGATTGATGTCAGGACGGCTGCCCCCACCGGCAACCGACCAGATGTTGTTGACGAGCACGCCCAGCACAAAGTGGCCTGGCATCATCAGAGCCACGATGTTGGGTCCTAAGGCAAGCTTCCCTTGACCCAAGTACTGGCTGGTCGCAGTCGGCAATTGAAAGATCGGACCTGCGCCCCAAATCACCTTGTGCGCTTTCCTCGGAGAGAGCAAAAAGGTGGGCTGCATATCGCCCAGGCCGGAAACGCCGACTTGAGGCAAGGGAGACGGCACTGGAAGCGGCTGGTAGATGAGGGGAGTAATCCAGCGGATGATCAGGTTCCAGTTGTCGTTAACTTTCAGTGGAATTACAGGCTGGATATTCAACACATCTTGCGTACGATAGCCGGGGTTAATCCCAGTGTTGTTATTATTCTGCACGGGAACGCTGATGAGGCTGGCGACCGGGTTCTGTGCCTCTTTTCGCAACTCGTCGGCATTGGCCGCCGCCGCTGGCGTTTGTTCCGTGGCGACCTGAGTCCCCGTAGTGTCGACGGGTGGCTCTTGTGCTATCACCGGCCTCGCGACCAGAAAAACGGCAAACGCCAACGCGCTTCGTTTAGCGAAAGCGAGCCTTGCGCCGCCCGGCCGGGTTGCAGGACACTTCGTGATTGTCATCGCCTTACTCTGGTTTTCCGTATTCGCCTCCGGAGATCTCACACATGCGTGTAATTGGAGTTCTGAGTAGCAATGTTCAATTGCTTACTGACTCCATCCATAACGACGCCGTCTACGTGGTTTGTCCCATCCGGCAGTCGGCTGAAGCGCACCGTCAAGTTCATTGCATCCTTGGGATCGTCCATGTAGGAAGCGATCTGGAGACCAAGCAGCGCCTTCTGCGTTCGGTCGAAGACCAGCGTCATCGAATCCTGCGGTTTCAAATAATTGTGGATCACGAGTTGAACAGCATTCGGAGCGCCCGCAACCGATCCTAGCGTTATGTTCCCCTGCGCGTAGGCCTGCTGCAAAAGCTCGCCGCTGGGTGGCACATACTGCTGCGCCAGCGCTTTCATCCCGTCCGCGTAATCTGCGTACTCTTCCTTCTTCTTCTCGACTATGTGCTTTTTCAGACGTCCTCCGCTTGGGGGTTCGGGAGGCGCGTCCAATGAGACTTTCTGTGGCTTTCCGTCTGGTCCAAGGCGCACCTGGAAGTGCTCCTGCTTTTTCTGTTCGCCTTTCAAGCTGATCGTTATCAGCTCGTTCCAGCTATAGGCGACCAGTGCCTGTTTGTTCTGCGCCATTGCTTCTTTAATCTCCGCAACCCGTTGCTGCAGTTCCGGACCCTGTGCATTGGCGCGACGAATCAATCCCACTCCAGCCAAAAAGCCGAGCAGTATCAACAGTGTGGTGCTCAAAACACGCCGTACTATGTTTTTCATAATGTTTTCCTCTCGATATTTCTGCTCAGGTTTGTGAAGAAGGCGAAAGCGCTCTATGCGTTCCTCCGTTAGTGCAACACGAGTGCGGAACAGCGCCAACTGTCAACTCTGACAGGGTGAGGTCAATGAACGGAGAGCCGGCATGCAACGCCAGCCCAAAGCGTTCGACCGAGTGCGCAGCGGAATTCCGTCACTTGAGGCCAAATCTTTAACTAAGCCCCAAGTTGGAGCCGTAGTCGCTGCCGGAGAAGCCGGCCGGCGGCCAGTTGTCCCAGTTGCCGTAGAACGAGACATTCCATGAGAGGTTGCTGATGAGTTTAATGGAATACGGCGTGTTCGTATTGAAACGGACGCGGCCGAGCTCGGAGAGGCCCGGAAAAAGTCAAGCGGTCACACTCAGATTGGTCTTGTTGAACCTGAAGAGATTGGCGCCCGCGAAGATCACAGCAGCTGCAAGGTTTTGTGTGCCTGCTGGAAGATCACGTGCAGTACCTGTTGCACGGCGGCCGCACGGGTCATTTTCTGTCTTTCGCCAGTGCTTGCAATCGAATTTCGTGCTTGAAGATGTCTGCGCATTCCGGCAAGTGGGTTCGATACCTTGTAGGAAGTTGAATGCAAAGATCCACCGCGCTCTTGCGCATGGCGTGCAGTTCCAAGAGGGCCGCGGTTCTCACCATCATCGTAGCTGGCACGCTGTTAGCCACCAACTGGGGATCCGCGGCGACCTGGGTGACTTCTTTCGCGACCACATCTGACCTCGAATCCTGGCCCGTGACATTGTCATGAACGTAATCCACGTAATTCACGTCCTGCGCGAGCACCGCGGTTACGGCAAGGGCAGAAAAACATATCGTTATCAAGCCGCGTTTCGTCATTGCATTCTCCTGGATGGCTCCGCCTTTGGAGTCGTCTTACAGATAAGAGCGCCGTTGGAATGGTTGTGCCAGAAACGGCAAGTGAAGCAACCTTAGCCCCAGGGTCGGAAGAGCTCAAGATTACGCGCGTAACGCTCCGGGAAGTGGAGTCGACATTCGATAGCAACGCTTCGTGGCCGAAGTCCAGATGACAAGTAGAACGGTTCGGCCGCTCAATCGGCGAGGTGGGCAAAGATCAAGGCGCAAAGGGTTGTTTCAATCAGTTCCCGCTCAAAGTCCTCAGTCGCCCGAAAAGGATTGTCGCAGCTCAGAAAGGGGGTTGGGCAAAGTGGCGGAAGGCACAAAAGAAGGACTTAGACTCCCGATCAATGCCCTCATGACCCCAGTTGTTGGTGTGATAGAGATGTTTCGCCAACTACCCCGCGAAGCGGGTCCAAACGGAACGGAGACGTCGCAGTCGGCACCTCCGTTCTGAGGGTAAGAGAACGGACCGTTAGTTTCCACCGGAGCCAACGATGCCCTTGTTCACCAGCAGCTTAACCTCGGTCCTCCGATTCTCGCCCCGCCCGGAAGGAATCTCGTTAGAGGCTGCGGGGTTGCTCTCACCCATTGCGCCAGGCGCGACAATGCGACCAACCGGAACGCCACAGTCCCGAACCAGATAGGCGACCACTGCTTGAGCGCGTACCTTGCTCAGCACTTGATTGCTGGCAGCGGTTCCCACCGAGTCGGCAAAGGCCGCCACCTGGATCACGTAGCCCTTTTAGTAGGTGACGGCCTGCTTTCGCCCCAAGGAGTGTTACTGGGAGGCCGAGCCTCCCCAATTGATGACGATGCCGCTCTTTAGCCGGAAGCTGTTCTGATTATTATTAAAGGTGCAGACATTCAGGTTGCAGTCATTGCCAAAGCGGGTGTACAGGTATTCGGCCTGGACGGGGCGCAAGGAAAATTTCTTGCTTAGCTTAATGTCGAATCCCCCACCTACCGTCATGGCGAAAGCGGTCTTGGAGTAGGAGCCAGTACCGACTAAGTTAGTGCAATCACTTGGGTTGTTCGCGCAGGACAGACTGATGCGCATCCCGCCGAAGTTCAGCTCGGCAAATGGCTGGAAAGGGCTCTTGCTCCGGAACGTAAGCCGCGGACCGAACAAAAAGGTAAACCCAGTCCCGTCGATTTTGGTGCTAATCTCTTGAGGGAGCGTTTGACCAAAATATTTGCAACCACCCAGGTCAGCCGCAATGCCGATCAGACTGCTAAGGTTATAGGCGAGCGTGCCGCCGCCGCCAGCACAGTTAAAGCTGGCGCTTACGCTCGGGCCGGGGGGGTTCGGTTGGACCGTGAACGAGATGGGGGTGCGGATATACATGAACGCTGGCGATGTTTCCACCTTCGGGTAATCCTGAGCCAGAGACAACCCCGTCATTAGCAAAAGCAAGCCTACTACAGCAACGTACCTACGCATCTCAATGCTCCTTTTCGATCAAGATAATTTGACATCCAACTGTGCTTCTTGTGTGGCCACGATTTCGTTAAACAGTTTTCACGAGCGGGTCAATTGTTTTTCGCAGCCGATTCTCAGAGCTTCTCATCCAGGTAATCTTAAGGAGCACTCCCTCCCGTGCATACTGGCAAAAGTGACAGTCAAGCTTGTTCAGATTGAGATGAGGCGATAATCGATTTCAACTAAGGAACTGCCGTCATCCGACATCACTGCGCGTGAAACATCTCTGCCTCTACCCAAGCAAGGCCGTCGCCAAACCCTCAACCCAACCCGCAATCATCCCCGGCACCGGAGCCAAGAGGATCGTTGTTTGGTTTAATGAGATTTCGTAGCGGTAAGAACAAAACACAGAGTGACGGCAAAACTCACTCGAGTTAATGCATCTTCGAGTACCCTGCTTTGGCTTGCTTCAGGACTGGGATGCCCGGGTCGGCGTCCTTCCAGAGAGTGAAGAAATCCTGGTAAGCAACGCGGGTCTTGGCGTCGTGCTGCAAGGCATAGGCGCGGGCAAGGCCGAGGCGGGCCAGCGACCCAGCGGATAACTGTTCACCACGGTTCTATGGTCTACGTATTTCTGGAATTCGCCCGCCGCCGCGCTCCCTTGCCGCAACGTCAGATACGCTTGGCCCCGCAGGTAAACGGGATAGAGCGTTGCCCCGAATGCCAGCGAAGGCGCCGGGATGCCGAGTTCGTAGGGAGCCGCAGCCTCTAGAATCTGGATAGCCTTCTTTGGGTTCTTGCGACTGATTTCAACGGCAGCACGGATGGTTGGTAACCAGTAGCCATTGATCATTGTGTTGAGTGGGTTTTCCTTTTGCAAATCGTCCGCCATTTTTTGCGCACGGTCTGTATCTCCCGCTCTGGCCAGGGCGAGCGCCGCCAGGATGCGAACGCTTGTCGTCGAGGACCGGGGGAGCGCCGAGGCTACCTCATTACGGACCTGTGCGCCGTTTCCGAATTCCACCTCCCGCAGGGCCACCTTGATTTGCTGCGTGGCTGCATCTTCGGTCGCGTCGGCATGTTGTGCCAATTCGATCGCGCGTTGCGACAATTGCCAGTGGCTAACGCGGGCTGAGCACCGTTCAGATAGGAGACACCCAAACGAGCATAGGCGATGGCGAAGTTGGGGTCGAGTTCTATGGCACGCTTGAAAAGCGGTATGGCTGCAGCGTCACCCTGCGAGGAACGGACCTTCAATGCCAGCGAGTAGGCCTTCAACGCGTGCAGAAATCCGTTCGTTTACTTGAACCTTGATACCCACTCTTCTAGCGACCAGTCCCGCTCGCGCCGAACTCAACGGGGTTCAATGACCCCGGCTGTAACAACTGACAGTTGGCAGTGAATCTACTCTCGTGGTCCATTAGTTGGTGAATCAGTGGTAAACGTTTCGTACCGGGCCGCATTTGGCCGGTTCTTTCGCGACGAAGGATCTAAAAGTCTTGCTGGGAAGAATGGCACGAATCGATGGCATAGAGAGTTCGGCGGCCGCAGTTTTCCGGCAGCAGTCCAATGACGAAAATGCAATCCATCTTCTCAGGTGCTTTCAACCCCAATTCGAAAGGAACACAATGAAATTCATAAACTCGGCTTTACTGCTTACGTGCCTCATTCTGGGCAGCGGGTCACACCTGTTTGCACAACAAATTGGCCAATGGGTGCCGGGACAAGCTGGTCCGAATGCCAGCGCGGTCTTTGATTCTCCGATTACCTATGCGAACTGGGCCCCCGCGCCGGACTCTGCGGTCTCCGGCGCGCCAACCACCGGAGGCCAGTCGGGTCCTTCTGCCGCTGGTACCTCGGACGCGGAAACCGGCAGTGACAACCAGTGGCATATCGCGGTGAGCCCGTATTTGTGGATTGCGGGAATACACGGATCAATAGGTGCGTTTGACCGCAACGCCGGCTTTAAGGTGAGCCCCAGCGATCTTCTCTCCCATGCTCGCTTCGGGTTGCTCGGCCTCACCGAAGCTCGTCGCAACAAGCTGTTGACGAACCTTGACCTGATGTATCTGAGACTCGGGAAAGACAATGCGATCCCGTTCCCACCGAGCTTGAACTCCACATATGCGAACTTTACTTTGAATGTGCTCATTCTCGCTCCCAAAATCGGAATGCGCCTGGTTGATGAGAAAGCAGTCAAGATCGACGTTCTTACAGGATTCCGCTACTGGTATTTCAACGAGAGTCTGTCGTTTAATCCCTCTACCCTCGGCCTGAATTTTTCCCGCTCGCAGAATTGGGTGGCTCCGTTGATCGGCATGAGATTTGAGATCGCCCTTTCACCGAAGATCGTGACCACGATTGCGGGGGACTACGGGGGATCAGCGAGTGACAAACAGGACTATCAGTTTGTCGGTGCCCTTGGATATAAGATCAAACCGAAATTGACCTTGCAGGCAGGGTATCGTTATCTGAATCTGAATTACCAAAAATTTAGCCGGGCTAGTCCTCTCCTCGATCTCACCATGTCCGGCGCCTTTCTTGGTGCCACCTATCAGTGGAAGTGAGGGGAAGGGGTGCCCACACAGACCTTTTCTTCGTTCGACGCTTTTTCGCCGCTAACCTGCATTCTAGTTTGCGCGAATGGTTCTCAGGCGCGAGCGCGAGGCTTGGGTTACGGCACACCTAAAACATCAACCCCGGCAAGTGCTTGAAAAGATGGTGAGCGCGGTAGGAATCGAACCTAAACCTACTGATTAAGAGT
>Ga0181532_10005498_pt1 | contig 10745 bp, 8 predicted proteins | sample PEATcosm2014_Bin_33_FD_119768 | JGI IMG/M metagenome (GOLD analysis project Ga0181532, IMG submission 119768) | Peatland microbial communities from MTU Mesocosm Facility, Houghton, MI, USA - PEATcosm2014_Bin11_30_metaG | ecosystem: Environmental > Terrestrial > Soil > Wetlands > Peat | place... | reverse complement strand
TGCAAAATTAACTGGTGCGATCTGCCGGCGCAGCGAATTCGGAGATCTCCGAGCACCGTCTCCTTGCACGTCAGCGTCTGCTCCTTCGTAACCGTATTCCATTCAGCGCACATCGCGATGACCCTCTCCTCTACCCCTCTCCAGACTGCGGGAGCAAGCGCAATCGCAGCATCCCGATTCAATTTTTCTTCGTAAGTGAGTCCGTCTTCGGTGAGCCGAACGGCCAGATATTCTTGCGCTGCGCGCTTGATGGTCTCATCTGCCATAGTCTGCTGCCTTGCAACCCATTCTACATAACGGGACACTGCACGGTAAGTGGCACGTATCGAACCAGTACCGTTCACACTGCGTTTTACTGCCGCATTGGACGGGAGGTCGACGAGACGTGAGCAATACTTGAGTCTCCTACGGCAGGCAGTCTCCTGGTACTTCGGTTCGATAGCTCTCCTTTCCGCCATCATCGGCGAAATTGAGGTAAGGTGGTGGAGTCGGACGGAGTGGGCTATACTGGCACGTTTTCACGAGGATGACGAATGTCGCTGCGAAACCGGGTGGCAGTGGTAACCGGTGGTACACGTGGAATTGGAAGGGGAATCGCACTTGGACTGGCGCGGGAGGGGGCGAGAATCGCCCTGGTGTACCGCGCGAATAAAGCGGCGGCGCAAATGGCGCTGCGGCAATTGCAAACCGTTGGCGCAGATTGCGTAGCGGTGGAAACGGACATCTCGCAGCCGGCGCGCGCAGAACAGTTGGTCAAGACAGTGGCAGACCGCTTCGGCCGCCTCGACGTGCTGGTGAATAATGTAGGCGATTTTCGATGGGGGACTTTGGCTGAATCCCCCGTCGAGGAGTGGACCAGTATTTTCGACTCAAATGTCACAACGGTCTTTTACATGTGCCGAGCGGCGCTCCCGTTGATGCGCAAAGGACATTGGGGCCGAATCATCAACCTGGGCGCGGTGGGTGCGGAACGCGCGTTTGGGCAAGCAAAGATATCGGCGTATGCTGCGGCCAAAGCGGCGGTGGTGGCGATGTCGCGTTCGCTGGCGCTCGAAGAGGCAAAGAACGGCATCACTGTGAATGTGGTAAATCCCTCGAGCATCGATGAGAAGGATTTGACGCTGGAGGAAGCGAGAAAGCTCAAGGATGCGCGCTATCCCATCGGGCGGCCTCCCACGGTGGACGATGTCGCGGCAGCGGTTTCATTTTTTGCCTCGGAAGAAGCCGAATACGTTACCGGTCAGGTTGTGAATGTGAGCGGCGGCTGGATGCTGTGAGCCTCCCCGGAAATTGACATGAAAGCACTGACGGCTGCGGAAATGCAGGAAGTGGACCGCCTGACGACGGAGCGGTTTGGCGTGCCGAGTCACCAATTGATGGAAAGTGCGGGGAAGAGCGTCGCTGAAGTTTTCCTTGAACAATATGGCTATAAGTTGCCCGAACCCCCCGGACGCGTAGCGGTGCTGTGCGGAAAAGGCAACAACGGCGGCGATGGATTTGTGGTTGCGCGCTACTTGAAGGAGGAAGCCGAACAGGTGCGCGTGTACCTGTTTGCCAAGCCAGGGGATTTGCGCGGGGACGCTGCGAAAAATTTCGAGCGCTGGAGAGAGCTGGGTGAGGTTACGGTGATAGACAGCGCAGCGGACTGGGACAAAGCTTGGGCGGAGGTCTCGAGCGCGGAGGTGATCATCGATGCCTTGTTGGGAACGGGCATTCGTGGAGCCGCCGCAGGTTTGATCGGGCAGGCCATTGAGGATGTGAATCGGCTCTCCCATGGTGCGACGGCGGCCCGGCCGGGGTGGATCGTGGGCGTAGACACGCCGTCAGGATTGCCGTCGGATGGCGAGGCGGCCGCAGGGCCGGTCCTCAAAGCGCACTGGACGGTGACGTTTTCAGCTCCAAAGATCGGGCAGTTGATTTCGTCGCAGGCCGATTGTTGTGGGCAATTGGTGGTGCGCGGGATTGGTTCTCCGGCGGCCTTGGTGGAGGAGACGGGGAAAGGGAGTTTGCGCTGGGCAGGAGCGGATGAGTTTGCTGGGATGCCACTGATAAGGGCTGCGGAAGCTCACAAAGGATCTTACGGGCATCTGCTCCTGGCCGCGGGTTCCGTAGGAAAGACCGGTGCCGCCATTTTGGCGGGACAAACTGCGCTGCGCGGTGGAGCGGGCTTGGTGACGATGGCGACTCCTGAGCCGGCACTGGCCATCGTTGCGGGGGCTCAGGCTGAATACATGACTGCGCCACTGCCGGCAACGCGTGAAGGGACGCTGAGCGCCGCGGCAATTCGCTCCGGTAGTTTTGCGAGTTTGCTTAAGGGCATGACCGTGGTCGCCATTGGACCGGGTGTCGGACAACATACCGAAACGCAGGAATTCGTTCGCAATGTGGTGGCGGAAACAGAACTGCCAATCGTCCTGGATGCGGATGGCTTGAACGCGTTTGCCGGTCATGGAGACTTACTGCCTAAAAGGAAGGCGAAATTTCTAGTGGTGACGCCGCATCCGGGAGAGATGGCACGGCTACTGGGAAGCTCGATTGCACAAGTGCAGCAGCACCGGGTGAACACCGCGTCAGAAGCGGCGAAAAAGTGGAACGCGGTTGTAGTGTTAAAAGGGTTTCACTCCATCACCGCGGCCCCCAACGGGCAAGTGTTTGTGAATACAACAGGGAATCCTGCTCTGGCCAAAGGCGGATCTGGGGATGTTCTAACCGGCCTGCTCGGAGCGCTCATCGCGCAATTCGGGGCTGAAGATCTAGTGCGGGTTGTAGCCCTGGGAGTCTATTTGCACGGGCGGGCCGCTGATCTGCTTAGCGAGCAGGCGGATGCTTCAGGGGTGCTTGCAGGCGAAGTTGCCCAGGCGATCCCTTTTGCGCGGCGTAAATTGCTTGAGGAGTTGCAGGGGCGTGAGTGAAGAGGTCATAACCCATTCGGCCGAAGAAACCATCGCGTGGGGAAGGAAGTTGGCTGAGAAGCTTCAGGCGCCTGTTTTGGTTTTGCTGTCCGGCGAATTAGGGTCCGGCAAAACAACGCTGACCAAGGGAATCGTGGCTGGGCTCCATGCCGCAAAGGAGGAGGAGGTCACCAGCCCGACATTTACTTTGGTCCATGAATACAGCGGCGAGAAAAAGGTCTTCCACGGGGATCTGTACCGCGTTGATAGTTTTCATGATTTTGAGACGCTAGGTCTGGAAGACGTCTTCGCGCAACCTGCCATCCTCATCCTGGAGTGGAGTGAAAAGTTCCCGCTGAGTGCGCCCTGGCCGCAGCTACGGGTGCGGCTGGAGCACATGGGCGGTGACGCAAGGCGCATCACATTAGTAAGCACCTAGCTTTGAGGCCTCTCGCGCTTACTCTCTCGCCACCCCTGTACCTCCGGTTCCTTGCCGCGAACCTGGGCGGCTGCTAGCTTGAACTAGAGGGCAGACGGGCACAGGTATGTCCAACGGATCCTTACAGATCGGCGTGACGGACACCAACCGGAATACGCTGAAAAGCTACAACGTAACCTTGCCGATGAGTTCGCTCTCCATCGGGGTGGACAATATTCGCCATGACGTATTTCTTAGCCCGAAATTTGTGCAGGTCGCGCGCGATTACCTGTTTGACCTGATCCGCCAGAACGCCAGCAACAGCTTTCTTTCCGGGATTGAATTTCGAAGCAGTAAACCTGTGGATTCTTCTACGTTCCGCAAAGTGCTCGCCGATTTGCTGCGAAACTCGCTGACCACCGCCAAGCACCAGAAAAACCTGGAGATTGATCTCCTGTTCCGGCTGGCGATTCTTAAATTTCTTACCTCCGAGCTGCAAACTCAATTTGCTAACGTGATCCTGGACGGAAAGGAATACATCCGGAAGCGCGGTGAGTATTTCGAGCGAAGCCAGCAGGCGCATGTGATCAAAGCGCGGTTAAGCGAGATGCAATCGGCTCGACGCGATGTTTTGCGGCTCATTGGCCAGACAGTGGCGCAAATCCTGATCGACATCGAAGAAAACGTCGTGGCCAAGGCCCGCCGGGCGTTATTTGGCGAAGATTACGCGCCATATTACGAAATGTTGAAGAACCGGCTAATTTTTCTGGATGGAGGCAAGGACGATTTTTACTTTCTGGAGCATTATGTGCTCCTCGGGAATTATGCACGTGACCCTGACCGCTTTGAGGCCATCGATGCTCTGTTCCAGGAATTTCTGAAGGAAGCGGGCGTGGAAGTCCCCCAAGAATCGCCTGCGACAAAAGAAGGAGAGAATTTTCGGGAATTGCTGGGACAGGCGGAAAAGGGGCAGGCGGAACTCGCCGCGCTCGAAGAACAGCGCGAATCGCTGCGGAGAAAACTGGAACGGGGCGACGGCCTGCTGAACAAATTCTTAAATACGGGAAGTCCGGCGGGGCTGCGTTTGTCACTCAGCGGGGTCGAAAAACAGATCAAAGGGTTGCAATTAATGCTGGAGCAACTGGCCCCGCAAGTTGAAGCCGCCAAGCAGCAAGCCGATTTCGTGAACAAGGATAAACAAGGAAAGCTGGGCGATTATCTGAATGATCCAGAGAATGCCCGGTGGCTTTTCGATGCCGCGGCCGGCGATGAGTCCGAACGAGCGACGCGCGCACGCCTGTTGGGGCAGTTGACGACGCGGCTGGAAGAGAAGGAACTCACCCCCCACATTCTGGCGAGTTACGAAATCCGGCCGGTGGCCAACGATTTTTGCCCTCCGGTTCACTTGCAGCAATTGAAGAAGGCGCTGGTTACGAAAGAAGAAGCGCACCGGGTGGAAGAATTGTTGAGACAGGTACCGGCCAAGCGGCTGTCCATGAAACCGATTGAAGAATTGACGAGAAGAGTGAGGCGGTATTCGCGTGAAGATACGCAGACGATGGTCTTGAAGTTTGCAACGGATTTCATGCGGCTGCGGCGGGATTTGCGTGACGCGGAACACCTGGCCTCTTGTATGGAGCGGATCAACCTGGTGACCGCGGAGAAAGTGCGCGAACTTTCGCGCTTGAATAACAAGCTTTATGAATGCCTGCTGAGGGAAGAGGCGCGACCGGAGCATGACCAGGTGGTTTCGCACGTGATCATCAAGGCCGACGTGCGCGGCTCGACAAAAATGACCCAGGACCTGCTAGCGAGGGGGCTCAGCCCGGCCTCGCACTTCAGCCTCAACCTGCACGAGCCGGTCAAGCGATTGCTCGACAGATATTCCGCCAAGAAAGTTTTCATTGAGGGAGACGCGATCGTCTTGGCCATATTTGAGACGGAGGCGAGCCGAGCCTACGCGAGGCCGGTCGCGAGAGCATGCGCGCTTTCCAAACAGATTCTTGCCGTGTGCAATTCTTATAACGACCAGGCGGCTTCTTCGCAGTTGCCGCCTTTGGAACTTGGAGTCGGCGTGGCCTTTCAGGGTTCAGCACCAACCTATTGGACCGACGGGGAATCGCGCATCATGATCTCCAAAGCGTTGAACCTGTCGGACCGCTTGTCTGGGTGCACTAAACTGGCCAAGCGCATGCTCTCCGGACAGAAGACGCTGTTCTCGATATTTCAGTTCCTGACTGCAATGGAAGGCGCCTCGGCGGAAGAACTGGACGAATTCCTTGTGCGTTACAACATGAATGGTATCGAATTGAACGAAGAGGGATTCGCAAAGCTGTCCGAGGAAATCTCGCTCGAGAGCATCCATACTGCCCTGGAATATCCCTGGAGCAAGGAAGAGGTCATTTTGTATTACGGGGAAGTGCCCATGGGGGAATCGGTGGAGTTGCTGGTGCTGCGCAAGGGCGTGGCGCGCCAGTTGCTGCCGGATGGAAAGATCGGCAAGGCTTCCGACCACAATTATTACGAAGTGTGTACAAACCCCGCGCTGTATGAGCTAGCCGCATCCCTTAAACGAAATCAACCTGTGGGATTTGAAGCAACCCGCGCTTAGCCCCTATACTCCCATGGGGGCGAAAGGGGTCCGGTGACCTTCCCGGTCTTCAAAGCCGGCGACGCGTTCCTTCGCGGAACGGGTGGTGGATTCGACTTCCACACGCCTCCGCCAAGCTCCGTATTTATGCGGTCTTAGCCGCTGAATTTGACTCCAATTGCGGGTCTGACTCCAATTGAGTAATGTTCTGGCCGATTCTCTGAGAGAACTTCTCAGATGCAACGCGCTCGGCATCGCCAACGATGTGCGCGTAGTGCTCCAGCGTCACTCTTGAATCCGCATGGCGCATGAGGCGCGTGACAACATGAATAGGCGTGCCAGATTCGAGAAGCTCGGAAGTGACGCCATGCCGGAAGGAGTGAATGCCGACGTGCACGCCTTTCGGAGTTTCAATCCCAAGTTTGGCCATTACCCGGTGGATGCCGTATCTGACCACGTTGTCCGACAGGTGGGGCCGTCCGTTGGAATTCGTGAACAGGTATCCGTCCGCATTCGGCTTGTAGTGTTTGGCGAGCCAATCTTGCAAGTGCCTAGTGAGTAGATCGGACATGCACACTGGCGCGGCGCTCGGGCCACTCTTCGGAGTGCCTTCCCGCCTGGGCGATGATCTTGCTCGCGTACAAGCATGGCCTTCGTGCGTCTGAAGTGTGCAATCTCAAGCTCGCTGACATTGACTCGAAAGCTGGTTCGATCTCCGTCCGCCGTCTCAAAGGTTCGCTCCAGACTGTTCAGACGCTCTACGCGCATCGCGGCCAGCCGTTGCTTGATGAAGTTGCCGCACTCCGATCTTGGCTGAGAGCGCGGCCCGCTGATGGCTCTGACTCTCTGTTCGTGTCGCAGAAGGGCGGGCGGCTCGACCGCACGCAGTTCTTTCGCGTGTTTCAGGCAATATCCGCGGCTGCGGGCATCTCAAGTGACAAGCGCCATCCCCACGTTCTAAAGCACTCGCTGGCATCTCATCTGGTCGTCGGCAATGTCAACCTGGCCCTCGTCCGGCAGGCACTCGGGCATCGGTCAATCACTTCCACGATGCAGTACGTCGGCACGACGGACGCCCAAGCTGCTGAAGCGGTCCAAGCTGCCCTGATGGGAGTTTTCTAAGAATTCGCCCCGAGGGATCTAGTGCGCCCGAGCCGCAGCTTGGCAAATTTGCGAGAATTCAAGTGCTAAGGTAAACTCCGTAGCCGATGACGGATACTGCCTCGATCATAGGTCGGACCATCTCTCATTACAGCGTCATAGAAAAACTTGGCGGCGGGGGTATGGGTGTAGTCTACAAAGCAAAAGACACGCGCCTTGGCCGCAGTGTTGCACTTAAATTTCTTCCCGACGACATCTCCCACGATTCGCTGGCCGTCGAGCGGTTCCGCCGCGAAGCACGGGCTGCATCCTCTCTTAATCATGCGAATATCTGCACGATTCACGATATAGGAGAATACGAAGGCCGTCCTTTTATTTCCATGGAACTTCTCGAGGGGCAGACCCTGAAACACCGTATCGGCGATAAGCCCATCGAAATATCAGAGCTTTTGGATATCGGCATCCAGGTCGCCAGCGGCCTCGATGCGGCGCACTCGAAAGGGATCGTGCATCGGGACATCAAGCCAGCGAATATTTTCCTCGTGGAACGAGGGCAGGCGAAGATTCTGGATTTTGGTTTGGCCAAGCTTGCACCAGCGATCCGGCCTGTAGCGGAATCGGTGGGCGCCGCCTCCATGCGAACGCAGACGCATGTGCTCGATGCAGACCAATTGACCAGCCCAGGCAGTTCCATGGGCACTGTCTTCTATATGTCCCCGGAGCAGGCGCGTGGCGAAGAACTGGACGCACGCTCTGATTTGTTTTCGCTGGGCGTGGTGCTCTACGAGATGGCGACGCGGTCACTTCCTTTCTCCGGTGCAACCTCCGCGGTCATTTTCGATGGAATTCTACATTCCGCGCCAACACCTACAACGCAGCTGAATCCGCGCCTGCCACTGGCGATGGACGCCATTCTTGACAAAGTGCTCGAGAAGGATCCCGACCTGCGGTGCCAGACTGCCGCCGAACTCCGTGCCGACTTGAAGCGCCTCAAGCGCGACACCGAATCCGGGCGGCGAACGGTTGGGGAGAAGATCGTTGCCGGTTCCGGGGCGCACGTGGCTACAGGGCCTCAAAGAACAGTAGCGGTACTTTATTTCGAGAACCAGAGTGGCGCGAAAGAAGATGAATACTTCCGAGACGGGATTACCGAAGACATCGTTACGGAACTATTGAAGATCCAACAGCTGGAGATCTTTCCGCGCTCAGAGATGCTCGCATTCCGCGACAAACAGGTTCCAGCGCTACAGGTTGGCCAGCAACTTGGGGCTGCTTACGTCCTCGAAGGTTCTATCCGTCGCGCCGGCAGCCGGGTGCGGATCACCGCCCAACTGGTGGAAGTTTCGACAAGGCATTCCGTCTGGGCTGAGCGCTACGACCGGCAATTGGAAGACGTCTTTGCCATCCAGGAGGAAATCGCCCGGAGCATCGCGCAGGCCCTTCGCATCACACTAACTCCGCAGGAAGAAAAAATTATTGCGCGCAGGCCTACGGAAAACCCTCAAGCGTATGATTTTTACCTTCGCGGAAGAAGCTACATGCGTCGCGAGAATTTGGACTACGCCTTACAAATGTTCGAACAGGCCATCCAGCTTGATCCAAATTTCGCACTGGCCCACGCTGGGATTGCTCATCTGTGCGGGTTGATCTACGAATATCGCGAGCAGAAGCCCAAATGGATTGAACGGGCTAAAGCTGCATGTGAACGAGCTACTGTTCTGTCGCCCGACTTGCCGGAGATTCTGGTGTCTCACAGCCGCATTTCCTATTCGCAGAAGAAGTATGACGAAGCCGCGCAGTTGGCACTGCGCGCCATCGAACGCAAGCCCGACTGTGAAGGAGCTTGGACCATCCTCGGCCGATCGTATTTTGCCTCCGGTCGACATGAGGAGGCAGCGGGGGTGGTGGAGCGTGCCATCGAAGCCAACGGCGACGATTACAACACGTATCTTCCCTACGTAAACGCTCTGCAACGCCTCGGCCGACAAAAAGAAGCCGCGCACGTGCGGGAGCGCTTGATCAAGGTGCTCCGGCAACAACTGGAGTTGGTTCCGGAAGACGTGCGCGCCCGAATCTTGCTTGCGGCGCAACTGGCCTACTCGGAGGAAGACCCGAACGAGAGCATCCGACACTTGCAAACAGCAGTGGCGCTGCGTCCCGGAGATTCCAACACGCTATACAACGCCGCGTGTACCTATGGGATCCTTGGCAAAAAGGCGGAGGCGCTCGAGACCCTCAAAAAGGCGTTTGTGGCCGGATACGGCAATCCAAATTGGGCGGCCAATGATTCTGATCTCGATTGCCTACATGACGAACCTGAATTCCAGACACTGGTCGGCATCAGCAATTCTCCCGCTTCGTGAGTTTCCATCGTCGGCTTCCCGAAGTGCCCATTTGCTCTCTCTGAATTACTTCACCTGCCGCACAACAGAATGAGTGTTCTGTTGCGTTTTTTGGATTCGACTCCCACACGCCTCCGCCACATGTTCTTGAGATTCAGTGGCTTGAGATCCCTGCGAGGGAAGCCGGCAGGACTCGTCTGGTTGAGATCCGTTGAACATTCTTAGGGAATACGAGTGGCTAGCTGCGTTGCCCGGGTTACCGCTTCTTGGGAATCCGGCAGGTTCGCGTAGCCTGCCAGGTAGCGCCCTTTCCGAAAAATGCAGATCCCGTCCAGATACTGTGTCTTTGCCTGAAAGGCCTCGTCCCCAACTTTTGCAGGTGATGCCTCGGGAAAACGTGCCTGAACTTTCTTGAATGCCTCCGCGGCCAATCCCGGCGACGCTTCCGGAACGACGAATGCCTGTGCTCTGGCATACTTCGCTACGTAACCGCGCTTCAACTGTCTCAATCCCAGCACGCTTTCCGGAACCAATTGGACCGACGTGAGGTTCTCCTTTGAAAACCAGTCCAGCGCCTCCGGCGGAGTGCTTCGACCTTCCAGTAGCCCCTCCATCTTAGTCGCAAACGCCTGCAGTGCTGCCGTGTGATTGCCATCGGGACTCGCGGCTATTTCGACGTAGTACCTGCCTTTCGCAAAACTGGCGCGTCGCGGCTGGACTTGCCCGCCCATGGCAATGTTCGCAATGGGCTGAGCTGGATCGCGGTTCGAAGTAAACATCCCGTAGGCCAGATCTGAATCCTCCATCTCCGATACGTCGATCACGAGCCTTTTCTGACCAGAGGTACAACTAATCCCTTTCATCCGCACGAATCCATACATCAGATAACTTTCCGCATTGCCGTCCATGTATTCGTATAAATTGTCGGCGGTGTATTCGCGCTTCGTTCCGAACTGTTCCCAGCCCGGCACCAGCTGGCAGTTAAGGTATACCTGCGCGCTTGTTACGCTTCCAAACAGAAGCACGAGCGGCAGAACAAGTTTAATTCTCATGTAAACAATTCTTGGGCGCGGCTCATGCGGGCAGAGACTTGCACGCCGTGACGGCACTGAACTGTGCATTCCTTGCAATCCCCGCAACGCACCGCCTTCTGCACCACCGGCAATTCCTGAAACCTTTCCCGGCCGAGCGCGAATTGTCCGTAACCCTCAGCGTACGTCAAGAACCGCAACGTATCTTGAATCGGCAATCCTCTCGCGCAACTGCCTTCGCACTCTCCACACAACCGGCAATACAGCGGCTTGATCACATCGAGCTTCGTGGCCAACAACTTCTCGTCCACGCCGCAGAACGGCTGCGCCATCGCCTTCAGATTCTCTTCCAACTGGTCCATGTCCGTCATG
>Ga0181532_10005497_pt1 | contig 10745 bp, 6 predicted proteins | sample PEATcosm2014_Bin_33_FD_119768 | JGI IMG/M metagenome (GOLD analysis project Ga0181532, IMG submission 119768) | Peatland microbial communities from MTU Mesocosm Facility, Houghton, MI, USA - PEATcosm2014_Bin11_30_metaG | ecosystem: Environmental > Terrestrial > Soil > Wetlands > Peat | place... | reverse complement strand
GGGGGAGGAAACCGGGACTACGTAGTGGCCGGGGGAGGAACCAGGACTACGGGCCGGGTGAGGGCCGGGAGTATGTGGCGGCTGGGGGAAGGCCGGGACTATGCAGCGGCCGGGGAGAGGAACCAGGGGCTATGTAGCTGCCGGAGGAGGAGGCGGCCGCTGGGAGCCGCGGGTGGCGGCGGGGGAGGCGGCCGCCACCAGGCCGGTCCGGGAACGAGCGCCGGTCTTGCGCAGCAGGCTCTCGACGTGCTTCTCCACGGTGCGCGGCGACAGCTCCAGTCGTGCTGCGATCTGCTTGTTGGCCAGCCCGCCGGCGACAAGGCGCAGCACGTCCGCCTCTCGGGCGGTGATTCCCGCTGCCACCCAGGGATTGGGCTGCGACTCCTTGAGCAGCTCGCGGCACTGCTCGGCCAGGCGGGGCAGGTCCCGGCGATCAAATCCGGCCTCCGCCTCGGTCAGCCAGCGAAGCGGATCGCCCCATCCGTCGGCGAGCGCGGCGGGGGCGGCGCAGAACCTCGCCAGATCGCCCCAGCCCTCGCAGTTCGTGAAGCCGACGTCGCAGGCCGCCGTCAGTTCGTTGGCCCGCTGCCGCTGCCCGGCTCGCCCGGCCAGAACCGCCTCGGCATAGCCGATAAGGCTCCGGTTCATCCGGAAGGCGCCGACGCCCAGCCGGCGGGCCTCCTCGATCGCCCGTGCCGCCCGGCGATCACCACGTGAGGCCAGCAGCAGCGGCCAAAGCGCCCGCAGCCCGGCCGGTTCGGCGTGCGGGAGCTGGGCCAGGATCGCCATTCCCCGGGCGTAGGGTTCCACGGCCGCCGCGGCATCGCCACCGAGCAGAGCCACAGCTCCCCGGCTGGCCCAGCAGAAGCCGTCGAGCATCCGGTCGTCCGGATCGGCCGCGATGGCCTGGGCGGCGTACCCTTCGGCCTGCTCCGCGTCGGCGCGCATGCTGGCGCTGCCGGTAAGTACCGCCAGCGCCTTGGCCTGGACCTGGTTCAGGCCGAGCCGCTCGGCGGCGTCGACGGCGGCCCGGGCGTGGGCATCACAGGTGTCCAGTTCCCAGCGGCAGGTGTGGCCCGCGGCGAGCTGGAGATCCAGGATCGCCACGGTACTCAGCGCACCCATCTGCTCGGCAGCGCGCCGCGCCTCGGACAACCGCTGCACTCCGGCGTGATCAAAGAGGTCGATGGTGCCCAGCTCGTGCAGGGCGCGCAGCCGCCACAATGGCAGGTCTGCGGTCTCCGCGGTGACCAGCGCGCGCTCGAACGCGGAGCGGGCGGCGGACAGATCATGCAGCCGGTGGCTCCGGCCGATGAGCTCCAGCGCGTGACAGCGGACATCTGGAGCACCGTCATCGGTGGCAAGGACCTTCCCGGCGAGAAGCCGGGCCTCATCGAGGTCATCGGCTGCGAAGGCAACCTCGGCATCGAGGACGCCCATGCGGGCGCGCACGCCAGCCGGTGGGCTGGTTCCGGCCAGGTCCCGGGCGGCGCCGAGATGGTGACGTGCCATCTGCCACCGCGAGGCGGCCACCGCGGCCTGGCCGAGGCGAAGGTGGACCTCCGTCCGGAGTTCCGCCGCCTCGGTCCCGAGCCGGGTGATGAGCTGGCCGCCGGCCGCCGCTGCCTCCTCGACCCGCCCGGCCAGGGCCAGGGATTCCACCAGGAGAAGTTCCGCCCGTTCGCGCTCGGGAGTGCCTTCGAGGAGGTCAGCGGCACGCCGCAGGGCACCGATCGCGGTGGCCAGCGCCCCCCAGGCCAGCGCCTGGCCGCCGGACTCGCTCAGCAGCGTTCCGGCGCGGCGGCGGTCCCCGGCACGGTTCGCCAGGTCGGCGGCCAGCTCGCGCAGGCCGCCTTCCAGGCGCGGGTGTGCGGCGTCAAGAACGGCGAGCGCCGCCGAGGCCAGGGCCCGCTGGCGGGGTGGCAGCATGGTATCGAGCAGCGCTTCGCGGGTCAGCGCGTGGCGAAAGCGGAAGGCCGTGCCGTCGGCGCTCACCAGCAGTTGCTCAACAGCGAGCCCGAGCGTCTCCGCCACCAGGGCCGCAGTCTGGCCGCTCACGGCCGGCAGCAGTTCCCAGTCGAAGTGGCGGCCGAGGATGGCGGCGGCCTCGATCACCGATCGCTGCGGTTCGCTGAACCCGGCCAGCCGCTCGCGGACCGTTTCGGTGAACGACTCCGGCAGTCCGGGAGACGTCAGCAGGTCTTCCACCAGCAGCGGTACTCCTTCGGCGGAGGCCTGCACCCGGCGCAGGAGCTCCGCCTCTGCTCCCGGGACGCAGGCATGGACCATGCGCGCCATGTCCTCATCGCTGAGCCGATCAAGTCCGAGGTGAAGTACGCCGGGCCGACCCCGCTGCCGGCGGGCGACTTCCAGTGCGGCCGACGGCCGGCTGACGCGCAGGGTAAGGACGCACAGCAACGACTCGCCATCAAGGTGCTCGCCCAGGTACTCCATCAGGGCAACGGTGTCCGGGTCCGCCCAATGCAGGTCCTCCAGCACGATGACCAGGCCGTGAGGCGCGAGGCGCCGGAGAAGCTGGATCAGCGCCTCAGCGCGGATCCCAGGGGAGACCTCTTCGCTGGCCGATCCACTGGCCGGAGCCAGGCCAGCCATCCCCGGCAGCAGCGCGCCCAGCGCGGGCAGCCAGGGCTCCATCGTCGTGTCACCGGGAACGGCCCGGTCCCGGAGGAGCTGCACGAGCACATCCGTGAGCGGGCGGTAAGCAGCGGTCGCGGACTGCGGCACCGCCCGGCCAGCAACGACCCGGATGCCACGGGCGGCCGCCCGGCCGGCCGTCTCCAGCACCAGCCGCGACTTGCCGATCCCCGGCTCCCCGGTGATCACTACACACCCGCCGTGCCCGGTCATCGCGGCCGTCAGCGCCGCGTCGACCGCCTCCAGCTCGGTGTCCCTGCCGATCACGACCGGGCACAAAACCTGCGCCATCGGATTATTCTGACAGCAATTTTCGATACCGGAGGCCACCGGTTCCCGGAACGGGCGGCGCCGGGAGTCCCCCGTTGGTCAGCAGTGCTCCCGCCTGGGCGGTCTCAGACCGCCACCAGCAGCATCCGGCTGGCGAGTGCGGTCGAGGCGGCCAGGCTGTCCAGGAAGAGCCCGCGCGCGAACGGATCATCGCGGAGCGCCCACAGCAGCAGGGAGTTGTTCCACGCCAGGTCCCGGGCGCTGTTGATACTCCAGTTGCAGGTCAAGGTGGCCACTGCGCTCAGATGACGATCAACGGCCAGCTCGGGGGCCGATTCGAAGGACTGCCGGATGGACTGCTCGGCGGCGTCCAGCAGCTGGTCCACTTTCTGGTAGTCAGCGAAATGCTGGCCGGCCTCAGGTGAGGTGGCCAGGGTTGTGCAGGTGCTGACCATGGCCACCGGCAGGTCGTGGTTGATGTGGGCGTTCATGCCCGCCAGCGCGAACTGGATCGGTTCGATTCCCGCCGCGGCGCGCCGCTCCGCCAGCGGCCGCCAGGCCAGCGGCACAGCCGCCGGGTTGCCCGCCACCTCCGCCGCGGCGAAGTACAGGTTGGCAAATGTCACGTCCAGCTGGGTCATGAACGCGGGGTCGGCGTAAAAGCCCTGTCCGAGCTCGCTGTAGACCTGGCGGGTCACATCCAGGTACATGCGGTTGAAGCACGCGAGCCCATCGGCTGCGGGAAGCGCCGCCCCGATTGCCTCCATCCGGGCTATCGCCCCGGCCACCGAGGTCACCGGCATATCCGGCACGTCCGGGGTAGGCAGGGCGGCCGGCATGGCAGTCACTATACGATGACCAGGCTTGGCGGAGGAGCCCTGCCGGCCAACTGGGCCGCCGTCCGTCCTGTCCCCCGCCGCTGAGCCGGGCCGGCTGAGCGTTAGTACACGCAGGGAATGCCGTATGGCGCGTTCGGGGCCACCGTCACCGGCGCGCCGGCCCGGCCGTTGTCCGCCGGTGACGTGGGACTGGCGGTCGGGGAACTGGCCGGGGAAGCTGACGAGGTGGCTGAGCCGATGCCGGCGGGCACCGACGTGGCGTCCGTGCCCAGCAGCACCTCCACGTGACCGGCGGCCACCGAACTGCCCGCCGCCGCGGTCACGCCGCTGAAATACCCGGCGATCCTGGCCGCGCTCGACGCCGCTCCCGTGCCGTACAGGACCTGGGTGGACGACTGGGTGGCGGTGTTGCCGACCTTGCCGGCCTTGAAGCCGGCCGACGTCAGCGCCTGTGACAGCTGGCCGGCCAGCCCGGCAGTGCCGCCGCCGTTGTAGACGTCCACGGTGGTCGCGCCGGCTGGCAGCGACGCCGGCGTCCCCGGCGATGTGCTCGGCGTCGGCTGCACGGGCGGCGGCGGGTAAAAGGTGTTCTGCACGTCCTGCTTGATCGCGGCCGGATCCACGAGGTTCACGGTCTGACCATCCTCCTGGCCGTCGGTGGTGATGACCGGCGCCGTCTGGAAGGTCAGGTTCTTCCCGGTCAGGCTCCTCATCTCGGTGGCGAACGTCAGCGTCTGCCAGCCAGAGTCGGTGATCATGTATTTCTTCGCCACCCCGAGCAAGCTCGTGAGCTGGCCGAGGTCGGTGAATATGCCTTCGTGCTCAAGTTTCCAGACCACGTAGTCGATGACGGCCTGCTGGCGGTGGGTGCGGTCGATGTCGCCATTGGGGAGGTTGTCCCGTTCTCGCACGAACGCCAGCGTCTGGCCGGGTGACAGGGACACGTACCCGGCGTGCGGCTGATTGAAGCCGGAGTTGGCGTCATGCAGGTTCTGGCCCCCGTTATACGACTTCAGGCACGCCTCGATGCCGCCGAAGGTCTGCGCGAGCTCGTAGAACCCGGCCAGATTGACCTCGGCGAAGTGGTCGATGTGCACCCCGGTCAGAGCCGTGACGGTGGCGATCGTGGCCGCCTGGCCCGCCTCGTTGGCCAGCAGGTAGCGCTGGTTCCGGCTCATGCCGGCCTTGGCGGTCTGGTTCAGGCTCTGCGCCCAGGCGAGGCCGTAGGCCTGATCGATCTTCCCCTGTGACTGGCCGTCGTACGCGTTGGGGAAGGTCACCCAGTCGTCACGCGGGATCGAGAAGCCGACCGCCTTCTGCCCGCCCGCGAAGATGTGGATGAGGATCAGGGTGTTCGTGTCCTGACCGCCCACGCCGTTCTCGACGCCCTGCACGCTGCCCGCGTGCAGGGCGGCGAGGAGATCGGCCGGCAGGATATTCCCGTTATAATCGGTGCGGCTTTCCAGGCCCATCAGCAGGATGTTCATGGCACCGGTCTGCGGCCCCCCGCTGATCACATCCGAGCCGCCGATGCTGGCCACCTGGCCCCGCACGTAAAAGGCGAAGCCGCTCACCATCAGGACCACCGCGGCGAGCAGGCAGGCCACCGCGTAGCCGGCTTTGCCGGCGATGGCCCTACCGCCGTGTGACCTGGGCATTCGGTTCCCTTCGGTTCCCCCAGCCGGATTGTCGCCGCTGTCCGAAGGCTACAAGATCAAGGCGAGTCCATCCTGGATTCCGGCCGGGCGAGGCTGGCGCGGACGATAGACGATAGGAGACGCAGTGGCACGGGCTGCGCGGGCCCCTGATTTCACCGAACGCGATCCCCTGCTAAGCCGGGCCGGCCATCGGCCTGCTGCGGCCGCGGCCTGGGTGGGGTGGCGGCCCGATCGGCGACGGCGCGGTGCCCGCCCGGGCCGCCGCCGCCACCGGTTGACGCTGGTGCCCGCACGTCGTCGTACTGCCCGCGGGCGGTATTTTGGCCGGGACGGCGCACTGCCACCCGAACTGGACAGCGCTCGGTGCTGGTCCGAGACTGTGGTTCATGGTGACCGCGACGGAGCTTGATCAGCTGCTCGATGTGCTGCGGGACTTCATCCGGAGCGAGGTGATGCCCGCCGAAGCAGGCATCGACGAGTCCGACGAGATCCCGGCCCGGCTGGTCGCGCAGGCCAAGGAGATGGGCCTGTACGGTTACGCCCTCCCGGCCGAGTACGGCGGCCTGGGCCTGTCCGTCGAGCAGCAGGTGCGGCTGACCATCGAGCTCGGCTACACCTGCCCGGCGTTCCGGTCGCTGTTCGGCACGAACAACGGGATCGCCGGTCAGGTCCTCGTCCTGGCCGGGACCGACCAGCAGCGCAAGCACTGGCTGCCGCGGCTGGCCTCCGGCGAGGTGGTCGCGTCGTTCGCGCTGACCGAGCCAGACGCGGGCTCCGACCCCAGCCGCCTGACGACCTCGGCGGCGCCGGAGGACGGCGGCTGGGTCATCGACGGCCTCAAGCGCTACATCACCAACGCCCCGGCCGCCGACGTGTTCATGGTGTTCGCCCGCACCGACCCGCAGGCGCCGCCCGGCAAGGGCATCGGGGTGTTCGTCATCCCCGCTCACACCGTAGGGGTGACTATCGCGGCCCGAGACCACAAGATGGGCCAGGCGGGTGCCTGGACCGCCGACGTCGCCTTCAGCAGCGTCCGGGTGCCCGCCGACGCACTGGTGGGAGAGGCAGTTCAGGCCGGTTACGCCACGGCCATGCGGACCCTGGCGCACGGGCGGCTGATCATCGCGGCCATCTGCGTGGGGGTCGCGGCCAGGCTGATCGACGAAAGCGTCTGCTACGCCAGGGAACGCTCGCAGGGCGGCCACGTGATCGGCGAATACCAGCTCGTCCAGGCCATGCTCGCCGACTCGCAGACCGAGTACCTCGCGGCCCGTGCCCTGGTGCTAGACGCCGCGCTCCAGTACGACGCGGGCACCGACCGGCGGCTCGCACCGTCGGCGGCGAAGTATTTCGCCAGCGAGGCGGTCGGCCGGATCGCTGACCGCGCGGTGCAGATCCACGGCGGCTCCGGGTATATCCGCGGCGTGCCGGTCGAACGGCTGTACCGCGACGTACGGCTGTTCCGGATCTACGAAGGCACCAGCCAGATCCAGCAACTCGTCATCGCCAGGGAGATGCTCAGCTAAGGCCACATTCCCCGACTTCCACATAGGTCAGGCTCGGCGCACGTTCGGTAGCGCCGGGCGGCACCAGCGGCGCTTGGCGGGCGTCACTGATGGTGGACCTCACCGGCCGGCGGCATTTCGCCCGAGCGGAAGAAGACAGGCTCTATGCGACTGAGGGCGCGGATCGCTTCGCTGACCGTGGTTGCCGTCGGTATCGGCGCTGTCGCGGCGTGCGGGCCCACGGCCGCGGCCCAAAGTCCGCGGCCCGCGCTTACCCGGACCGCGACACCTGCTGCCCGGACGCCCGCCCAGGCCCCGCTTCGCTCCTCCGCCAGCCCGGCGATCGAGGTGACCAGTGCGCCTCGCGGGGTGAAGGCCAAGGGCGCGGCGCTGGCCGACGCGGTCACCGGTCAGGTGCTGTGGGCCCGCGCGGCGGGCACCGAACGGCCGATGGCGAGCGTCACCAAGGTGATGACCGCGCTGCTGGTGCTGGAAAGCGGCCAGTTCGGCCAGGAGGTCCCGGTGCCGGAGGCCGCGTTGAGCTACGCCTGGAAGAACGGGGGCGAAAGCGCGGGGCTGCACCCAGGGGACATGCTCACGGTAGGTGAGCTGCTGGAGGCGCTGCTGCTGCCTTCGGGGGCGGATGCGGCATATACCCTCGCGAACGCCTACGGCCCCGGACTGAGTTCCTTCGTCGCGCGGATGAACGCGACCGCGGCCCGGATGGGCATGACGCAGACCCATTTCACCTCGCCAGACGGGCTGCCCTATCCCAGCGAGACCTCGACCTACTCCACCCCGTCCGATCTGCTCACGCTCGGCCTCGCCGCCATGCGGTACCCGGTTCTCCGCTCGATCGTCGGCCAGCGGTTCTACCAGCTGCGGAAAGGGCCAGGACATCACGCGTACTGGTGGAACAACACGAACGATCTGATCGCCTCGTACCAGGGCGCCGTCGGGATCAAGACCGGGTACACCGAGGACGCCGGGCACTGCCTGCTGTTCGAGGCGACCAGGAACGGCCGGACCCTGATCGGGGCCGTGCTGGACAGCCCCGCCACCGGCACGGCCGCCGGCTCACAGGACGCCTCGCGCATGCTGAACTGGGGCTTCGGGCTCGGCCGTGCGGGCTGAACCGCGCGGTGTAAACGGGAGCATGGACGGCGGGGAAGGTGTCCGCGACCACCGCCGGCAATTCCCGGTCGGGCCCTATTCGATCGTAGGTTCGTCTGTTGCCCGCCGTCCGGGCCGGAACGCGGAAGCGTCCCCCGGGGCCTGATCCGTGCCTGATCCCCGGGGGCGCCGATCCGGTTGCGTGCCGCTCGTCCGGCCCGTTCAGTGCTTACCTTCGGCCCCGCGATCGCGGCCCGCGTACTGTACCGAACGCAGCGGGGGGCAACGCGATATAGCTTGACATAAAACGCGATAGTACTTATCGTCTCAGCTACCGTGGCATGAGTATTGCCGCGCGGTGCCGGCACCGGCCACGGTTACGCCCGGCCGCACGGCAGCGGGTCACCAGCCTCCGACGAGGGACGGAGCCGCACCATGGACACAATGGAGATTCTCACCGCGCTCGGCACGCCAGCGGGGCGGGCAGATCCGTATCCGCTGTACGCCGCGTTGCACGACGTCGGCGAGGTGATCGAGCTCGGCCCGCGCGACGTTCTGGTGGTCGGTTACGACGCCATTAACTCCGTCCTGCGCGATCCAGGCTTCCGCGTCTCGGACGAATCCAGTTTCGACAAGGACTTCCCCGGATGGCGGGCGAATCCGGTGTTTGTCCAGGTGGTGGACTGGATCCTGAACCTGAACGCACCGCGGCATTCGCGGATCAGGAGCCTGATGGCTCGCACGTTCACGGCGCGGCGCATCGCCGGCCTCGAGCCTGCGATCGCCGTGATGGCCGATCGGCTGCTCGACGCCATGGCTGATCGCGGCGCGGATGGTTCGGCCATCGACTTCATGCACGACTTTGCCTACCTGCTGCCGGTCACCGTGATCTGCGAGCTGATCGGGATCCCGGAGGCGGACCGGGAAGGGTTCCGGCCCTTGGCGAGGGATCTGACCGGCGTCTTTGAACTTACCGACATTGGGACTCTGCCGGCGATCAACGCCGCAGCGGTCCAGTTGCTCGCGTACTTCACCGAGCTGGCGGCCGAGCGGCGCGCCGTTCCCCGCGACGACCTGCTCAGCGACCTGCTCGCGGTGAGCGACGCCGACGATGGCAGGCTGACCGATGCCGAGCTGCTGCACAACCTGACCCTGCTGCTCGTCGCCGGCTTCGAGACAACGACCAACCTGCTGGGCAACGGCCTGCAGATCATCCTGCAGCACCCGTCGGCCGGCGAAGGCGTCCGGGACGGCTCAATACCGCCACCGGCATTTGTCGAGGAGGTGCTGCGCTTCGATTCGCCCGTCCAGCTCACCAGCCGCCTCGGGTACGACACGAAGGTGGGCGGCGTGCCGATATCCCCGGGAACCGGGGTGGTCACGCTGCTCGGGGCGGGGAACAGGGATCCGCGCCGATTCACCGAACCAGCCAGGTTCGATCCCATGCGTACCGACGGCGGGCCGCTCAGCTTCGGCGGCGGCGCGCACTTCTGCATCGGCGCCGCGCTGGCCAGGCTCGAGGGCGCAGTCGCTTTCCCCCGGCTGCTCAACCGGTTCCCGAAGATCGCCGCCGCGGGCGAACCGGCCCGCCGGGACAGGCTTCTGCTGCGCGGCTTCGACACGCTCCCGGTGACGGTCGCCTAGGCTCTCGCCCAAGCCGATCCCGGCTGTCTGGCCGATCTCATCACCCGCCAGCTGCCGCTGGGCCAGTGGGAGGACGGGTACGCCCGTGGGCCTGACGACATCAAGGCCGTCCTGACCTTCGCGGATGCCTGACGCCGGGCGGGAATGATCGGCCTGTGGTGCCCGACGTATGATGCCGCTTGGGCATGTCCCCGTGCCAGACGTTCCGCATGACGGGCAGTGCAGGCAGACTGTTGCTCATTGATGGCGGCACTGCGCGCCGGTGCGGTGCCGTAACCGGAGATGAGGCGACGATGGCTAAAGCAGTCGGAATCGACCTGGGTACCACCAATTCGGTGATCGCGGTGAGCGAGGGGGGCAAGCCGACGGTGATTCCGAATGCGGAGGGGGCGCGGACGACCCCGTCGGTGGTGGCCTTTACCCCCCAAGGGGAGCGCCTGGTCGGCCAGCTGGCCCGCCGTCAGGCGATCCTGAACCCGAAGGGCACGATCTACTCGGCCAAGCGCTTCATCGGCCGGCATTTCGATGAGGTCAAGAGCGAGCTGAACGCCGTATCGTTCGACGTGGTGCCCGGGCCGAACGGAGAGGCCCGATTCGAGATCCGCGGCAAGCAGTATGCGCCGGAGGAGATCTCGGCCCTCGTGTTGCGCAAGCTCGCCGAGGACGCGTCGAAGTTCCTTGGCGAGAAGGTCACCGAAGCCGTCATCACCGTCCCCGCGTACTTCAATGACGCACAGCGGCAGGCGACCAGGGACGCGGGCCGCATCGCCGGGCTCGAGGTGCTGCGCATCATCAACGAGCCGACCGCGGCCGCGCTGGCCTACGGCCTTGACAAGAAGCGCAACGAGACGGTGCTGGTCTTCGACCTGGGCGGCGGGACCTTCGACGTCAGCATCCTCGACATCGGCGAGGGCGTGGTCGAGGTGCGGGCCACCGCTGGTGACACCCACCTGGGCGGGGATGACTTTGACCGCCGCATCGTCGACTACCTGGCCGATGACTTCCAGCGGGAAAACGGGATCGACCTGCGCAAGGACCCGCAGGCCCTGCAGCGGCTGTTC
>Ga0181532_10005492_pt1 | contig 10749 bp, 10 predicted proteins | sample PEATcosm2014_Bin_33_FD_119768 | JGI IMG/M metagenome (GOLD analysis project Ga0181532, IMG submission 119768) | Peatland microbial communities from MTU Mesocosm Facility, Houghton, MI, USA - PEATcosm2014_Bin11_30_metaG | ecosystem: Environmental > Terrestrial > Soil > Wetlands > Peat | place... | reverse complement strand
CGGCGATCCCGACCAGGGTTTTGCCGACGCCGACGCGATTGCCGAGACGACGTTCGTGTTCGGCCGCCACACCGGCGTCACCAACGAGCCGCGCGCCATCGTCGCCGATTGGAATCCGGGCGAAGCGCGCCTTACGACGAGAGCGGCCAGCTCCTTAACGCCTCGATGATGGACTATTTGGTGCCGATGGCCGCCGAAATGCCCGACATCGACGTCGGCCACGTGGTGACGCCGACGGCGGATTCCGAGCTTGGCGCCAAGGGCGCCGGAGAAGCCGGCACCGCCGGCGCGCCGGCCTGCGTCATGAACGCGATCAACGATGCGCTGCGCCCGCTCGGCGTCGCGCCGCTGATGGAAATGCCGATTACGCCGGAGCGCGTGCTGCGGGCGCTGGGGCGGGTGTGATTTTCGCTAGTTGGATATCTGCGTAATTCAAACGGTGCGGGCTGATATAATTACAACTGAGTCGCCCTCAGGACGTCACAACGGCCTAATTGCGCCAAAGCTGCACCGTCCCTCGGAAGACTTGCACTGCCAAAAAGCGCCGCCGGCTTTTACTCGACCGACGGTGCGCGCGAAGCTCGGAAATGCCAATGAGCGATTGTAAACTTGATTTCATCACTCTGGACGCCGAACTGCTTGTGGAATCACTGAAAAATTCTCAGCCACACACTCTTTCTGATGGATTTTTAAAGTTGGCAAGCCGTTTCGGCGGACCCAACGCCGACCTCGAATCGCACCTCAGCGTCCTGTTCCGCGCCATCGCGGCTACTTGGCGCGACTCAAAGATTTCCTGGACGTTGCGTTACGCCGCAGTAGGTAAGTTACTCGAGGAGGTAAGCAAGAATCGCACTTACGACCAATTTATCGGTATCCTAAAGGAGTTTTTCATGTTCGATCAGCGCGTGCTGAGAGACCTGCGTTTCACTGACTATTTGAACGGCTGGCTGCGCGGCCACTTTATTCAAATCCGCTGACTGGCATGGTCCGTCGGTGGTTCATGCCTGCGTTTCGCTGCACTCAATGCGGGCTACAGTCGCCGTTGTCGTTAAGCCCTAAGCCGGTCCCGCCGCCGGCGCAGGCGTGACGCGATGGTGCTCAGCGGAACGGTTTTGCGATTGTCGTGACAAAGCTCGGGCGCGGATCGCGTCGCGAGAACGGGATTGTTTTCCTCCGCCGCAACGCGGGGCGGGATGATTCGCTACCAGCTGGCCGGTAACTTGTTCAGGCCGCGCAGCACAAAGGTCTGCCGCCAGTCGGGATGATCGGGGTCATCGAGCCGCAGAGTGGGCAGGCGGCGCAACAAGGTCGCGATCGCAATCTCGCCTTCGATGCGGGCGAGCTGGGCGCCGAGGCAGTAATGGATGCCGCCGCCGAACGACAGCGGGCGGATGTCGCTGCGCCTGATATCGAGCCGATCAGGGTCCGGGTAGATAGCCGGGTCGCGATTGGCCGCGCCGAGCAGGCACAACACCGATTGTCCCTTCGCCATCGGGATGCCGCCGATGTCGTCGACATCTTCGATGGTGGTGCGGCCGGTCAGCTGCACCGACGAATCGTAGCGCAACAGCTCGTCGATCGCGTTGGCCACGAGCGATGGATCGCTCCGCAAAAGCCGAAGCTGGTCGGGATGGCGGTGCAGCGCCAACATGCCATTGCCTATCAAGTTCACCGTCGTCTCGTGACCGGCACCGAACAGCAGCACGATGTTCGCGGTCAGTTCCTCATTCGAGAGCTTGCTGCCGGCTTCCTCGGCTTGGACCAGTTGCGTCGTGAGATCGTCGCCGGGCTGGCGTCGGCGCAGCTCGAACAGCCGGCTGAAATATTCCGCCGATGCCTGATTGAGGGCATTGTGCATATTGATTTCGTCACGGGTCAGCGGCGCCGGGTCGAGCAGACGTCCGGCGGCATCCGAACGGCCGAAGAGGTCCCGGTCCTCGGCGGGGATGCCGAGCATGTCGCAGATCACGGTCACCGGCAGCCGGAAAGCGAAGTCGGCGATGAGGTCCATGTGGCCGTGAGGCTCGACGCGATCGATGATGTCGTCGACGATCTGTTGAATGTGCGGGCGCATGTCCTCGACGCGCCGCGCGGTAAAGGCGCGGACCACGAGGCCGCGCAAACGGCCATGGTCGGGCGGATCTTGTTGCAGCATCCAGTGGCTCATGCTGCGATAGACCGGCTCCTTGAGAATCTGCGGCCCAAATCGCCTGGTCATGCGGCCGACGAAATCCTTGCCGAAGCGTTTGTCGCGAAGGATCGCGGTGACGTCGGCGTGCCGGCTCGCGACGCGAAAGCCGAGCGGCGTGAGGTGCATGGGGTCGGTCGCGCGCACCCGATGATAGAAGGGATACGGATCGGCAATGAACTCCGGCGACAGCGGGTTGAACAACGGCGCGCCTTCGAGGTTCTGAATTGGCTCGTTCATTGGCTTTTCCCGAGCTATGACGGCGAGCGCCGCCGGCGTGACATTCGTGCCACGCGGCGTCCTCGTTGCTACTGTAGCACGGTCCGACGCATGTGGCGGCCCATAACAGGCGCCCGGAGGACAGCTCTGAAAATGATCTACATTGGCTGCGGTTATGGAGTCCGGGCTCGCGGGCTAAAGCCAGCGCCCCGGAATGACGAGCGGGAGGATTCGAAATGAAAGCCAAGCATTCAATAATAGGCGCGCTTGCGGCCCTCGGCGCCCTGCTGCTCGGCGCGCTGCCGGCCGGTGCGGCGAGCCCGGCGTTCAAGATCGATCCGTACTGGCCGAAGCCGCTGCCGCATAATTGGATCCTCGGCCAGGTAGGCGGGCTCGCCGTCGACGCGCAGGACCGCATCTGGGTATTGCAGCTGCCGCGCTCGCTGACCGACGACGAGAAGGGCGCCGCGCTCAATCCGCCGCGCTCGAAATGCTGCGTGCCGGCGCCCTCGGTGCTGGTCTTCAATCAGGACGGCGACGTCGTGAAGTCGTGGGGCGGGCCGGGCGAAAATTTGGGCTACGACTGGCCGCTACAGGAGCACGCCATCCTGGTCGACAGCAAGGGCTTTGTCTGGCTCAGCGGCAACGGCAAGGGCGACAATATGGTGCTGAAATTCACCACCGAAGGCAAGTTCGTCAAACAATTCGGCAAGAGCGCTCCGCTGACCAACAGCCGGGATCTGAGCCAGTTCGGCCAGGTCGCCGCGCTGGAATTCGATGCCAAGGCCAACGAAGTCTATGCGGCCGACGGCTACGGCAATCACCGCGTCGCGGTGATGGATGCGGATTCCGGCGAGATCAAGCGGGTGTGGGGCGCCTACGGCAAGCCGCCGACCGACGACAATCTGCCACCGTACAATCCGGACTCGCCGCAATTCGCCAACCCGGTGCATTGCATCGGGCTCGCCAAGGACGGCCTGGTCTACGTCTGCGACCGCAGCAACAACCGCGTTCAGGTTTTTCACAAGGACGGTAGCTTCGTGCAGCAATTGGTGTTCGATCCGAAGACGCAAGGCCCGGGATCGACCTGGGGCCTGGCGTTTTCTCCGCTCGACCACAAGCAGAATTATTTCGTGCTGATTGACGGCACCAACAACGTGCTGGAAACGGTGCGCCGCAAGGACGGCGCCGTCGTCGGCACCACCGGCCGCCCCGGCCGCGAGACCGGCGAGTTCCACTGGGTGCACGTCGGCGCGTTCGATTCGCGCGGCAATCTCTATACCGGCGAAGTCGATACCGGAAAACGCCTGCAGAAATGGGTGCCGGCGGAGTAACGATAAGTGGTCATTCCGGGGCGCCGTCAACGGGTCCGGCCTGCGGCCAGCCCGATGACAGACTCCGCGGAATGACGGTCTTAGGTAGCCGGGAGTATGACGGCGCGGCATTCGCCGAAACCGATGCGCGGATAACCGGGTTTTTCCGCAAAGCCGCGAAAGATGATCTCGTCGCCGTCTGCGAGGAAGCCGCGCTCTTCGCCGCTCGGCAACGCGATCGGCTCGCGGCCGCGGGCGGTGAGTTCGAGCAGGCTGCCCCAGCTCGACTTGTCCGGGCCGGACACAGTGCCCGAGCCGATCAGATCGCCGATCTCGAGGTTGCAGCCGTTGCTGGCGTGGTGCGCGACCATTTGCGCCACGGTCCAATAAACCGTCGCGAACGATGTCCGGGTGAGACGCAGCGGTGCGGTTCCCGCGCGCCGCATGGTCTCGGTCGAGAGATACGCTTCGAGCGTGATGTCGAGGCCACCACGGACGCGATCCTCGGCGTCGTCGAGATAGGGCAGCGGAGCCGGATCGCCGGCGGGGCGGACAAAGGCGGCGGTGCGGATTGGCGCCAGCTCCTCCGCCGTCACCACCCATGGCGACACCGTGGTGGCAATCGGTGAAGTTTCGCACGACGGCCGGCAGCCTCATCTCGGCTCGCGCGATCGGCGTCAGATGCGGCCGCGGGCTCTCGTCGCCCTGCTCCACACTCAGGCCGCGCGACGAAGCAAGCCGCAATGCCGACCAAGCCTGCGGCCCGAGCGACATCAGATGATCGATATACGGCACCTGGCAGACCCGCGCCGCGTCGGCGGCAAGTCCGTTAAACGACGAAGCCGCCGCCGCAACGTCGAGGATTTGATCGCCGATCGCGACGCCGACCCGCGGCGGCAATCCTGCGGCCGGCCGAAATACGCCGGACGGCAAATTCTGGATCGGGAATTCGGCATCGGGCGCGTTGGCGTTGGCGACAAAACTTCGCCGCGCGGGATCGTGGGTTTCGTTGAGCGCGATCATCATAGGACCAATGCGAAAGCAGGAGCGGTCACGCTGTGCGCTCGGCGGCGGTGGGAGTTGCAGTCCGCAGCCCGTAGGCGGTCAAATTACGCTGCCGGAGTTGGCATCGCCAGCCGAAATTGCCCTCAAGCTCGTCCATCGGTCGCCCTGCCAAGGTCCTGTGTGGTTTGTCGTAGGTTGTAGGAACTTCGAATCGGCCGGACTAGGATGCGTTGACGACCGAGTCGGCACGAGGCGCGCGCCCGCTTCTTTCCCGGAATGCCATGAAACCAAAGCAGATTTCACGCGTGGAGCTGGCGAGCTATCTGCTGTCGCCGGCGCTGTTCGGGATGCTTGTGCTGATGGCGGCCGAGGCGATGCTCGCCGCGGCGACGACCTGGCTCGTCATCTATGCCGCGCGCAAGGTTGCCGTCGGCGAGTTTCTGCTCACCGATCTCATCTTGATCCTGGCGGCGCAATCCGCCTCCTATGTCGCGGGCGTCATCAGCTGGATGTTCGCGGAACGGGCCGGCTATCGCGGCTTCGGCAAGTTCATGCTGCGTTTCGCGCGCGAGAACCGCGGCAAGGTCAAGCTGTTCGGCGACAAGCCGGCGCGCGAGCAGGTCGAGCCGTTCCTGACCGGCGAGACGTTCCAGTGCTTTTTCAATTTGATGTATGAGCTCGAGTTCACGCTGAAGCTGCTGCTCGGGCTGGTTTTCAACGCCGTCGTGCTGGGCGCCGAAATCGACCTGAGCCTGCCGTTCGCCTATGTCGGCGCGTTCGCCGCGTTGTTGTTGATGCAATGGGCGCTGCAGAAGCCGATTGCGCGCACCTATCTGGAAAACCAGCGCATGAACAACCGCATCACGGCGCAGGGCTATACCGCGTGGGATAACATCTTCAGCGGCAACCGCTACAACCTGCGGCTCTGGCTCGCCGGCTTCAAAAGCCGGCTGCGCCAAGCGTTGACCGCCCAGATCCGCGCCATCGTCGCGCGGGAAGGCATGAGCGCGATGAGCGGCATCGTCAGTCTCGCCATCGTCTTCGCCACCATCACGGTGGTCGCCGTGAACAATGCCGGCAATACGGTGTTGCTGATCGCGCTGGCGACCACGCTGCCTCGGCAGATCGAGATGACCTACGAGCTGCATCTGCTCGCCACCGGCTGGAATGATTTCATCGCCATCTGGACGCGATTCGGCGGCGTCGCGGCCAATATGCTGCCGCAGCCCGAGGAGTCATTCGACAATCGCATCAAATTCGATCGGCTGGTGCTGCGCGAAGGCGCCGACGCCAACGTCGTTTCGTCGGTAAACGATGCGCTGCGCATCGTGCAGGCCCGGCCGACCGGGCGCATCAACGTCCGCGGCGGCAACGGCACCGGCAAATCCTCGCTGCTGGCGAGTCTGAAGACCGAGATGCGGCGGCGCGCATTTTATTGGCCGGCGTCGGACCGGCTCGCGTTCAAGTTCGCCGGCGGCGTGGTGCCCGTCGACGTCGAAGGTGATCACGAGGACGAGGTGATCGCCAGCGAATCGCCGGACAAGAAACTTGGCTTCTCGACCGGAGAACGGCAGCTCAAATCGCTCGAGGAAATCGTCAACGCGACCGATGCACAGGTCTATCTGCTCGACGAATGGGACGCCAACCTCGACGCCGCGAACAAGGTCAAGGCCGACGCGCTGGTCGATGAGCTCGCCGCGCGCGCTCGCGTCGTCGAAATCTCTCACCGCGATCGCGCCGCATGATGCGAGACCGAGCTACATCGCCACAGGTCGCCGTTGACGGTTGCTGCGCCGACTTCTAACACGTCGCGCAGAGGGCGAAAGCCCGCCGGGGAGAAGCGAAATGCGCCTTACAAGCTATCAGTTGCGCGGTCGGCCGAGTTTTGGCGTGATCGCCGGCGAGGGCATTGTCGATTTGCGCCTGCGGCTGAGCCGCTTTGCCACCCTATTGGAAGTCTTTCGCGCCCAGGCCCTCGATGAGGCAAGAGCCGCCGCCGCCGGCGTGCGTCCCGACGTGACGCTTGCCGAGGTCGAGCTGCTGCCGCCGCTTCCAGCATCGGAAAAAATCCTTTGCGCCGGCGTCAACTACGCCAACCGCGACCGGGATTACGCCATGGCCGAGCCGCCGAAATATCCGAGCCTGTTCTATCGCGCGCCGAATTCGCTGGTCGGCCATGGGCAGAAGCTGATACGGCCCAAAATTTCCGAGCAGCTCGATTACGAGGGCGAGATCGCCATGGTGATCGGCCGCGAATGCAAACACGTGCCGAAGGAACGCGCGCACGAGATGATCGCCGGGCTGACGCTGTGCAACGACGGCACGATCCGCGACTGGCTACACCACGGCCAGTTCAACGTCACCCAAGGCAAGAATTTCGACGCAAGCGGCAGCATCGGGCCGTGGATCGAAACCGATGTCGATCTGACCAAGCTGTTGCGCCTCGTCGTGCGCAAGAACGGCGAGGTTACCCAGGACGATACCACCGCGAGCATGGTCTATTCGTTCGCCGACCTGATCGCCTACATCACGACGTTCATGACGCTCAAGCCGGGCGACATCATCGTCACCGGCACGCCGGTCAAGAAGACACCGAAGGCAGATCCGCCGGTCTGGCTTAAGCCCGGCGATACCATCGAGGTCGAGTGCGCGGAGATCGGCGTGCTGCACAATTCCGTGGCGGCCGAGGCGTGACTAAGACGACCCGCGCGGCTTGCGTCATCGGCTGGCCGGTCGAGCATTCGCGTTCGCCGCTGATCCACAATTATTGGCTCAAGCAGTACGGCATCGCCGGCGAATACCGGCGCGAGGCGGTGCCGCCGGCAGAATTCGCGGCGTTCATCGGATCGCTCGCCGCACACGGCTATGTCGGCGGCAACGTCACTTTGCCGCACAAGGAGGCGGCGCTGGCGCTGTCGCACCCTGACGAGCGAGCGCGCGCGGTCGGCGCCGCCAACACATTGTGGCTCGACGCCGGCGTGCTGCGCGCGACCAATACCGACGTCGAAGGGTTTTTGGACAACCTCGACGCCTGCGCGCCACATTGGGATCGCAGCACCGGCAAAGCGGTTGTGCTTGGCGCCGGCGGCGCGGCGCGCGCGGTGATCTACGGCCTGATCGGGCGCGGTGTCGAGCCAATCGTCCTCGTCAACCGCACGCCCGGCCGCGCCGAGGTTTTGCGCCAAAAATTCGGCGCGGGCGTGCAAATCGTCCGCTGGGAAGCGTTGAACGCCACGCTGGCCGATGCGACCCTCCTGGTCAACACCACGACGCTCGGCATGCAGAGACAACCCGAACTCCCGGTCGATCTGGCGCGACTGCCCGACGACGCCATTGTCGCCGACCTGGTCTACGTACCGGTGCACACGCCGCTGATCGCCGAAGCAAAGGACCGTGCTCTGCGCACCGCCGATGGGCTCGGCATGCTGCTGCATCAGGCGGTGCGCGGCTTTGCGCTGTGGTTCGGCACGACGCCGGCGGTGACCCCGGATTTGCGTAAATTGGTCGAAGCCGATCTCGGCCCTTCCGCCGCAAAACATGAGCCTGTCACGTAGTTGTGTTTGCAGTGGCGTAGTTGTGTTCGTGGCCGGCAAATTACATTCGCTACTTTGTCCGCCGGTGGTTGAAGCTTTCGGGAGGACGAAATGACAACGATGACCCGCAGGACGGTTGCCACAAGCGCCTTCGTTCTATTGTTTGCAGCCTCAATGGCGGCGGCGCAAGCGCCGGACATTTTGCGCGTGCGCGGCACAATCGAAAGTGTCGATGGTCAGACGTTGAACGTGAAGGGGCGCGACGGAGCGCCCATCACAGTGAAACATCCGGACGACGTGCGCGTCATCGCCGTCGACAGAAAGTCGCTGGCCGACGTCAAGCAGGGCGTGTTCGTTGGCATCACCGCGATGCCGCTGCCGGACGGGACGCAGAAGGCGGTGGAAATTCATATTTTTCCTGAGTCGATGCGCGGTACCGGCGAAGGTCATCGGCCCTGGGATCTCATGCCCAATAGCACCATGACCAACGCCAACGTCGAAAGCGAGGTCACCCACGCGGACGGCAAGGAACTGGTGTTAAAATACAAGGACGGTGAGAAGAAATTCATCGTGCCGGCGAATGTCGAGGTGGTGATGTTTGTCCCGGCGGCCGCGTCCGACCTCAAACCGGGCGAAAAAATCTTCGTCGTGGCCGAGAAAAAACTGCCCGACGGTACGATCGAAGCCCCGCGCATTGTCGTCGGCCGCAACGGCGTCAATCCGCCGATGTAGCTGTTCTCTGGATGGCGACGTAATCGCGCCGCGGCGTGAGCGGCGGTCGAGGCGCGCGGTTTTTGGGTCGCGATTGGCACGGCAATTGCCCTTCCTTTGCTACTGGCAATCATCAAGCCGAATACCACGGAAGGAGGCCGTCCATGAATCGAGCCGAACTCGCCGAGAAAATGCTCGGCATCAAGCGCGAAAAGAGCTGGAGCTGGAAACATATCTGCGGCGAGATCGGCGGCATGTCGCCGCTCTTGATCACCGGCGCGGTCCTCGGCCAGATGAAGCTGACAAAGCCGCAGGCGGCGAATGCTGCCGAACTGTTCGGCTTGAGTAAGAGCGAACAGGGGCTCCTCAACGAGGTGCTGCTCCGTGGCACCGCGATGCCGCCGACCGACCCGCTCATCTACCGCTTCTACGAATTGGTGATGGTCAACGGCCCGGCGTTGAAGGCGCTGATCGAGGAGGAGTTCGGCGACGGCATCATGTCGGCGATCGATTTCGATCTGCTGATGGAGCGCCAGACCGACCCCAAGGGCGACCGCGTCAAGCTCACTATGTCGGGAAAATTCTTGCCGTACAAATATTACGGCGCGACCGGCAACGCGCAGACCTATGGGTATAAGGAAGAGTAGATTAGAGCCCGCTCATTCCCGTGCACGCGGCAATCCAGTTGCTGGGTAGACGCTACACGGCTGCGATCGCGCTGCGATCGATCTCGTCGATGCTGTTGACGCCGGTCAGCGCCATGCTGATGTTGAGCTCGTTGCGCATGATCTCAATCGCGCGCGCAACGCCGGCCTGTCCGCCGGCGCCAAGCCCATAGATATAGGCGCGGCCGCTCAAGCAGCCGCGCGCGCCGAGCGCGATGGCGCGCATCATGTCCTGGCCGGAGCGAATGCCGCCGTCGAACAAGATCTCGATCGACGATCCGATTGCCTCGACGATCGGCGGCAGCGCCGAAATCGAGGACGGCGCGCCGTCGAGCTGGCGCCCGCCATGATTCGACACTACCAGGGCAGCCGCGCCGGTCTTCGCCGCGGTCCGCGCATCCTCCACATCGAGAATGCCCTTGAGGATGAGTTTCCCGGGCCAAAGGCTCGCGATCCACTCGACATCCTTCCAGCTCAGCGTTTCATCGAACTGGCCGGCGATCCAGTGCGACAACGAATTGACGCTCTCCATGCCGCGGACATGGCCGGCGAGATTGCCGAAGGTCCTGCGCTTGGCGCGCGCGATGCCGAGCGCCCAGCTCGGCTTGCTGGCGATATCGATGAGATTTCTGATGCGCAGCTCCGGCGGAACGGTCATGCCGTTCTTGATATCGCGGTGGCGCTGGCCGAGGACCTGCAGATCGACCGTGAGCACCAGCGCGCTGCATTTGGCCGCGGCCGCCCGCTCGATCAGGGCGCGCACAAAGCCGCGGTCCTTCATGACGTAGAGCTGGAACCAGAACGGCTTGTCGACGGCTTCCGCGACATCCTCGATCGAGCAGATCGACATGGTCGAAAGGCAGAACGGGATGCCCGCTTCCTGCGCGGCGCGGCAAGCCAGAATCTCGCCGTCACCATGCTGCATCCCGCAAAGCCCGATCGGCGCCAGCGCCAGCGGTAGCGATACCGGCTCGCCGAGAATCGTGGTGTGCGTGCTGCGATTGGACACGTCGACGAGAATGCGCTGGCGCAGCTTGATGGCCTCGAGATCGGCGCGGTTGGCGTTGAGCGTTTGCTCGGCGTAGGAGCCGCCTTCGGCATATTCGAAGAACGCG
>Ga0181532_10005486_pt1 | contig 10761 bp, 10 predicted proteins | sample PEATcosm2014_Bin_33_FD_119768 | JGI IMG/M metagenome (GOLD analysis project Ga0181532, IMG submission 119768) | Peatland microbial communities from MTU Mesocosm Facility, Houghton, MI, USA - PEATcosm2014_Bin11_30_metaG | ecosystem: Environmental > Terrestrial > Soil > Wetlands > Peat | place... | reverse complement strand
GGGGGGGGGGGGGGGGGGGGGGGGGGGGGGGGGGGGGTGGGGGGGGGGGGGGGGGGGGGGGGGGGGTGGGGGGTTTGGCGGGCGGGCGGCGGGATATCAGGGACGTTTGACCATGACCGAGCACGGATGTGTCATGACATCGTTACTCTGTGTTTCCGGCATGGCTGTTCGGCTGGCTAGCCGCGGTCGCTCGGGGGTGGCACTCGGCCTCTCCAGTAGCTGCAGGCAAGCTGCGCCGGCAGCCGGGGAACTGGACCGGAGGCCCGGCGCCGGCCGGCCGAGTTGACCGGTGACGGCCGACGACACGGCGATCACCGGCGACGGGTCCGACGCCACCCGCGTGGTGTTCCGGGCGGTCGACGCCTACGGCAACCAGCGCCGCTACACCTCCGGAGAGGTCACGCTGCACGTGACGGGACCCGCCGAGCTGATCGGGGACAACCCGTTCCCGCTCGCCGAATACGGCGGGCTCGGCGCGGTCTGGCTGCGATCCCGGCCAGGCCGGACGGGGCCGGTCACGGTGATCGCCGAGCACCCCGGTCTCGGCCGCGCCCGGGTCACGCTCACCGTCATGGCGGCCAGCCGCCAGCACCTCGACTGAGCGCCCCGGGCCGGCCGCCCGGCACCGCGCCCGTTTTCCTATCCCGCCGAACGGGCGTACCGCTGGGCTAGCACTGAGGCGGGAGGGATTCCTGGGCAGCCCGGACGGGTACAGGAGAAACTTGACCGCCCAGCGCAGCGCCGCACAAGGAGGCACGCCGATGGGATGTGAAGTGTCTTGGTTCGCCGCCCTGTGCGACGACGACTACGAGTTCCTCGGGGTACCGGATCCGGCGCTCCAGTCGAGCTGGGAGCACTGCCGCACGATCGCGCTCGCCGCCGAGGCGGCGGGCTACGACAACCTGCTGCTGCCGTCGGGGTACTCGATGGGCATCGACGCGATCGGCTTCGCGGCCGGGATCGCCCCGCTGCTGCGGCGCATGCAGCTGCTGGCGGCGGTGCGGATGGGCGAGATGTGGGCGCCGCAGCTGGCCCGGCAGCTGGCCACGCTGGACCAGATGCTCGGCGGCCGGCTCACGGTCAACATCATCTCCTCCGACCTGCCGGGCCAGAAGCTGGACTCCGCGGCCCGGTTCCGGCGCACGCTGGAGATCATGACCGTGCTGCGCGACCTGCTCAGCGGGAAGCCGGTGGATTTCCACGGGGATTTCGTCGACGTGACGCTCGATCCGCCGCGGCTGCGGCCGAAGGGCGGGCGCCCGCCGTTCTACTTCGGCGGCCTGTCCGAGCCCGCGCGCGAGGTGGCGGCCCAGGCCGCGGACGTGTTCCTGATGTGGCCGGACACGCTGCCCGGGGTGGCCGGGGTGATCGACGACATGCGGACGCGGGCGGCGCGGCATGGGCGCGAGCTGCGGTTCGGGTACCGGGCGCACGTGATCGTCCGGTCCACCGAGTCCGAGGCGCGGGCGGCGGCGCGGCGGCTGCTGTCACGGCTGGACGCGGAGACCGGCGAGCAGATCCGCCGCCGGTCGCTGGACACCACGTCGGCCGGGAACGCCCGGCAGCGGGAACTTCGGGAGGCGGCCAACAGCGAAGGGTACGCCGAGCCGGCGCTGTGGACCGGCATCGGGCGGGCACGGTCCGGGGCCGGGGCGGCCATCGTGGGCGACCCGGACCAGGTGCTGGCCAAGCTGCGGGCGTACCAGGCGCTCGGCATGGAAGCGTTCATCCTGTCCGGCTACCCGCACGTCACCGAAGGCGACCTGTTCGCCCGCCACGTCCTGCCCCACCTGTCCCACGGGCCCCTTTTCCCGCGCTGACTGAGAACGCGCCCCGGATCCGGACCTGGCCTCAGGCGGTGACGTAGGAGGCCGACTCGCCTTGCAGGGCGAGGCTCGGGCGGCCGCCGACGCCGACGGGGACGTCGCCGGCGACCGTGATGCGGTGCATCCGGCGGGGCAGCTCGCCGTAATCGTCGATCGCGTAGTGCTGGGTCGCGCGGTTGTCCCAGATGGCAAGGTCGCCGGGGGCCCAGCGCCAGCGCACGGTGTTCTCCAGCCGCGTGACGTGCCGCTGGAACAGCTCGAACAGGTAGCGGGAGTCCGAGGGGGATACGCCCAGGATGCGCTTGACGAACTGGCCGAGCAGCAGGGAGCGCTCCCCCGTCTCGGGGTGGACCCGCACCACGGGATGCTCCGTCTGGAAGATCGTGGACAGGAAGACCTCGCGATGGTGCCGCTCGTCCCGGTCGGACCTGCGGCCCACACCACCGCCGGACTGCTCCGCGTAGTCGTACTCGTTCGTGTGCAGCGCCCGCAGACTCTCGGCCAGGGTCTGTAGCTCCGGGGACAGGCTCTGGTACGCGGTCGTGGTGTTCGCCCAGGACGTGTCGCCGCCGTAGGGCGGCAAGCTGACCGCTCGCAGGATGGAGACCGCGGGCGGCCGGTCGACGAACGTGACGTCGGTATGCCAGGCGTTGGCCTTGCCCCCGCCGGCCTGCGCGTCCAGCTCAAGGACGTGCGGCTCCTGCTCGGTGCCGGGCACGGTCGGGTGGGCCGCGGTCAGGCTTCCGAATAGGCGGCCGAAGCCTGCCTGCTCCGCATCGGTCAGCTGACCCTGGCCACGGATGAAGATCACCTTGTGCTCGAGGAGGGCGTGCCTCATGGTGCTGAACACATCGCCAGGCAGGTCGGCGGCGATGCGCACGCCGGTGATCTCCGCGCCGATGTGGCCCGCGATGCGCCGGATGTCGATGGCCGCGGCACTGGTGGACATGAGTCTCCCTTCTGCGGGTCGCACGGCCCGCCCGGCGGGCGCGCCCGGCCGTTATCGCGAGCAAAACATTGAGGCCGACGATTGTCAATAATTTAGATAGGTTTTATTGGTTATTGGACGAGAGCGAGCGGGCGGTTGGGGGCACCAGGACATCGGCAGGGCGCTGGCGGTGGTGTGCTTTAGGGGTGCCGCGGTGTCCCGTAAGCTCGGGGGGATGGGGCCCGCAACCACGCTGACGGAACTGGGCGCCGCGCGCTTCGTGATAGCCGTCGAAAAGATGCTGGCGGTGTACACCGCCGCCATGAACCCGGCGCCCTCGCAGCTGGCGGGCCGGCGGGCGATCATGGCCCGGCACGCGACCAACCCCGGTTTCCGCGCCCTGGCCGTCGTCGACGGCGACGGTGAGCCGGTCGCCTTCAGCTACGGCTTCCACGGGGAGTCCGGCCAGTGGTGGCACGACATGGTTAACTACGCGCTGGCCGCTTCGGCCAGCCCGGCCGAAGCCGGCCACTGGCTGTCCGACTCGTTCGAGGTGGCTGAGCTGCACGTGAAGCCCGCCTACCAGCACCAGGGACTCGGGCGCAGCCTGCTGTACCGGCTGACCGCCGACTTGGACGAATACAGCGCCCTGCTGTCCACGCACGACTCCGAATCACCCGCGCGGCAGCTGTACCGCAACGCCGGGTTCGTCGACCTGCTGACGGCGTACCGGTTCTCCGGCGGTGACCCGCCCTACGCGGTGATGGGCGCCGCGCTGCCGCTGCGCGACATCCGCTCCTGACGCTGCTGGCCCGGCGGATCCGTCTGGTCCGTGGGGCGGGACGCGCGCATCCTTGCCGCGCGCTCGGCCAGGCCGAGCCGCTGGTAGATCTCGCGCGTGGCCCGGGACCAGTTCAGCGTGTAAAAGTGCAGGCCCGGGGCGCCCTCGGCGAGCAGTCGCTCGCACATCGAGGCCGCGTAGTCCACGCCGATCTCGCGCACCGCCGCCCGGTCGTCGGAGACGGCGTGCAGCCGCTCGGACAGCTCCGGCGGAATCTTGGTGCCACCCAGCTCGATCGCGCGGTCGATGATCCGCACGCTGGTGATGGGCATGATGCCGGGGATGATCGGCACGGCGCAGCCGTGGGCCGCCACCCGGTCACGCAGCCGCAGGTAGTCCTCGGGGTAGAAGAACATCTGCGTGACGGCGAAGTCGGCCCCGGCCCGGCACTTGCGGACGAAATACTCGACGTCGGAGTCGAGGTCGGGTGAGCGCGGGTGCTTCTCGGGGAAAGCGGCGACGCCGACGCAGAAGTCTCCGGCGGACCGGATCAGGCGGACCAGGTCGTCGGCGTGGGCCAGACCCTCCGGGTGCGCCGTCCACTCCGCGTTCGGGTCGCCGGGCGGGTCACCGCGCAGCGCCAGCAGGTTGCGGACGCCGACCGCCGCGTAGGAGCCGATGACGTGCCGCAGCTCGGCGACCGAGTGATTCACGGCGGTCAGGTGCCCGACCGGGGTCAGCGTCGTCTCCTCGGCGATCCGGCCGGTCACGCGGACCGTCCGGTCGCGGGTCGAGCCGCCCGCACCGTAGGTCACCGAGACGAACGTCGGCCGCAGCGGCTCGAGCTGCCGGATCGCCCGCCAGAGCTGCAGCTCCTCGGCGTCGGTCTTCGGCGGCATGAATTCGAATGAGAACGACTCACCGCCGGCCGCGATCAGGTCCCGGATCGCGGCGGCGTGCCGGACCAGTCGGGCCGGGGCGGCCGCAGAGCCGATGGGCCCGGCGGAGCCGGCGGGCGCGGATGAGCGGCGCGGGCGAGGAGGCATGCGGCCCAGCGTAACCGCTGAGTGCCCATCCGTGCCACGGCCCAATGGCCCGGCGGCCGGGCAGGTCTGCGGGCCGGCCTGCGCCAGGGCCCGCCGGCCCGCTACTGGGCAGCGCGCAGCCGCGCGGCGAACGTGGCCGCGGCGGCGGCCGGATCCGGCGCTTCGGTGAGCGCCCGGACCACGACCACGCGGCGCGCACCGGCCCCCAGCACCTGGCCGAGGCTGTCCAGGGTGATCCCGCCGATCGCGAACCACGGACGGCCGGGGCCCAGCGTGGCGGCGTAACGCACGAGCGGCAGGCCGGGCGCGGGCCGGCCGGGTTTGGTCGGCGTCGGCCAGACCGGGCCCGTGCAGAAGTAGTCGACCCCGGGGGCCGACGCTTCCGCGGCCGTCTCCGCCTCGGCGTGCGAGGAACGCCCGATCAGCGGCCCGGGGCCGATGATCGCCCGGGCCACGGCGACCGGGAGATCATCCTGGCCCAGGTGCAGGACGTCTGCGGCGGCCGCGTAGGCCAGGTCGGCGCGGTCGTTGACGGCGAACAGCGCATCGTGCCGGGCCGCCTTCTCCCGGAACATCTTGAGGAACGCGAGCTCCTGCGCCGCCTCCAGGCCCTTCTGCCGGAGCTGGACGATGTCCACCCCGGCCCCGAGCACCGCGTCGAGGAAGTCCGGCAGGTCGCCCTGGCGCTCCCGGGCGTCCGTGCACAGGTAGAGCCGCGCGTCCGCCAGCCGGTCCCGCAGGTCTCGCGGCATCCGGGTCAGGCAGGCTGCTCGGTGGTGGCGGCCGGGCCGGTGAGCCGCAGCTCCACGCTGATGTTGCCGCGCGTCGCGCGCGAGTAGGTGCACACCTGGTGGGCCGCCTCGGCGACCTCGCGGGCGTGCGCGGGACCGGCGTTCGGCAGGTAGATCTCGAGCGTGACGACCAGGTCGAGCGCGTCTCCTTCGGGCCCGATGCCCACGTACGCGGTCACCGTGGAGCCGTCCACGTCGGCGCCGGCCCGGCGGCCGACCGCGCGCAGGGCGCTGTGGTAGCACGCCGCGTACCCGGCGGCGAACAGCTCTTCGGGGTTGGCGCCGTTACCTGACCCGCCCATCCCGGGCGGAAGCGCGAGATCGAGGTCGATCCGGCCGTCGGAGGAGGTGACGTGGCCGTTCCGGCCGCCGCCCGTGGCGGTGGCTTCGGCGGTGTACAGGACTTTCTCAGGCATGACCGACCTCAAGGCTCTCAAATGGACTTCACGTGGGCGCGCAGGCCGCCGTACGCCATTGAGCCCGGCAGCGCTGCCGCCCATGCTAGGGGACAGCCGATCAGGGCGTCGCCGGGGCCATGCCGCCCGCTCAGGACGCCGGGTCAGGCCCGCTCAGGAGGCCGGGTCAGGCCCGCTCAGGAGGCCGGGTCAGGCCCGCTCAGGAGGCCGGGTCAGCGGACGCGAGCAGCCTCCGCAGCGCGGCGGCCGAGGTGAACTGGACGGCCGCGATTCCGGCTGCTTTCGCGCCATCCACGTTCGCCGCGACGTCATCGATGAACAGGCAGTCCCCGGCGGCAACGCCGAACCGCCGCAGCGCGAAGCCGAAGATCCGCGGATCGGGCTTGCAGACCCCGACGAAGCTGGAAATGACGGTGTCCTTAAAGCAGTTCAGCACGGGAAAGGCGTCCATCGTGGCCGGCCACACCTCGCCGTTAAAGTTCGAAATGGCGTACAGCTCACGTCCCGATTTGGCCAATTCGGTAACGAACTCGCTCGTGCCCGGAATGGGACCGCAAAGCATTTCCGGCCAGCGATCCCAATAGGCGCTGATCAGGCCGGCCTGGCCGGGAAAGCGCGCAGACAGTTCCGCGACCGCTTCCGCCGACGGCTTGCCGGTGTCCATCTGCAGGTTCCAGGCCGGGCTGCACACCTCGGTCAGGAACCATTCGCGCGCCACCTCGTCGGGGATCAGCTTCCGGTACAGGTGACGGGGGTTCCAGTCCAGGACGACGCCGCCGAGGTCGAAGATGAGCACCGGCCTGGACGCCAGCCACGCTGGGTCGCCGCTGACCGCCGCCGCGGTGGCGTCGCCACGTTCGTCCATCTCCCGCCCCTTTCCGTTCGCCAGAACTTCGCCGGCACCGATTTCACCGGCCCGCGGGGGGCAGCACGGGCAGACCAGGCGGCGCACCCTCGCTGATCAGCCGCGCGAGCGCCGCGGTATCAAGGTGGTCTGCGACCAGGTCGCCGAGCGCGTCGAGCCGCGCCTCGCGCAGCCCCGCGAAGTCCGTGCCGGGTGCGGGCGTGAAATCGCGACCGGCCAGGCGCGCCACGTCGGCCAGGAACACCCGCCGGAACTTGTCGTTTTCCATCGTGCCATGCCAGCTCGTGCCAAACACTGCGCCACCGGGGCCGGCCCGGCAGCCGTCCAGGAACGGCTCGCAGCCCGGGTCGGTGAGCCGGACGACACCGTGGTGGATCTCGTATCCGGCGACCGTGGTGCCCAGCGCGCGGCCCACCGGCCGTCCCAGGCACTTATCCGTGCCGAATTCCACCCGGGCCGGGAGCAGGCCCAGGCCGGGGACCTCACCCGCGCCGGACTCCACCCGGTCCTTGATCTGCACGGCCAGCATCTGGTACCCGCCGCAGATGCCGAGCACCGGCCGGCCCAGCCGCGCGCGCTCGGCGATGGCGGCGGCGAGCCCGCGCCCACGCAGCCAGCCGAGGTCCGCGACGGTCGCCCGGGAGCCGGGCAGCACGACCAGGTCGGCGTCGGCCAGTTCGGCGGGCTCGCGGGCCAGCCGGACGAGCACCCCCGGCTCGGCGGCCAGCGCGTCGATATCGGTGAAGTTGCTGATCCGCGGGAGCCGGACCACGCTGATCCGGAGCACGTCATTTCCGAACGGGGCTGTAGTGCTCCCTATCCCGCCGCCGGAGCCGGCCGGCCGGGAGAGTGCGAGCGAGTCTTCCGCGTCGAGCCAGAGGTTCTCGGCCCAGGGCAGCACGCCGAGCAGTGGGCGCCCGGTGAGGCGCCCCAGCATGGTGATCCCGCTGTCCAGCAGTTCGGTGGCGCCGCGGAACTTGTTGATGACGAAGCCCGAGACCAGCTCCTGGTCGGCGGGCGGCATGAGCGCGAGCGTCCCGTACAGTGCCGCGAACACACCGCCCCGGTCGATGTCGCCGACCACGATGACGGGCAGCCCGGCGGCCCGGGCCAGCCCCATGTTCGCCACGTCGGTGTCGCGCAGGTTGATCTCCGCCGGGCTGCCGGCCCCCTCGCAGATCACGACGTCGAACTCGTCGCGGAGCCGGGCCAGGCTGGCCAGCGCGACCTGCCGGAGCTCTGTGGCCATGGACCGGTAGGAGACCGCGTCGGCCTCGGTTCTCGGGTGGCCGAGTACGACCACCTGGCTGCGCCGGTCGCTGCCCGGCTTGAGCAGGACCGGGTTCATGTCCGCGGTCGGCTCGACCCCGGCCGCGGCGGCCTGCATGACCTGTGCCCGCCCGATCTCCGCGCCACCCGGCGTGACGAAGGAGTTGAGCGACATGTTCTGTGCCTTGAACGGGGCCACCTTCAGGCCCTGGCGGGCCAGCCAGCGGCACAGCCCGGCCGTGATCACGCTCTTGCCGGCGTCGGAGTTCGTCCCCGCGACCAGCAACGCCCCCTTCACCGGACGCCCCCGCGCGTCCGGCCCGGGCGCCGCGAGGGGCGGCCGACGGGGAGGAGCCCCCGCCCGGGGAGCCCATGCGGGGAGGCGAGGCCGGGTGAGGCCGGGCCGGGTGAGGCCGGGCCGGGTGAGGCCGGACCGGGTGAGGCCGGACCGGGGATGTTTGGGGCCAGGGCGGCCAGGGCGGCCAGGGCGGCGGCGCTGACCGTGACGGCGCGGGACAGGCGCGCCGCCCGGCGAATGTCGCGGGGTTCGGGTGCGCGGCCGTCGCCGAGTTCGGGCCGGTACTCAGTGACGCCCTGGTAGCTGCTGGCCCCGCCGAGCCGCAGGCCGAGCGCGCCGGCGAAGGCCGCCTCCGGGTGGCCCGCGTTCGGGCTCGGGTGGTGCCCGCCATCGCGGCGGACGGCGCGCAGCGACGCGCGGGGGCTCCCGCCGACGGCGGGCGCGCAGGCCGCGGCGAGCGCCGCCGTCAGGCGGGCGGGGGCCCAGTTGGCGACGTCGTCGAGGCGCGCGGCGGCCCAGCCGAACCGCTCGTACCGCGGTGACCGGTAGCCCACCATCGCGTCCAGCGTGTTCACCGCGCGGTAGGCGGCCAGGCCGGGCAGCCCGGCGACCGCGGCCCAGACCAGCGGGGCGACCGCCGCGTCGCTAGTGTTCTCGGCCACCGACTCGACCACCGCGCGGGCGAGGTCCTTCGGGCCGAGGTGGGCCGGGTCGCGGCTGCAGAGCCCCGGGAGCACCTCGCGGGCCACGGCCAGATCGTTCGTATCGAGGGTCACAGCGGCCCGTTCGGCCTCATGGCGAAGCGAACGGGCACCGGTGACCGCCCAGACGGTGGCCGTGACGGCGGCGGCGCGGAGTAGCGGGCGGCCACGGGTGAGGCGGTGCGCAGCCGCGGCCGGCAGGGTGGCGCCCAGCACGCAGGCGCCGGCGTACAGCGAGCCGCGGAGCCGGCCGTCCGCGTACATGCGCGCTTCCAGGCCCGCGGCGGCACGGCCGAAGGCAGCCACTGGATGCGCGCGGCGCGGGTCACCGATCAGCGCGTCCAGCGCCACGCCCGCGGCCACGCCACCTGCCAGCGCCCAGTCCCTGGCACCATCCGGCGCCCGCCCCTCGCACGTCACAGCAACTGACCATAGGCGAAGACGCCGTGGCGTGATCCGGCTCCCCGGGCTCACCGGGCGCCGGTTCCGGTTGACGCAGGGACAGTACGGCGGGCGCGGCGGCCAGCGGTCCGGGCGGCGCAGCGTTCACACCGGCCAGCGGTCCGGACGGCGCAGGCGTGCCTCGATCTCGGGCCGGTTGCGCTCCAGCCACACCGCGGACCGCAGCAGCCGGTCCCCTATTCCGGCGGCCAGCATCCGGGCCCAGGCCCCGCCGCGCGTCCTGCCCCGCTCGGCGATGGTGGCCCGCGACCGGCACAGCCATCGGCTCGCAACCGGGACGAGGCGGGCGCGTTCGTCGCACGAGAGGCCGTACGCCGCACAGAAGATCGCGATGCGGGCCGGGGCATCGGCGTCCCGGAGCGCCGGATCGCGGTCGGCCGGATCGGCGATCGGGGCCCAGTAGCGCAGCGTCTGGATGATGTCGACGAGCCGCGTTCCGGGCCGGGCCAGATCGAAGTCGATGAACGCATACGGCTGGGGACCGTCCGGTCCCGGCCGGAAGATAACGTTCTTCAGATTCACGTCGCAGTGGCAGATGACGTCCGACGGCCCGTCGACAAACCGGGTCAGCTCACCATCCCACTGCGCCCCGGGGGGCGGGTCGAAACCGGCGACCGCCTGGTGATAGCGAAGTTGCAGTTCGGCCAGGGAGACCAGCGTGGAGTCGGCCGTGATGAACCTCGGGAGCAGGCGCCTGCTCACCACGCCCGGGAGGTAGGTCAGGACCTCGCGGTTCTTCGCGTCGATGCCGAGCACGCGCGGGGCGCCGTCGAAACCGGCGGCCTCGAGGTACCGAAGGAGCGTGTGTACCGCGGGAGTGTGCGGCCGCACCGGGCGGCGGACGGTCCGGCCGACGCGGACGACACCTTCGGTCACCTCGCCGCCGAGGAGGGGAATTTCGGCGCTTTGGGGTTCGGCGCTGACATATGGCCGAGAGGGCACCGGGGCCTTTGCGGTGAAGATCGCTGGGGCCTTTGGGGCGAAGGTCGCTGGGGCTTCCCCGGTGACCGTCGGGGGGACTTGCGTGGCGAAATTCACAGGGGACCGCGGGGCAATGGCCACCGGGGCCACCGGGGCCGGGGACACGCCGAGTGCGCTGCGGTCCTGGATGCAATCCCCGGCGTTCGCTTTGAGCGCCGTGGCGCGGCTCTGCAGCGCGGCGCTACGGGCCTGCAGCGCGCGGCTGCGATTCACCAGTTCGCCGGAGTGCTCTTGCAGCACCTGAGCGAAGCTCCGGAGGAGCTCGAGGCGGGCCGACACCGACCGGATCTGGCGCCAGGCCACGTCGGCGTCACCGAACGCACCGGAGATACCGGAGATACCGGAGATATCAGCGTCACCGCGGTCGCCGGAGTCATCGGCGTCTCCGGAACCATCG
>Ga0181532_10005485_pt1 | contig 10762 bp, 3 predicted proteins | sample PEATcosm2014_Bin_33_FD_119768 | JGI IMG/M metagenome (GOLD analysis project Ga0181532, IMG submission 119768) | Peatland microbial communities from MTU Mesocosm Facility, Houghton, MI, USA - PEATcosm2014_Bin11_30_metaG | ecosystem: Environmental > Terrestrial > Soil > Wetlands > Peat | place... | reverse complement strand
TGGCCGCCTCCAAACGTTCCGCCATTGGGCAACGTGCCGTTCCAGGCAGGGCCGCCCACGGAGTCGGAGACGACGCTCCCACCCAATTCCTCGAAGCTGTAGCGGTGAACCAGCGCAGCCGCTGGCGCCACTACCTGAACTACCTGGGTGGCAGCGAGGCCGACGCTGCCGTAAGTGGCCACGATGCTCGTCGCGCCGGAGCCAGTGCCTCGGATATTGCCACCTGCGTCCACCGTGGCGACGCCAGGATCCAGCGAGCTATAAGTGATGCCAAAGCCCGTGTTGGTGGCCAGATTGACCGCAATGGTCTCACCCGACTTCCAGCCCCACACCACGGCGGGGACGACCTGTCCCGCGTTTATGGGCGATGGGATTTGGAGCTGCAGGTTGGTGACGGTGTGAACGCCAATTGCCTGCAAGCGCAGTATGGACAGGGAGTTGGCGGGAAATGTGATTGTGAAGTTTGTCCCGGCATTGGTAAGGGCGCTGGTCGCCGGAATGACGTAGGTCGGAGCATCCAACGAGTTTTCGTTCCAGGGGCTGCCCGAGGTCAACTGGACAAGCGTAGCATTCGGTGCGACGGCATCGAGCCCGGTGCAATTCACAGCCGTGACCATAGCCGAATTGTATGGGTTCACTGCTTTGACGATGATCTGGGCATTGGACCGTGAATAAGTCGTTGATGCCAGCAGCCCGCTGGTGACCGTGGCCGGGTAGGTGATGTCCTGGGACAGCACGCCGTTGAGATAGCACTGCATGCGCGAGCCCGTCAGCACAATGCTGATATCGTACCAAACGTTGGCACTGATGCTTTGAGATACCTGACCGAGAGTGCTCTTGCTGCCGTTGACGCACTGCTCGATGCCGTTGAGAGTGTTGTTCCAGCCGCCGATGTTCCACCACGTCCAGTTGTAGTCGTCGAGCCAGTTGAACAGGATGAGGAAGCCTTCGCTGCCGCCGGTCTTGCGGGCGCGGAGGCTGATGGTGTAGTTGGCCCAATTGGTATTGCCGGTGGTCGAGCGGCAATCGGTAGTAGTGGCCGAGGTTTGTTGGTAGCAGCCATTGTTCACGCTCCACGTCCCGTTGTAAACGCGCCAGCCGTTGGTGCCCTGGTGGACAAAATCGCTTTGGTAGAGCGTCACGCCGTTGCTGGTGACGACGATGTTGGTGTATTCGACGGCAGTGTTCCAGGATCCTACGCCAATGGCGCCATGCATGGGCAGGTTGGTGGCAGTGCTGGTTACGACCAGGCTGGCAGGCAGAACGACGTCGCCGCGGTTCTGGCTGAACATCTGCTGGACGTAGTAAGAGGGAGTGCCGGCCCAGCGCGAGCTGTCATAGTAGATCAGGTCCGGCTGCCATTGCATGCCGTTAACATTGGCGAACAATGGCGCGTACGAAGCCATGAGCACGATGTCCGCATTACGCTCCATGCCGGTCATGAACGCCGCCTCGCCCAGCGCCGCCGAGAGATTGCCGTAAGTTCCGTAACCGGAAGTCACGGCGTATTCGCCAACAAACACGTGCGGCCCGCTGCGGCTGTAATTGTCGTACTTCGTCGCGTAGGAGATGAACGTCGCTGGATCGGAATAATAATGCTCGTCCTGAATCTCCACCGGCGTGGCGGTGGGAATGCCGCCCCAATCAGGAACGATCAGGTGCATCGCGGGGTAATTCGACTTAATGGCGCTGTAGAAAAGGGCGTAGCGATCGTTGTAATACGAGCCGCCGTTCTCGTTGCCGATCTCCAGGTATTTCAGGTTGAAGGGGGCGGGGTGGCCGTTAGCTGCCCGCTGAGCCCCCCACGTGGTGTTGGTATCGCCGTTGCAGTATTCGATCAGGTCCAGCGCGTCCTGCACCCATGGGCCCATCTGCTCCAGCGGAACGGTGTTGTTAGTGTCGCCATTGGAGCCGAGACAAAGTCCCGCGTTGATTCCGTAGAGCGGCTCCATGCCGAGGTCTTCACAAAACAAAAGGAACTCGTGCAGGCCGAAGCCGTCTGTGGACCAATAGCCCCAGGAGTCGTTCAAGTGCCCGGGCCGCAGCGCAAGGTCGCCCACGGTCTTCTTCCATCGCACCGCGTTGGTCACATTCCAGCTTTCAATGAAATTGCCGCCCGGGTAGCGGAGAAACGAGGGCCGCAGTCCCGCCAGCGAATTAGCCAGGTCGGCCCGCAAGCCATTGGTGCGATTATGAAATGTCCCATTGGGAAAGAGAGAAACCACCGTCAGCCAGATTGTCCCCGGCTGAGAGATGCTGAGGGTCAGGCGAGCATTGGTATCCGTGACCGTGGGAGTGAGCGTCGCGGTGAAGCGTTGCCAGTTGGGGCTCAGGCCATTCAACGAGGCTTGGGCGTAAGTCTGGCTGCTGTCGGCGCTTTCGAGGCGCGAGATCACCGGCCCCGTGAAACCGTTTGCGGCGCGGGCATAGAAGCTCAGGTTGTAGCTGGAGCCGGCCTGCAGGGACAGGCCCCAAAAGCCGGCGTTGGCCGCGCCGACGCTACCCACGCCGGACAGCATGGTGAGTTGGAGCGAGTGGGGCCGGTTCGTATTCAGAGGCTGGGCCCCATCCACGCTCATCTGCCCGGTGGCGGTGCCTTGCGTGACCAGCGTCCAGTAATCCGCATTGGCTGAGTTGTCGAACGAGCGGTTGCGAACCATCTCGGCATACAAGCCGCCCTCGCCGGCAAAGTTGATTTCCTCAAAGAAGATGCCAAACAGGTTGGTGCTGACCACCGCGCCCGGCCGGTCGGCGGGGACCGTGAGGGTGGCGCTCCCCACAGACTGCGCGACGGCGTGAGCGTAGAAAAGGGACAAGCCGAGAGTGGTTGCGAGAATCTTACGAGGCACGTGTTATGGAGACCGAAACAAGGAGAATAGGGAGATGGAACCCCAAAAGCAGCGAGGCGGCGGGGATTGCCCGCCGCCTCGCGAAAGGCCGGCCTACGGGTGCTGCAGGCGGTAGAACACGTTGTGCTTGGCCGGATTGAGGGTGAAGCTCATGTCGTTGGTGGCTGAGGAGCCCGGCACGACGAACCAGCTATTGGTGCTGGTGATCCCGACGGAGTTGGATTGCAGCAACCATCCGGTGTAGCTCAGAGGCCAACCGATGCCGAGGGTGTTTCCGCTCACACTGTAGGTGACGTTCGTGGGAGTGGAGGGAAGGGTGCCGGACGAGACCACGAGCACCGAGCCATCCAGCGCCAGACGGTTGGACAAGACCAGCCCGGAAGTCAGGGCGGGAGTTATTGTCAGCGACATTGCGCCGCCATTAACCAACGGCTTGCTGAAGAGCGTGAAGCTGTCGCCGGCTACCAGCGCCGGGCCAAGATTGCTCAGCGACACGGTGCCGGTCCCGCTGTTAGTCAGGGTGCCGGTTACGACGATGAGGTCATTGGAGGGTGAGACGGAGGTGTTGACCTCGGCCAGGAGGTTGCCCCCCAGAGTCAGGTTGTTGTTAATGAACAGCGTGCCGATGGACGCGCCGGCCGCGATGGTGCCGCCTGGCTGAACGGTGACGGCTCCGCCGATAGCGCCATTGCCGCCGAGGGTCGCGCCGGACGCAACCGTAACGCCGCCGGGCAGGACAGGTGCGCCAGGGAGCGTGTTGCTGTTATAGAGCGACTGGACTTCAGCTTGGCTGAGGGTCCGATCAAAGACATAGACTTCGTCCACCAGCCCGTTCAGGTTGGCCGTCCCGTCTCCCGTGTCGGCCCCGCCGCCGATCCAGAACTGGCCTCCTGTGCCCGTGCTGCCCCATTGGTCGGCGGTCAAGGTATCCAGGTTGCCATCCACATAAGCGGCCTTGGTGGTGCCGTTATAGGTCAGCACCACGTGATGCCAGGCGCCGTCATTGATGGTCGCCGTCCCGGTTTCCCAACCCTGCCCCCAACGCACGCCACCCGCCGTGGTACCCGCCGAAGTGCCGCCGCTGTTCATGTAGAACACCGTGTTTCCCCACCCCCAGCCGCCGTCACCTTGATAGGCGTAACAGCCGCCCGCCGTCGAGCTTTGGACCCACATGGCCACCGTCCAGTTGTTGGCGGCCCCAATTGAGAGCGGAACCACGGAGCTGGCAATCTGGCAGGAGCTGCTGGCGGCGTTCGCGCCCGAAATGCTCAGGCAGTTGCCGAACTTGCCCCCCGAAACAATTGTAGCGGTTCCATTCAAAGTACCGTTCATGGCGGAGCCGCCCGTTCCATCATTGAACACAGTGCTGCCGCTCACGTTGTCGAAGCTCAGATGCAACACCGGCGGCCCGTCCACCCTGAGGGTGCCGTTGTTGACCAGCGTGACGCCGGTATAGGTGTTCGCGGCGGAAAGCGTCAGCGTGCCCGCGCCCTGCTTGGTCAACCCACCGCTGACCAGAGGTGATGCCGTCAGCGTAACCGCGACTCCCGTGGGCGGAGTTGCGCTAGCCCCGCCACCGCTGAAGCCCACGGACAACGTGTCGCCGACACTATAGCCGGTTCCAGGACACGTAACCGTGATGGCAGTAACTGCGCCGCCTGAAACCGTAGCCACAGCCGTCGCATTGCTGCCCGCGCCGTCGGAGATACTGACAATGGGCGGGGCGACGTAGCCGGAACCACCCGTTGTGAACGTAATGCCGCTCACCCCATAACCATTCGGGGCCTGCAAGGGCTGATTAATTATGACGGCGTTGCCGCCGTCATCAATCGTTGCGCCGCCGCTGAAAACCGTCGCTCGGCTGACGTCCAGAAAGTCGCCGGTGCTGCCGGCAGCCTGGAGGGTGCCGCCGTTGAAGTTGACGACGCCATTACCGGTGACAGCGGTCCCCTTCAGGAGACCGGCCTTCAGGTTTAAGATGCCAGTGTCACCCGCCTGCCTGAAATTAACCCCTTGGTTGGTGCTGGTCACGCTGCCGCCTATGATGTTGATGATCGAGGTCTGGCCCGATCCGGAGAATTGCCAGTTGCAGCCAATGCCGCCGCCACTGTAGGTCAGCAAGCCGCTATAGACATTCAGGATGCCGGTTTGCGCATTCCCGCCCCGAGCCAGCGCGATCCAGCCGTTGTTGTTAATGGTGGCCCCGCGGACCTCCATGATGCCATCGCCGGTGCCTTGCGGCGGCCACACGTTGGGGTTGTTCTCGCCGCCGATCGAGATGCCAGCCACGTTCAGCGTTCCCCCCATCGCGTTGTAATATCCAAAGCTGGCGTCCATGTTACCCACATTCAGGAAGTCGCCCGTGCCGCCCGAGAGCGTCACGGTCCCGGCGGTCTGATTAACCACGCCGACGGCGCCGCTGTTATTGCCAATAAACAGGTTGCTGGAAATAAGGTTGCCCGAAATATTGAGCACGGCATCGCTGGAAGCACCGCCAACGGTCATGGTGCCGGGCGTGATCGTTCCAGTCAGGTTGAGCGTCCCCGCGTTCACGACCGTCGGACCCGTATAGGAGTTAACGGCGGCGAGGGTAAGTGTGCCGTTGTCGGTCAAGGTCAAACCGCCCGCGCCGGTGATGCTGCCATTCCATTGAGCCGTCGCACCGGCAACGACATCCACCCCCGAGTTCGCCGTCACAGTCGTAGCCCGGGAACTCGTCACGGCTGCATTCAATTCCAAAGTGCCGCCCGCCAACGTGACCCCGCCCGAGGTCGCACCCAGAGCATTGTCATTGGCAATGACCAAGGTGCCGCCACCCACCACCGTTCCCCCCGTATAGCTGTTGGCGGTGCCGAGCACAACCGAGTTGTTCATGTTCGTCAGCACCAGCGACGTCGCTCCGCCGATTCCGCCCGGCCCCGTGAGAACGTAAGGCGAAGACGAGCTGAACTCGACGGTAGCCGGCACAACCGTTCCCGCCAGATACACATGGTTGGTCCCATCATAAGCGTAACCGTTGTCGCCGAAGATCACATTGTCCCCAATAGTGTTGCCGGCGTATTGCAGGTACCGGGTAAGGTTCATGCCCGTATCATACCAGTTGCTGCTGGTGCCGATGTCCCAGTTGGTCAGAACCACCGTGTTGCCCGCGTTGGCCCCGTGCCAGCTCAGGAGCTGGCCGGCGCTGGTGACCAGCAGGTCCAGCTCGGTGGACGTGCTGTTGGTCAGAACCCCTTTGACCCCGGAAGGCAAGGTGCCCAGCACAAAGCCGTTCGTGTTCACCGTTCCCGAGCCAACCACAATCAACGGAATCACCGGGCTGGTGCCCAGGCCGGTTGCGGAGACATTGATGACGATATTGGCGCCCTTGGTCAGGCTGCCGGACGCACTGATGGCGGCGGCGGATGGATTGGCCGTCACCGTGCCATAGGCCAGGTTAATGGTCGTGTTGTTGCCCAGCGTCAGGTTGCCGGCGGCACTGATCGCATTAGCCGTGGGGTTTAAAGTCAGATTCAACGTTGAACCGACCGAGACATTGTTCGCCGACATCGCTGTGCCGCCGGAGGCATCCAGCGCCAGCGTGGCATTGCTCACCACCAGATCGCCGCCGGGCGAGGGAAGGCCCGTGGCGGTGTTCAGGCTCAACGTGCCGCCCAGCACCCTGGTCGGCCCGGTGTAGCCGACACTGCCCGAAAGCGACAGCGTACCGTTGCCGAGCTTGGTCAATCCGCCGCCGCCACCGCCATCCGTCAGACTCTGCGCGATGGTGATATTGTTGCCAGCCGTGTCAATGATGGCGCCGTTGGCCTGGACGTTGGCCGCGCTCAAGCCCTGCATGAAGGTCGTGGTCGAGGCGGTCGGCTTGAGCGTGCCGCCATTGAAGTTGAAGGTGCCCGACGCACCAGAGGCCGGCTTCTGGATCACGGGGACTGTCAAAGTCCCGCCGTTCAGGTTATAGCTGTAGGTGCCCGTGCTGCTGCCTTTGCCCAGAAACAGGCCGCCCGAGCCCCCCGGCGTCGTCGCCACATCGCTGAAAAAGGTCACCGTCCCGCCATTCTGATTGAACGTGGCGGTGCCCGCATTGTTGCCGCCATTGCCGAAACCAATGTAGGCGCTGTTGCACAGATTGAGCGCGCCGGAATTTTGCACGTAAAGCGCCCCGGCCGAATCATACGTCGTCATCTCCATGTTGCCGCCGCCTGACGTGTTGACATTAATTGTCCCGCCGTTGTTCGTCACCGTGCCCACTGACGCGGTCGTGCCGCAGAATCCCAACGTCAGCCATTGCATGGCAGTCATGGTTCCACCCGTAATGGTGCCGGTGCCCGTCAACACGGTGGAGTTGTTGAGCCCTCGGGAAAAAACGATGATATTGGCCGTTAAACTGCCGCCGTTCATGTTCAATATGCCGGCAGTTCCAGGAACATTACCCCAACCTGAATAACCACCGCCAAAGAAGCATTCGCCCGAAATATTCACCGTGCCATGATCCAGATTCAATTGGCATGTTCCGGCTCCGCTGCCGCTGACATACACACCGCCAGCCGCCAGGGTTCCGGATGAGTTCATGTTCAATGTCGAGGTGGTCCCGGAATCCAGACCAAGGTGAAAAATGCCAGTGGGGCTTGATATGCCGCCGACATACAGGTTGCCACTGCCCTGGCCAAAGCCCGTAAAGGTGCCACCCGTCGTGGTGGTATCGGCCAGATTGTATGCGGCCTGGTGGCCCTGGTAGCCCAAAAAAAACCAATTGCCATTACCGGTGGCAAGCGTCCCTTTAGTCTGATCCAACCTCCCATTGCCCGCCCCGCCGAGCACAATGTCCCAGCCAGCTGAGGCGTCATTGGTCAAAATCGGAAAGTTGCCTGTGGCAATGGCGATGTTGATCTGGCCGTTGCCAGAACTGGGAAGGCCATTGTTCCAGTTGCCGGCATTGTTCCAATCTTGACTAACCGTGCCGGTCCACGTCGTGTCGGCTTGGCTGGTGGTGGGCAAGCCGGCCAGCGCCAGGGCCAGCAGGGCGGCTTTGGGAGTTAACCGCGCGAGCGCCTTGAAGCGCGCGAGGATATCGTTGAGTTCAGGCTGGGGTTTCATAATCCTTGGTTGGATCTCTTGGTCAAGTCGTGCTGTTTGCATAATTTCTCACCTTGCGGGTCTATTTGTGGTGCCACTGTATTATGAGCATTTTCATGTCACGCTCATACATGCGCCAAACCGCCAGCCGTTTCTGCCATCTTTTTTTGGGAGGCGACGTTCTTACGAGAATTTCTGCCTTGTGGCACACTCGCGCCTCCATCGGCTGGGCGAAACTCGGCCCGCCTGCCAATGCGAAGGCTGAGACAATAAAACCCGCCCGCCTCTGTCCCTCTCCCCTCCGTAGCCCCTCCCAATGCACGCCGTAGCACCTCTAATTCCGGGTTGAATGGCGCTTAGATATGGTGTAAGGCGCTCAGTGATAGGCACTTGCATAGGAGACTCGACTTGCGGTCATTGGGCGCATTCCCAAGTCCAGCCCCACCAGGCCCAATCTGAAACCAGTCCCGGCCGTTTCCCCGCGCAGAGTCACCACGGCCCATCCCTGCGTCATCTCCGCACCTTCTGCACACCCGCACCCCTCCCTTACCTGATACGGTTTCCAAAGTTATTCACCAGCTTGGGCGGAGCGCTGGATCGGGAGCGCTTCCCGCGCTGGTGAATAACTTTGGAAACCGTATCAGGTAAGGGTGAGGTAAGCCAGAGGAGCGGGAGAAGCAGGAGTGGGCGCCTCAGCCCAAGAGCCTGCCGGTTTGTGGACACCGAGTCTAACCAAGGCCTGATTTGCTGGTGGAATGGCCAAATCCTGATGCCCGCCTCAGGTCAGGCAAAACCGTAGGTTCTGGTGCTAAACACCCTTCCAGTTCCCCAGAACTCCGGGCCAGAAAGTGAGATCCACTTTCGGCCGACAGGAGCCCCGAAATGTGTTTTGGGGACCGCCTCGATCTGATACGCTTTCGCAGGTAGTGCTCTGTGCGATGGGATGAGCGACATAACCCTGATGCTGGATGCCGTGGAACGAGGCGAGGCTGGAGCTTCGGAAAACCTCCTGCCACTCGTCTATGAGGACCTACGGCGGCTGGCGGCCGCGCGGATGGCCCAAGAAGCCGCCGGACACACTCTGCAACCCACCGCGCTGGTGCACGAAGCCTGGCTGCGACTGGTTGGCGACGGCGCTCCAACAAGCTGGCAGAGCCGAGGCCATTTCTTTGCCGCCGCCGCGACCGCGATGCGACGCATCCTGGTGGAACACGCGCGACGGAGGCGCCGGCTGAAGCGCGGCGGGGGCGAAGCGCCTCTGAACGTGGACGACTTGGATGTGGCGGAGCCGAGCCCCGACGAGGACATTCTGCTGGTCCACGAGGCCTTGACAAAACTGGAGCAGGCCAACCCGGAACAGGCAAAGATCGTGGAACTGAAATTCTTCGGCGGAATGACGAACGAGGAAGTGGCGGAGCATTTGGGCATCGCCGAGCGGACGGTTTACCGACAGTGGGTTTGCGCCAAGGCCCGATTGTTCCGCGCGATACGCCATCCAGGGTGAGGTCTTGCGGAATAAACCTGGTGACGCACCATCGTGAAATGAGTTGCGGGACGGGAGCTTCGCCACCGGGTTTTATGGCAGGTTTTCGGCTGGGATAGCGCATTAAGGGTGGAATGAATGTGTTGGATTCCAACCGCGAACGCGAGGACGAGGTGTACTTCGCGGCGGTGGGCATTGCCGATCCCAAGGAGCGCGCCAGCTATCTCGACGAAGCCTGCGCCGGGAATCCAGCGTTGCGCAAAGTCGTGGAGGAGATGCTCGCCTCTCAAGAAGAAGCCGAGGAGCTGATTACCCGCGCAGCCGTGGGCCTCGCCGGAGCGATGGTTGAAATCAAAGCGTCATTGCCGGCTGACGGCGCGTCGAAGTGTGATTTGGACGAAGTCGTCGGCACGCGCATTGATCGCTACAAGGTGTTGCAGAGGTTGGGCGACGGCGGCTGCGGCGCGGTGTACATGGCCGAGCAAGAACTGCCGGTGCGGCGCCGTGTCGCGCTCAAGGTGATCAAGCTGGGCATGGACACCGAGAGCGTCATCGCCCGGTTTGAAACCGAGCGCCAGATGCTGGCGATGATGGACCATCCGAACATCGCGCACGTGCTGGATGCCGGGGCCACGGACGAAGGCCGTCCTTATTTCGTCATGGAGTTGGTGAGCGGGACAAAAATCACCGACTACTGCGATCAAAACAAGGTTCCTGTCAAGGAGCGGCTGAAGCTTTTCATTCAGGTCTGTCAAGCTGTTCAACACGCCCACCAGAAGGGCATCATTCACCGCGACCTCAAGCCCTCGAACATCCTGGTGGCGCTGCGGGATGGGAAACCGGTCCCCAAGGTGATTGACTTCGGTGTGGCCAAGGCCATCCAGACCAATGTAGTCAGGCATAACGTGGCGACTGCGACCGGGCAGTTGATCGGCACGCCGGCGTATATGAGTCCTGAACAGGCTGCGCTGCGAGGAGTGGACGTGGACACCCGCAGCGATATCTACAGCCTGGGCGTGTTGCTTTACGAACTGCTAAGCGGTCAAACCCCTTTCGACGGCAAGCAATTGCTGCGTGCCGGACTGGACCAAATGCGGCGGACGTTGAGGGAAACGGAACCAAGAAGACCTTCGGCCAAGCTATTCTCGCTCGAGTCCGCCACCCTGCAAAGAGCTGCCGCGCGCCGGAGCACCACCGCCCCCAGCCTGATCTCCGAGGTCAAGGGAGACCTGGACTGGATTGTGATGAAGGCATTGGAGAAGGACCCCGCCCGACGGTATGAAACAGCCAATGGCTTGATGATGGATGTGGAACGGTACCTGCACCAGGAGCCGGTGGTGGCACGGCCTCAGACCCG
>Ga0181532_10005482_pt1 | contig 10764 bp, 8 predicted proteins | sample PEATcosm2014_Bin_33_FD_119768 | JGI IMG/M metagenome (GOLD analysis project Ga0181532, IMG submission 119768) | Peatland microbial communities from MTU Mesocosm Facility, Houghton, MI, USA - PEATcosm2014_Bin11_30_metaG | ecosystem: Environmental > Terrestrial > Soil > Wetlands > Peat | place... | reverse complement strand
GATGAGCCGGTTGAAGGGATGATGATCCGTCCCGACGGTCACGACCACCCGCGGCCCGGCCGGCCCGGCTGGCTCGCGCCGCTCAAAGCCGGCTGCCGCCGTCATTGCAGGCATCCGATTACCTGGCCGCGCGGATAGCTGACGGCCTGCTCGGGCCACTGCAGCAGGAATAGCCCGGCGAACGGATAGCAGAGCCGGCCTGTCAGGGTGGGGCGCGAGACTCGGTCGTAGACCTCCAGGTAGACCGTGCGGACCCCGAGCGCCCGGCCGACCAGGAAGAACGGGAACGCGACGCCGGCGCCGTCGGACACGAGCACGTCCGGCCGCTCCGTCCTGATCAGCCGGACCGCCAGGCCGACGTTCCTGACCGCGTTGACCAGGTTCCTGGTCGTCGGAAAGTAGGCAGATACCCACTTCTCGCCGGCCAGCAGCGACTCGGCCTGCGGGCTAGTGAAGGTCACCCAGGTGCGCTCATGCTGCTGCCACCAGGGCCGGAGCCGGTACAGCTGGGTGAGGTGGCCGCCCGCCGAGCAGACCAGCATGACCTTCATGCGGCACGCTCCGCTGGGTCCAGGCTGGCCGCGGCGGTCGGGCCCGCGAGCGACTGGGCCAGCAGCCTGGCCACCGCCGGATAGAACCGGTCGTCAACGCCGCCCGCGCTGCTGCGCGCTTCCTCGTGGCGAACGAACAGCTCCATCAAGTGCAGGACCGCCACCAGGTCCACCGTGCCGGCCCTGACGCCGAGCGCGTCGAGCGCCGGCCTGGCCCGATGGCTGGCCCGCAGCGCTGCTTCGGCGAGCGGCCGCCGACGGGCGACGAAGGCCACCTGGAAGTAATAGTGCAGGGCGTCGAATCCGACGGGCGTGTCCGGGCCGCTGCTCTCCCAGTCCCACGCGTAAACGCGGCCGCCGAGCCGGGCCAGGTTCCACGGCACGAAGTCACCGTGCCAGCTGCCGAATTCCAGCGCCGCGTGGCCATAACGGCGCTCGATGCCGTCGGCCAGCAGCTCCAGCTCGGCGCGGGCCGCGCTGTCGGCGCAGCCGCCGATCCGGGCGCGCAGGGCCTGCCACCACGGACTGACGCCAAGCTCCCTGACGTAACTGCCGGAGAGCTGGCTGATCTCGCGCAGCAGGCTGGCGTCGGGAAGCTCCGCGCTGAGCCCAAGCCGGCGGACCCGGCCAGGCATCGGCGCGGTGATGAGGAGATCGAGCCCGTGCCACACGCTGTGCCCGACGAGCTCGGGAACGCCGAGCCGCATCGGGCTGGCGGCACAACCGCGCAGCGCCGCGGCCTCCCGGCGGACCGCATCTCGCGTCCAGTCGTTCCAACCGATCTTGACGTAGCCAAGCGGCGTCCCGTCCATGCCGAACACCTGCAGTACTGGCTTGCGGTAGGGGCCACCGCCGCCGCCGAACGCGATAACCACCGGGCCGCCGTCGAGCTGCCGGCTCAGGTGCTCGGTGAGCAGGTCCGCGGCGACCTGCTCGGCGGACGCGGCCGAGGCGACGCCGACGTCGATCCTGTCTTGCATGACCGGGCTCGCCAGCCCGGAGCGCAGGGCGAGGCTGAATACCACCCGCACCAGCCGCCTGGGCGCGGTCCGCAGCGCGTTATATGACGTCAGAGCGGACGACGCGCCAGGCCGGGAAGCCAGCGACACCATGAAGCTCCGGCCGGCAATGGCGGGCAGCACAGCAAACTGGTCCGCTCGCTGGTATCCGGCCGGAAGCTCGCCCGCGGGCGCCCAGGTCACGGTGGGCCCGGCCGCGAAGAGCAGGTCGAAGATCCACGCATAACTCGCCGGAGCGTTCGCCGTACGGCGTCGCGGCACGTACTTCCCCCTCACTGCGCTAGATCTGTTCCGCGAACGATGCGGCCGCGGCCGCTTCGACTGGTGCCAGCGCGCTCGCCACCGTTCAGCGTCATCGATGCCGCTGAGACAATGCGATCCTGATCGGACACCGGCCCACATCCCTCCCACCGCATCGGGCCGCCGCCCAGCGCTTGCCGCAGACTCATCGTTTGGCTGTGAAGGGAAGACGCGCAGCCAAACGGGATGGTTGACATCTTTGGGTGAGTATCTGGCCATGTGGGCCTGAACCCGAGTTCGTCAGTCTAAGCCCGTCGTGTCGGACGATCAGTGCTGACAGGCTGAAAATCAGCACTTTCAGCGGACGGTGGCTCAGGGCCGCGGTGACGCGGATCGCCCAGGCCGGCGCCAGCCAGGTCAGCCCGTCAGGCCGGCCGGGGCCGGGCGGCGCCAAGGTGGCCGGGCGTGTCAGGCCGGCGGTAGCCCTGGCACAGCGGCCGGGCGGGGCGGCCAGGCCCGGGCACAGCGGCCGGGCCCTGGCACAGCGGCCGGGCCCGGGCCAGCCGGCCGCCATCCGCACAGCAGCCCGGCCCGCCCGGCGGCCGGCCATCCCGGATCAGCCTGCTCACCATCCCGGAGCAGCCTGCTCAGCCTGCCGCCGGCCCGCGGCCGCCGGGCTGGATCCGCAGGGCGGTTACCGGCGGCCTACATATTGGCCGGCCCGTTCCCGGCCGCTGCCGTTAACGCCCGCAGATCACGCGCAAATCACATCGGCCTGCCTTCGGCCCTGCTGCAGCCCGCCTGAGCTGCGGATACAAGGGCCCCGCCGGGCCGTCTGCGGGCGCGCGCGACGCTTCCGGAGGCAACGGCGCGGGGCGCGGGCGCATCCGGCCAGATCCGGAATCGGCAAACCGCGACAAATTTCGGTCGTTCTCGCTGCTGCCAGTCGCTGTTTCCGTTAATGTCCAACGCTGTTACCCCCGTTGCTGTCTGCCCCGCCTGGGGACGGCCAGCACAATCCGCCGAGTCCCTGGAAGGGCCAGGGAGCCGGGGACCCAGTCTCCCCGGGGTGAATCGGTGTGCCGCGCGCGCTTAGGCGGGCCGGCCCGCTGTAGGGCTACTCCGGCCCGAACCCGTCAGCTAACCCGGCAGGCGGCCGAGGAGAGGAGTTCCATGCCCCACAGCAGGCATACATCGAGTCATTCACGACCAGATCGGGCCAGTGGCGGCGCACGAAAACCCGCTCGTGCGGGACGGTACAAGTGGTTCGCGGTCGTGGCGGCCGCCGCCGTCCTGCTCGGCACCGCGGGCGCGCTAGCCGCCAGCAGGCACGAAGCCCAGCTGGCCTCCGACAGCACGACCGCCCCGCTATTCGGTGCGTCGGCATCCAGCCCGGGCGCCCTCGCGCAGGCAACGTCCGAATTCGGTCACCTGCCGATCTTCCGCATGTATTTCCGCGCGCTGCCCGATGCCAATGCATGGACCAAAGACGCACCGGGGATTAACAAATCGGCTGTCGTCGTTAGTTTTAACGCGGCGCCGAGCTCGGTTCTGTCTGGATCGGATAATGCGACCCTGTCGCGTTTCTTCGACACCGCCCCGACCGGTCATGCCATTTATTATTCTTACTATCCAGAACCCGAGCAGTTCATCGCGTCGGGTCAGTTCTCGGCGGCAGCCTACCGGGCGGCGTGGGCGCATATCGTCTCGCTGGCGAACGCCGCGCATAACCCCTACCTGCACTCCACGCTGATCCTGACCAACTGGGATCTCAATGCGTCTTCGGGCCGCAACTGGAAGGACTACCTGGCGGGCGGCGGAGTCATCAGCACGCTCGGCTGGGACGCATACCCGGCGGGGACGGTCCAGGATCGTAACCCGCAGCCAACCCCGCCGGCTCAGTTCATGGGCCCGGCAGTGGCCGCGTCCAAGAGCGTGGGACTGCCGTTCGGTTTCGCCGAGTTCGCCCTCGGCACCCCGACCGGGCGACCAGCCTGGCTGGCTGAGGTCGCCAATTACATGACGAGCGTCGGGGCCCTGTTCGGCACGCTATTCAATTCGCCTGGATATCCCTGGACCGAGCTGAACGACGCCGCATCGATCTCCGCCTGGCGCGCCGTCGTGGCCAAATCAGGCTCGGATACGCCGGTCCTGGGCCCGATAGCCACGCCGACCCCGACGGCCACCTCGACACCGACCGGACTCGCGGTCACCGCGGTGGGCGTGAGCCCGTCGACCTTCGCGCCGACCGGCTCGAATCACGTCAGGATCACGTTCACGCTCAGCCAGAGCGCCAACGTCACCATCTGTGTCCTGGGCAGCCAGGGGACTGTGTTGCAGCAAATCTCCCTGCCCAGCCGGTCGGCAGGCCGGTCAACGGTCTGGTACTACGGCCACAACCGGGCCGGGCACCTGCTGCCCGCGGGCCGCTACCCGGTCCTGGTGGTAGCCAGCAATGCCCACGGCAGTGCCACCGCCGAGGCAGTGGCGACGATTACTGCCCCCTGACAGGAGCGGGCCATCGCGGCGCTGTCGTCGCGATGGCCCGCTTGCCTGGGGTGGGCTCGCCGGGATATCCGCCCAGCGATCGTTCCGCTCAGCCCGCGTCGGTGATCATCGCGGCGCCCACGGTCACGTTGGTCGCCTCATCGACGAGGATCAAGCCGCCCGTCATCCTGTTACGGGCATAGGGGTCACAGAAGACCGGCTGGGTCAGCCGCAATGTCACGCGGCCTATCTCGTTCAGCCCGAGCTGGTCGGCCGACTCGTCGCGGTGCAGCGTGTTCACGTCCAGCCGGTACTGCAGATCCCTGACGATAGCCTTCACGGTCCGGGTCGTGTGCTTGACGACGAGCCTGCTCTGCGGGGTCAGCGCCCGGACGTCGCTCATCCAGCAGACCATGGCCTCGATGTCCTGCGACACGGGCGGTTGGTTGTGCGGGCGGCAGAACATGTCGCCCCGCGAGACGTCCAGGTCGTCGGTGAGCAACAGCGTCACCGACATCGGCGGGAATGCTTCGGCCACCGGGCCGGCCGCTGTGTCGATCCGCGCGATCGTGGTGCTCAGGCCGGACGGCAGGTGCAGCACCTCATCCCCGGGCTTGAGCACGCCGCCCGCTACCTGGCCCGCGTAGCCGCGGTAGTCGTGCAGCTCGGGATCAGTGGCCTGGTGCGGCCGGATCACATATTGCACGGGGAACCTCACGTCGATCAGGTTCCGGTCCGATGCGATGTGCACGTGCTCCAGGTGATGCAACAGCGAGGGGCCCTCGTACCAGGGCATGTTGGCCGACCGCTGGACGACGTTGTCGCCGTGCAGCGCCGAGATCGGGATGAAGGTGAGGTCGCCGATCTCCAGCTTGGCCGCGAAGGCGGTGAACTCCTCGGTGATGCGCTCGAAGACCGCGCTGTCATAGTCGACGAGGTCCATCTTGTTCACCGCGAGCACCAGGTGCGGCACCCGCAGCAGCGTGGTCAGGAACGCATGCCGCCTGCTCTGCTCGGTCAGCCCGTTGCGCGCGTCCACCAGGACGATCGCGAGATCGGCGGTGGAAGCGCCGGTGACCATGTTCCGCGTGTACTGGATGTGACCCGGCGTATCAGCGATGATGAACTTCCGGCGCGGCGTCGCGAAGTACCTGTAGGCCACGTCGATCGTGATGCCTTGCTCCCGCTCGGCCCGCAGCCCGTCGGTGAGCAGCGCGAGGTTCGTGTACTCCTCGCCGCGTTCCCTGCTGGTTCGCTCGACGGCCGCCAGCTGGTCCTCAAAGATCGCCTTGGAGTCGTACAGCAGCCGGCCGATCAGCGTGCTCTTTCCGTCGTCGACCGAGCCTGCGGTGGCCAGGCGCATGATGTCCATGTGCCGGCCGGTCTCGGCGAGGACCTCCGCTGCCGGTGCTGATGCCGCTGTCATCAGAAGTAGCCCTCCTTCTTGCGATCCTCCATGGCCGCTTCGCTAGTCCGGTCATCAGCCCGGGTCTGGCCCCGTTCGGTGATCCGGGTCGCAGCGATCTCCACGATCACCTCGGCGATGGTGGCGGCGGTGGACTCGACGGCCCCGGTGCAGCTCATGTCGCCCACCGTGCGATAGCGGACGCTGGTCTCGAAGACCTGCTCATCATCGGAGCGGGCCACGAACGGGCCGTCAGCGAGCAGGATCCCGTCCCGCTCGAAGACCTGCCGCTGGTGGGAGAAGTAAATGGAGGGGATCTCCAGCTGCTGCTTGGCTATGTAGTGCCAGACGTCGAGCTCGGTCCAGTTCGACAGCGGGAACACCCTGATGTGCTCGCCTCGGTTGATCCTGGTGTTGTACAGGTTCCACAGCTCGGGCCGCTGGTTCTTCGGGTCCCACTGGCCGAACTCGTCGCGGAAGGAGAACATCCGTTCCTTGGCCCGGGCCTTCTCCTCGTCCCGCCGCGCGCCGCCGAACACCGCGTCGAACCGGTGCTCGGTGATGGCATCGAGCAAGGTGGTGGTCTGCAGCCGGTTACGGCTGGCCCAGCGGCCGGTTTCCTCGACGACCTTCCCCGAGTCGATCGTGTCCTGCACCGAGGCCACGATCAGCCGGGCGCCAACCTCGGCGGCCCGCCGGTCCCGGAACTCCAGCACCTCGGCGAAATTGTGGCCGGTGTCCACGTGCATCACCGGGAACGGGATGCGGGCCGGCCGGAACGCCCGCTGCGCCAGGGCGAGCATCACGATCGAGTCCTTGCCCCCGGAGAACAGCAGTACGGGCCGCTCGAACTCCGCGGCCACCTCACGCATGACGTGGATCGACTCAGCCTCGAGGACATCGAGCTGCGAGAGCAGGTAGTCAGAACGCGGAACTGCCATGAGCGAAACTCCAGGTTGTGGTGCGGTAGGAACACTCGTCCGGCCTGGCTGCGGGCGGCCGGACGGGGATGTCTGGCTATTCCCGCGGATGACGGACGTAACCGATGGCCTCGAGCAGCATGCCCGCAAGCGCGGCTCGACAGATCAGGATATCCGGCACCGAAGGTACCGCCTGGTTGTAGACGAGTTTCGAGCCGTCAATCCGTGAGGTATGCAGCCCGGCGGCCCTGGCCACGGCCACCGGCGCTGCCGAATCCCACTCATGCTGGCCGCCGCTGTGCACATAGGCGTCGGCCTCGCCGCCGATCACCGCCGCGGCCTTGGCCCCGGCCGAGCCCAGCGGCAGCAGCCGGGCGGTCACCTTCTCCGCCAGCCGCTGCACGAACTCTGGCGGCCTGGTGCGGCTGACCACGAACCTGAGCTCGTCAGCGGGACCAGGCTCGGCGTCCGGCAGGCCGCTGGGCCCGGCGCCCGGCAGGCGGCCGGGTCCGGCGCCCGGCCGGGCCGACGCCGCTGCGGCCCGCACGTCTCCGCCGGGCACCGCTCCGCCGGGCACCGCTCCGCCGGGCACGTCTCCGCCGGGCACGTCTCCACCCGGCACCGTTCCACCCGGCACCGTTCCACTCGGCACCGTTCCACCCGACACCGCGGTGCTGAGGATGCGGCCCTGAGCCGGGAGCGCCACCGCGCCAGCCGTAAGCTCGCCCCGCTCCCACAGCGCTACATGCACGGCCCAGTCGGTCCGGCCAGGTTCGCCGAATTCCCTGGTCCCGTCGAGCGGATCCACGATCCACACCCGGTCAGCGGACAGCCGCGCCGCGTCATCGAGACCCTCCTCGGAGAGCAGGGCGTCGCCGGGCCTGGCCGCGGCGAGCTGGGCCGCCAGGAACTCGTGCGAGCGCCGGTCGCCGTCCCGCCGCAGCTGGCCGGCTTCGCCGCCGGCTGCCCTGAGCGCTAGCAGCAGCTGCCCCGCCTGGTCCGCCAGCTCGTGAGCCAGCCGGTCGTCCTCAGATATCAATGCGAATGCTCCGTCGATTGGACCGCCAGGCAGTGTTTCCTGAACCCCCGGCTTCCTGAACCCCGGCTTCCTGGACCGGTCTCCTGAACTCTGCTCCCGAACCGACTGCCTGGAACCTGCTGCCTGGAACCGGGTGCCCGCGCCGCTAGCTAGTATGCGCCGGAGCCGCGCCGGACAGCTGACAACGTCTTCCACAGGATCTGCAAGTCGAGCGCGAGTGACCAGTTTTCCACATATCGAAGATCCAGCCGGACTGATTCTTCCCACGGCAGGTCTGACCTGCCGTTGACCTGCCACAAACCGGTGATGCCTGGCTTGACCACCAGCCTGCGGCGCACCTGGTCACCGTAAGCGGCGGCCTCCTCGGGCAAGGCGGGCCTGGGCCCGACCATCGACATGTCGCCGAGCAGCACGTTGACCAGCTGCGGCAGCTCATCCAATGACCAGCGGCGCAGCCAGTAGCCAACCCGGGTGACCCGCGGATCGTTACGGATCTTGAACAGCACGCCGTCATGCTCGTTGCTGGCGGTGAGCTGCGCCTTTCGCGCCTCGGCGTCCCGCACCATGGTGCGGAACTTGAAGACGGTGAATGGCCTGCCGTGCTGCCCCACCCTGGTCTGCCGGAAGAACGGCGGCCCACCGTCACCGAGCCAGATGATCATCGGGATCACCAGGAACACCGGAACAGCCAGGGCCAGCGCCGAGAGGGCCAGCACCTTGTCGAACGCGGACTTGATCACGCGCCGGGCGCCGGTGAACTCCGGATGGTCCATATGCAGCAACGGGAGCCCGGCCACCGGCCTGATGCTGGTACGCGGTCCCGCGACGTCCAGCAGGGCAGGCGCGACACACAGATCCGTGCCGCGCTTCTCCAGCGCCCAGGCGAGTTCCCTGAGCCGGACGCCGCTCATCTCGGGACAGGCGAGTACGGCCACGGTGTCGGCATCGAATCTCGCCACGACCTCCGGCACGCTGTCGAGGTCAGCAACGATCGGGATGCCCTCGATCTCGCCACTGCCGATCGTGCCGGTGACGCAGGCGGCCACCACCTGAAGACCGTGATAGCTCTCCCTGCCAAGCTCGGTGGCGAGATCCGCCGCGACAGCCGCGTGACCAACCACCACCGTCCGGCGCATGTAGCTGCCCAGTCTCCGGCCCTGATGCAGCCGCTTGCGTAGCGCGAACCTGGCCAGCAGGTCGAATAGCGTCGCGCAGGGCAGCGCAACGAGCACGTAGCCCCGCGCGAGATCGGCCCTGGTGGCGTAGGAAATGATCGCGATGGCGGCGGTGAGGCCCAAGCCGACATTAACGATCTTGCGGAACTCATCCGAGCCCACGCCGATGACGCGCGCGTCGTACCCGCCGGACAGCATCACCATGAGGATCCAGAAGAACGGCAGGCTCAAGCTGAGCGCCAGATACTGGGCGGAATGCTGATGAGGATCGTCGAAGCGAAGCGCGAATGCGAGCAACGCGGCCGCCAGTGCACACAGGCCGTCGGCCAGTGCCGCCTCGCGCAGGTAGCGGCTCATCCAGGAAACGGGGTTCCGTGGGATCGCCCGGATGGCCAGGCGCTCCGTCGTGTGGGGGGCCGTGTGGGGGCCGCTGACCGCGGTTCGACCAGACACACGCACCTCCCCCTTCCACACACGCCCAGGCGCCCACCGATCCCGGCCTACACTCAAGACGCGCAGTCAAAGCGGGAGGTTCACATCTATTACCGCATGGGCCACCCATTATTTGCCAGGTGCCCACCTATCCGTTACTAACGAGCACTATCCTCACTTGGCGCCATGAAGTAGGACATGTGCCCAGCTGGTCGTCAGGGGGTTCCCGGCTGCTGGGCGGGATGGAACTTGTTCTGCGCCGCGCCGAGACCCAGCTCGAGCAAGGCCGTAACGGCGTCCGCGCAGCTGGCCAGCAGGCCGGGGAGTTGCTCGCGCTCGGCGGCGGAGAAGTCGCGCAGCACGAAGTCGGCCGGGTCCATCCGGCCCGGCGGCCGGCCGATGCCGAACCTGGCCCGGTAGTAGTCCCGCGTTCCGAGCGCGGCGGTCACCGAGCGCAGCCCGTTATGGCCGTTGTTCCCGCCGCCCAGCTTGAGCCTGATCACGCCGAACGGGATGTCCAGCTCGTCGTGGACGACGACGACGCGCTCCGGCGGGATCTTGTAGAAGCCGCACAGGGACGCGACCGGCCCTCCGGACAGGTTCATGAAGCCCTGCGGCTTAGCCAGCGTGACCGGCACCCCAGCCAGCCGGCCCTCAGCGACCTGGGCCCGGGACCGGTGCCGCTTGAAGGCTGCGCCGATCCTGGCCGCGAGCAGGTCCGCGACCATGAAGCCAGCGTTGTGCCGGTTAGCCGCGTACTGCTGACCGGGGTTGCCCAGCCCGGTCACCAGCCAGCGCTGGTCGGCCATCCCGTGCTCACCTCAGATCAGTGATCGCCCCGGGTTGTCCCAACTCACGCCGACCGGGCCGGGCCCGGCTGCTGACGAGCCTGCCCGGTCAGCCTGGCTCAGGCACTCTCCTCGGGAGCAGCCGGGCTCTCGCCCTCCGGTGCCGGCGGGGCCGGCTCGGCCGCGGCAGCCTCGGCCGCCTCGCCCTCGGGCACGCCGAGATCGGCTTCGAACTGCTCGGCCGTCGGCGCCGCCACCACGTGCAGGATCATCGTGTCGGGCTCCATGGCCAGGCTCACGCCCGCGGGCAGGGTCAGATCCGCCGCGTACACCGAAGCGCCGATCGCCAGCCCGTCGATGCTCACCTCGACGCCCGGCGGGATGTTGGTGGCCTCGGCCTCGACCGAAACCTGGACGACCTGCTGATCGAGCAGCCCGTCCGGCACCACCTCGCCGGTCACCTGGACCGGGATCTCGACGGTCACCTTCTCGCCGTGGCGGACCAGGATCAGGTCGACGTGCTCAACCGTGCCCTTGATCGCATCCCGCTGTACCGCCTTGGGCAGCGCGAGCTGACTGCCGCCGGGCAGGCCGTCCAGCCGGATCAGCACGTTCGGAGTGCGCAAGGCCATCAGGACGTCGTGACCGGGCATGCTGACGTGCCTGGTGTCGGTCCCGTGACCGTAGAGCACGGCCGGAACCTGGCCT
>Ga0181532_10005481_pt1 | contig 10766 bp, 10 predicted proteins | sample PEATcosm2014_Bin_33_FD_119768 | JGI IMG/M metagenome (GOLD analysis project Ga0181532, IMG submission 119768) | Peatland microbial communities from MTU Mesocosm Facility, Houghton, MI, USA - PEATcosm2014_Bin11_30_metaG | ecosystem: Environmental > Terrestrial > Soil > Wetlands > Peat | place... | reverse complement strand
TCGATATTCCGGTTCACCTGACGGTCGAACTCGGGCGCACCAAGATTCCAATCAAGCATATTTTGCAACTGGCCCAGGGCTCGGTCATCGAGCTCGATGCTCTGGCGGGCGAACCGATGGATGTCCTGATCAATGGCTGCCTGATCGCCCAAGGCGAGGTGGTCGTGGTCAATGAAAAGTTTGGCATCCGCCTGACCGATATCGTCACCCCGAGCGAGCGCGTGCGCCGCCTGCACAAGTAGGCGCGTGACAATGCGGTGCGCGCCGAAACAGGAGCGGGTCACGGCTAGTACCGGCGCACGGTTCGTGACGCGATCGCGGGCTGCGTGCTGGCGGGCGGCGGTGCGGGCCGCAACACCGCTCTGGCCGCTGTTCGCGGCCGTGGCGGCGCGCGCGCAGACCGCCGTATCGACGGCAGCGCAGCCGGTCGACGGGCCCTCCTATGTGCCCATGGCGTTGGCGCTCCTTTTTGTACTGGGTTTCATCGGCGCCGCGCTGTGGGTATTGCGACGCACCGGAATCGCACCGCGCGGTGGCAACGGCCACCTGCGCATGGTGACCCAGCTGGCGCTCGGGCCGCGGGAGCGCGTCGTCATCGTCGAGGTTGGCGAACGCTGGTGGCTGCTCGGCGTCGGCGCCGGCGGAATCACGCGCCTGGGTTCGGTACCCAAGGGGCAGACCGCCCTCCCCGAGGTGCCGGCTGCGTCCTTCAGTGCGCTGCTGGAGAGACTGCGCGGCGGAGCCCGGTGATGCGGGTCATGCGCACCCTGGTCGGATTGGGCCTGACCGCATCGGCTTTCATGCTGCTGCTGTCGCCGGCGCTGGCCCAATCCAGTCCCATCGCCATCACGGCCGCACCGGGCACGGGCGGAACGACCCAGTACTCCGTGCCGATCCAGACCCTGCTGTTTTTCACAGCACTGGGCTTTCTGCCTGCGCTGCTATTGCTGACCACGTCGTTTACGCGCATCGTTATCGTCCTGTCGCTGCTGCGCATGGCGCTGGGCACGCAGACCGCGCCGCCCAACCAGGTCATCATTGGCCTTTCGTTATTCCTGACGTTCTTCGTCATGGGCCCGACCTTCGATCGGATGTACGAACAGGCCTACGTGCCCTTTAGTCAACAGAAGATCTCCTTCGAACAGGCAGCCGAGGTCGCCACGGTGCCGATGAAGGAATTCATGCTCAAGCACACCCGGTCGAACGACCTGGCGCTTTTTGCTCGGATGGCGCGAATCGAAAAAACCGCGGCCGCCGCGGACAAGCCGACGGATCTGCCGATCCGGGTCATCATCCCGGCGTTTGCCACCAGCGAACTCAAGACCGCGTTTCAGATCGGCTTCATGGTCTTCATTCCGTTCCTCGTCATCGACATGGTGGTGGCAAGCGTACTGATGTCGATGGGGATGATGATGCTTTCGCCGGTTCTGGTATCGCTGCCGTTCAAACTGATGCTGTTCGTCCTGGCCGACGGCTGGAACCTGCTGATCGGCTCCCTCGTGGCCAGCTTCTCGCCCTGAGCCCGGTACGACCGTCCGAGAATCGACCCGGGAATTCCAAAAAGCTCATCATGGATCCACAAACCGTCATAACTCTTGCGCAACAGGCCCTGTACACGGCAGTGATGCTCTCGGCCCCCATGCTGCTCGCCTCGCTGGTCGTCGGCCTCGTCGTTTCGATCCTGCAGGCCGCAACCCAGATCAACGAAATGACGCTTACCTTCATTCCAAAGTTGCTCGCCATGATCGCGACCTTGGTCATCGCCGGCCCCTGGATGATCAAGTTCTTCGTGGATTTCTTGCGCCGCCTCTACGAATCCATTCCGTCGACGATCGGCTAAGCGGCGGGTCGTCCGTCATGGTCGTTACCAGTGCCCAAATTGCCGCCTGGACGGGCTACGTCTTCTGGCCCCTGGTACGCATACTCGCGCTGCTGGGCACCGCGCCAGCGCTTTCGCACCGTGCCTTCCCCCTGCGCGCCAAGGTCGCGCTCGGAGTCGCAATTGCGCTGGTGCTGGCTCCGGTGGTGCATGCCCCGCCCCTAGGCAGCGCCTTCGATGCCGTCTTCTTCGAAACGCTGGTGCGCAACATTTTGGTCGGTGCGACCTTGGGGTTTGCCATTCGCATCCTGTTTTCCGGCATCGAGCTTTCCGGCCAAATGATCGGCCTGCAGATCGGCATGTCGTTCGGCGGCTTTTTCAACCCGGAAGCCAGTGATACCGACAATCCGGTCGCCAATTTCATCTCCCTGCTGGTATTGCTCCTTTTTCTTGCAATCGATGGCCACCTGATGGTGCTGTACGGACTGCGCCAGAGCTTTGAGATCTTCCCAATCGCCGAGCAAGCTCCGCGTATGCTGGCTTTCGATGCCATTGCAGGGCTGGGCGCGCAGGTGTTCTCCATCGCCCTCTCGATTTCCCTTCCCATCCTAGCCGTGATGCTGCTGATCAACATCGTCCTGGGCGTTATGGCGCGCGTCTCGCCACAACTGCACGTGTTCGCTGTCGGTTTCCCCGTTACCCTGTTCACCGGATTGATGCTGTTGTTTCTGCTGATGCCACGTTTGGAAGCACCCATACGAGCAACCCTGGAACGAACCTTGTCGATCTGGCCCGGAGGTTAGGATCGCCCGGCGTCAAGGCTAGAATCGCCACCTTGCCCCCATAAGCCCGGATCCCGCAGGGCGTCCTGCACAGCGAGCATGCAGCTATGACCGACTCCCGCACCGGCGCCCGGATCCTGGTAGAGCAACTCCTGCTGCAGGGGGTCAATCACCTGTTCTGCGTCCCCGGCGAAAGCTATCTGGGCGTACTCGATGCCCTGATCGACAACCCGGGCCTGCGCCTGATCGTTAACCGTCATGAATCCGGGTCGACATTCATGGCCGGAGCGTACGCGCGCCTGACGGGCCAGCCCGGGGTCGCCTTCGTTACCCGGGGCCCCGGCGCCTGCAACGCCGCGATCGGCATTCACAGCGCATTGCAGGATTCCATCCCGCTGGTACTTTTTGTCGGTCAGTCTCCAACGGCGTTTCTGGAGCGGGAGGCCTTCCAGGAGATCGACTGCCGCAGGCTATTCGGAGCGCTCACCAAGTGGGTTGCCCAGATCGATCGCGCCGACCGCATCCCCGAATTCGTCGCGCGCGCATTCCAGACCGCGGCCAGCGGGCGGCCAGGACCGGTGGTTCTTTGCCTGCCCGAAGATGTGCTCGAGCAGGCCGTCACCGTGGCGGACGCGCGCTGCCACCAGGCCGTTCAGGCAGCCCCCAGCGACACGCAGATCGCATCCCTACGGCGCATGCTCGGCAAGGCGCAACGGCCGATCGTGATCGTGGGTGGATCGGGATGGAGCGCGGCCGCCAGCGAGAACCTGCGCGGATTTGCCGAAGCGAATTTGCTGCCGGTGGCGTGCGCATTTCGTTTCCAGGACGCATTCGATAACCGGCATCCGAATTATGTCGGCGACGTCGGCCTGGGGATCAACCCGCAACTGGCCGAGCGCATCCGTTCGGCCGACCTGGTGTTGGCGCTTGGTGCGCGCCTGGGAGAAGCAACTACCGGCGCCTATACCTTGCTTCGGGCGCCGGTGCCCCGGCAGACGTTGATACACGCCCATGCCGGCCTGGAAGAGCTGGGGCGTGTTTTCCAGGCGGACCTCATGATCAACACGGGGATGCCGCAGCTTGCGGCGCGACTGGCGATGATGACGCCCATCGAAGAGCCGGCTTGGGCCAACACGCTGGGGCAAGCACGCGCCGAATACGTGGCGTGGCAGCAACGTCCCGAGGTGCTGCTGCACCAAGCGCCCAAGCTCGATGTCTGGCAATTGCTGCTCGACTTGCGCGCCGCGCTGCCAAAGGACGCGATCATCAGCAACGGCGCCGGAAACTTCGCGGCGTGGCTGCATCGCTTCTTCCCGTATGTTGCGCCGGCGACCCAGCTGGCCCCTACCAGCGGCAGCATGGGCTACGCCGTTCCCGCCGCCATCGCCGCCAAGATCAGCGCTCCTGACAAGACCGTGGCCTGCATCAGCGGCGATGGTGACTTCCTGATGACGGGACAGGAGTTGGCCACGGCCTGCCAGTACAACGCCGGCGTTTTGTTTATCGTTTTCAACAATGGCATGTTCGGGACCATCCGCATGCACCAGGAGCAGCACTATCCAGGTCGGGTCATCGGTACGACCCTGACGAACCCCGACTTTGCACAGCTTGCGCGCGCCTACGGCGGCGCTGGATACCGGGTAACGCAGACGGCGGAATTTCCCGTGGCACTGAGCCAGGCCTTGGACAGCATTCGCAATCGCCGCCTGCCAGCACTGATCGAACTGGTCTGTGATCCGCAGCTGCTGTCACCCACGGCACGAATCGACGATCTTCGAACATTGGCTGGGGGCGCTTCGGGTCGCTGAGCCCCTCGTAGCCGCCCATGCGGGCCCCGGCAAGGGCTGAACTGTCGTTGCGGGGCAACGGGGACCAGCCGGTTTCAAAACGTCCAGCGGGGCCGCACCGGTTGTTTACGGCGCGGCGAGATCGCCGATGCGAACGAACCGGCCCGGCATCTCCGTGATCCTGGACTCGCCCGGCGGCGCGCGGGGAAGTTCGTGCGCCTCGAGCAAGGCCGCGGCCGCCTCGTCGGGCAATCCGATGCCGACCGCCGTCAGCGCCTGGCCTGCCTCGGGCGGCGCCCGTCCGGCGGCAATGTCGGCGAGCAGCGCCTCGAGTTCGACGCCCTGGGCGCAGGAGCGATTTCCGACCAGGCAGGGAAGACGCAGGCAGCGTGCGTCGACAAGGCCGCGACGAGCACATTCCACGAGCAGCAGCTCGCACATGGCGGCGCAGACACCATCGGTGGATTGCGGCAATGAGGCCCTGTCAATGCTCGCCTGCACCGTGCTGGCAAAGACCAGTTTCGGTGGGGCGGTCTGGAATCGGCACGCGTCGAGGAGCGTGCGCGTGGTATCAAGGCTGTGCAGCAGCGCGGTGTCCAAGTCCTGTACCTGCGTGCCGGCGCACAAACCGGCACCCAGTGCCGAAAGATGAAATATGCTGTCGGTGACCATGCCCATCACGCGTGCGAGAAAACGCGGCTGCTCGTAGTCGCCGCGAACGTACTCGATTCGGCCGTCGAGAAACAGTGCAGCCGGTTGGGTGCGATCGACCGCGATGATTCGCCGCACCGGCGTAGGATCGCCGTCGCCGCGCGCCAACGCGCCGCGCGCGACGATTGCCCGCAACATCGACTGTCCAAGGGGAGTTCCGGCACCGGTGACCACAACTTGCATGATCAGCGGCCCGCGCGATCGGCCGGACGCATGCCGGTCACGGCAAACGACGGCGCGGCCGCCAGTCCGAGAACAACGGCGACGATGCCATACAGCGCGCTGGCCGCAAGGCCAAGGTCGGCCGGCAATCCCACCAGCGGGAATGCAGCCAATGCCACGAGTTCGCGTGCCCCGAAACCGCCGTAGCTCACCGGCAGTGCGCCGGCCACGAACACCGGGGCCGCAACCGCCTGGACCTGCCAATATCCCGCCTTCCCGCCAGCCGCGAGCACGCATAACCAGAGCGTCAACGCGCACAGCACCTGCACCAGCAGCGAAATCCATAGCGACCTACCCAGGGGCGCGCGCTGTGTCACTGCCAAGTCGTGCAATTCGCACACGCGGTTCCACCAGCGCGCCCCAAAACCGACGGCCGGTCGGACGGTATCCGCGGCAAGCCCGGAACGCATGCCCGTTCGCGCGCGCAGGGGTAGCCAGGGGATCGCGCACAGCAGTGCGAGGCCGCCGAGATACGCCCAGAACAGCTTCTCCGCGTCCAGGGAAGCGGCAGCCCCCGGCAACACGATCATCCAGGACTCCGTGTGCAAGCCTGCACGCAGATCCAAGGCAACTGCCAGAGTCAGTCCGGTCAGTAGCGACAGCACGCACAACACCCATAGGCCGCTGAGGCGGTCGAGCAGCACGGTCAGCGCCGAGACCCCGAGCGGGTTTCCCAGACCCTGCAAGCGAACGCTGCGCAAGGCGTCCCCGCCCAATGTCGCCCCGGGCAACAGCACGTTGACCGTCATTCCCTGCGCGTACGCGAGGGCAAGCGAACGCGTGCGCACACGCAAGCCGAATATGCGCGCGATCGTCTCCCAGCGGAGCACCGACACCCACTGCGAAACGGCCGCAATCACCAGGGCAACGCAAAACCAGGCCGGGTCGACATGGTGCAATTGCTGGCGCAGACGGTCCGGGCCGACAAACCAGACCGCGGCAGCCATCAACGCGATGGCGGCAACGATGCGCGCGGCCGCGCTCAGGGCTTTGGACCTCAGATTGCCCTCCTCTCGTCAGCTCCGGCGCCGCCCTGCCGGATCGCGACGCAGTACGTATTGGCGTCGCCCCTGGGGCTCATGGTAGATGCGCGTGAGCAGTTCGGCGAGCACGCCCGTGGCCAGAAACTGCACGCCGATCAGGGTGAGCAGGGTTCCCAGAAGCAGCAAGGGGCGCCCGCCGATGTCATGCCCGAATGCCAGCTTTTCCAGCGTGAGGTACAGCAGCGCCGCCCCACCGACACCGATGAACGCGAAGCCGACGCCGCCAAATGCATGCAGCGGGCGATGCAGGAAGCGGATCGAGAACTTGATCCAAAGCAGGTCGAGCAAAACACGAAAGACGCGGTCGATTCCATACTTGGACTCGCCGCGCGCACGCGCATGGTGCAGGACCGGCACCTCGACCATGCGCGCACCCGCCTCGACCGCAAGCGCGGCAATGAAACGGTGCGTCTCGCCATACAGACGCACGTTCTCGAGGATCTCGTGCCGGTATACCTTGAGCGCGCAACCGTAGTCATGCAGGCGCACGCCGGTGACGGAGGAAATCAGGCGATTGGCGGCCCAGGAAGGGAGCTTTCGTGACCAGGTGCGGTCCTGCCGCTGCTTGCGCCATCCCGATACAACATCGACATCCGGGTTGCGATCCATGAGTTCGAGCAGGCGCGGGATTTCCATCGGGTCGTTCTGCAGGTCGCCATCCAGCGTTACCACGAGATTGCCCTGCGCATGGTCAAACCCGGCCTGCAACGCAGTCGACTGGCCGTAGTTGCGGATCAGCACCAGCGGACGCAGCCACGCGCGCTCTGCGGCCAGCGAGCCAAGGATATCGCGCGAGCCATCGTTCGAACCGTCATCGATCAGCAGCAACTCGAACGAGCGCCCCGCCGGGACGAGCGCCGCCCCTACCCGATCGACCAGTTCGTGCAGGTTTTCCGCCTCGTTGAAGACGGGTATCACCACGGAAACATCGACCGCACGCACCTCGCCGGCGGCCCATTGCCATGGGGAAGGCAGCTCGGAAGCGCCGGCCTGCCCACGGTCGACCGCAGTCTGTGCATTCGTCATGAAAATCCTGAAATCGGCCCAGATAATGAATAGGGAGGCCGGGGAAGAGCCGGCGCGCAATGATAGGCGCTATCGGCCAAGGTCCGCCAAGGGACGCGAGGGGCGCGAACCGGCGTACGTCCCGGGGCCACCCCGGCAGGGACGCGGGCGGAGCTGCCGGACCAGCGGGGCGGGGAAGCCGCGATAGAATCGCCGCCATCCGTACCAGCGCCCGGCGCTCGCCGCCCACGAAATTCGACACCGGGCCCAGGTCGATTTGAAGAATCCTACCCATGAAGCTCACGGTCATCGGAAGCGGCTATGTCGGCCTGGTAACCGGCGCTTGCCTTGCCGATGTCGGGAATCACGTTCTTTGCATCGATATCGACAAGCTCAAGGTTGCCCGCCTGAATGCCGGAGAAGTGCCGATCCACGAGCCGGGCCTGGACGAGGTCGTGGCACGCAACCGGCAGGCGGGGCGGCTGGAATTCACGTCGGACTACGATCGGGCGGTTGCTTACTGTGACATCTTCTTCATCGCCGTCGGAACGCCAACCGAGGAGGACGGCTCGGCGGATGTGCGGCACGTGGAAAGCGCCGCGCGCGAGCTCGGCCAGCGCCTCAAACGCAAGGCCCTGGTCGTTGTCAAATCCACGGTGCCGGTCGGAACCCATGCTCTCGTTGCCAACGCGCTGCGCGAGGAGCTGGCCGTGCGCAAGCAGGTCATCGACTTTGCGGTGGCATCCAATCCGGAATTTCTCAAGGAAGGCGCGGCGGTTGCCGACTTCATGTACCCCGACCGGATCGTCATCGGCACCGACGATGTCGCGGCGATCGCAACGCTGACCGAGCTGTACGCACCGTTCAATCGAAATCGCGACCGCCTGATCGTGCTCGATTCGCGCTCGTCGGAACTGGCCAAGTACGCTGCCAACGCCATGCTGGCGACGCGAATTTCGTTCATGAACGAAATGGCGCGCTTGGCCGAAAAACTCGGCGCCGATATCGAGCGCGTGCGCCATGCCATCGGTGCCGATCCACGCATCGGGCCAAGCTTCCTTTATGCGGGAGCCGGATACGGCGGTTCCTGTTTCCCGAAGGACGTTCGCGCACTGCTGGCCATGGCGCGCGAGAACGTGCTGCCTGCACGTGTGCTGTCGGCCGTGCACGAGGTCAATGAAGAGCAAAAGCACGTCCTGACGGCCAAGCTGCGCGATGCGCTCGGAGGCGATCTGCGAGAGCGCGTGATTGCCGTCTGGGGCCTGGCCTTCAAGCCCAATACCGATGACGTGCGCGAAGCGCCGGCCCTGGTGCTGATACGCGATGCCGTCGCCGCCGGAGCGACGGTGCGCGCATATGACCCGCAGGCACGTGAAACCGCGCAGGCGGCGCTTGCCGACGAACGGCGCAGGATCACTTTCTGCGACAGCGCTGAAGCGGCCTGTTCTGGCGCCGACGCACTGGTCGTAGTGACCGAATGGCTGGAATTCCGCAGCCCCGACTTTGCCGCACTGGCGATGCAGCTGCGCGCACGGGTGCTGATCGACGGGCGCAATCTTTACGATCCGCGCACCGTGCGCGCCGCCGGCCTGCACTATGAAGGCATCGGGCGCGGCCTCTGAGCACGGCGTGATCGCGGACACGGGCACGACGTGATCCTCGTCACCGGCTGCGCGGGATTCATCGGCCACGCGGTCGTACGCGCCCTGCTGGAGCGCGGCGAACTCGTGGTCGGGCTGGACAATCTGAATTCGTACTACCACCCTGAGCTCAAACAGGCCCGCCTGGCAAACTGTGCGGCGCCGGGGTTCTGCTTTGTCCAAGCCGACCTGGTCGATCGACCCGCGCTGTCGGACCTGTTTCGGGCCCATCGACCCGCCCGCATCGTGCACCTCGCGGCACAAGCCGGCGTGCGCTATTCGCTGGAAAATCCGCTGGCCTACGTCGATAGCAACGTGACCGGGTTCGTAAACCTGCTGGAGTGCGCACGCGCTGGCGGCAATGTCGCGCACTTCGTATACGCCTCATCGTCGAGCGTCTACGGTGCCAACGCCAAGCAACCCTTCTCGGTCGATGACACCGTCGAGCAGCCGATCAGCTTGTATGCCGCGACCAAGCGCGCGGATGAACTGATCGCCTATGTCTACGCCGTCCAGTTCGGCCTGCGCCTGACCGGTCTGCGTTATTTCACGGTCTATGGCCCCTGGGGGCGTCCCGACATGGCGGCGCTGAAGTTCGCGCGGGCAATTTTCGAAGACAGACCCATAGAGATTTACGGGCAAGGCGAGATGCGCCGCGATTTCACGTATATCGACGACATCGTACGCGGAACCCTGAGCGCGCTGGACGATACGGCGCATTTCGGGGCCGTACCGCACCGCCTCTACAACCTGGGCAACAACCACCCGGAGGAGCTGCTGCACTTTCTCGCGATCCTCGAGAAAGCGATTGGTAAGCCCGCGCAGCGGATCCTGCGGCCGATGCAACCCGGCGACGTGCGTTCAACGGCCGCCGATATCGAGGCGACCGTGCGCGACCTAGGGTGGCGACCGACAACTAGCATCGACGTCGGCGTGCCGCGGCTGGTCGAGTGGGTGCGGCGCCATTACCGGTACTAGCAACGCGACCGGCCGGCGCCGCAGGCGTCGTCGACGCAATCGTGCAATCGGGGACAGCCGGTGCAACAGCGATGTTCAATCGGCCAATGACCAGTCGCAAGCGCCGCTCGCAAGGGGTACGAACTCCCAACCCTGGGCCGTGATCTTCGCCAGGGGCACGGGCGCCTGCCGAACCAGTGTCACCATGCCGGCATTGCGCGGCAAACCATAGAAATCCGCGCCGTAGAAGCTGGCGAACGCCTCCAACCGGTCCAGCGCCCCGGCCTGGTCGAACGCCTGCGCATACATCGGCAGCGCCAGTGGCGCCGTAAAACATCCGGCACAAGCACAGGCGGATTCCTTCTCGCCCCTTGGATGCGGTGCACTGTCGGTTCCCAGGAAAAACCGCGGGCTACCGCTGGTTGCGGCACCCAGCAGTGCCCGGCGATGGGACTCGCGCTTGAGCACCGGCAAACAGTAGAAGTGCGGTCGCATACCCGCCGAACCGTCCGTGCCCAGAAACATCGCATTGCGGTTGTAGAGCAGGTGATGCGCGGTGATCGTTGCGGCGATTCGCCCGGGAGCCTCGCGCACATACTGGACCGCGTCGCTAGTCGTAACGTGCTCCAGGACGACGCGCAACGCCGGAAAATCGCGCCGTAGCGGAATCAGAACCTCGTCGAGAAAAAATCGCTCCCGATCGAACACGTCGACGTCGGGGCGCGCCACTTCACCGTGCACGAGCAGCGGCACATCTAGGCGCTGCATCCGATCGAGCACCGCGGCGCAGTCCGCGATCG
>Ga0181532_10005473_pt1 | contig 10773 bp, 9 predicted proteins | sample PEATcosm2014_Bin_33_FD_119768 | JGI IMG/M metagenome (GOLD analysis project Ga0181532, IMG submission 119768) | Peatland microbial communities from MTU Mesocosm Facility, Houghton, MI, USA - PEATcosm2014_Bin11_30_metaG | ecosystem: Environmental > Terrestrial > Soil > Wetlands > Peat | place... | reverse complement strand
TTCGCCCTGGTCACCGACAAGCTCAGGCAGAAAAATCTGACTGCGGGCCAGATCGCGCGCTCGACCATAACGCGCGGCGCCGAAATTTTCGCCTTCGGCCTCGCGTTCCGCCTGCAAGAGTACGTCATCGCCTGGGGCTGGGCACCGAAAACCGACCTGCTGCGCGTGGACGTGCTGAATACGATTGGCCTCTCCATGATGCTGATGGGGGTGGTCTGCTGGCTGGTACTGGCGGCTCGGGGCGGCCCGCGCGCGCGCCCGGCATTCGTCCTGACGGCCGCGGGCACGGCCTTACTGATTTCGTTGCTCACTCCGCCCCTGTGGACGACCTGGCGACCGACCTGGCTCCCGTGGCCGCTGGAATCTTACGTCGACGGCGTGCACAACCTGGGAGTGTCGCAAGCTGGCCTGTTCCCGGTTTTTCCGTGGACGGCGTTTGCCTTCGCCGGCCTCGCCGTAGGATTCATCCTGCAGAGCCCATGGGCGCGCGCGCAGGAAGCGCGAGCATTTCTAGTGCTGGGCGTGGCGGGCGCCCTGCTGATCGAATTCGCCCGCTGGCTCGATGCCGAGCCGCGCCAGTTCTACTCCGTCCAGGATTACTGGCACACCAGCCCGAGTTTCTTCCTGATCCGCGTCGGCATGTTGCTGGTAATTCTGACCGGGAGCTACGCCTGGTGCCGCTGGGGACTGGGGCAATGGCGCGCCGGGTTATGGGGATTCAGTCCGCTGACCCTGCTTGGCCAGGCCTCGCTGCTGGTCTACTGGGTGCACATCGAATTCGTCTACGGCCGGGTGTCGATCCTGCCCAAACACCGCATGGGGATCGGCGCAGCATCGGCAGGCCTGCTGGTGATTTCGCTGGCGATGCTGGGGCTAGCCTACTTTCGCACGAAAACGAAGGGCCGCGGCGTGGAACTGCTGCCGTGGCTGCATCGCGCTCCTGCGCCACTGTCGGGGCAATGAAGCCCTGTCACAGTCACACCCCTAGAAGCTGATTTTCACGGCCAACTGCACCTGCCGCGGACTGTTCTGCATGCGCGGGATGATTCCAAAGCTAGGATCACCCACATTGAGCGTGCTGTCACCGTAGGGGCCGGGAGTACCCAGGCTGAACAGCGGATGATTGAATGCATTCTGGGCTTCCAGACGCAACTCCAGATGAACGCCCTCATGCGCATTCGTCAACAGAAACTGCTTGCTCACCGACAAGTCGCTGGTGAAGGCGAGCGGCGTGCGCACCATTGATGTGGTCCGCGGCATGTTGCCGAGAGTGAACTGGTTTGGGACATTGAGGATATCGCCGACCGAGTTGTTGTTGGTGGGAGCAGCATTCGGATCGGTAAAGAACTGGTCCTGCCAATCGGGACCGTAGTTGCGTTTCAGCGTGCCGGTAATGTTGGGCCGTTGACCGCCATAGGTGGGTATCGGCGTTCCGCCGTTAGAGACGGTGATGGCCAGCGGCCGGCCGTCGGAGATCTGCCAGATGCCGTTTGTCTTCCAGCCGCCAATTAGAGCGTCCAGCGCCCGCGGCATTCCGCTCCCAAACGCCCGGCCGCGCCCGAACGGCAAATCGTAGCTGTAACTGAATTTCAGCACGGAAGGAGTGTCGAAGGTCGACAGGCTTCGCTCCAGCCACGGCTTGTTGGGATCCTGCAAACTGGTGAAGCTTCCCAGCCAGGTTACGTTGTCGTCGCCAATCGAGGCGTCATCGATCGACTTCGACCAGGTGTAATTGACCAGCAGTTCCAGCCCGTTGCTGAAGGCTTTATTCGCGGTCAGCTGCAGTCCGTGATAAATCGAACTCGCACTCATCTGCACATCGGTGGTCACGCCCGTGAAGTGCGGATAAGGAGTCCGGAGTTGGGCATACGACACGGCCGGGTACGACAGGCTGCTGTTGGGGTCTGTAATGTAGGCAGCGAAAGGATTTGGCACCAGAGTGTTGAGGCAGGTCATGGTGAGGGTTAGGCAAGGCTGAGTTAAGTCGTTGGGACCCGTAAGGGGTAAACTCTCTACCCAAGGCCCCAGAGCGTCGGGGTTGTTCATCCCGCTGAAGGGAAGATGTGTGCCTTTCTTTCCGAGATATTCCACGTCAAACACCACGTTCCACGGCAACTGGCGCTCAATGCCGAAGCTCCAGCTTTGTTCATACGGGGTAAGGTCTGCGGCGCGGGTGCGAAGCGGCCCGTTGGCATTGAAGCCTACATCGTTCATTAGGCCCAGCGAGTTTCCTGGCGGCTGAATCAATCCCAGGGGAAACGGATTGCTCAGGTGCAGGTAAGGTGTGGCGCCGTCACTCTGATAGGTGGTGATCATGTTGGTGTATTCGTCGAATCCCTGGCCCCCATAGGGCACGACTCCACTGGCGCCGGAGCGGGACTGGCCGTAATAAATGCCGTAGCCTCCACGCACCACCATTTTCGGCGCAAACTGGTAGGCGAAGCCGAAGCGCGGCTGAATGTCGCGCCAATCGGTCAGGTAGTTCGTACGCTGGTGGGGACTGGCGAACACCTCGCCGCCCAGAAGCGGGCCCGTGACCGGGTTGCCGCTGACCGGGTCGGTGTAGGAAAACGTTCCGCCGTTGAGCGGGTTGGTCACGTTCGGATCAAACCAGTTCTGGCGGTTGTAGCGATCGGTGCGCGGCAGTGAGACGTCGTAGCGTAAACCCAGGTTCAGGGTGAGCTTGTGGGTTGCCTTCCAGTTGTCCTGGACAAACATGGCGTACTGATAATTTTCGGTCGCGGGCTGAAACTGAATTTCGTAGAAGCCGCTCTGCACCTGGCCCATCATGAAGCTGGCCATGTCATCGCCGCCGGCGATCGTCACTTGATCGCCGCATATTGATGAAGGGCCGATCGCCGGGCAAATCGAGCTGCCACGGTTATCGAAATTGAAGTAACCCAGGGGCGCGTTGGTTTGAATGTAATTCTGCTGATGCAAGCGGGCCTCGGCCCCGAACTTCAGTTCGTGAGCGCCGTGGATCTTGGTCAGGATCCCGCCCAGCTGGCCAGTAAGCTGGCCTTGCTTGTAGTTGCCGTAGGGGTCGTTTCCGGCGTTGGGAAAGCCCGCGGTGGTGTAATCGTTGATGAACATGGCGGGCACGCCGTTGAAGCCATTTTCCTCGAGATAAGACGGGAAGCCGAGCGTGCTCAGCGGATCGGAACCCAGGCTCGAGTTGTAGGCAAAAATGCGCATGGCGCCGCGGGTGATGCCAAACGTCGTGGTCAGCAGCAGCGTGGGAGTGAAAGTGTAGGTATCGTTGATGGCAAATATATGCGCCGTGCTCTTGTTGGATCCGCCGCCACAGGGATCGATGACGGTCTTGAAGCAGTCATAACCAGTGTAGGAACTCCATTCCTGGGAGTACTTGGCGCTCAGCAGGTTCTTTTCATTGAAACGATGATCGATTCTCAGATCGAATTGATCGTTCGAGTTCGGGCTCGCCCCTGAGGCGGTCCAGTTCTTGTAGAGCGTAGGGTTCGACATGGATGGCGTCGGAAGGGGAAACAAGCTCATTACCTTCTGCGCAACCGAGTCGATCAGGTTTCCGGCAACGCCCGGCGCCGGTTGGAGATTCGCGGGCAGCGCAGGGCTGCCGGGGCTGACGTACAGGTCAAGCCGGTTGTTGGGAATGGGAGTGGTGCGAACCGCTCCGGCGTCAGTGTCGTTATAGGTGCCAGAATAAGGATCCCAGAGCTGTCCTGAGTTCAGTTGGTTGCCGGAGCCATCGGTGCAGATCCCGCCGACGAACGAGCCGCCCTGCGAGGTGCAGATCTCGCCAAAATCTCCAGTCCGCTCCGCCGCGCTGGGCACGCCCGCGAAGTAAGTACTCATGTTGCTGGCGCGCAGACCCTCATAGTCGAAGAAAAAGAAGGTCTTGCTCTTGAAGATGGGTCCACCAAACGTGGCGCCGAAATCGTGCCGGTGAACCGGGGGAATGGGAGTGTCATTGCGATCATTGAAGAAGTCATTCGCGTCGGTGATGGTGTTGCGAACGAAGTCATACACGCTGCCGTGGAATGTGTTGGAGCCGGAGCGCGTGACCATGTTGAGAATCGAAGCGCCCGAGAAACCGTATTCAGCGCTGAAGTTCGTCTGCTGCACTTTGAATTCTTCCACGGCTTCGGGCGAGGGAATGTAGACGGCCTGGGTGACGCCGCCATTGGGCTCGAAGTTGGTGACCGAGGCGCCATCCATCAGGATATCGGCGCTTGCACCGCGGCTGCCGTTGGAAACAAAGTTGGTCGAGCCGCAATTGTGGCACTGATCGTCCATGTCGGTGACGCCGGGCGCGAGATAAGTCAACTCCGTCACGTCTCGGTCAATCAACGGCAGATCGTTGATGAGCCTGCGGTCGACGACCTGGCCGGTCACCGCATCTTCAGTGGCGATGCCCTGCGCCTGGGCCTTAACCTCAACCGTTTGCGCGGCACCCGTAACCTTCAGAGTCAGATCGGCCGTAGGGTTCTCACTGATGTTCAACTTGATGTGGGTGCGCACCTCCTTCTCAAATCCCTTCATCTCCGCCGACACGGAGTACACGCCCGGGGGAATCGAAGCGAAAAGATAGCGGCCGTTGGCGTCGGACGTGGCCGTGAACTGATACCCCTTCTGCTCGTCGAGGAGAGTGACTTTCGCTCCTTGAATCACGGCTCCGGACGGGTCGGTCAGCACACCGCTTACCGTGCCGAAGTAGCCCTGGCCGGAGAGCATGGTGGGAAACGTAACCACCGTTGCCAGGAGCAGGCAAGCCACGAGAATCCTTTGAGAGCTGGTCTGAAATGTCGAAACGAGTGAATGCATCTTCCCCCCTTGGTCGCAGTGGAAACAGACACGACTCGATGGCGCTGCCAGACGGAACGCGGGAATATTAAACCGATTTAATGGTTTGCGCCAGAGGGGAAAATCTGACCGGCGGCAAACTCCACCACCTCGCGCTCCGCCCATCGCCCGTCGTCCGCGGCATCGCCGTTGCGTTCGCCCAGATTCCTTTCCCCCAGGAACGCACAGTGCCCACCGTCCTCGGTCTCGACGTACGTAATGTTCGGATTCGCAGCAATGCGCCGCAGAGTCTGCGGGGTTAGGCGAATGAACGGATCATTCGCGGCATGAAGGATCAGCGTTGGCACCGTGATCCGGTCGACCACGTTGGCGGCCGCAGCGCGGGCGTAGTAGTCGTCCGCCCCGGCAAATCCGCAGTAGTGTGCGGTAATGCGATCATCAAACAGGCGCAAGCTGGAAATCCCGCGCAGCCGCGACACATCGAACTTTCCGGGAAACAACCGCGCCTTGAGCCGCAAGCGCCGGAATAACTGCATCAGGAAGTAATACTCGTAAATCCGGTTGCGCGGCTCATGCAGCGCGTCGGCCGACGCCGCCAGGTCCAGCGCCGGACACACCGCCGCCACCGCCCGAAATTGCGCCGGAGCATTTCCGTCGCGACCCCACTCCCCGGCAAGTTTCAGCACGAGGTTCCCACCCATCGAAAATCCAATCAGGGCGAAGCGTGAGACGCCGTCGTTCTCGATCACGTTCCGCACCACGGCGGCTACGTCCCCGGACAAGCTTGAGTTGTAGAGAGTAGGTGCGAAGTGATCCATGCCGCCGCAGTTGCGCTGGTTCATGAGCACGACGTTCATCCCCGCCGCCAGCCCGTTGCGCGCCACCCCCTGCATGTACTTCGAGTCGGAAGAGCCTTCCAGGCCGTGGACGACGATCAAGGTCATCGCCGATGCGCGATCCTGTTCGTCCGCTGGTTTCTGGGCACCCTGCCAGTAACACCAGCAGCGAATCTTGATTCCCGGTTCAACCTCGACCAACCGCTCCTCCGCCGGAGGCAAATGAATCTTGCGTGGGAGCAGAAAGCTGGCGATGGTCTGCACATGGCCGCCGCCCAACCAGCGCCGCGCCCGAAAGGATGCACGCCCCGTCCACCGGCCCGGCGCCGTCACCAGCGCGGGGCCAGAATTTGACCCGTTAAAATCTGCTCCGCCAGAATCTGGAATAGGAACACCCGGCATTTGCGAACTGGCCACAAATTGATTCTAATGGAGACAGATCTGGAGTTGCTCAATGCCCATCTTCGAATACATCTGCAAGGAATGTCACCATCAGTTCGAGACGCTGATCTACGGCAAGCAAAAAGCCGAGTGTCCCAAGTGCCACGCCACCAAGCTGGAACCTCAGCTCTCGGTCTTTGCCGTGTCGGCAAAAGGCTCGTCGGCCGCGACATCCCCAACCCGGGCCTGCGGATCCTGCGGAGATCCCCGCGGCCCCGGCGCCTGCTCACTCGGGGACATGAACTAGATCGGTCGGGGCTGCCAGTTTTCGATCGCTGGGCCTGGCATGAAGTTAGCGCCGTGGCGGATGCAAATTCGGCAAGTTACCTGAGAGGTTACCCTCGCGATCCCTAGGCCTTTTTCGTGCGCCCAGTTGCACTACCGTACCCTGTCTGTCTGCGGCGGCTCGGGATAGCCTCTTCGGATGGACTCCTCCAAACCCCAGGAACGGCGCGGCACTCGCTTCTCTCTGAACCTTCCGGTTTCTCTTACGCTGTCCCACAAAAAAATGCACGGCCGCTCGGAGAACATCAGCCTGGGTGGAATCTTGCTTTCCAGCGCTTTTCTGATTCCCGAGGGGTCGGAGGTCGACGTAGCCGTTCGCGTGGCCGCCCTTCCCCAACCGGGCACCGAAATGACCGCTCGCGGCAAGGTTATTCGAGTAGAGCCGAAGCCCACGGGAAGTTTCTCCGTGGCCGTCGTGTTCGATCGGCCGATCGAGTTTAGTTTTGATCTGAAGCCCGGAGCTGGCGCTCCGATCGAAAACCGTCGCTTCCCGCAACGGAAAAGCAAAGCTGCCGCTGCCGGTGGGATGAACGTGGCCTCGGCCTGGCTGATGGAAACGTAAGTCGATTCCGGGCGTTCGTTCCCCGATTTCTGGATCCGCAATTCATGATTCCGAATTCATAGACTCGCCGCCGGCTGCTACACTTCCTTGCGATGCGCGTCAAGATTCTCGGCTCGGCGGCCGGCGGAGGATTCCCTCAGTGGAATTGTGCCTGCCCCAATTGCCGCGCCCAGCGCGGTGGCGCCTTCGCCGGTAAGGCCCGCACCCAGGCGCAAGTTGCGGTCAGTGCCGACTCGCGTAATGATGACAAATTATGGTTTCTGCTGGGAGCTTCTCCTGACCTGCGCGCGCAAATCGAAGCCACTCCCGAACTTCATCCGAGCGAACTTCATCTGAGCAAACCACGCCCAAGTGCGATCCGCCAATCTCCCATTGCCGGCGCCGTGCTGGCCAACGCCGACATCGACCACGTGCTCGGCCTGTTGCTGCTGCGCGAACTGCAGCCGCTCCGCGTCTACGCCACTGATTCCATCCGCCGCATTCTCGCTGAAGACAATTCCATGTTCGCCATGCTGCAGCGCATTCCCAGCCAGGTGACCTGGAGCAGCTTTGCTCCAGGCACGATCTTCCCGCTGGAAAATCCCGAGGGCGAGGATTCTGGATTGTGCTGCCGCGCGCTTTCGCTGGGCACGCACTATCCCGCCTACGTCTCGCCCCAGCGCCAGGGCGAGTTAAAATTCGGCGGAGCATCCCTGGGACTGATCGTGGAATCGCCGGTCGGCAAGCGGCTCGCCTATATGCCCGCTGTCCCGCAGATCGACGACGCGCTGTTGAAGGAATTTGATTCGGCCGACGTGCTGCTGTTCGACGGTACTTTCTGGAGCGACGACGAACTGGTCCGCATGCAAGGCAGTGGACAAACATCCCGCCAAATGGGGCACGTGCCGGTCTCGTCCCCCGAAGGCAGCCTGAATAAGTTGGCGGGACTGCGCTGCCCACGTAAAATCTTTATCCATATCAACAACACGAATCCCATGCTGAATGAGGCTGGCCCCGAGTATCGCCAGGTGCGGGAGAGTGGCTGGGAACTCGCGGAGGACGGATGCCAGTTCGACCTGTAGATGCAGGCGCGCCGGACGCTGATCGGCCAAACGCAGACCGGCCTGACGCCGGTCTGCTGTCGTTTGACGAACTGCGCTCCCGCTTGCGAGCGGTGGGCGAGGAACGCTACCACCACCGGCATCCATTTCACCTGATGATGCACGAAGGCCGCCTCAGCCGCGGGCAACTCCAGGCCTGGGCTCTGAACCGTTACTACTATCAGAGCGTGATCCCCATCAAGGATTCGATCATCCTGTCCCGCGGCCTTGATCCGTTCTTTCGCCGCGCCTGGCGCAAGCGCGTGGTCGATCATGACGGCGATGCGACCACTCACAACGAGGGCGGGATCCGGCGCTGGCTGAAACTCGCCGAAGCCACCGGCCTCAGCGTCGATCAGGTGCAGGCCGGAACCGGCATCCTTCCCGCGACGCGTTTCGCCGTGAACGAATACCTCAACATCGTGCGCTCGCGCAGCTTGCTGGAGGCAGTCGCCTCGTCGCTGACCGAACTTTTCTCGCGCGACTTGATTTCCCTGCGCATGGAAAAGATGCGCCAGCACTATCCGTGGCTCTCGGATGGCCTGGATTACTTCGAAGCGCGCCTGACGCAAGCCCCCGAAGACGCCAAGTTCGCCATCAACTATGTGTCTGAAAATGCGAAAACGCGCACCGAGCAGGAACTCGCCATCCAGGCCCTGCGCGATAAGTGCGACATCCTCTGGGCGCAGCTTGACGCGCTCTATTTCGCCTACGTGCAGCCCGGTTGGCCCCCGCCCGGGGCGTTCATGATCGAGGCAAGTTAGCATGGCGAGTCCTATAAAACTCTGTCATCCCGACCGGAGCGACTCATTCCTGAAGGGAATGAGTCGCGGAGTGGAGGGACCTGCTTTTTCTTCGCCTGCGCGTCGTGCGCGGGACTTACGTCTGATGATGCCGCACAGGTTGCGGCTCAGGACATCAGCATGACGCCTCCAATCGATGCAAGCCAGCCCCGCCTCGCCGCCGGATGCCGCTGGGGTCCAGAGAGTAAGACCGGCAGCGAGGAGCGCGTGATCCTCTTCCCGGAGGGCGCGATCAAGCTGCAGGGCACCGGGCGGCAGGTGCTGGAATATTGCGACGGTCAGCGCACGTTCGGCGAGATCATCGCCGAGCTGCAGAAGCAGTTCAGCGAGGCCGACCCGGAAAAAATCCGCTCGGACATCAGCGCCTTTCTAGAGCAATTGCAGATGAAACGAATCGTGGACTACTAGCGGCTCACATGTTATAGTGTCACTAAGTAACACCTTTGAGTACCCCATGCCGAGACCGTCCACAACCAGCTTGAAGCTTGATGTCGAGGTGAAAGAGCGCGTTCAGCGGTTGGCCGTCGCTCGACGCCGGTCTCCGCACTGGCTGATGCGCGAGGCCATCGAGGAATACGTGGATCGCGAGGAGAAGCGCGAGCGGTTCCGGCAAGACGCGCTAAGCGCCTGGGACCAGTATCAGACAACCGGTCTGCACGTGACCGCCGAAGACGCCGACGCTTGGCTGGCCAAGCTCGAAGCGGGTAAGGACGCCGCTCCCCCGAAATGCCGCGCCTAAAGTGGTCCGAACCGGCGCTCCTGGATGTCGCCCGCCTTCATGCCTTTCTGACTCCCAAGAGCCGAGACGCCGCCAGGCGCGCCGTCAAAGCGATCCGGCAGGGTGTTAAAGCGCTTGCCAGGCACCCGGAGATGGGCCGCCCGGTTGAAGAAATGCCGCCAGAGTTCCGCGAATGGGTCATTGAATTCGGACATGGCGCATATCTTGCGCTGTATCACTATGACGGGAAAGAAGTCGTGATCCTGGCGGTTCGCCATGGGCGCGAAGCCGGGTGCTGAGTCGCATTCTCCGCGGGAGTTACGCATGGTCACGAACACTAATCGTCTGCCGGAAAGCCTGCAGATGGAACTGCTTTCTAACCCGCTCGCCCTCATTGCCGAAGTCACGCACCGCTGCCCGCTGCACTGTGTCTACTGCTCCAATCCTTTGGAGTTGGCGGGCACGAAGGCGGAGCTCTCGACCGCAGAGTGGACCAGCGTTTTCCAGCAGTCGGGAAAGCTCGGCATGCTGCACGCGCACTTTACGGGCGGCGAACCGCTGGCCCGCCCTGATCTGACGGAACTAATCGCGGCCGCGCGTGCCGCCGGACTCTACACCAATCTGATCACCTCAGGCATCGGACTCAACGAATCGCGCTTGCAGACGCTGATCAGCGCCGGACTCGACCACATCCAGATCAGCTTTCAGGATTCGCGGGAAGACGCCGCGAACTGGATTGCCGGCGCGAAAGCGCACGCGCACAAAATCGAACTGTCGCGGGCCATCAAGAGACACAAAATTGCGTTCACCGTGAATCTGGTCGTGCACCGGCAGAACCTCGACCACCTCGAAGACATGATCGCGTTCATCGAGCAACTCAGCCCGGAGCGCGTCGAGATCGCCCACACGCAGTACTACGGGTGGGCGCTGGCCAACCGCGCCGCTTTGCTGCCCACGCGCGCGCAACTGGAAAAAGCGGTCGCGATCGTGGCCGCGGCTGAGAAACGGCTGGCCGGGCGGATTCGCATCGATTCGGTCGTACCCGATTACTACGCGAAGTATCCCAAGGCCTGCATGGGAGGTTGGGGGCGAAGATTGATGCTGATCAATCCCGCCGGCAAGGTGCTTCCCTGCCACGCGGCGGAAGTGCTGCCGGACATGTCGTTCGAGAACGTGCGCGAGAAGACGCTAGCCTGGATCTGGCAGGAATCGTCCTCGTTCCGCCGCTTCCGTAGTGAAGACTGGATGCCGGAGCCTTGCCGCAGTT